>Ga0209267_1002688_pt1 | contig 11345 bp, 9 predicted proteins | sample GraSoiAngelo_137_FD_185894 | JGI IMG/M metagenome (GOLD analysis project Ga0209267, IMG submission 185894) | Grasslands soil microbial communities from the Angelo Coastal Reserve, California, USA - 14_0929_09_30cm (SPAdes) (version 2) | ecosystem: Environmental > Terrestrial > Soil > Grasslands ... | reverse complement strand
TCTATGATCTTTCCGTCGAAGACCTCCGCAACTATGTGGCCGGCGGGCTCCTTGTTCACAACTCTGTCTATCGTTGGCGTGGGGCCGACATCCGGAACATTCTCGATTTCGAGGAGGACTATCCGGGCACACGGGTCATCAAGCTCGAGCAGAACTATCGTTCGACCCGACGCATCCTGGCGCTGGCCTCGGCGGTCATCGATCACAACCGGCAGCGCAAGGACAAGACGCTTTGGACCGAGAACGCGGAAGGCGACCCGCCGAAGGTCTATCGAGGATGGGACGAGCACGAGGAGGCGAACTTCGTCGCTCAGACGATCCTCGGCATTCGGGGCGAGGGCGTGCCGTGGAACGGCGTGGCCGTCTTCTACCGCACCAACGCGCAGTCCCGGGTGCTCGAGGACGCGCTGCGCCGCGCGCGCATCCCGTACGGGATCGTCGGGGGCGTCCGCTTCTACGAGCGTAAAGAGATCAAGGACGCGCTCGCGTACGTGCGCCTGGCGATCAACCCGACGGACGACGTCGCCTTCCGGCGCGCCATCCAGACGCCGGTCCGCGGCATCGGGCCCGCGACCTTGGCGCGGCTGGACGAGGCGCGCGCGGGCCGGGGCCTGCTCGCGGTGGCCGGCGAGCCGCCAATGGCGATCACCGGCAAGGCGCGCCGGTCGCTCGAGGATTTCGCGACGCTGATCCGTGGACTAGGCGATCGTCGCGGCGAGATGACGCCGCCGGCCTTCATCAACCACCTGCTGGACGCGACAGGCTATCGTGAAGCGCTACGCGTCGAGCGGTCGCCCGAGGCCGAGGCGCGCCTGGAAAACCTCGAGGAGCTGATCGCGGCCGCCGAGGACTACATGCGCGCCGAGTCGAGCCCGACGCTCGAGGGGTTCCTCGACGGGATCGCGCTGATGGCCGATATCGACGAGCTGAAGGACGAGGGCGCGCGGGTGACCTTGATGACGCTTCACTCGGCCAAGGGACTCGAGTTCCCGGCCGTGTTCCTGACCGGCCTGGAGGAGGGCGTGTTCCCGCACGCCAGGTCGATGAACGACGAGGACGAGATCGAGGAGGAGCGCCGCCTCTGCTACGTGGGCGTCACGCGCGCCCGCGAGCGGCTCTATCTCTCGTACGCGCTCCATCGACGGATTCATGGCTACGGCGTCGGGGAGCCCTCACGGTTCCTGCGCGAGATGCCGGAGAGCCAGCTCGTCTCGCTGAACGCTCGGCGTGAGGCACCGCCCGGCTGGGCCAACGACGCGGCGGCCTACGCCGCGGCCGCCGAAACGGTCGGCGAGGACCTGCCGTTCCGCGTCGGGTCCCGCGTACGCCACGCGCGCTTCGGCGAGGGGCTGGTGGTCGGGATCGAGCGGGATGGGTCCGACTTCGTCGTGACGGTCGGGTTCGCGAGCGTCGGGCGCAAGCGGCTCTCGGTCCAGTATGCCCACCTCGAGGAGATGTGAGGCGGTGATCGATCGCAAGGACGTCGAGCACGTGGCGCGCCTGACGCGTCTGGCCCTGACCGAGGCGGAGCTCGAGCGCATGCGCGAGGAGCTGAACTCCATCCTCGCTCACCTCGATACGCTTCGCGCCGTGTCGACGGAAGGTATTGAGCCGACCTCGCACGCGGTGGACATCGTCAACGTGATGCGCGAGGACGAGATCGCGCCGTGCCTGCCTCAGGCTTCGGTGCTCGCCAACGCGCCGGATCTGAGCGGCGAGTTCTTTCGCGTGCCGCGGATCATCGAGGAGTGATGCACCAGCCCATCCACGCGCTGACCGACGCGTACCGGCGCGGCGATCTCACGCCGACCGCTGTCGCGGAGGACTACCTCGCGCGAATCAGCGCGCTCGACGGTAAGGTCGGCGCATACCTCACGGTCGTGCGCGAGCAGGCGCTGGCCGCCGCGCGGGAATCCGAGCTTCGCTGGCGCGCCGGCACGCCGCGCGGTCCGCTCGACGGGGCGCCCGTGGCGCTGAAGGACGTGCTGTGCACGGCGGGCGTGAGGACCACGGCCGGCTCGAAGATGCTCGAGCGCTTCGTGCCGCCCTACGACGCGACCACCGTCGAGCGGCTTCGGGCGGCCGGGGCGGTGGTCCTGGGCAAGACCAACATGGACGAGTTCGCGATGGGCTCGTCCACCGAGCACTCGGCGTTTCACCCGACGCGCAACCCCTGGGACCTCGCGCGCGTGCCGGGCGGCTCGTCCGGGGGATCGGCCGCGGCAGTGGCCGGTGGCCTCGCGGCGGGCTCGTATGGGAGCGACACGGGCGGATCGATCAGACAGCCGGCCGCCTTCTGCGGCGTCGTGGGCATGAAGCCGACCTACGGCCGCGTGTCGCGCTACGGCCTGATCGCGCTGGCCTCCTCGCTCGACCAGATCGGCCCCTTCGCCCAGGACGTCACGGACACGGCGCTGTTGCTCGCCGCCGTCGCCGGCTACGATCGGCGCGACGCCACCTCGATCCAGGCGCCCGTGCCCGACTACGCGGCCGAGCTGTCGAAGGGCGTCGCCGGTCTCACGCTCGGATTGCCCGACGAGTACTTCATCGACGGCATGGATCCGGACGTCGAGCGCGCCGTTCGGCAGGCGATCGAGGTGCTGAAGGGGCTCGGCGCCCGGATCGAGCGCGTCTCGCTGCCGACCACCCAGCACTCGCTGGCGGCGTACTACGTGATCCTGCCCGCCGAGGCGTCGTCGAACCTCGCGCGATACGACGGCGTCAAGTACGGGCTGCGCATCGCGGGTCGCGATCTCATCGAGATGCAGAGCCGCACGCGTGCCGCGGGCTTCGGCGCCGAGGTCAAGCGCCGGATCATGCTCGGCACGTACGCCCTCTCGGCCGGCTACTACGACGCCTACTATGGCAAGGCGCAGAGCGTTCGGACGCTCGTGCGCCGCGAGTTCGCGGCCGCCTTCGCGCGTGTCGATCTGATCGTCGCGCCGACCACGCCGAACGTCGCCTTCAAGCACGGCGAGAAGGAAGACCCGCTGTCCATGTACCTCAACGACGTCTTCACGATCCCGGGCAACCTGTCGGGGATCCCGGGGGTCTCGGTGCCGTGCGGCTTCAACGCGAGCGGACTGCCGATCGGATTGCAGATGCTCGGTCGCCCGCTCGACGAAGCCCGCGTGCTGCGCGCAGCGTACGCGTACGAGCAGGCCACCACGTGGCGCTCGCGCCGCCCGGATCTGTCATGACCACCTACGAGACCGTCATCGGCCTCGAGGTCCACGCGCAGCTCTCGACGCGCTCGAAGATGTTCTGCGGGTGCCCGACGACCTTCGGTGCGCGGCCCAACACGCAGACGTGTCCGGTGTGTCTGGGGATGCCGGGTGTGCTCCCGGTCGTGAATCGCCGGGCGGTCGAGTTCGGGATCCGCACGGCCCTGGCGTTCGGCTGTCGCGTCAACGACGCGTGCCGCTTCGCGCGCAAGCACTACTATTACCCGGACATGCCGAAGAACTATCAGATCAGCCAGTACGAGGAGCCGCTGGCCGAGAACGGCTCCCTCGAGATCGATATCGAGGGCGGCGCGCGCGCCATCGGGATCCAGCGGCTGCACCTCGAGGAGGACGTGGGCAAGCTCCTCCACGAGGGCCCGCTCGAGACCGCGCAGGCGAGCCTGGTCGACTTCAACCGGTCCGGCGTGGCGCTCATGGAGACCGTCTCGCGGCCTGAGCTCTCGTCGCCCGAAGAGGCCGCCGCCTACCTGCGAGCCTTCCGCACCGTGCTGATCTTCCTCGGCGTCTGCGACGGTAACATGGAGGAAGGCTCGCTCCGGTGCGATGCGAACATCTCGCTCCGGCCTCGGGGAAGCGGCACGCTCGGGACGAAGGTCGAGATCAAGAACCTGAACTCGTTCCGCAACGTCCAGCGGGCGCTCGAGTTCGAGGAGCGGCGCCAGGCGCTGGCGCTCGACGCGGGCGAGCGCATCGTCCAGGAGACGCGCCTCTGGGACGCCGACCGCGGCTACACGCGTTCGATGCGCTCGAAGGAGTTCGCGCACGACTATCGCTACTTCCCCGAGCCCGACCTGGTCCCGCTCCAGATCGACCGGCGGTGGGTCGAGGAGATCCGGGCGGCGCTTCCCGAGCTGCCGCGCGCCTGGCGGCAACGGGCGGTCGCGCAGTACGGGCTGCCGCCCTACGACGCCGAGGTTTTGACGCAGTCGCGCGCGCTCGTGGACTACTACGAAGCCGCGCTGCGGGAGTGGGGGCCCGGGCCGGGGGCTCGTAGCGAGCGGCCGAAGACTCTCTCCAACTGGATCATGTCGGAGCTCCTCCGTGTCCTGCCCGGTGACGACGAGCGCGCGATCGGCACCTCGCCGATTTCCCCGGGCCATCTGGTCGGCCTGCTCCGGCTCATCGAGAACGCCACCATCAGCGGCAAGATCGCCAAGGACGTGTTCCAGAAGATGTTTGTCTCGGGGGAGGACGCCCGGACGATCGTCGAGCGTGACGGTCTCACGCAAGTCGCGGACGAGGGGGCGCTCGTCCAGGTGATCGAGTCGGTAATGGCCGCCAACCCGAAGGCGATCGAGGACTATCGCCGGGGCAAGAAAGAGGCCAAGGGAGCGCTCGTCGGGCAGGTCATGAAGGCCACGCGGGGCAAGGCCAACCCAGCGCTGGTGAACCGCCTCCTGGAGGACAAGCTCTCGCAAACCTGAAGCCCACGGCTATAATCGAACCGCCCGTCATGATTGAGGTTCACCGGGTGTCGAAGGTGTACTCGGTCGGGCCCGTGAAGGTCCCTGCGCTGCGCGAGGTGTCGTTCAGGATCGCCAAGGGCGAGTTCGTGGTCCTGACAGGCGCGAGCGGGGCCGGCAAGACCACGTTGCTCCGCCTCCTCTACCGAGACGACCTGCCCTCCGAGGGCGACATCGAGGTTCTTGGCTACAATCTGGTACCCCTGCGGCGCTGGCAGGTGGCGGCGCTCCGCCGCTCGATCGGCGTCGTCTTCCAGGACGCCAAGCTGCTGCCCGTCCGCACCGTCTACGAGAACGTCGCCTTCGTCCTGCGCGTGCTCGGCGCACCCCGGCGCGAGATCACCGAGCGCGTCTTCGACGCGCTCCGCATCGTCGGGTTGTCGTCGCGGGCTCAGGCCTACCCCGCGCAGCTCTCGCAGGGCGAGGCGCAACGCGCGGCGCTGGCTCGGGCCATCGTGAGGCGGCCGCCGCTCCTCCTCGCCGACGAGCCCACCGGAAATCTCGACGAGGCGATGGCCGCCGAGATCCTCGAGGCGCTCAAGGATATCGGATCGGGCGGAACCACGATCGTGCTGGCCACGCACCAGGCTCGCCTGGCTGCAACGCTTCGCCGCCGCACGGTGACGCTCGACGGCGGTCACGTCGCGAAGGACGAGGGCTGAGGTCGTGGCCGGATTCCTGATTGGCGAGGCGTTGCGCGACCTCCGCCGGGCCGGACGTGTCGCCGTCAGCGCCATCGTGCTGATCACGCTCTCGCTGGCCGCGCTCGGCGGCTTCTGGCTCGTGTCGTCCAACCTCGACCATGCCGTCGCGCGATGGCGCGATCGCGTGCGCATCGTCGTCTACCTCAAGCGCGAGCCGTCGACCGGCGATGTCTCCTCGCTGCTCGAGCGAGTCCGCGCCACCACCGGCGTCGCCGCGGTGGCGTTCGTCGGCAAGGCCGAGGCGCTGCGTGGGCTCAAGCAAGTTCTCGGCAAGGATGCGAGCGTGGTCGACCAGCTTCCGGCGAACCCGCTGCCGGCGTCGCTCGAGGTGACGCCGGCCGCCGCCGCCGCGACCCCGGAGGGGGCGCGCGAGCTGGTCGCGCGCCTGGCGGCCCTGCCCGAAGCCGACGAGGTCGCCGGGAGCGTCGACTGGGTGGAGCAGCTCTCGCACTGGCAGCGGCTGCTCACCACGATCGGCCTCGGGGTCGGCGCCGTTCTGGGCGTCGCCGCCATTCTGACCGTCACGACTGCCACGACCCTGGTGCTCCACGCGCGACGCCATGAGACCGAGATCATGCGGCTCGTCGGTGCCTCCGAGGTGACGATTCGCCTGCCGCTCCTCCTCCAGGGCATGATGCAGGGTCTCGTCGGCGCCGTCCTGGCGCTGGGCACGCTCGTCCTCACGTATTCACTCGTGGCGCCGCGCCTCGAGCCACTCGTCAACCTCACGCTCGGGCTCTCGCAGATCGTGTTCTTCACGCCGATCGGCGTCGTGGCCCTGCTCGCGGCCGGAACGCTGCTCGGCGGGCTCGGCGGATGGTTGGCGCGCGCGGGGCGCGAGTCATGAGCCGCGCAGCGCTCGCGGCGGTCCTTGCGCTGCTCGCGGTCGTCCCGGCGGCCGCCCAGACGCGCCGCGACGACCCGCTTCAGGCCGAGCAGCGAAAGCTCCAGCAGACCCAGAAGCAGCTCAAAGAGGAGCGGGAGCGTGCCGCCGCGGCGCGGGCGCGCGAGACCTCGCTCCTGGCCGAGCTCGAGGAGATCGAGCGTCGGCTCGCCGCCAAGCAGCGCGACGTCGCGCGGCTCGAGGCGCGCATCAAGAAGGCCCAGAACGACGTCCAGATGTTCCGCGGAGAGATCTCGAGGCTCGAGCGGCAGCGGGCCGGACAGATGAACGCGCTCGCCGGACGGCTCCGCGTGATGTATCGGGTCCACGCCCAGGGCGGCGCGCTGCCGGTGATCCTGAGCGGCGAAGATCCGGTCACCCGCGCCGTCGCCGTCCGGCATCTCGCGAGCCTGGCGGCCCTAGACGCCCGCTTGATTCAAGAGTATCGTGTTACCTCGGACAGGTTGGCGGACCGCAAAGGTAAAGAAGAGGCGCAACAGCTGGAGCTGGCGGGCCTCCACGAAGACGCCAAGCGGGAGCAGGCGGAGGTCGACCGCGAGGTTGCGAAGCGGCGCGTGATCCTCGCGAAAGTGCGCGACGAGCGGGCGTACCACGAACGCATGGTGGGCGAACTGACGGAAGCCTCCCGCCGTCTCGAAGCGTTCATCCGCGAGCTCCAGGCCAAGCAGCGCAAGCTGGCCCGTATTCCGCCACCCAAGGGCGGGATCGAAGCTCCTGCGATCGGGTTCGGCGCGCTCAAGGGGCGTCTGCCGTGGCCGACCGAGGGAAAGATCGTCACGGGGTTCGGTGCGCAGGTGCACCCGCGGTTTGGCACCCGAACTTTCCGGAATGGAGTCGACATCGAGGCGGCGGTCGGCCGGGAGGTTCTGGCGGTCCACGGCGGCCACGTCATCTATACCGGGTGGTTCAAGGGATACGGTAACCTGATAATTGTGGATCACGGCAACGAGTACTACACGCTGTACGCCCACATCGCCGACATCGAGGCGAAGGAAGGCGACGACGTGCGTCAGGGACAGCGGATCGGCACGGTGGGTGATACGGGATCTCTCGCCGGCCCCCGCCTCTACTTCGAGGTGCGCTACCAGGGCAGGCCTCAAGACCCCGAACAGTGGCTCCGCCAGGGTGGCTAGTCTAAGCAAGATGAGATGAGAGGGCGTCCATGAAGAAGGCGTTCGTAATCAGCTCGCTTCTGGTGGTGCTCACGCTATCGCTCGGCGGATCCGTGGCCAGCAAGAGCGCGGACAGCAGCGCCACGTACGAGCAACTGAAGCTCTTCACCGAGGTCCTCTCCATCGTGCAGAACCAGTACGTCGACGAGGTCCCTCCGAAGGACCTCATCTACAACGCGATCAAGGGAACCCTGCGCGGCCTCGATCCGCATAGCTCGTTCCTCGACCCGGACAGTTACAAGGAGATGCAGGTCGAGACCAGCGGGAGCTTCGGTGGTCTCGGCATCGAGATCACCCTGCGTGACGACGTCCTCACGGTGGTGTCGCCGATCGAGGGCACGCCGGCGCACCGGGCCGGCCTCTTGACCGGCGATCGCATCGTGAAGATCGACGGCCTCGTCACGAAAGACATGCAGCTTCCCGACGCCGTCAAGCGCATGCGCGGCAAGCCCGGGACGAAGGTGACGATCACCGTCGTGCGCGAGGGCTGGACCGAGCCGAAGGATTTCGACATCACCCGCGAGCAGATCCGCGTGCAGTCCGTGCGCTCGGCCGACCTGGGCGGCGGTATCGCGTACGTGAAGCTCCGGCAGTTCCAGGAGCAGTCGCCCGGCGACATGGCCGCGGCGCTCGAGAAGGCGGCAAAGACGGGGATGAAGGCGCTCGTCCTCGACCTGCGCGGTAATCCGGGCGGGCTCCTGACCGCGGCCGTCGAAGTCACCGAGGAGTTCATCGACGACGGCAAGCTGGTCGTGTACACCGAGGGCCGCGTGCGGAACCAGAACATGCGCTTCTCGGCCCACGCGAAGAAGTCGTACCCGAACTTGCCGATGGTGGTCCTGGTGAACCAGGGGAGCGCCTCGGCCTCCGAGATCGTCGCCGGCGCGCTCCAGGACTGGGGCCGCGCGATCGTCGTGGGCAACCAGACTTTCGGGAAGGGCTCGGTGCAGACGATCATTCCGCTGTCCGACGGCTCGGGGCTCCGGCTCACGACCGCCAAGTACTTCACGCCGAAGGGCCGATCGATCCACGGCAAGGGCATCACGCCGGACATCGTCGTCGAGATCCCGAAGGAGACGACGGCGGCGCGAGATCGGCAGCAGCCCGCGCTCGACCCGATGGAGGAGCTCAAGAAGGACATCCAGGTCCAGCGTGCGCTCGACGTGATCAAGACGATGCGGATCATCGAGCAGCAACGTCCCGGGACGAATCCTCAAGCCCAGGTCCGGCCGCAGTAGCTGCGACGCACGCATCGAGGGCGATGCCAGGCCGGGTGCCAGGGACTCGGCCGCATCGCCCTTGCTATCTGTGGAGACGGCGAGACTCAGAGAGGGACGACGAATGGTCGTACTCGGGATCGAAAGCTCGTGTGACGAGACGGCGGCGGCGGTGCTCGCCGACGGCCGTCGTCTCCTCTCGAGCGTCGTCGCCTCGCAGGATGCCATCCACGCCCCGTACGGCGGCGTCGTCCCCGAGCTCGCCTCGCGCCGTCACCTCGAGGTCATCGTGCCGGTCGTGGAGAAGGCGCTCGCGGACGCCCACGTGAGCCTGCCCGATCTCGACGGAATCGCCGTCACGCAGGGCCCGGGGCTCGTCGGCTCCCTGCTGGTGGGGTGCTCCGTCGCGAAGCCCCTTGCGTACGTCCACCGGCTGCCGCTGGTGGCCGTGAATCACCTGGAGGGACACATCTACGCCTCGTTCCTGACCGACGATCCGCCGGAGCATCCGTTCCTGGCGCTCGTGGTCTCGGGCGGCCACACCGCGCTCTATCACGCGCGGGCGCCGCTCACGTACGCGCTGGTGGGCCAGACGCGCGATGACGCCGCGGGGGAGGCCTTCGACAAGGTCGCCAAGCTCCTCGGTCTCGGCTTTCCCGGCGGGCCCGTGATCGAGCGCACCGCCGTCGCCGGCGATCCCAAGGCGATCACATTCCCGCTCGCGCAGATGAGCGATGGCGGCGCCGACTTCTCCTTCAGCGGCGTCAAGACGTCGGTGTCGCTCTACGTGAAGCAGCGCGCACCGCTCGCGGCCGCCGAGGTCGCCGACGTCGCGGCTTCGTTCCAGGCGACGGTAGTGAAGATGCTGGTGCGGAAGACCGTCAAGGCCGCGCTCCACCAAGGCATCAAGCGCGTCGTGCTGACCGGCGGCGTGGCGGCGAACGGTCGCCTGCGCGAGGCCCTCGAGGCAGCGGCCATCGAGCACGGCCTGCGTCTGCACATCCCACCTCGCCACCTCTGCACGGACAACGCGGCGATGATCACCGCGGCGGGGACGGTCCGCCTCGCGGCCGGGGAGCGCGCGCCGCTGACCATGAACGCGATTCCGGACCTTGCGCTCGCCGTATGAACTTCGAGGCGGTTCTGGCCGGCCTCCCCGACGCGGTGATCGCGGTCGACTCCGACCTGCGCATCATCTTCTGGAACTCGGCGGCCGAGGTGCTCACCGAGCGCTCGGCGCGGCGCGCCGAAGGCCGATACATCAAGGAAGTCTTTTCACCGGACGCGTCGGTCGTGCGGCGGCTCGGCGAGACGCTCGCCACCGGTGAGAGCCGCTCCGAGGCCGAGAGCGTCATCGAGCGCGCCGACGGCCGCCGGGTGCCCGTCTCGATCATCACCGCACCGCTCTGCGGTCGTGACGGACAGGTCGAGGCTGCCGTCGTCGTGCTGCGCGATCTCTCGCGGATCCATCAGCTCGAAGCGGAAGTGCGCCGGGGCGAGACACTGGCGGCGGCCGGACGGATGGCGGTGGGGCTCGCCCACGAGGTGCGCAATCCGCTCGGCGCGATCCGCGGCGCCGTGCAGCTGCTGGGGCGCGAGATCGGGCCGGATTCGCGTTTGCGCGAGTACACCGACGTGCTCCTGACCGAGGTCGATCGCGTGAATCGCATCATCGAGATGCTGCTCGACCTGGCGCGCCCGATCCAGCTGCGCGCGGTGCCGCTGAACCTGCATCAGCTGCTCGAGCGCGTCACGCTCCTGAACGAGGAGGGCGCGCGCGAGCGCGGCGTCACGATGATCCGGCGGTACGATCCGAGCCTTCCGCCGATCCTCGGCGACGAGGACCGGCTGCTCCAGGTCTTCCACAACCTCGTGCGCAACGCGCTGGACGCGATGGGACGCGGCGGGCGACTCACCTTGTCGACGCGGGTGAGCCTGAACCCGCTCTTCGGCAAGATGGACCTCGGCGCGGGCCAGCGCAGCATGGTCGAGGCGCAGGTGACCGATGAGGGCACGGGGATTCCCGCCGGCGTCCGCGCGCGGATCTTCGACCCGTTCTTCACGACCAAGGACAAGGGCCTCGGGCTCGGCCTCTCGATCTGCCATCGCATCCTCGAGGAGCACCGCGGCGCCATCCAGGTGGAGAGCGCCGAAGGGCGCGGAACGAGCGTGACGTGCTTCCTGCCCCTCGCCAAGTAGGGCCGAGCCGATGACGGCGCGCATACTGGTCGCCGACGACGAAGACAGTCTCCGCTGGGTACTGGAAAAAGGGCTGCGCCAGGCCGGCTACGAGGTCGTCGCCGTCAAGGATGGCACCAGCGCCCTCGAGGCCTTCGAGGCCGAGCCCTTCGACGTGGTGTTCCTCGACGTGCGGATGCCCGGCGTCGATGGGCTCACCGCGCTCGGCCGCCTGCGTGAGATCCGCGGCGACGCGTGCGTCGTTGTGATGACCGCCCACGGCACCATGGATACCGCGATCCAGGCGATGCAGCGCGGCGCCTACGACTACCTCGGGAAACCCTTCGACCTCGACGAGGTGCTCCTGCTCACCGAGCGGGCGCTGACGGCGCGCCGACTGACTCAGGAGGTGATGCGCCTCAAGAGCGGCCTGCAGGAGGTGTGGGAGTTCGGCGCCATCAT
>Ga0209267_1002686_pt1 | contig 11347 bp, 12 predicted proteins | sample GraSoiAngelo_137_FD_185894 | JGI IMG/M metagenome (GOLD analysis project Ga0209267, IMG submission 185894) | Grasslands soil microbial communities from the Angelo Coastal Reserve, California, USA - 14_0929_09_30cm (SPAdes) (version 2) | ecosystem: Environmental > Terrestrial > Soil > Grasslands ... | reverse complement strand
CGGGTGGAGGGCACCATGGAGCTGCCCGACGTGCCGGTGCTCGCGCACGGCATCGGGACGCAGGCGACCGACGGCGGCCCCCGCTACCCGCAGGTGCTCGCGACACTGTCCCCCGGACAGCTGCGCGCGCTGGGGGAAGAATATCTGGCGCGCACACGCATCCAGCGCAAGACCGGACGGCCGTACTTCATCGACAAGCTACCCAACAACTTCCTGCACGTCGGCTTCATTCATCTGATGCTGCCGAATGCACGTATCATCGACGCGCGGCGGCACCCCCTCGGCGGCTGCTTCTCGGCGTTCAAGCAGCACTTCGCGCGCGGCCAGAACTTCACCTACGATCTGGCGGAGCTCGGCGCCTACTACCGCTCGTACGTCGAGCTGATGGCGCACTTCGATGCCGTGCTGCCCGGACGCGTGCACCGCGTCTTCTACGAGCGGCTGGTGGACGACACCGAGCACGAGGTGCGGCGACTGCTCGAGTACTGCGGTCTGCCCTTCGAGCCCGCCTGCCTGCGCTTCTACGAGAACGAGCGCGCCGTGCGCACCGCGAGCTCCGAGCAGGTGCGGGTGCCGATCTATCGCGAGGGGCTTGAGCAGTGGCGCCATTTCGAAGCCTGGCTCGAGCCACTCAAGCGCTCGCTCGGGACGGTGCTCGAGCGCTATCCGCAGGTGCCCGATTTCGCCGACCCGCCTCACGACCGCCGACCACTACAAAGCCAGTAGTCCATGGGGAGATGACATGCAACTCAGCCGATCTCGCAAGCTGGAGAGAATCGCCATCGCCGACCGAGGGGCTCGCGTCTCGCGCGCCGCAGTACTGCTGCGGCACGCGCCGATAGCCGCCGCCGTGATGGCGGCGATACCACGGGTGTACGCCGCGGATGTGAGCAGCACCGGCGGGCTCGAAGAGGTGGTCGTGACGGCCGAGAAGCGCACCGAGAACCTCCAGAACGTCCCGGTCAGCATCACGGCACTCGGTACCGAGAAACTGCGGGAGCTCGGGGTGCAGAACTTCGACGACTACGTGAAGTTCCTGCCGAGCGTCGCCTACCAGACCGGCGGGCCGGGTTTCGCCAAGATCTACATGCGCGGAGTCGCCAGCGGCGACAACGCCAACCACTCCGGGCCGCTGCCGAGTGTCGGCGTGTACCTGGATGAGCAGCCGGTCACCACCATCCAGGGTCCGCTCGACATCCACATCTACGACATCGAGCGCGTAGAGGCGCTCGCCGGTCCGCAGGGCACGCTCTACGGCGCGAGCTCCGAGGCGGGCACGGTGCGCATCATCACCAACAAGCCGGATATCTCCGGCTTCAAGGCCGGCTACGCTCTCACGGGCAACACACTGCGTGGCCAGGGGGGCTACGTCGCGGAGGGCTTCGTGAATGTCCCCGTCGGCAGCAACGCCGCGGTTCGCCTCGTCGGCTGGTCGGAGCGCGACGGCGGCTACATCGACAATGTGCCCGGCACCATCAGCTATCCGAGCGATGGGTGCCTCTCCAACTTCAGTCCGCCCGCCCCGGGCTGCCAGGTCTCACCGGTGCAGGCGAAGAAGCGCTTCAACCCTACCGAGACCTACGGCGGTCGCGCGGCACTCCGGGTCAATCTCAGCGACAGGTGGACCCTGACGCCCACTCTCATCGGGCAGAGCACCCGGCAGGACGGCACCGCTTTCGGGGATCCGGGCATCCAGGGGGTTCTGACCACACAGCGCTTCTACCCCGACTCCATTTCCGACCAGTGGTGGCAGGCGGCGCTCACGGTCGAGGGCCACATGAGCAATTTCGACATCACCTACGCCGGCGGCTACCTGCGCCGCACCGATCACACGGTGTCCGACTACAGCGACTACACGCTGCTCTATGACCGGAACACGACATACATCTCCTATTTCGAGTCCAACGTCGTGCCGGTGGCCGGTCATACGATCAATCCATCGCAGTGGATCAACGGCGGGGACCAGTACCGCAAGATGAGCCATGAGCTGCGCGTGGCGACGTCCAAGGAAAACCCGCTGCGCTTCATTGGTGGCCTCTTCTACGAGCGCCAGGAGCACTACATCCTGCAGGACTACATCATTGACGAGCTGCCCGTGTCTCAGTCCGTCACCGGCTGGCCGCACACCTTCTGGCTGACGGATCAGATCCGCGTCGATCGCGACTATGCGGTGTTCGGTGACCTGAGCTACGACCTGACAACGAAGTTGACCGGATCGGTCGGGTACCGCTTCTACCGCTACGACAACTCGCTCGACGGGTTCTTCGGTTTCGGCTTGAACAACCCGTTGGGCTCTCACACCGGCGAAGCCTCGACGGTCGCCACGCGCGGCGTCGACTGCGTGACGCCCGGCATTCTCGGCGGTCCCTGTGTCGACCTGTCGAGGGCGGTGAAAAAGAACGGCTCGACGCCGAAAGTCAACCTGACCTGGAAGGTCACTGACAATCACATGATCTACGCGACCTACTCCCGAGGATTCCGGCCGGGCGGCCTCAATCGCCGCATCCAGACGCCGCCGCAGGCGCCGCTCGCCACGTACGAGCCCGATTATCTGACCAACTTCGAACTCGGCTTCAAGACGAGCTGGCTGAACAACCACCTGCGGCTCAACGGCGCATTCTTCTGGGAGGACTGGAAGAACTTCCAGTTCGGGTTCCTCGGTCAGAACTCCTTCACGATCATCCGCAACGCGGGCGCGGCGCGCATCAAGGGCGCAGAGCAGCAGCTCGAATGGGCTCCCGTCCAGGGGCTCTCCCTCAGCCTGGGAGCGACCGAGCTCGATCCCAAGCTCACCAAGGATTTCTGCCTCGACGTCGACGCAAGTGGCCAGCCGCAGCCGCTCACCACTTGTCCGGCCACTGACGCCGCCCCCTCCGGCACGCAGCTCCCGATCGTGCCGAAGTTCAAGGGCAATGCGACCGCGCGCTACACCTTCCCGGTGGGCGGCCAGCTCGACGCCCACGTGCAGGGCGCTCTCGACTACCAGAGCTCGACCCGTGCCGAGCTCGTGCCGTACGACAATCTGCTGGTCGGCACTCAGCCGGCTTACGGTTTGCTCGATGTCCTGGCCGGCGTTGTCCGAGGCAACTTCACTGCGGAGATCTTCGCCAACAACGTGCTCGACCGGCGTGCGGAGGTGTACCGCTTCGCGGAATGCACCGTGCAGCTGGCGGGCAAGCCGATCTGCGGCGGGAAGCCTCTGGCGGTGATCGGTACGCCGCGCACCCTCGGCATCCGTTTCGAACAGCGCTTCTAGTCGGAGGCGGCCAGGGCGGCGCGCGGTGCATTCCGCGGGTGCACCGCGCTGTCCTGCGCGGCTTCTCCTGCGGCCGCACCCTATTTAGAGGGATAGCCGGGCGGGGCCCGATCGGCTTCAATTGGTTTCTTCCCGTGCAGGACCTTCTCCTCTGAACGAATCGACCTCCACGCTCGCCCGCATCAGCACCGCCGGCGGCACTGCCTTCGGCATCCTCGCCGCGATCAGCTTCTGCCACCTCCTGAACGACATGATGCAGTCGCTCCTGCCGGCGCTGTACCCGATGCTGCGCGGCTCCTATCGCTTGAGCTTCACGCAGATCGGACTCCTGACCTTCACCTTCCAGTTCACCGCGTCGCTCCTGCAACCGCTGGTGGGACTGTTTGCCGACCGCAGTCCCCGGCCCTATTCGCTGGCCGCCGGCATGGGTTTCACGCTCGCCGGCCTGCTGCTGCTTGCCTTTGCCGACAGCTACGCGCTGCTGCTCGTCGCGGCCGCTCTGATCGGCACCGGCTCCTCGGTGTTTCACCCCGAGTCCTCGCGCGTCGCGCGCATGGCCTCCGGCGGCAAGCACGGGCTGGCGCAGTCAGTGTTCCAGGTGGGTGGCAACCTCGGCACCTCGGCGGGCCCGCTCCTCGCGGCTTTCGTCGTGCTGCCGCGCGGGCAGTCGAGCGTCGCGTGGTTCTCGCTCGCCGCGCTGCTGGGCATCGTGCTGCTCATCAACGTCGGGCACTGGTACAAAACGCACGGCATCACCCGCCTCCAGCACGCCGCGCGCGCGCAGCCGCACGCCAGATCGCGGGCCCGCATTCTCCTCGCCATTGCGGTGCTTCTCGCGCTGGTGTTCTCGAAGTATGTCTACCTCGCGAGCCTCACCAGCTACTACACCTTCTACCTCATCGACCACTTTCACGTGTCGGTGCGGCATGCTCAACTACAGCTGTTCGTATTCCTGGCGGCGGCCGCGGCCGGCGGCATGATCGGCGGCCCCCTCGGCGATCGCCTGGGGAGCAAGTACATCATCTGGGCCTCGATCCTGGGCGTCCTGCCGTTCACGCTGTTGCTGCCGCACGCGAATCTCTTCTGGACCGCGGTGCTCACGGTGCCGATCGGCCTGATCATCGCCTCCGCCTTTCCGGCGATCGTGGTGTACGCGCAGGACCTGCTGCCGGGGCGCACCGGCATGGTCGCGGGTCTGTTCTTCGGGCTCGCCTTCGGCATGGGCAGCGTCGGTGCGGCGGTGCTCGGCAAGCTCGCGGATCACGTCGGCATCGATTTCGTCTATGCGCTCTGCGCATTCCTGCCCCTGATCGGGCTGCTGGCCGCCTTTCTCCCCGATGTTCACAAGCATCAGGGCCGGGCTGCCGCCTGACAGGCTGTGGCGTGAAGCTGCTGTCGCGAACCCTGCTGGATGAGCTCGTCGCGAAAGCGGCGGCAAGTCCCCGTGCCCGCGCGCATCACAACCTCCACGCGGGCCCGGAAGATCCGGTGCAGCGTTTCGTCGTCGCGGCGCGCGCGAATTCGTACTTCCGGCCGCACCGGCACGCCGCCCGCTCCGAGCTCGCCGTGATCGTGCGCGGGCGCTTCGATGTGCTCACCTTCGACGCCGCGGGCCGCGTCACGGCGCGCTACGGAGTCGGCGACGGCACCGGCGCGATCGCTTACGAGACGCCACCGGCCACCTGGCACACGCTGGTGCCCGGCCCCGAGGGCGGCGCCTTCCTCGAGGTCAAGGAGGGTCCCTACGACCCGGCGACTTCGAGCGAATTCGCCGCCTGGGCCCCCGCGGAAGGTCACGCGGCGGTGCCAGGGTTCCTCGAGTGGCTGCGCCGCGCGCAACCCGGAGACACGCCGCCCGGCTGATCCGGTCGCGCTGTTTGATCAGCGCCTGAAGTCCGCGCGACCGACTCAGCCCTCGCCGCGCGCGCGCGCCTGCTCCTTGAGGTACCCCGCGAGCTCATCGCCGCGTATGAGAGTGTCGATGTAGCCGAAGGTGCCGGTGTCCTTCACCTCGCGCGCCGCGGCCATGAGTCCGGTCATGGCCGCGCGATAGAGCGTCGTCGACAGGCTGATGCGCTTCACTCCGGCGGCGGCGAGCTCCCGCACCGTGAAGGACTTGCCGCGGATGCCGACCATGAAGTTCACCGGTTTCTTCAGCGCCCGACATACCGTGCGCACGGCGGCCAGATCGGGCAGCCCCGGCGCGAACAGCACATCGGCGCCGGCTCGCTCGTAGGCCTGGAGGCGCCGCACCGTGTCGTCGAGGTCGGGCCGGTCGTGCACGAAATTCTCGGCGCGCGCGGTCAACACGAAGCCATGGCGGCGCGCCTCCGCCGCGGCGGCGGTCACCCGCTCGACCGCGTGCTCGAATTCATAGATCGGCGCGGCCGGATCGCCGCTCGCATCCTCGATGGAGCCGCCGGCGAGACCGGCCGCCGCCGCGAAGCGAATGGTCTCGGCCACGGTCTCGGGCGCATGTCCGAAGCCGTTCTCGAGATCGGCGGCGACGGGACAGGCGCTCACCGACACGATGAGCCCCGCGTGGGTCAGCGCCTCCTCGCGCGTCACCTCTCCGTCGAGCTTGCCGAGCGTCGCGGCGCACGCCGCGCTCGAGGTGGCGAGCGCCTCGAATCCGAGCGCCTGCATGATGGCGGCGGAGCCTCCGTCCCAGACGTTCGGGATGACGAAGGGCTCGGCGCCCTGATGGAGCGCTCGAAAGCGCTGCGCGTGCTCGCTCTGACCCGGCATGGACGACTCCTTCCGCCGGGACAGCGGCGGGCGTTGCGGAGGGTAGACTCTGTCACACCCGCCTGCCCGGGAGCCACCCTCAAAAGATGCAGCGCCTCATCATCCCGCTGCTCGCAGCGCTCTCCGCCGCTGCGTCCGCCGCAGCGGCAGGCGCCGCACAGCCCGCCTGCGCGATCCGACCCGCTGCCGAGCCCGCGCTGACACGGCTGCGCGCCGCGCTCGCGCACGGTCGCTTCGTGACTTACCAGCCGACCGCGCTCACCGTCAGCGACGGCCGCATCCGCGGCGCCGACGCCGCCAGCATCCGTGCGGACCTCTCGGTGCTGCGCCCGAGGTTCGACTCGCTCGTCACCTACGACGCGATTCACGGCGCCGAGGAGATCCCCGCGATCGCGGCGGCTCTCAGGTTCCGAGCGCTCATCATCGGCGTGTGGAACCCGCTCGATGAGGCGGAGCTGCGGGCCGCGGGCGATGCGGTGCGCCGCTACCCCGATCTGGTGGTGGGCCTCTCGCTCGGCAACGAGCTGCTCTTCGCCGCTCGCAGCGATCCCGGCGCGCTCGGTTCGCTCATCGCGCGCCTGCACGCGCAGCTGCCACAGGCGCCGCTATCCGTCAGCGAGCCGTTCCACATCTACTACCGGGAGACGGCCGCCCCGCTCCTCGGGCAGCTCGATTTTCTGCTCGCCAACGTGCATCCGCTCTTCCAGCCGTGGTTCCGCGACGCCGACGACGGCACCTCCGCCCAGTTCGTCGCGAACGTGGTGGATAAGCTCGCCGCCATCCACTGCGGCCCGATGCTGGTGAAGGAGACCGGCGTACCGACGGCCCCGGCGAGCGCCGGCTACAGCGAGGCCCGCCAGGCCTCGTTCTACCGGCTGCTGCGCGAGCGGCTGCCGGCGACGGGCGGGCACGCCTTCGCGTACTTCGCGGCCTTCGATGCTCCGTGGCGCGCCTACGACGCCCTCGCGGCGCCGGGCGCGCCGCCCGGAGTGCACCCGGAGGAGGCGCACTGGGGCCTGTACGATGCCGACCGGGAGCCGAAGCGGGCGGCGCGCGAGCTGCCGCCGCTCACTTCACCGCCTTCTCCACCCTGACCTTGTCGCCGGTACCGGCGACAAGCCGTCCGGCACCTCGATGTGGTTCAGTCGTCGTGGTGTCCGTGCCCGTGGTCGCGATCCTCGTCGCCGTGGCGGTGATCGCCATGCTCGCCGTGATGACCGTGCCCGTGCTCGTGCTCCTCGCGCCAGCGGTCCATGCGGAAGCCCGGCTCATACTCGGCGGACCTCACGAAATACACCGGCCGGTTGCAGGCGTTGTATTCGTGACAGTGCTTGCGCCAGTGCTTGGCGTGACCGGGCGGCACGTGCAGATAGATCGGCTCCACCGGCACCGGCTCGGCCACGACGACCGGCGCGGCGAGCACCGGCTGGACATAGACGACCGGTGGCGGCGGGCCGTTACCGAGCACCACCTGGCCATAGACTCCCGGGACGATCTCGCCGGTGATCGTGACTCCCACGTTGACGTTCTGCGCGCGGGCCAGCGGCACCGCCGCCACCAGCGCCAGCGCCGACGGCAACACGAAACGAATTGCTCTCATGACACTCCTTCCTGTTACGCACACACGGCGCGCACTATGCCAATCGCCGCCGGGAATGACACTCCACCGGTGCTGAACACACGGTGAATTGTGACGGGCATCGCATTTTGCGGAGGCTCCCTCGGCGGCTCAACGTGGAGCTTCGTGCGGCTCGATCAGCGACGCGTCGTTCGGCAGCTTCGGGCTGTTCACTCTGTGGCTCACCCGCCAGGCCTGCATCCGCTCATCGGGAAAGCTCGTCAGCGCCCGCCTCGCCTCCGGCAGCGCTCCGCGCAGCCATGCCTCGTGATCGCTCTCGGCGAGGATCGCCGGCATGCGCTGCTTCGCGTTGTGAATCTCGGCCAGCATCCGGTTCGCCGGCACCGTGATGAGAGTGCAGGAGAACACGTACGAGCCGTCCTCGCGCCGCGAGCGATCCCAGAGCCCCGCGACGCCGAACACCTCGCGATCCGCGAGCCGCACGAAGTAAGGGTCGCGGGTGCCGTCCGCGTTCACGTGCGGCTCGTAGAAGCCGCCCATGACGAGGATGCATCGCTGACCGTGCTGCCAGGGATCGCGGTAGCTCGGCGCGCTCGCGATGCGCTCTACGGTGGCATTGATCGTCGAGGCGCGCAGCGGCACGGCATACGCCCACCAGGGGATCAATCCCCAGCGCATCATCGCCGCCTCGGGGTCGCCCGACTCGTCGACGACCACCGGAACCTGCTCGGTCGGCAACACGCGATAGCTCAGCGGATATTCCCAGCGCCCGCGCCGTATGCCCATCGCACGCTCGGCCTTGGCCGCCTGCGCCAGGATGTACTTGCCGCACATGGATTTGGCTCAACCAGTGTCGGGCTCACTCTAGCACTGTGTGGACGGGCGCCGGGGCCGTTGGCCACACTGCCTGCCATGTTGCCGTGGAACTCGATCGAGCGGCTGCGCGATCACTTCGGCGACTACGTCGTCGTCGTCACCTGCCGCAGCTGCCGGCACTCGCGCGAGATGACGCCCGCGTTCCTCGCGCGCCATTGCCGCAGCGGCTGGGACGAGCCGATCGCCAACATCATCGCGAGATTCCGCTGCCGTTGCGGCCGGCGGCTGGTCGACGTGCAGCTGGGCTTCAACCGCAAGCCGCGGGGCTGGGTGAAGAACCCGAGCTAATGGGGCGGTATGGCCGCGCGGATGACGCGGCCACACGCCCCCAACGCTCGCTCAGGAGGCGGTCGAAGCCGATGATTTCATGACCGCCTCGGCGCGTCGCTTGAGCTCCTCCGGCGGCACGTCCTCGACGTGAGTGGCGATGGTCCAGACGTGACCGAACGGGTCCTCGAGCGTCCCGGAGCGATCGCCGTAGAACTGGTTCTGCACCGGCCGCTGCGCCCGCGCGCCGGCTTTGAGGGCGCGCTCGAACACGGCGTCGACATCCGGGAGGTACAACATGATGCTGACGCTCGAGCCGCCGAGCGAGCGCGGCCCGCGGTGACCCATCTCGGGATGCTCGTCCGCGAGCATGATCACGGAGTCGCCGATCCGGATCTCGGCGTGACCCACCCGCCCGTTCGGATCGGCCATGCGCAGCAGCTCGGTGGCACCGAAGGCGCGCTTGTAGAACTCGATCGCCTCGGCCGCGCCCTTGAGGATCAGATACGGGGTGGCCGTGCGGTATCCATCGGGAATCGGTTTTGTGGCCATGCAATGGCTCCTTCGCTGGACTCGGCGCCGAAGCTTACTCCCGCGTGCAGGGCAAAGTAATGACGCTCGTTCGCGACCGCCGCACATTCAGCGATCCAGTGCTCAGGCGACACTGGTACTTTATGAGCGCGCGCCGCGCCGGTGCCGGATCCAATAGGTCGCGGTGAGGACGCCGAGGAACGGCAGCCCGAACACCAGCGTCATGCGGAACGCGTCGGTGAATGCCGTGGTCAGCAGAATCGCCGCCATGAGCGCGGCGCCGAGGAGCGTCGTCGCCGGATAGCCGAACATGCGAAAGCGCAGCGGCGCAGCTCCGGTGCGCGAGCGCTCGCGGCGGAAGCGATAGTGGGTGATGAAGATCATCAGCCACGCGAACATCGTGCCGAAGGCCGAGATCGACACCATGAGGATGAACGCCGATTTGGGCGAGACCACGCTGAGCACGGCCGCGAACGCGATGCCGAGGCTCGAGAGCAGCAGCGCCTGCACCGGAACGCCGCGGCGGCTGAGCGTGCCGAAGCGCCGCGGCGCATGGCCGGCGCGCGACAGGCTGAACATCATGCGGGTGGTGATGTAGAGCTGGCTGTTCATCGCCGAGAGTGCCGCGACCAGGATGACGAAGTTGAAGATGCCGGCGGCGCCCGGCACTCCGAGTGCGCGCATGACCTTGACGAACGGGCTCTCGTCGATGCCCGCGGCGGTCCACGGCACGATCGCCAGCACCAGCGCGAGCGTCAGAAGGTAAAACAGGATCAGCCGGAATACCGTCGAGCGGAACGCGCGGCTCACGGCGACCTCGGGTTGGGCCGCCTCGCCCGCGGCGACCGCGATCATCTCGACGCTGAAGTAGCTGAATATCGCGATGATCACCGCGACCCACACACCCCACACCCCCTTCGGCACGAAGCCGCCGTAGGCGGTGTAGTTGTGAAAGCCGACCGCGGCGGCGGCGGCGCCGCCCGCGCCCGCCAGCGCGCCGGACGCGCGCAGCACGATGAAGCTCGCGAGCACGATGAAGAGCACGATCGCCGTGACCTTGATCGCCGAGAACCAGTACTCGACCGCGCCGAAGACGTTGACGCTGCGGGCATTCACCGCGATCAGGAGCGCCGAGAACCCCACGATCGAGAGCCACCCCGGGAGCGAGGGAAACCAGAAGTGCATGTAGAGCGCGATCGCCGTCACTTCGGTCCCGACCGCGAGCACGTTGCCGGTCCAGTAGGCGTAACGCACGAGATAGCCGGTGAGCGGGCCGATGTAGTGCTCGGCATAGGCGCCGAAGGACCCGGAAGTCGGGTGGGCGACGGTCATCTCCGCGAGGCACCCCATGAGCAGCAGCGCGATCAGCGCGCCGATCACATAACTCACGAGCACGCCGGGACCGGCGAGACCGATCGCGAAGCCGCTGCCGAGAAAGAGCCCGGTGCCGATCGCGCCGCCGATGGCGATCATGGTCATGCGGCGTGCGGTCAGGTCCCGCCTCAAGCCGCGCTCGCGCTCGATGATGTAGTCGAAGCCGGCCTCACCGGCGCTCATGTCCCCCCCAGGCACTGATGCACAGCGGGCGCTTCAGCTGCGCAACCGCAATCCCTGCGGATCGTACAGCGCCTGCAACCGCACGGTCGCGGTGCGCATCTCGCCGAGGATATCGATCTCGAAGCGCGCGCCGTCGCGCGCGAGCTCGGCCGGCACGTACCCGGCGGCGAGGCTGCGGTCGACGCAATGGCCGTAGGCGCCTGAGGTCACGTAGCCGACCGCGGCGCCCTCCTTCATGATCGACTCGTAGCCGACCACTTCCGCATCGGCCTCCGCCACCTCCATGACCACGAAGCGCCGCTTCGCACCCAGGGCGCGCTCGGCGAGCGCGGCCGAGCGGCCCGTGAATGCGGGCTTCGAGAAATCGACGAAGCGGTCGAGGCCTGTCTCGCCCGGCGTGTGGTCAGGCCGGAAGTCCCTGTTGAATGAGCCGTACGCCTTCTCGAGGCGCAGCGACGAGAGCGCCCGGCCGCCGAAATGCGTGAGTCCCAGATCGTGGCCCGCCGCGAGGATGTCGTAGTAGAGCGTCGCGA
>Ga0209267_1002685_pt1 | contig 11350 bp, 16 predicted proteins | sample GraSoiAngelo_137_FD_185894 | JGI IMG/M metagenome (GOLD analysis project Ga0209267, IMG submission 185894) | Grasslands soil microbial communities from the Angelo Coastal Reserve, California, USA - 14_0929_09_30cm (SPAdes) (version 2) | ecosystem: Environmental > Terrestrial > Soil > Grasslands ... | reverse complement strand
GGCCGTCAACGGTGAGCGCGCGACGCTGGCCGTGATCGATCTCGATCCCGAGACAGAGATTCCGGAACACCATCACGAGAACGAGCAGATTGGATTGGTCCTGAAGGGCCACGTCACGATGGTGATCGGCGGCGAGGCACGGGAGTTCGGAGCCGGGGGTGCTTACGTCATTCCGAGCAACGTCCCGCACTCCGCAACGACCGCTTCTGACGGGGCGACCGTGATCGACATGTTTGCCCCCGTTCGGGCGGACTGGGCATCCGTGCCGCGAGGCGAACCTGGGCCGGGACGGTGGCCCTGAGACCGCGGCGTTTGGTGTGAACACCGGTCTGAGGGGGCGCCGTGCGCTGGTGACAGCCGCCAGCCGGGGACTCGGGTTCGCCACCGCCAGGGCCCTCGCCGCCGAGGGCTGCATCGTTGCGCTGTCATCGAGTAGTCAGCTGCACATCGATGAGGCTGCCGCCCGACTGAGCGTTGACGGCAGTCAGGTCTACGCGAGAGCAGCCGACCTGCGCCGGCCTGAGGATTGCACGAGCCTGGTGGAGTGGGCAATGGATCGACTAGGCGGTCTCGACGTCCTGGTCAACAACACCCGAGGCCCGGTTCTTGGCACCGTCGAGGAATTGGACGATGTCGCCTGGTTGGATGCTTTCAATCTGGTCTTGATGAGCGCAGTTCGCATGTCACGCGCCGCGATGCCGGCTTTGCGGAACGGACACGGCGGCGCGATCGTCAACCTGACCTCGATCGCGGCGCACCAGCCCGTCGACAACCTGGTTCTTTCCAACGCTTTGCGTCCCGCGGTGGTTGGACTGGGCAAGACATTGGCCAGGGAGGCCGCGCCCTCCGTCAGGGTGAACTCGATTCTCACCGGGCGCTTTGCGACAGACAGGATCCTGGAAGAGAACGAATATCACGCGAAGGCGCAAGGCATCGACCCATCGGAGGTTGCGGCACGAAGCATCAGCAGCATTCCGCTCGGTCGCTATGGTCGGCCCGACGAGCTTGCAGCTGCTGCAGTGTTCCTGGCGGGAGACTGCTCAAGCTTCATCACAGGAGCAACCCTGTCAGTCGATGGAGGTGAGCACTTAGCCCTGTTCTGATCTCGCGTAGTCCACCATGCGCCTCGCGTCCGTACAGCAAGGCCGATGGATCATCCACTGGAGCTGCGGATCCGAGGGCGCATGTAGTACTTCGTGTAGTAATCCGGCGGAAAGACGTCTCAAATCCGGACGGAATGGGTGGGGGTCGTAGCAGAATCGAATTGAAATCGATCGTTTCCGGCATTTCTGGACGAGGAGTCTCAGAGTTCGGGACCGTGAGGCCCCGGGTTCAAATTCCGGGCCCCCGACCAACCCCCTACGCGCGCGTCGAGCGAAAAGCCTTGACTTTGGTCGTGTGCGGATCGTCCAGTAGCTGCTTGTACCGTGACGATTCAACGGCGATCAGCGCGATTTTGCCTGCAACGTTGTTGTGAATGCCCCAGCCGTAGCGCTTTGTCAGCGGCGACACCCGCAGGTGCGGATGGCCCTTGCTCAAGAATTTCTTGCGTTCCTTGGGCCAGATGTCCTTTGGGATGTCATGTAGGACGGCGTATGTCTCAAAAGCGATGTCTTCTTCGGTGTGACTATATGGATGCTTGACGAGGATCTCGTACTCAACCACCGCCTTGGTTTTCTTGCCACCTCTTGCCAGGGGCACCTGGGCTTTCTTGGTCGGACAGTCATCTGCGACTTCTATCAATGTGTCGGAGTAGTTCATGACCTAAGCCGGACCACCTCGTAGATGAGAAGAGCCAGATCGTCGACCGTCCTGGTGCTGACGAGGCGCATAGGTTTCTTTTCACTGCTCTCGCCGAAGAGGCGCTCGCCGGCCCCAAGCACGACTGGGTAGATCATCAGGCGCAACTCGTCCACAAGGTCGTGCTCCATTAGCGCGTGCCAGAGTTGGAAGCTAGCGGCGACAAGGATTTCGCCATCTAGCTCTCGCTTCAGCTTCGAGACCTTTTTGATCACGTCGTCCCTTATTACCGTCGTGTTGTTCCAGACGGGAGCATCGAGAGTCGAGGAAACGACGTACTTGGGAAAGCTGTTCAACCTGTCCGCGAATGGGCCACTTCGGGATGGCCACCGCGCGGCCAAGAACTCGTAGCTCCGCCGGCCCAGCAGAAAGGCCTTGGCGCCCAGCGCCTCGTCGAGCGCAACTTTGGCCGCCTCGTCGCGACCCTGGCCGCCGATAAGACCGACCCAGCCGCCGCGGCTGAAGCCCTCGACGCCCGCCGGGTCCTGGATGACTCCGTCGAGCGAGACGTTCTCACTGACAACAATCCTTGCCGTTGCGCTTCTCCTTGCCGCTGGTCGGCTAGCAGATCGACGTCTATAAGAAGATTCGCCTAAACCTCGACGCGCCCACCAATTGGTTCACAACTTGATTCTCTCGCCGGTAAAGCCCTCCGCGAGCCCGAATTTCGTCACCTCCCGTATCACGCATTCGCGGCACCGGACGGCTCTAGGGGGTCACCATAGGACACCAAGCTGGTCGATTTCGTATTCGCGAGGACGACGCGGGAGTCTGTCGGACACCTGAGGACACGCCACCGACACGGTTCGGGACCGTGAGGCCCCGGCCGAATTACGCTAGATGCATGGCTCAAAAGTGGCGCGTGAATGTAACTACGGGCGTCCCTGATGAGGCGAAGGCACAAGACATCGTCCGTCGACTCCCCGATGACACTCGGCCAGCCTACATTGGATACGGCGACGATCTGGCTCTTCGAATCGTCGCAGTGAGTGTTGAGGCTAACGACGAGGGAACCGCTCGAACAAAGGCGATTCGTCTGGTGAAGGACGCGTGTCGGGCAGTCGATTGGGATTGGGAACCAGAGGCAAGGCGCATCACTGCGGCGTAGCCTCGCAATTCACCTCAGTCTCGTGTGCGCCTCAGGCGTTATCTGATCAGAAACCCTGTTTAGGGAGGCAATGTCATGGCAACCACGCGGCAGAAGTCGGCTGCCCGACGCAACATCAAACGAGCGGTGGCGGTGTCAGCATCGCGTCGTCGCCGCGGCCTGGAACCGAAGCGCGGAAAGCATCCGCTAAGCTCGCACGCGGAGCGCGAGATCCCGTCGGCGAAGTTTGCGTTCCCCAAGGAACGCAAGGAGCCTTTGACTGACGCGCGACACGTTCGCAATGCCGTCGCGCGATTCAATCAGGTCGAGGGTGTCAGCCAGTCCGAGCGAAACGCCGCTTGGCGGCGCATCAAATCGGCAGCCAAGAAATACGGCATCGAGATTACGGTCGCGAAGTCCAAGGCGCGGAGCCGCTAACTATGGCCCGATGTGAAGTTTGCGGTAACGAATACGACAAGCCGATCACTGTGGCGGCGGCTGGCCGCAAGCACATCTTCGATTGCTTTGAGTGCGCCGTCCATGCGATGGCGCCTATCTGTGAGCACTGCGGCTGCAAGGTGATCGGTCACGGCGTCGAGGTCGAAGGCCATTTCTTCTGCTGCGCTCACTGCGCGCGTGAGGGCTCTGGAACAAGAACAATCAAAGATCGTGCAGAGGTCGCATGATGAATCGGCTGACCGACTCCGAGATCTCCGAGCGGCTGCGGTCGTTGGAGGGTTGGGAGGTGAGGGACAGCAGACTGGTTAAGTCCTTCCAGTTCAAGGACTTCATGTCGGCCGTCCACTTCGTCGACGAAATCGCTCCGCTAGCCGAGGCGGAAGGCCATCACCCCGACCTGCAGGTGGGTTGGGGCAAGGTCGTCGTCGAGCTGACGAGCCACGATGCCGGCGGCCTCACAGAGAAGGACTTCGAGGTCGCCGCTCGCCTTCCCCGCTAGGCGGCTTCGCCAGATCTAATGGTTATGGGTGCCCCTGCCCGGCAGCACTCCTTTCCTCCCGTGAACCTGGTCCGTGAGTCGGCGCATCGCTGGGTTCTGCCGCGCCACGGGAAAATGCGGGTACAGGGCGTCGTGTTCGCGTCCGAATCCCTGCTCCCGTCTGCCCTCGGAGATCGTTCGCTGTCGCAGGTGGAGAACGTCGCCTGGCTTCCAGGCATCGTAAAGGCCAGCTTCGCGATGCCGGACGTGCATTGGGGTTATGGCTTTCCGATCGGCGGCGTGGCCGCAACAGACGTAGAGCGTGGAGGAGTCGTCTCGCCCGGTGGGGTCGGTTTTGATATCTCGTGCGGCATACGCCTGCTGTCCACGAACTTCGACGAAGGCGATCTCCGGCCGCGCCTGACCCGTTTGATGACCATGCTAAAGAGAGACGTACCCGCGGGCGGTGGCCGTGGCGGTATCTGGCGCGCCGACGACAAGGATCTCCAGCGAGTGCTCGAGCACGGAGCACGCGCCGCTGTCGAGGCCGGCTATGGCTTCACAGAAGACCTCGAGCGTTGCGAGGACGGTGGTTGGTTACCAGCCGGTGGCGTCAACGATGTGAGTGAGCGTGCGAAGGCCCGCGGCATCGGGGAACTGGGAAGCCTCGGCTCTGGCAATCACTTCATCGAGCTGCAGATCGTTGACCGGATCTTTGATCGTCAGGTCGCGCAGCGATTTGGGCTGCGTGAAGGTCAGGTGACGGCGATGATCCACACCGGCTCGCGTGGGCTGGGCCATCAGATCTGCGGCGACCATGTGCGGGAGATGTTGAAGGCGCTGCAGTCGTACCACATCGAACTGCCCGATCCGCAATTGGCGGCCGCCCCGGTCCGCTCGACGCACGGTGAGCGCTACCTGTCGGCAATGGCCTGGGGTGTTGGTGCGGCCAACTCGCCACGATCTTGCCCCGGCGGGCACGCTGATCCGCTGGAGATCGGGCGTGGTGACTCGGGCGGTGGCCCAGGAAGCGATCCCCACGGCCGGCTCCCTGCCTGGTTGGTGACCGATGCGCGTGCTTAGCTGATGACCCAGATCCGGCGGCTGACTCGTGAGCCCCGGAGCCGAGGCTCGCGAAACGTCGCCCTTTGGCCAGTTCGGTTGTGACGGTCAGATCTTCAGGACGTCCATTCTTACAGTCTGCTGATCCGAGGCGATGCTCTTGACACCGGCCTTTGCCCAAGGAAAAATTGACTAGGGTGGCCCTGGGCACGCGACCAGGCCAAGCGCTCGCCGGGCGCCGACCGGCCTCAGTAAGGTTTGCGCCGGGCCCATTCCAGGGCCACACCTAACTCCTGCGTCGAGGCCGGGCCTGCACCCCGACTGGCAAGGGCGAGAGCCAGGACGATGACGATGGGGCGACTGAGGTCGACGCGAAATGCTACGGCCCCTCGGAACTGGAAGGGCCGGCAACCCGGCCCTTCCAGATTCAACGCCTACCTCTGTGAGCCCACTCCGACCAGCTGCTTTTGCGACTTGCCGCCGATCGCGATCTTGCGCGGCTGCGCCGCCGGCACCTTCGGGATCTCGATTACCAGGATGCCGTTCTCGAAGCTTGCCTTGATCTGGTCCTCCTTGACGTCGCCCGGCAGTTGGACGCTGCGCGCAAAGCTGCCGTAGGTCAGCTCGCGGCGCAGATAACTGCCTTGTTTAGAGCTCGACTCCTGCTTGTGCTGTGCCGAGATGTTCAGCACTCCGTCGGAGTAGGTCAGCTCGACCTCCTCCGGCGAGAACCCTGGTACGGCGGCCTTGACCTCATACGCCTGGCCCTGGTCGACCACGTCGATCGGCAGGTACCAGGCACGCGAGCCGGTCTCGCGACTCTCCAGCAAAGGCCCGCCAAAGAAGTCGCTGAACAGCCTGTCCATAGCTGTATGCAGGCCGGCCAGCTCTCCCATCGGACTCCAGCGACTCAACGCCATCTCTCCTACACCTCCTGTTTTTGATGAACCAGGCGAATCGCTTTCAGGTCACATACCACCCTCCCTCCGGGGTCTAAACCAGGCCGTTTGAAGCCGTTGCGAGCCGGGGAAATGACCTGGAGGCGAGGTGCCCGGGGCAATGCCCGGCATTCCTGGCAAGAGAAGGTTGCGGAGGGCGTCCGATGAGAATCGCCCAGGTCGCGCCGCTGTTTGTGCGCATTCCACCCGAACGCTACGGAGGCACCGAGCGCGTCGTCCAAGTCTTGACCGAGGCCCTGGTCGAACGCGGCCATGAGGTTAGCTCTTTGCCGCCAGAGGAACCCGAACCTCGGCCATGCTGCACGCCACGACGCCTGCTCCGCTCTGGGAGATGGGTATCAGCGACGCGCTCGCATACCGAGTGCTGCAGGTCGAAGAGCTGGTCGCCCGATCGGCGGAGTTCGACCTCATCCACTCTCACCTCGACTACCCACCCTGGATTGCCGGCGGACGTCTGCGGGCGACCGTGATCACGACCATGCACAGCCGGCTCGACCTGCCCGAGCTCCGGCCGCTGTTCTCGTGCATGGCGCGATCCACCACGACGGCGAGCAGTGGAGAAAGTTGCGGCGTGCGCCCGAAGCGTATGAGTGATCGCCCGCCGCTTGCCTGAGTGCCTGTCGTGGGGCAGCGTGAGATCACCGCGCTCCAATTGGTGGCTACGCACGCCCGGAACTCGACGGCATGACGCAGGACCGTGAGGCACCCTCGAAATCCACGGGAATGTGAAAACGCCAAGTAGGAAACTAAGCTGGCTGCGCGACTACGAACGCGAGTCCGACAGCGCCACGCGATACAGGCGCCAGCGGTCGGGTACGCCTGCCAGTTTTCGCTTGCCGCGGTCTTGGAACGAGAAGCCTGACCCGGCGACGAGATCCTTGACCGTTTGAGAGACGAGGACTTCGCTCGCAGCGGCATGCGCTGCGATCCGAGCACCTATCGAGACGGTGAGACCGGCCGCCTTCCCATCGATCAGTTCGCACTCTCCTGTATGGATGCCGGCGCGGATCTGGATCCCGAGGTCCCGCACGCGTTCGGTGATCTCGAGCGCACAGCGGATGGCGCGCGCGGGCCCGTCAAAGGTCGCGTAGAAGCCGTCGCCAGCAGTATCGTTCTCGACCCCGTGCCAGCGCGTCAGCGCGTCACGCACCATTTCATGGTGGTGCTCGACGAGCTTCTTCCAGGCGTGGTCACCGAGGGCGGCCTGCTTATGCGTCGAGCCGACGATATCGGTAAAGAGAACCGTAGCGAGTACCGTCTCCAGTTCCGGAGGTCGAGGTTCCAGGCCGAGGAACGGATGGATAACCCTGACAACCTCTTCGATGTCATCGGGGCCGAAGTCGCCAGAGACCGGCGTGACAGTGGCATGAGGAATTAGCGAAGCCACGTACGTGGCGACATCGACCTTGCGTGGATATCGTTTCCGGGGAACCAGCAGGGTCGGTGCCTGAACCGAAGGCAAAACTGCTCGCACGTCGGTCTCGTACCAGATGTAGTCGAGCTCGCGGGCCATGTCCGGCGTAGCGGTATGACGGCTCATCACACCCGCCATCAGCCTCTGCTCTGGCGAGAGCACCAGGCCCGCGGCCGCCTCCGCCTCGGCCCACGCTTCTCCGTACTGGTTGGTGCCCCAGAGATTGAGCGAGCGTTCCTCGCGTTCCATGTAGTTGTGGCTGACGCCCCACGGGAAGTCCGGTGCCCACAGCACCCGCGGGAAAGGCTCCAGCCAGACGATCGAGCGGACACGTTGCGGCTCGGTTGCGGCAAGCATCACGTTCGGGGCACCGGCTTCGTTGATGCCTCCGAGGACCGGGCACTCCGCTCCGACTTCGTCCAGGACGAGGCGCAGATCGCTCACTCGGGTCTCAAGGTTGGGGGCCGCCACGTTGCGGCTCGAAAGTCCGGTGCCGCGGCGGTCATGGAGGATGAGACGGCACGACGCGGCAAGGGCGCGCAGCAGCGGACCGGTCACTGGCCATTCCCACGCCAGATCGACATTGCCGGTGAAATCGAACCCCCACGCAAGATCGATCGGTCCCTCACCGGCGACCTGATAGGCGATGTAAGCGCCGTCTAGTGTTCGTACGTACCGGGTGTCACGGATCTGCATGATCTGTAGATCGAGGCTTCTGCCGCGCGGCCCACCAGCGGCGACGCGCTGCTGGCCGGCCAGAGGCGCCGCTATCCATCGATTGCTACCTGAAGGTTCGCACAGTTTCCCAACTGTGTGCCCAGTTCTCGCGCGTCCGCGCCGTGACGTAGAGTCCGATTAGTTTTCAACCTGGAGGACGTCAATACTCCTATGAAGACGCACAAGCTCGTAACCACCGAGGCCGACATCGTCTATGACGTCCACGGCCCGCTGCCCACAGCTGACGGAAGTCCACCGCTGTTCATGATCGCCCAGCCCATGGACGCCAGCGGCTTCACCACGTTGGCGTCGTACTTCCCCGACCGCACCGTGATCACCTATGACCCGCGCGGCCTCGGCCGCAGCACGCGCAAAGATGGCCGGGTCGACAACGCGCCCACCGTCCAGGCAGACGATGTGCACGGCGTCATCGAGGCTCTCGGCCTCGGACCCGTCGAGATGTTCGCGAGCAGCGGCGGCGCGGTGACCGCGCTCGCGCTGGTGGCGGCCTACCCCAACGACGTGACCTGCCTGGTGGCACACGAACCGCCCCTGCTTGCTCTCCTTCCGGATGCGCAGGCCGCGGAGCGCGCCCGCGCCGGCGTTCGGGACGCTTACGAGGCCAAGGGGTCGGGTGCCGGAATGGCGGCCTTCATCGCAATGACGTCGTGGCGAGGGGAGTTCACTGACGATTACTTCGCCCGGCCCACGCCCGATCCCGCCCAGTTTGGGATGACGACTGAGGACGACGGGTCGCGTGACGACCCACTGCTCTCGGACAGATCCTGGGCGGTCACCAGCTATCGCCCCGACTTCGATGCGCTGACCGCGGCCCCGACACGCATCGTGATCGCCGTGGGCGAGGAATCTATGGGAACAGTCACCGGACGCACGTCGCTGGCCACGGCCGAACTACTGGGTCAGCAAGTGACGGTGTTCCCCAGCCATCACGGCGGCTTCATGGGCGGCGAATCGGGATATCCCGGCAAACCCGAAGCCTTCGCCGGCAAACTGCGCGAGGTCCTCAACGAGGACGACTGACGGGGGTGAGCCGATGTTTGTGGCTCTTTGCCTCGACGAAATCGCAGTCCAGGCTCAAGTTCATGCCAAAAGGTCAGTTTTCGCATGGCGTCAGCTTCCCGTGAGTGGGTATTCGGCGTACAGACCAACACGGCGCGGAAAATTCATCGGTCACGGACAACAGTCTGCTCGTGACTCATGAGCTCCGGTTCGGCCTGAACGTCGTTGCCATCCTGCTTGAGGCACCCGACGCAGAATTCCAAGCTCGACTCGATGAGTTCGAGAATGTGAGCCACAGGGCTGGGGCAATTGAAATCTGGCTCGTGGAGGCGGTAATGTCGGGCGCTGGGTACCGGGCGTCTAGCCAAAGTCGGCAGCGGTGATCCCATAGGCGTGACCGGATGGCCACTGCACCAGTTCGATCCGGTAGCCGTCGGGGTCACGCAGCCATGACGTTTGTGGCCCATCAAGGCCGCCCGGGCGTTCGACTTGGCCGGCACTTAGTCCTGCCTTCGCAAGAGCCTCGATCATGCCGCTGAGGTCATCGACTTGCACCGCGAGGTGGCTGAACCCGCTGCCGATGACCACTGGTCCGTCGGCCGGCCGGTGCACCAGTTCGAGCGTAACCACCTCATCCGCCGGGAACTTGAGCATCGTTAAAGTCACGCCGTCGCCCAGATCAACGCGACCGACCTGCTCGAACCCGATTGCCCCGTAGAAGGCCAGTGAGGTGGCCAGGTCAGTGATGCGGTACGCCGGATGCAACGTCCTCATGCCTAGACCGTAGGGCACTACGGGGCCGATAGTGTCGGTGCGGCATCGTTAGACTCCGCGCGAAGGGAAGGAACCAAACCCGAAGCGCCCCTGCCTAAACGGCCTTGTAGATTCGTCCCGGCGCGTCGTGGCAAGCTCGACCGGCCGGTCATGGGCAGCAGCGACGGTCCGGGACCGATCGATCAATTCTCCTGACCTGAATAAACCGCAAAACGCTCGCCGCACCACTAAGCTCCCTGCGTGCAGAGAACAGGCGCCGGCCTCGCGTTGGTCGGCGCCGAGCGCCGTATGGCCATATGGCTTGCAATCTATGCGGTAGCGCTTTTCGCTCTTGTTCTCGTCGTCATCGGAGTTGTCCCATACGCCCTCTTCCTGATCGTGGTCACGGAGGTCATCTTTCTAATTTTGCGGCCCCAGCCAAAGTTCGGCGGGTCGACGTACATGCCCCCTGCGCCGGCGCAATGGCAACCCGCCATCACCACGTTGAGATGGGTAGGGATCATCAACAGCGTCTGGGTTATTGGCACCACCGCCCTGGTCCTCACTATCGGGACCCTGATCATGCTGGTGGTCGTCATCATCGTGGGATGGCACCACGCGTTTGGCGTGGCGAATTTAGTCGTGCTCGTGCTATTCGTAGCCTGGTTGTCGACGAGACCGTTGTGGATCGCGCCGCTCAGGAGAGTTCTGAAAGTGGGGGCGACCAAAAGGCTTGCGCCATACATGGCCACCCTCGATGTTGGCGTTGACGGCGTCGACTTCGACCTGCGGCCTGCGATCATCGGCCCGGCGCCGCCGCGGAGCTTTCGATTCTCCGTGGGCTTTGCGGAGCTCGACGAAGTCCGCATGATGGACGGGCTCACCGCCCAGGGCTACATGGCATCGATGGCGCAGTACGACCCTTCATTCAGGGTCAGGATGGAGTGGGAGCTGGTCCACTTCCTTACAGACCAGAAATTCAGGCCATCCCTCCTTCCGCCTTTGATGGGGATCGGCATGCAGCTGTTGCTGCGCAGCTCGACGCTGTTCTACATGGTCGGTAACGCCGACCAGTTCGGCCCGGCGGCGGTGGCTGCTTTCGAGGCCTGGCGGGCCGCGCATCCCGCGCTGCCAACGACGACGGGCTGAGAGGGAGCGGGCTGCACCTCCACGGCCGGCGCTGGCGCACCTTTCGGTACCGGGCGTCGTTGTGCAGCCGTTGGTGTAGTGATCCGGCGGAAAGGGGTCTCAAATCTGGATGGAATGGGTGCGAGTCACGGAAGAATCGAACTGAAATCGATCGTTTCGATAGTTCTGGACGAGAGTTCGCAGAACCCGGGACCGTGAGGCCCCCGGGTTCAAATCCCGGGCCCCCGACCAACTCTCCTTATTTGAACTGACTAACTGGGCCAGGTGCCCGGGTCAAGGGCAACGGCGTCTACGCCGGATTTCGAGTGCCCACGATTCGGTCGCGCGCCGGCATGAAGTCCGGCACCACTCTTGCTTTGAGGCCGGCGTTTTCGACGGCAGACACATACTCCTCGGTTGCCGTCAGCGCGAGACGGTGGCTCTCGACGAAATACTCAATACCGGATCCATCA
>Ga0209267_1002682_pt1 | contig 11363 bp, 4 predicted proteins | sample GraSoiAngelo_137_FD_185894 | JGI IMG/M metagenome (GOLD analysis project Ga0209267, IMG submission 185894) | Grasslands soil microbial communities from the Angelo Coastal Reserve, California, USA - 14_0929_09_30cm (SPAdes) (version 2) | ecosystem: Environmental > Terrestrial > Soil > Grasslands ... | reverse complement strand
GAAATCGGTGAGCGAATCCGTTAGCCGGACAATCTCATAATCATCGTAGACCGGCTCGCTGGAGAAAAGTTGCAGCTCCAGTGATTCCTTCGCGCTATCGCGGAATGCTGCAATTCGTTCGCCGTTCGGTTTGACGCGTTCGTCGATTGCGCGGGTGAGCAAGCGCGCATACTTGAACAGCGTCCCGTAGAATGCCCGGGGGCCGCGGTATCCAACCGAGACCGGGCGTTCTTGTTCCAGATAATCATAACGCGGTGCGATCCTGACTAATTCTCCCTGCGCTTTTTTGATTCGATCGTAGGCTGCGATTGTCGATTTTAATTTCGGATCGCGTGAAATCGCATCGCGCAATTTCTTTTCGCGCGCTTCGATCGCGCTCCAGATCTCCGGATCAAACAGAGCCGCGATATAACCGTCGTAGCGTTTGCGATTGTTTTGATCGCCAAAGAAATCGTCGCGCGCTCTTCTCGCATTTTCGAACGAGCGTTGTCCCCAGGCGTGCAACAATACTTCGCGCCGGTTAAACATCTGGAGCCAGGTCGGCACCTCGCGATCGCGCCGGTCGGCCAGTTCATCGACCGTAAGTTGCCGGTCCGTTCGCCCCGGACTTCCGCTAACGAAAGTTAGCTCGCCATCGCTCGGCCCGATCGAATTCCATTTCAGGTAATGCTCTATTTTTGCGGGCTGCCCGTTTTCATACGCCCGGAAAATGCAAATATCGAGATCAAAGCGGGGATATTCGAAATTATCGGGATCGCCGCCGTAAAAAGCCATCTGCTGTTCTGGCGCGAAAACAATCCGGACGTCGTCGTAACGCTTGTAACGGTAAAGATGATAAACACCGCCTTGATAAAGCGTGACGACATCGGAGCGCAGGCCGGTTTTGTCTTTGCTTTCCTTTTCAATTTGCGCCATTGCGTTCTCACGCGCCTTACTCGCGGCGTCGGGAGACATGCCAGTTTTTACCGCGGCGTTCACTTGTGCGGTTACATCTTCGATCGACATCAGCACGTTCAGCTCGAGATCGGCGCATTTGATTTCTTCCGCGTTGGTCTTCGCATAGAAGCCTTCCTTCAAGTAATTGCGCTGCTCGCTCGACGCTTTTTGCAGCGCATCCGCGCCCACGTGATGATTGGTAATGCAGAGTCCATTAGCGGAAACGAATGACCCGCTTCCACCGGAATTAAATCGGACGCTGGCTTTTTGTAGATGTTCAAGCCACTGCGGAGTGGGTTCGAATTGATACCTTTCCTTTAATTGCTTGAGCGGCGGATTGGTGAACAGCCACATTCCTTCGTCGGCCTGGGAGGAAATTGCAGTGACAACCAGCATGGCGAGAGCAATTCGGAACGAGATCATCGCCGAATGTAGAATCCGAATGGCTCTGATGGAAAGCTTACTCTTGCTTTCAGAAATACGACCTATAAGGCATATAGGACATATAAGATCCATTGGCAAATCTTCCTTGGAAGTGCCGGAAGCCTTGCTTCCTTCAACGATATTTTGTTTCCCCGATCGCGCAGCCTGAATCATCTGGTCGACTGTGCGGTCTCGCCTTTCCAAAAAACGCGCACAGAATCGCACCGTGCCTTGGAAAACCACGAGCGCTTTCTGGTAAGCGAGCAGGCCGGCGTAGCCGCCATGGGGCGGAATGACAGAAATCAAATTAATTTGGGTGGCGCGGGCCAGCCTTGAAGAACTGCTGGAGGATTATCGCGATTTTCTGCGCGTACGAGGACTGAATCTCTGGCGAGAGAATAGCCGCGAAGCGCTGTTTGTGCGCAAACTGGGGACGCAGCAAAATGTGCCTATAGGACCTATCAGACTTATATCGAGATAAGGCCACCCGAGGTGGTCGCAAATATTCTTATTTGCCTGATCCGCCAGACCAACTACCTGCTCGACCAGCTCATCCGCGAGCTGAAGAAGGCATTTCTGGAAGAGGGCGGCCTGCGCGAACGCATGACCCGAGCCCGGTTGGCGGAGCGCGCAAAACAGAAGAGCCTCTGAACAAACCGGCGGTTAGGAGACCCCCTCCTTGAAAAGTAGTTCTCGCTACTATTGCACGGACGTAGTTGATTCCGCTAGTGCCAAAGAAAAATTCAGATGGTTCACACCGCTCTAGAGTGCTGGTTCTGGTGGATGAATCGAACGTCGGCAGTTCGGTGCGAACAGCGGGACGCGGCCTTGATTGGATCAAGTTGCGCGATTTCCTCGCCGGGCCGGCCACGGACCGCGACTTGATCGAGATGGTGGTTTATGCCGGATTGCCACCGGCGACTCCGGCATGGCAGGAGGAACGCGATAAGAAAAACAAGTTCGTGCACTGGCTGCGCTCCAATGGGTTCATGGTCGTGACCAAAGACGGGTCGCCCGCCGAAGAAGGGCATTACAAAGCGAACGTTGACGTGATGATGGCGCTCGATGCACTCGAGCTTTCGATCGAAATGCGGCCCGATCTAGTCATTCTTGTGACCGGTGACGCCGATTTTGCATATCTCGCCATCAAATTGCGGCGACACGGGATTCGCGTGGAAGTGGCGTCGGTGGCGGCAAATCTTGGAAACATATTGCGATCGGCGGCGAACGACGTGATTGACCTGGCGCCGTTGCTCCGGACCTTCGAGATCAACGTTCAGGATTCTGCGGCGCGACCGCGCGCACAACAACAGCGGCGACGCCAGCCGCGCTTTCGTCCGCTTGCGCCTCGAAACGGCTAACAGAACGTAAATCGTCGAGGCGACAGCATTCTCGGAAATACAGGTAGCGTTCTTCCCTTTTTCAGTCCATAGTGCTTCGTCTGCTGCGACTTTCCGAAGCGCGATCTGATTCTATCGCGCCTTGGAAATTAATCCTCGTCAGCCGTTTGACTTATTTAATCGATTATGAACGCCGAACTCGTCAGAGCCGCCATCGAAGTAGTCCACAATCAGCAAATTCTTGTGAACATCGTTTCACGTCGTGTCCGCCAACTCACCCTCGGACATCGTCCGCTCGTCGAGTTCGCTCCAGGGATGGGCCATGCCGACATAGCGCTGACTGAAATCGCGAACGGCAAGCTGGCGTTCGAGTCCACGTTTGGCCAGAACGGCAATACGCCGCCGCAAGTTGTCCCATTTCCGGAAATCAACGGAGGCAAGAAAACGAAAAAAGCCGCGTAGAAGGCCGCGAGCCTGCTCGTGGGTTATCAGGTTATCCGGAGGAGGAAGCGAAAAAGCTTGGAACTGCGTAAGCGAGGGTAAGAGTTAGGATCCTATGGGACACAGTCAAGGAAGAGACAACGTTAGGAAACGCGCCGCACGTCGCAGAAAAACCGAACGCCTAGCCCTCGCAAAGAAAAAGCAGAAGCCGGCGAAATAGTTCACTGCAGGAGTCAGAAGTCGGAAGAAAGAGCCGCGGCTTCGAGAGGCGACATTTCGTGGGGGTGTTTTCGCGCGGGAAATTTTCGTCGGCCTATCTAATATAGGATGGTGCCCTTAACGCCCCGTCCCGGCCTCACTCTGCACACCAGCAACCGTCTCGAGCGGCTGGCCGACGAGCTGGCCAAGCTTATAGCCGATCCACTTCGGTCGCCTATCCTCCCGGAAATTGTCGTCGTGCAAAGCAACGGCATGCGGCGCTGGCTCGAACAACAGATCGCAGAACGCCACCGCATTTGCTCAAACGTGCAGTTTCCGTTTCCGCAAAAGTTCTTTCAGGATCTTTTGCAGAACGCGTTCCCTCAAGCCGAAGCGACGAATCTTTTCGATCAAGAGGTAATGACGTGGCGGATCATGAAAGATCTGCCGCGCTTTGCTACTCGTCCGGAGTTTGCTGCGGTCGCCAATTACCTCCGCGGCGAACGCAGTGAATTGCGCGCCTTTGAGCTGGCCCGAAAAATCGCTCACGTTTTCGACCAATATCTCGTCTTTCGCCCGAAGATGATTTTGGATTGGGACGCGGGCGAGGGCAAGGATTGGCAACCGATCCTTTGGCGCCAATTGCAGCAAGCCGCCCCGGGCCAGCATCAAGCGGCGTTGGGATTGCAACTGATCGATGCACTCAAGCGTAAGCGCGCGCCGGTTCCGGAGCGCGTCTCGATCTTCGGGGTCTCGACCCTGCCCCCGTTTTACATCTCGCTCATTGGAGAGATTTCAGCGCACTGTCCAGTCCATCTTTTTGTGATGGAACCGACCCCGCATTGGTGGGGCGATATTCGTTCGAAGCGCGAAAAGGCACGAGCGAAACAACCAGAGTTGTTCGGATTTGACGAGGAAGAAGCAGGCGACAACGAGTTGTTAGGCGCAAACGGAAAAGTCGGTCGCGACTTCTTGAATCTCATCGCTGAGCTCACGCCGGTGGCGGAGCACGAATGTTTCGTTTCACCAGCGAAGGCGGAATCCGGAGCAGCACCGGTGCTGCTGGAAATCCAAAATGATATTTTCGAACTGAAATCGGGCACGGCCAAAGTAAAACGATCCCTAGAGTCCAGCGATCGCTCCCTGCAAATTCATTCCTGCCATAGCGTCGTGCGCGAGCTCGAGGTTTTGCACGATCATCTGCTCGATCTCTTTCAGCATGATCCTGCGCTGAAGCCGAAAGACATCATCGTAATGATGCCAGACGTTTCCATGTACGCGCCCTTCATCGATGCGGTATTCGGCGTGCCGGAGAATCCGAAGCACAAAATTCCGTACTCGATTGCTGACCAGGAAGTACGCGCCGGCAGTGGAATCATCGACACATATTTTCGCATCTTGGAAATTTTGCCGGGGCGTTTCACGGCAAGCGAAGTTTTCGCAATTCTGGAAGCACCGGCGGTGCAGCGCTGTTTTGGAATTGCGCCAGCAGAGATGGAAACGATTCGGCGTTGGGTGGACGAGTGTGCGATCCGCTGGGGGATCGACGCGCAACATCGGGAGGGACTGGGCTTGCCCGCCTTCGCGGAGAACAGTTGGCGGTACGGGCTCGACCGGATGTTGCTGGGGTGCGCTCTGCGACCGGAGAACGGGGAACTGTTCGACGGAATTTTACCATTCGATGAAATCGAGGGCTCGGATACGGAACTCCTCGGAAACTTTGTCGAGTTTGTAGAACGGCTTTTTTCGCACACTGCTGAATTCAGCAAACCGCGCTCGCTCTCCGAGTGGCAAGGCGATTTGCGCGACACGCTCGACGCTTTTTTCGAAGCCGAGGAAGCGGCGCAACGTGAATTGAACCAGCTTCGCGCCGCTATCGCCGCACTCGGCGAAATTGGCGCTGCCTCGCTTAACGAAGACGCGGTCCCGATCGATGTCGTGGTCGCGCAACTGGAACATTCTCTCGAAGAGTCAAGCAGCGGTGCCGGTTTTCTCTCCGGGCAGATGACCTTTTGCGCGCTCAAGCCAATGCGCAGCGTTCCGTTCAAAATCATTTGCCTTCTTGGATTGAACGACACGGCCTATCCGCGGCACGATCGCGCCCCGGGTTTTGATCTGGTGGCGCAACATCCGAAACGCGGAGATCGAAACATCCGCGACGTTGATCGCGAACTTTTTCTGGAGGCACTTCTTTCCGCGCGCGAAGTTTTCTATCTCAGTTACGTCGGGCAATCGTTGCGGGATAACAAGCCGCTGCCACCGAGCGTGCTGGTGAGCGAGCTGCTCGATTATGTTGCGGAAAATTTCGACGCCCCCTTCGCCGAGTTCGTAAGCAAACATCCGTTACAGGCCTTCAGCCCGCGCAATTTTCAAGGTAATGGCAGATTATTCAGTTACTCGGCGGACAACTGCTCGGCTGGAATCGTCTCGGAAAGAGATCGCTTCGAAGCACCGCCATTTTTCGATCAACCACTAAGCGAGCCGGACGAGAAATGGCGTGAAGTGGAAATCGCGCGCCTGGTGGAGTTTTTTTCCCATCCCGCGAAGTTTTTTGTGCGGCACCGGCTGGGAATCGACCTGCCACGCGACCGCGAAGAAGTGGAAGATCGAGAACCATTCGCCCTTCATCCGCTCGATCGTTACAGCATTGAGCAGCAATTGCTGGACGATGCCCTCGATGGGGTTGGTCCGGAAACCGCTCTCGCGTCGGTGCGGGCGTCGGGCGTTTTGCCGCCGGGTGGAACCGGCGGACTAATTTTTGATGAGTTATGCGCCAACGTAACGACGTTCGCCGACGCCATTCGGCAGCAGGTGGCGGTGCAAGCGCACCCGGCAACTATTATTCGTGCGGACATTGGCGATTTTACTTTGAGCGGTCGAATCGATCGTGTCCGCGGCGACATTCTGCTGCATTACCGGCTAACGAGATTAAAAACGAAAGATTTCGTGCGGATCTGGATCGCGCATCTGGCTCGGAACTTGACCGAGCAAAAACAGGCGCTGCTTTTCGGAAAGGAAGGAGAGGAGATCGCCGGCTACGAATTTCCGCCGATGGAGAACGCGCGCGAAGTTCTGACTGACTTGCTGACGATTTATTGGGGCGGCCTCCGCCAACCGCTGCGGCTATTTCCGCGAAGTTCCTGGACATTTGTCGAAAAAATCTTTGCCGGGAAAAAGCGAGACAATGCGCGCTATTCCGCAAAAAACGATTGGAAGAGCAACGAGTACGACGACAAGAGCAAGGGCGAGCGCGACGATGGCTACATCAAGCTAGCGTTTCGCAATCGAGATGACGTCCTCGATGAAGAATGGGAAAAGATTAGCCTTCTGGTTTTCGGGCCGATTTTTTCTGCACGCAAACGGCGATGAAACCCGAATTCAACGCTGTACAGACTTCGCTCGAAAAGGGATTCACCGTCATCGAAGCGAGCGCAGGCACGGGGAAGACAACGACGATCTCGGCCATCGTTTTGCGATTGCTGGCAGAGCAGGGAATCCCGATCGAGCAAATTCTGGTTACTACCTATACGGAGCTTGCGACCGCGGAATTGCGTGGTCGTATTCGGGAAACAATCGCGGATGCGCTGGCGCGGACGCGTCTGCCGTTCGTCGCGGAGATTGTCGAAAGAGTCACGGACCGAAAACAATTCGAACGCAGTTTGAAACTGGCGCTGCAAAGTTTTGATGAAGCTCCCATCTTCACCATCCACGGTTTTTGCGCGCGTGTTTTGGCCGATCGCGCATTCGAAAGCGGAGTGCCGTTCGAGGCCGAGCTGGTGACGGATCAATCTCGTTTCCTTCATGAAGTCGTGGACGATTTTTGGCGCGCGCATTTTTACACCGACGACAGCATCATGGCTGGGGTGCTGCGGGAGAGGCTGACACCGGCGCGTCTAGTTGAGTTGCTCAATCAGCTAACCAACAATCCCACTTTGCGCGTTTCGCCGCCGTCGGAAAATCGTGCCGCTCTGGCAAAGAAAATTACCGAGCTGTGCCGCGCGGGGGCTGACCCCGAGGAATTCACAGAATTGGCGGGACGTTTCGTCGTCTCGCTTCAAGCGGAATTTTGTGAATGGGCGCGTGGGGAATTGCGCCGGCGGAAGACAGATCGCCGCGTTCAATCGTTTGATGACATGCTCACACGACTGGACGAAGCATTGGGGGGCGAGAGAGGGAAAGAGTTACGAAAAACTTTGCGCGAGCGTTTCACCGTCGCGCTGGTGGACGAGTTCCAAGACACCGATCCGGTGCAGTATTCGATCTTCTCGCAAATTTATGGCGGTAGCGACAGGTCAGTATTTTTTATCGGCGATCCCAAACAGGCGATCTATGGATTTCGCGGCGCGGATGTTTTTACTTATTTGGAAGCGGCAAAAGTCGCGAATCGCCGTTACACCTTGCGACGGAATTGGCGTTCGGAAGCGAAGCTCGTCGATGGAGTAAGCACGATTTTCAGCCGGCGCGACGATCCATTTGTCATTGAAAGCATCGATCTTTCGCCGGTAACAGCATCGGGAAAAGCCGATGCCGAGCCGCTTACGATGGGCGGCCGTCGGAATCAACCGCTGCGTTTCTGGATCGCATCGACTGAGGACAAGGCACGACTGGAAGAAGCGGTGGCGGCGGAGATTGCATCATTCTTGGGCGGTGAAACCAAAATCGGGACGAGGAAGATTGAGCCGCGCGACATCGCGGTCTTGGTGAATAACAATACACAGCCAGTCGGGATTCAGAGAGCGCTAGCGGATTATCGAATTCCATCGGTCGTTTACAGTGCGGCGAGCGTTCTCCAATCCGGCGAGGCGTCGGAGTTATTGCGGATGCTGCTGGCAGTGGCGCAGCCGACACATGAAAAAATGGTTCGGTCCGCGCTGGCGACAGAGGTGTTCGGCCTCAATGCGAGCGTGCTGGGAAATTTGTCGAGCGATGAAGCGGAGTGGGAAACGACGCTCAATCGCTTTGCCGATTACCATCTGCTGTGGCGAGACCAGGGTTTCGTGCAAATGATGCGGGCGCTTCTTATCGGCGAGAAGGTGCGCTCGCGTTTGCTCCGCTGGCATGACGGCGAACGTCGGCTCACGAACGTTTTGCATTTAATCGAACTGTTGCACGCAGCTTGTCTTGAAAATCGCCTGGGCATTGATGGGCTGATCAAGTGGCTGGCGCGGCAAATTTCGCTCGGCGGCGAACTGAAAGACGAACATGAATTGCGTTTGGAAAGTGACGAAGACGCGGTCCGGATCGTTACCATTCACAAAAGCAAAGGGCTCGAGTACGACATCACGTTTTCGCCGTTTGTGCGCAAGGAGCCATGGAGCGGGTCGAAGGAATTTTTGAAGTTTCACGAAGACGATCAACTCATGCTCGACCTGGAAGAATTACCGGAGCACAAAAAAATCCGGAGTCGCGAAGAGCTGGCTGAGATAGTGCGCCAGCTTTACGTCGGACTCACGCGCGCGAAACATCGCAGCTATCTGATTTGGCAGGAGAGGAAAACAAAGTCCAAGTCAGCGCTGGCCTGGCTGTTTTCCAAGGAAGCGTCAGCGGACGCATTTCTGGAGAAAAAGGGAGAATCCAACACCAGCTCGAATGTGCGAGCGGCATTTGCCGAAAGCGATGCCATTTCGATTGAAGATTTGCCCGAAATCGGTGAAAAAGTTTTCGCACCGACATCAGCGTTACGAACATCACTGGCAGCGCGAATTTTCGATAAGGAGATCGATCGAAGCTGGCGTATTTCGAGTTTCAGTTCGCTGATCAGCGGGCGAACGGAAGAACCGGAGACACCGGATTACGATAGGCTGGAACCTGGCGTCGAGATTGCGGAAGAGCCGGTCCTGCCGACGCAGGGGATTCACGCTTTTCCCGGCGGGATGCGGGCCGGGACCTGCCTACATTTGATTCTGGAGGAACTCGATTTCGCCGATCTTTCGCAACTGCGGCTGCTGGTGGCAAGAAAGCTGGACGATTTCCATTTCGAAAACTTCGATGAAGTGGTGTGCGACACGTTGGAGAAGACGTTGCGAGTTCCGCTTGGGGAAGATGGCTTCACGCTTTCCCAAATCTCGCGCGCGTCACGTTTGTCGGAACTGGAGTTCACTTTTCCGATCACGGCATTGACCACGATGCGCTTGCGCAAGGTGTTTCAGGTGGAGGAGCTCCCGTTGGCCATCGATCGCCTGCAGTTCACCCCGGCCAACGGATTCATGAAAGGTTTCATCGATCTCGTTTTTGAGCGCGAGGGACGTTTCTATTTTGTCGACTGGAAATCGAACTGGCTGGGAATCGATTCTACCAGTTACGCACCTAAGAATATTGCGACGGAAATGGCGCGGAATTTTTACAATTTGCAGCTAAGCATTTACGCGGTGGCGCTGCATCGCTACTTGCAACGGCGTTTGCGAGGTTACGAATACAAGAAGCATTTCGGAGGCGCGTTCTATATTTTCCTGCGTGGAATCGATCCGGGGAAACCGGACAACGGGATATTTTTCACACCTCCGCCGCGCGAGTTTGTGGAACAACTTGATAAAGTTTTTCATGGCGACTCCTGAGCTCGAGGTTCATTTCATCGATCAGCATTTCGCCGCGCTAATGAACCGGTTGGCAAAGGTTCCATCGGCGGAACTGGAGTTGGCCACCAAATTGGTCAGCAATTTTCGCGAGCGCGGAGACATTTGCGTAGCGCTACGAGCGATTACTTCCACCGATGCGTCGAAAATCGGAGGTCCGGATGTCCCGCCGCTGAAAAGTTGGGTAAGAAAATTGCGCGCCTCGGGAGTAGTGGGCGCGCCGGGAGAGTTCGCGCCGCTCATACTAGATAAGGCGGAGCGGCTTTATCTTCAGCGGTACTGGAAGTACGAGGATGACCTGGGGCGCAATCTCCAGGCGCGCCTGAGGGGTAATCCGATTCGCGACTTCAACCAAACTGAGCTGGCCAAAAATCTTGAGAGACTGTTTCCCGCGCAATCTGATTTGCAAAAAGTCGCAGCTTTCGTGGCGGCAACTTCGCAGCTCTGCGTTATATCGGGCGCGCCCGGAACGGGAAAAACACGCAGCATTGTTTTGATCTGTGCGCTCCTGGTCGCGCTTGCCGGAAAACGGGAGCTCAATTTCGCGCTGGCCGCTCCAACCGGCAAAGCGGCGGCGCGGCTTAAGGAAACAATCGCGCAAACGCGGTTCTCGCTGCGGCTGCCCGTCGAGCTAAAACTTCCGGAGGATGCATCAACCATCCAGCGGTTACTCGGGGCCAAGGGCGACTCGCCGCATTTCCGGCACCACGCAAAGAATCCGCTGGCGGCCGATGTCGTGATTGTGGACGAGGCGTCGATGATCGACCTGGCGCTACTGGCGAAGCTGTTCGATGCGGTGCGACCGGATGCGCGTATTATTCTGGTTGGCGACAAAGATCAGCTTGCCTCGGTAGAAGCGGGAAGCGCCTTTCGCGACATTTGCACAACCGGTCTCGAGCTCGGAATCTCTGTCTCGTTAGCAGAGGCTTACGCGAAATGCACAGGCGAGAAATTGGAGGGCACGAGTGCGAGCGAAGCGCCAATTCATTCTGTCGTAGTTGAATTGCGGCGCAACTATCGCTTTACACCGGAGACAGGAATTGCCGAACTAAGCAGTGCCATCAATCAGGGCGATGCCGAGGGCGCAATCGCGGTTTTGAAAAGGGGCGGGCGAATTCGCTGGCGGCCAACGCCGTTGGCAAAAAATTTCGAGCGAGAAGTGCGTGAGCGCGTCTTTCCACGATTCGAAAAGTTTTTAACGCTGACCGATCCAACAGATGCCTTGAATCAACTGGCGGAATTCGCAGTTTTGTGCGCGTTGCGCCGTGGGCCTTTCGGCGCCGAAGCGGTGAATGCCTTGCTTGAGCGAATGCTGCGTGAAACCGGGAGAACGGAAGGTAACGCGCGTTGTCATGTCGGGGAGCCGGTGATCATTGTGCGAAACGATTATAATGTTGGCCTTTTTAATGGCGACCTCGGGATTGTGCTGCCAGATGCGACCAGTGGCGAGCTG
>Ga0209267_1002680_pt1 | contig 11364 bp, 15 predicted proteins | sample GraSoiAngelo_137_FD_185894 | JGI IMG/M metagenome (GOLD analysis project Ga0209267, IMG submission 185894) | Grasslands soil microbial communities from the Angelo Coastal Reserve, California, USA - 14_0929_09_30cm (SPAdes) (version 2) | ecosystem: Environmental > Terrestrial > Soil > Grasslands ... | reverse complement strand
AAGGTCTTCTTTTTCATTTTACCTCCAAAACCGTGACCAACGGGGTTCCACCCAAGTTTTCGATTTTATCATTTGTTGATGTTCCGCTCTAGTTTGCTCCTGACTTGACTCTTAAAATCAGCGGCTCCGGAGTTCGAGTCCCGGCGGCCCACCAATCCACAGCTCTGGCCCACGTGCGTTGCGGCTGCTTGGGAGTTATGGAGGAGGGCAGCGTCAGGCAGTCGGGCAGGGGCAGGGTTGTACGCTTGACAAGGGATTGCCTCTCAGTCTTGGATGGATTCGAATTTGTTGCGGGCTTATCTACTGGCAGCAAGCCCGTGCTTGAAAGCATTTTGGTTTGCTGGTGGACCTGATCTGCCCGGTATCCTGCCATGGGCATAGCATAGCGAATCGACCGGGATTTTTCCTACGAATTGGCGCAGCCATTCGTTTTCTCAGACGTAGAAGGAATCCTCGTGTCGTTCCATTCGTCCCCCAAAAAATTCTGAAAGTTATTTGGAAAACAGCGTTCCGCCCATCGCCTGAGCGATGCCGAAGGTCCGTCTCAAATCCTACGTTAAGGGCGCGGTTGAATCGGAACAACGAGCCAGCGTCCAACGGATGTTTTCACCGGAAGCTGGGCCTGAGCCGCACTGCCGCCACAGCTCATCCGGATTTTGCAACACGACGGAGGCGCCTCGCCAATGCTGATAATCCCGCCCGGCGACCTGCGAAGGGGTGCTATCCCACTGGTAGTCGCCATCAACCTCCATCACGAGACGCCGACGGTGACCATCACTGACGATGACGAGATCTCCAACCCGCATTTCGTCATAAAATCTCCAAAGGCTTGGACCACCGAGCTGCGCGTTCCTCTGTGTCGGGTACTTCTCGTGAATCATGTCCGAGATGTCCTTCGCCGTCTGTGGCTGCGAGACTCGCAGATCGCCGATCAGACTCCAGCCAATTGTGATCCGCCCCTGATTTTGGAACCATGCGATGGCCGAATCAGGGTCTCTGTGATGCGCGATTAGCCGCCAAATTCGCATCTTAGACATGCGGCATGATTTAACACGACTAAGCGTTATGAGTAAACTCGCCAGCAGTTCGATACATAGTGGTCTACTTAGTTCAGTGTTCGGCACACTTTCACCGGCTGGAACGCTCGTTCTTATTGTACCGTCAAGACAGGGACTCGTCATAGCAGCCGACAGCCTAAGCTCGACACCCGAGAGAGCGCCGGAGATTGCACGCAATTTCGCGGACTGATTCAAAGGGAACGTGGAACCATCGGGCAATCTCTGTAATTGCTTGCTCTTTCGTCCTGACCTCCACGTGACACCGGTGTTCTTTGAGGGTAGACGTGACTAGGACAGGAGCGCCGCCCGTGGAAAATACGGAGCAACGATCAGTTTCCCCACTTGGCAACAGAATCTCAGCCTTAAACCACAATTGTCTCTTTTTTTTGCCACTGCAACTCCTGTGCGCAAAGGATTCAAGCGATAGTCTGACACTCCCGCGTCCGCTGAGCTAATCCACGAAATTGGCGAAGCGCCTTTGGCAAATCAGCTTCTCGCGATCGCGGCGACGCTTAAATTCGCGGTAAGACTCCGCTGTGCTAAACCACGTCTTACCATCAAAGGAAAAAAGTTTGATCGGGTGGTGAGAAACCAGAACGGTTTTGCTCTGCAGGATCAGCACGGCCCGACAATAGTCTAACCCGTCCTTGCGATTCAAGGGGCGGCCGAACCGAAGCCCGGCGCCCATCTCCGGGAGAAAGCGCCGGATTAGGGAAGCCCAGTCGCACCGACAGGCTTGACGTTGTCACAGCCCCTCATATATAAGCCTAACCTTGCTCCCGCTCGGCTGTAGTTTTCTTCTTAGAGGTGACAACAATGATGAACTACATCTGCCAGGTCATAACAGACAACCTGTTGTGCGGCCTGCCTCTCAAAAAAGTACCCAATAACGACCCCCTCACCAAAAATTACTTTGATCTCTTCCAATGTGAGGCCGGCCACCGCATTTTAGCGGTGCGATCTCAAGACACCGAAGGCGACCCGGAGAAAGATAGATGAACTCGTTTGTCGGTCAATCATAGGTCATCCATTTCTAGTCATGGACGACTCCCGCGTCACGGTCATCGGACCGGAACAACTCGCGGAGCTAGTGATGGATGCGGGCCTCGTGAGTTGGCTAATCAGGAAGGTTTCGTGACAGGTTTCCAGATGCCGATCACGGCGCTATGGTGGCTTATTCCAACCGCGCTCACGTCCGTCTATATACGTCGCCCTTACAAGGCCATACGGGATTCACTGAACGCGATTGGCTGTTCCTGTTTGGCCATCCACGCGAGGTGGTTATCTCCCGGCGCTTGGTGCTGAGGTTCGCGGCGCTTTGGTTGGCTGTGGTGATGGTGAGTTTCGGGATTACAGTCTACATCTTGCCTTACGGTGTTGGATTGTTTGCCGGTGCAGCGGTTCTCACCATCGCGGGCATTTTGCCGATTGTGCCGAGGTGGTTTGGCTGATCCCGCCCGGTTGGCGCAAAGCAGGCCACCGAAATCACTTCGGCTTGTATCCCCTAGCCTTCATGCAATCATCAAATACCTGTTATTTGCTACCGACGCTGGCAAAGGTGGCCTCACGCTGGCACTGGTATAAGTCGCGGTCGTAAGGTCCTAAGGGCTGGCGACTGGCGCACTCTCGGGCTTAAACTACCTGACTTGCCGATTGCGTAATTTCTTCCCGCTTCGTTATCTTTTTTCTATCTGATCAATGCGAGATACTTGTAAGTATTGGTTCTTCGTGTGGTCTGTTGATCGGCATGGTAATTGCTCCTTTTTTCGGCGTCGGCTAGAAATGACTTCTGATGGGATACTGCTGAGAATGCATGACTCTAGAAATATTCGATCCAGATAAGGAGGAGGGTTCCATGAAGCCTAACAGGCTAAACCGGATGGCGGTGTTGGTAATCAGCACTATGTCATTGGCAGGGATGAGCATACCGGCCAATGCCCAGCAACAACCGCAGGAAGAGCAAAAACAACCACACAAACAGCCACAGCAGCAAGAGCCCAGCCAGAAACAATCAGAGCAAGACCAAAAACGCCGGCAACAGCAGGAGCAGAAGCGGACCCGGCAACAGGCACAGGAAGAGCAACGGCAGCAGGAAAAACAATCGCAGGAGAAAGAACGCCTTCAACGACAATCAGAGGAAGATCAAAAACGCCAGCAACAGCAGCAGCAGGAACGGGCTCGGCAGCAAGCACAGGAAGAGCAAAGGAAGCAGCAAAAAGAATCGCAGGAGAAAGAACGCCGCGAGCGACAATCAGAGCAACGGGATGAACGCCGCGAGCGAGAAGCGGAGCAGCAAGACCGCCGTATCTCACGCCAGCAACAACAGCAGCTAATTCATCAGCAGCAAGGAGAAGTGAAGCAATACCGTCGCTATTTAGAGCAGCAGGAGTCACGCGCTAGAGACCAAGCAGAAGAATTGCGGCGACAAAATCGCCTGGCGCAATATCGTTATCAGGAAGAGTATTTGGAGCACTTGCGCCAGCAGCAAAGACGCCTGCGAGACGAACGGTTCGATTATGACCGTGACCCGTACTTCTATGCGGCACCGATCTACCGTTACAGACGCGACGGGCGGTACTACGAGATAAACCGATACGGCGCAAACGTGCTACGGCAAGCCCTACACGCTGGTTATGCGCAAGGCTTCCGTGCCGGAGAGGCAGACCGGCGCGACCGGTGGCGTGCCGCCTACCGAGACTCCTATGCCTATCGGGACGCCAGTTACGGTTATCGTGGCTATTACATTTCCCGCAGCGAGTACAACTACTACTTCCGCGAGGGTTTTCGTCGCGGCTATGAAGATGGCTACGACAGCCGCTATCGATATGGGCGCTATGCTGACGGCAACTATTTCATGTCGGATAACATTTTGTCACAAATTCTCAATTTCGAGTCGATTCGCTAAGGACTAAAAGGGATCGTGCCCCAATGAGATCGTGACCCCCAGCTGGTCTACGACATCATTCTTGCCTTCTGCCGCTGGTTTTATCGTCCTCGCCCATCTCCTCGATGATCTCCTGGAGGGTCTCAACCTTGGCGACCTTCTCGAAGCCGAACTGCTGCAGGTTGGCGGTCAGGCTGTTCACCAGCCCCCTCCTGTAGCCGTCCAGGGTGGCGAGAGCTTTCGGGTTGCTCCGGGCCTTCGGGTTCTTTTCCATCACTTCGTCGTCGCTTTATTGAACGCGACGAGCCAGGCTGCGTCGCCGGCGATCACCTCAGCTAGGATCCGCATAGCGGTGCCCATCTGTCTTTCGCCGCCCTTGTCCTCGATCAATCTGGCGAGGATGTCCTCTCGAATCGTCTATTCGTCGGGAGTTAATGTGCCGTTGGCTCTCCGCCGGGTGATAGTGGCCAGCCCGTGCTTAAAAGCATTCTGGTTTGCTGGTGGACCCGGTTTTCCCCGTATCCCTGCCATTGGGCCCATAGCATAGCGAATTGACCAGGATTTTTCCTCTACAATTGAGGCACCTATTCGTTCTGTCAGACTTGGATGGATTCGAATTGTTGCCGTTTATTTCTGTGGCAAAGCAGTGGCAAAGCAAAAAAATTCTCTTGTATTTTCTCGCGGTTAGAGATGCTACGAGAATCGGCAATCCTCGTTGTCGTGCGGATTCGTTTGCGCTGGTGAAAGAATTTGAGCTATATGCGTTTTGGCGCTATATGCGTTTTGGCGTTTCATTAAGTCCTAAGGAAATTGTCATGGATCAGAGTTGGTTCGAGATGCGAGATGTTCGGAACAGGAAACTTGATAATGGCGTTTGGATTCCATTGCGAGCAGTTAATACCATTGATCATCAAGGTCGATACGGCTACATCGGTTATAGAGAAGAATTTTTTGGAGCAGGATCAGTCGCTGTTCCGATACAGTCAAGGAACGAAGTGAACGAGTTGAATTGGTCCAGTATCGGACCGCATCACCCACATCATTGCGATATTCAAGAGGGCCGTTATATTCCCTCTGACATTTATGAATTCGGACAGGAGAATATCAGCGGCATCCATTTAGTTCTGGAGCAGCACTACAATAGTCAAGACGTCCCGGAATGGCATCTGCATCAAGATTTCATCATAGTTCTTAACCTCAAGAGAGAGAACGACACCTGGGTAGCGCCTGATGAAGGTTATGTAGAAGTAGCGCGTCTGCATCGGACGACCAACGGAACAGTTTTTCTGTTGGAAGTTCGTGCCGACCATTTGAAAGATTATCTGTCTGCTCGCAGTATGGCTCTTTACATCAGCTGCTATAGAAATCGTGACGAAATCGTTGACGACGCCAGCCATATCGTATGGACGGTAAATCCACTTGTTGAGGATCAGAACGGCGATCGTTGGGAAGGTCGTGTCACCGAACTTCATGAAGGTGGTGACCTGTACGGAACGTCAATGGCCGTAATGCACGTATCGCGTACGGACGTAGACTTTGAAGAAGAGGTTCCGAACTTAGAATTTCCAAAGGATAAAGATGTACGTTTGCAATCATGGGTCAAAAAACATGAAGGTCGAAAACTGTACCGAGTTCAGGGAGAGCTATGGCGCAACGAATGGATCGAACCGGGAGACTTGAGCGTGCGAATCCGTAGAGACACGTCGCCACCTACGGTATTTTTTATTACTGATTCGAAGGGAACTCATGAAAGTAAAGCGACTTTAGTAGGAGCGACTAAGTGGCTCTGGTTTCGGCCAGGGGTAATTATGAGTTTGGCCCATCGGCGGGGCGGTACTCTGCGTTGGTATTCAAAAGATACTGGCGCCGTCAGCTGTTCACTAGATTGTGGGGTTCATTTTGGAATAAACTCAATCGGTCTTGTCACTGGTTTCGCTAAAGACATCGCTTCGCTTCCTGATTGGCAGCAAAAAATTTGGGCCGGTTACAATATAGGGCCTGAAGCTAGGGTGTCCGATGAGTTACTGGCGGCCCAAATGCGAGCTATGCCACCTAATACAAAGGCTCCAGAAGAACTGCTACCTGTAGTGATAACTCGCTTGAATAATATTACACTTGACCGTTACAATTTCCGTCTCTTCCGCGAGCATGCTGATTTCGAGAAGGTATTAACCCTCTCGCACAGATTTCGTGCCCTTGACCAAATGACCCTTCTGGGACTTGCGAAAGACCTCGCTCGATTGACGGCCGATAGCATCGACGCGGCTGCAATTCAGAAAGTTGTAAAGCCACCCGCCGGACAAAAATGGGGTTCCCTAAAGTTTTTGGAAAGCCTGGTTGCTACTCGGACCGACGTAAAGGACGCGCGATCAGCTGTTGGACCGCTGTTTGGTATTTATGAGCTAAGACATGCTGACGCTCATCTAGCCGGACAATTCGACGAGATCTTAAAATTGGTCTCGATTGATCGATCACTAAGCTTTGTTTTTCAGGGATATCAACTCTTAGAGGCGTGTGTTTCAAGCCTTACACGTATCGCCGATATTCTTGAGGGTTAATGTAGCCACTCGCCACGACCATCTGGAAATCGGCTGCCGCTGGGAAATTTGGCCAAACCCATAGCGCGGCGGATACACGTTTCAGTTGCACAGCATTGTTAAATTCGATTGCACTGTGGATACCCGGTTAGATGCCCAATCTTATGTGGCGCACTTGATTCGCAATCAATTCTCTTTCCTCGCTTGTTGTCGTCTTAACGGACGGAGCAGGATTTTACCCGCCCGCCTTTGGAAGAAAGTAAACTCTCACATCAATGCCGTGGTCTCCCGAATTCAAATCGTTCTCAATACCGACAGGGTTAGCAATGCGTCCCTCAGGATCGTATACGAAGCAAAAGAGGCGGCGGCATTTGGGATGGTTCTTGTATCTGACGCCGGCACAATATTCACTTTTCATGACTGAACTGTTCAATGAGTGGCTTCAGCATGGCGATCCTCAAATGTCTGTTCTGACGTTTGACGAGTTTTTCCGCTTCATTCTCGGCCATGAACCTATGGTTTGCTACAACCAAGGATCGTGCTCCGCGATTGTAGCTGTTGAGTCAAACGGTGATGTGGTGTCCTGTACGAGGCCGTTTGATCGCGCGAAGTTTACGTGTGGCAATCTTTATAGTGATTCTCTGGAAACCGTAATCGAAGGACCAAAGATGATTAACTTCCGCTCCGAAGACCTAATAAGTCAACAAAACGCGAGTCACTGTCTATGATTTGGGCTTTGCCATAATGGATGCCCACAGCACCGCCAAACTGCCGCCAGTCGAGAGATAACGGGGGCTGGTTACTATTGTGGCTGCCAATCACCGGAAAGAGATGGGACATTTGCAATGTGGTCTCATTTGCATGACAGGTGCACAGCCTTGCTTAACTGCGACGGATTTTGACTGAGAAACATTGATGCCGGCCAGCCCGTGCTTGAAAGCATTCTGGTTTGCCGGTGGACCTGATTTGCCCCGTATCCCTGCCATGAGCATAGAATAGCGAATTGACCAGGATTTTTCCTCTACAATTGGCGCACCTATTCGTTCTGTCAGACGTGGATGCATTCGAATTGTTACCGGTTATTTCTGTGGCAAAGCAGTGGCAAAGCTAAAAAATTCTATTGTGTTTTCTTGCGGCTAGGGATGCTACGAGAATCCACAATCCTCGTTGTCGTTGGATTCGATTGCCCCACTGTATCTATTTGGCTATATGCTGGGAGGAGTAATCGAGCACAGGAGACTGGAAAGACGTCAGGAAAGTTTGGTGATGCAAAATCCCTGGGCTGGTCTGACAAAGCCCGGTGGGAACGAAGAGGCACACGAAGTACTTGGTGAGAAGAGGGGTAACTATGAAGTCGCTCAAGCTCAGAGTGCGGAAGACGATGTTCGTGTTTATAGCGGCAACAGGCGTTTTCGTCCTGCTGTTTGCGCAATGGCGGACCCACTCGCAAGCGCTCATGTCGGCACGTGCAGAGAATTTGACCACTCCACTGCTGGGTCTGACCACCGCGCAACGGGCAGATTTCGACGCCGGACTGGCCGAGTTCCAGGCCGTGGAGACCATCGCAGAGGGCTTGGGGCCGGTGTTCAACGGAAAGAGTTGCGCCGAATGTCATGCTGTGCCGAGCGTGGGGGGGTCGGAGCCCAATCTGGGCGTGGCGCGTGAGACGCGCATCGCCAGGCTGTTCAACGGGGTCTTCGACCCGCTGGACGGCTCGGTATCCGTCGACAAAGGCGGCGGACTGCTGCAACAGCGCGCCATCGACCTCCCGGGCTGTCACCTGAAGCGGGAGGTGGTGCCTCCCGAAGCCACCTTCGTTTCGCTGCGCATCAGCACAGCGTTGTTTGGTGCGGGGCTGATGGAAGCCATTCCGGACACCACTATTCTGGGGAACACAAGCAACGGCGGCATAGCCAACTTCGTGTTGAACCCCGACACCGGGCGGACCGAACTCGGGCGCTTCGGCTGGAAGGCGCAAGTGGCCACCTTGCATCAGTTCGCCGGGGACGCCTACCTCAACGAGATGGGCATTACCAACCCCTCCTTCCCGCATGAGAATAACCCGCGGGGCCAGCCGATCCCGCCGGAGTGTGACACGGTGGCGGACCCCGAGGACGACGGCTCAGGCCTGAACGCGTTTGCAAACTTTATGCGGTTCTTAGCCCCAGCGCCTCGGCGTCCCATCACGGATCAAGTGCGGCAAGGAGAGCAAGTGTTTAGTCAGATTGGGTGCGCTAGTTGCCATGTGCCCACGCTGACGACCGGCAACAACCCGGTCGCAGCGCTGAGCAACCAAAGGGTCAACTTGTTCTCAGACCTGCTGCTGCACGCCATGGGAGCAGGGCTTGCTGACGGCATTGAGCAAGGCCGCGCCAAAGGGGACGAGTTTCGCACGGCGCCATTGTGGGGACTGTCGCGTCGGGATCGTTTCATGCATGACGGAGGGTCGAACACCATCGAGAAAGCGATCCTACGCCATGGTGGGGAAGCCCAGAACGCCCGTGACCGCTTCGGGGGACTCAGTCCAGCCGACCACGATGCGTTGTTGGCATTTCTGGATTCTTTGTAACCTGCTGATATGCGGCCGTTGAATAGCACTGGAACAGATATCTAGTGTACCACATATCTGTTCCGATGCTGCCGCTAACGCGTGCAGCGTGATCCAGCGAAGGACACATCACCAAAAGAGCGGAAGACCCTGGATGTCTTGACTCTGTTGGTTAAGTCACCTTAACAAATGACCGCCTGCGCGCAGCATGTAACATCCACCGCAGAGCCAAGCGAACCCGGCCTTGATCAGAAAATAATTGTATACAACTTGATTAAAGATACTATAGAGTGGGCGCCCGTGGAACTCGGCGTCTTTACCAGCCCAAAAATCCTTAAAAACCTGATGGTCCATAATGGAAGAGAAGCTTAGGCTTAAACCCACTTTACCGCGAGTAACAGTGGCCGAACGATATCGTAATCACCTAATTTTCGTGACAGGGGACCTAGAACCACAGACAAATTTATGGACAGCACGTGCCCATATACAATTTAATGAAAGCTCTCGAACGTTTCGCGATGTCTGGCTACCTAGTCCCACTGTTCGCTTTGAGACGAAGAGACAATCCGAAGAACACATGATGAAAGAAGCTAAAAAGTGGATTGATGATAAGATTGGCGACTCGGCGGGGCGAACACAATACCCAAAAATTACGCTTAAATCAGTGTGGCGTTGGATACTTAACAAATCGGATTAGCTGGACGAGAGCAACTTCAACTGACACTTTCTATTAGATGCAAGAGAGCCGTCCGTCTTATGAGCGGTTAATAATTACGTTTGGTGATCTTTTTTATCGGATGATTTTTCCGTGGTGTTCTCTGGTTCATAGTCTGGCGGTTGTTGAATCCATTGGGTCATCACCCACGTCAGCGCCAATATCCAACCCAGAACGGTCCAGCCGAAAACGAGATTCACGTAGGAGATGGACGAGGCATCTTTCACATGCAGCTTCTTGGCAAGGATGGTTGGCACGAAGTAGAGCACAAGCAGCAATATCGCTTCGATAATTGTCATCACGGCAATGGATCTTGAAGAACAGTCTCATCGAGACGGTTCGCGATACTCCACTGCGCGACGAGAAAGGCAGCGAATGGAAATATGATGCATTCCAGGTATTTCTCACTAAGTTTTGTTTTGAGAGCCTTTGGGATCAAGATTGTGCAGTCGAATCTTTCGGGAAAGGGTCCGCAGCCCGATTCCACACCCTTTTGCCGTAAGCGCAACGTTCCCGCCGAAATCTTCCAGCTTTTGCTCAAGAAAACGCTTTTCCTGCTTCCTCATCCATTCGTCCAATGAAGCACACCCAATGATTCCGTTTTCCTTCGGCTGCGGTTCGAGCGCAAGGTCCGGCAAGTCTACGGTTTCGATGATGCGCCCCGCGGCCAAGACGATCGCTCGCGCGAGAATGTTTTGCAGCTCCCTAATATTTCCCGGCCATGGATAATCCATCAAAACATTCATCACTTCCTTGGAGATGGCGTTGATGCCCTTTTCCGCCACAATCGGATGATGACGGAGAAAATCATGCACCAGCAGCTGAATGTCGACTTTGCGCTGACGCAGAGGCACCAGGTGGATGGGAATCACATTGATCCGGTAGTAAAAATCGGACCGCATTCTGCCCTGCGCGACTAAATCCTTTAGCGGAATGTTGCTGGCCGCTATGACCCGCATGTCCACCCGAATACTTGTGTTCGCGCCGAGCCGCTGGAATTTTTGGTCTTCGAGCACGCGCAGCAATTTGCCCTGCATCACCAGCGAAATACTCTCAATTTCATCCAAAAACAGAGTTCCTCCATGGGCAAGTTCGATCTTTCCGGGTTTCGCTTGCTCGGCACCGGTAAAGGCACCCTTCTCATAGCCAAAAAGCTCGCTTTCCAGTAAGGTCTCAGGAAAACCGGCACAATTAATAGTTACGAACGGACCTGGCATCGCCCACTTTGGTAGTGAATGGCGCTCGCGACCAATTCTTTTCCGGTTCCCGTTTCTCCTTGAACCAGTACGGTCATGTGTGTTGGAGCGACCATGCGAATGATTTCAAATACCCGATGCATCTCCGGAGTTTTGCTGAGCATACCGCCGAAGATCGAGCGATCCTTGAGCCAGCGGCGAAGATGGCGGATTTCCATGTAGACATTTGATTTTTCGAGCGCAGCGCGAGTTGATTCGTCCACCGCCGCCAAATCAAATGGTTTCACGACAAAATCACTGGCGCCGAGTTTAAGAGCGTTCACCGCGGTTTGAATATCGGAATAGCCGGTAATAGCAATGACCGGCACATCGGGAAGGTTTTGATGGATGTAAGATATGAGTTGAACGCCGTCCATTCCCGGAAGC
>Ga0209267_1002678_pt1 | contig 11365 bp, 9 predicted proteins | sample GraSoiAngelo_137_FD_185894 | JGI IMG/M metagenome (GOLD analysis project Ga0209267, IMG submission 185894) | Grasslands soil microbial communities from the Angelo Coastal Reserve, California, USA - 14_0929_09_30cm (SPAdes) (version 2) | ecosystem: Environmental > Terrestrial > Soil > Grasslands ... | reverse complement strand
ACACGGCGCAGACCACCGCGGCGACGAGGTCGCGCTTTTCCCGAAGCGCGGCGGCGGCCGCCAGCCCGGCCGCAAGCAGCGCCTCGATCAGCAGCGCGCGGGAGAGCGCTGAAAGGAAGAGCGGGGCCGTCGAGGCCGCCTGGACGCGCCCGTGCTGCGCCAGCCAGACGGCGATCGAGTCGTGCCCGAAAGCGACCGCGAGCCGGAGCGCGAACAGGATCGCCGCGATCGCCCCGGAGCTCACGAGCACTCGCCGGGCCAGGCGCGCTTCGCCGCCCAAGACCCGCTGTGCTCCCGCAGCGGCGGCCAGTGCAATCAGCAGCGTCGCCGGACCTACCAGCTTCTCGGAATACCGGAACAAAGCGAAGCCCGGGATCAGGTGTGACGCCAGCCACTCGATCGGTGTTGCCGGCCCCAAGGCAGCGAGGAGGAACAGCGCCGCACCCGCGAGCAGGCCGGCGCCGCCGAAGGCAGCCAGGACCAGCGCGGGCACACCCACGGCGATGGAACCTGCGAAGGCGACGTGCGGCTCGCCGGAGAAATACTCCGAGTACGGCGTGTCGGAGGCGCCCGGCCCGGCGAGCTCCGGCGCATCATCGAACGCCCAGGGCAACGCGAGGCCGGGCAAACGCCGGGCATCGAGCGCGAACAGTCCCGCCGCACGCTCCAGCCGGCGCGAATCGCCGAGACGCAGGCGCTCCGCGGCGGGGAACGTCGCCGGCGCGGACAACAGGACGCCGCAGGCGCCGCAGAGCGCCAGCCGCGCAAGTGTCCGCGGCGCTGCACGCGCCCCCGCGCCGAGCAGTACCCAAACGCCGGCGATGATCCCGGCGAGCAACATGGTCTGCGGCTCGCCGGCGAGCCCGCAGCTTCCCAGAACCGCCGCGGCAACGAGCAGGCGGGGAGCGGCAGGCGCGTCCACGAACCGGAGGATCGCCCACACCGCAAGCGGAAGGGTCGCGTGACCGAGCGCGAACGGCAGGTTGCTGGCCGTCATTGCGCACAAGAACCCCGAGCCTGAATAGGTGACGGCCGCGATCGACGCCGCCCATGGTTGCGCTCCGATGCGGCGCGCGAGCAGGAAAGCGCCCGCCGCCGCCAGCGGCAGGGCGATGAGGTGGTTCAGCTTGAACGCCAGCGGGAACGGCAGGGCGAGGTAGAGCAGCGTCGCTGGGTGCCACAGCCCCGGAGTGAGCTGGCCGAGGACGGAGGCGCCCGACTCCGTCCACGGATCCCAGAGCGGCAGCTCGCCTCGCCGCAACCGCTCCGCGATGGCGAGCTTGAACGGGTAGAAGAACCGCTGCGTGTCGCGCCAGAAGAGCTGGACGTCGGGATCGAGCACGGGCGCGCAGAGCGCTGCCACCACGGCGCCGGCCAGCAGCCTGGGTCGCACCGTGATTGCTTGCCACGGAGACCGGCGTTATCCAAGCATTCGCCCATGAAGATCGTGATGATGGGGAGCGGCGGCGTCGGCGGGTACTACGGCGGGCGTCTGCAGCAAGCCGGCCACCAGGTGACGTTCGTCGCGCGGGGCGCGCACGCCGAGACCATGCGACGGAGCGGGCTGCGGATCCGCAGCGAGCTGGGAGATGCCGAGCTTCGCGTGAAGGTCGTGGATGACCCGGCGCAGGCGGGCCCGGCGGACCTGGTGGTGGTGGCAGTGAAGCTGTGGGACACCGAAGAGGCGGCGCGGGCGGTGGCGCGCGTCCCCGGCGCGGCGGCCGTATCGCTGCAGAACGGCATCGACAAGGACGAGGTCCTCGCCACCGCGATCGGGCGCGAGCGCGTGCTGGGCGGAGTCACCCACATCGGCGCCGTCATCGCAGAACCCGGCACCGTCGCCCACACGGGCAGGCTGCAGCGCGTGACCCTCGGCGAGCTGGACGGCTCGCGGACGCCGCGGTTACAGGCGGCTGTCGAGGCCTTCCGATCGGCGGGGGTGGAGAGCGTCCTCAGCGAAGACATCCGCCGCGTCACCTGGGAGAAGTTCGTCTTTCTCAGCGCGTTCAGCGGCATGACCGCGCTGACGCGCAAGCCGATCGGCGAGGTCCGCGCGCATCCCGCGACGCGGGAGATGCTGCTCGATGCATTGCGGGAAGGGGCCTCCGTCGCCCGCGCGGAAGGCGCGCGGCTCGACGAGGGGCTCGCCCGGAAGCAGCTGGAGGCGATCGACGCGCTCCCCCCGGGCATGCTCGCCTCGATGGCGCAGGATCTGCTGCGCGGGCGCCGCCTCGAGCTACCCTGGCTGAGCGGGGCCGTCGTCCGCCGCGCCGAGAAACATCAGCTCCCCGTGCCCACACATCGTGCCATCTACGCAGGTCTCGTGCTCCACGCCGGATAACTTGCGGTCCTCTCGGGGTCCATGCGATGCACGATGCGTGGCCGACGAAGGCAAGCTGAACCGCTGGCGCCTGTTCGCCGAGCTCACGTCCGAGGATGCCGACGTCGTCCTCGACGCCTGCGAGGAGCGCAATCTCGTCGGCGGCGAGGAGCTGTTCCGGGAGAATGATCCCGGCGACTCGCTCTTCATCGTCCAGAGCGGCCGGGTGGACATCTTCAAGAACATCCGCGGCGACGTCGACCGGTCGCTCGCTTCGTTCGGGCCCGGCGACGTGATCGGCGAGATGAGCTTCATCGACGGCGCCCGCCGCAGCGCCACGGCGCGTACCACCGAGGCCAGCGAATTCCTGGTTCTTTCGCGGCAAAGCTTCGCCAAGGTGCAGCGCGAGCGCCCCGACATCGCGGCGGCGTTCTTCCGGAACATGGCCGGGATCGTCGCTTCCCGCCTGCGCACGACGAACGAGCTGTACCGCGAGGCGGTGGCATACGGCATCGAGGCCACCGGGGCGCACACGCTGAACCTGAAGGCCCTCGCCGATGAGCTGCGCCCGGTGATGCTCCATCTCGCCGGGGGGCAGTCGGTCGCCGGCCGCATCCTGCAGATGGATCACCACGCGGCGGGCTATACGGTGGTGCTCAAGCTGGACAGCGAGCGGCTCACCATCGTGCCGTACCACGCCATCCAGCGCATCGACCTCGCCTAGCGCTTCCTGACCGTATTTTCCATGCTCGCCAGCATCCGGCGGGCTTACTATGCGGCGCCGATGGAGCGGGCCATCCTGCACGTCGACATGGACGCGTTCTACGCGTCCGTCGAGCAGCGCGACGACCCGCGCCTGCGCGGCAAGGCGGTGGCCGTCGGAGGCGCCTCGCGCCGGGGGGTGGTGTGCGCCGCGAGCTACGAGGCCCGTCCCTTCGGCGTCCGCTCGGCGATGCCGATGGCGCGGGCGCTGCGCCTCTGCCCGCAGCTGATCGTCGTTCCGCCCGACTTCGCCAAGTATTCCGCGGTCAGCGATCAGGTATTCGAGATCTTCCATTCCTTCACGCCCGAGGTGGAGGGCCTCTCGCTCGACGAGGCCTTCCTCGACGTCACGCGTTCTCAGGCCCTGCTCGGGACGCCGCGGGCGCAGGCGGAGGCGATCAAGGCGCGCATCCGCGAGCGCACGCAGCTCACCGCCAGCGTCGGGATCGCGGAAGTGAAGTTCGCCGCGAAGATCGCCTCCGAGCTGAGCAAACCCGATGGACTGCTCGAAGTGCCCCGCGGTCAGGTGCGCGAGTTCCTCGCGCCGCTGCCTGCCTCGCGCTTGTGGGGCGTCGGACCGCGCACCGACGAACAGCTGCAACGCCTCGGGCTGCGCAAGGTGGGCGACGTGGCATGCGCGGACCCGGCATACCTGGAAGCGCAGCTCGGATCGATGGGGCCGTGGCTGCACGATCTGGCGAACGGGATCGATCCGCGTGCGGTGGAACCGGACGTGGAAGCGAAGAGCATCGGGGCGGAGGAAACGTTCGACGACGATCTGGAAGGCGAAGAGCTGCTCCCCTTCATCCACGAGCAGGCGCTGCGGGTGGGCGCGCGGCTGCGCAGGGCGGGGATGCAGGCGCGCTCGGTCCATCTGAAGATCAAGTACGCCGACTTTCGCGTGGTGACGCGTCAGCAGACGCTGCCGCTGCCCACCGACGATTCCGCCGAGATCTTCCGCGTCGCGGTCCGGCTGCTCGGTAAGGTGGAGGCGCACCCCGTCCGGCTGACGGGTGTCCACGCCGGAGACCTGCACACAGGCGCGCCCCAGCTCGGACTGTTCGACGCGGGGAAGCAGAAGCGAGACCGGCTGAACCGGTCGCTCGACGCCATCGCGGAAAAGTTCGGAGCCGGCGCCGTCTTACCGGCCGATCTGGTGCAAACGCGCAAGAAGTAGTCCCGGGTGGTCCAACCGGGATGTTGCGCGGCGCTCGTTTCGCACCGCACAATCGCGTGATGGGACGCAGCATCCACCCAGCGCGCGGTTTCACGATGGTCGAGCTGATGATCGTGGTCGCGGTCATCGGGATCCTCTCGAGCATCGCGATCCCCGGATATCAGCGGATCACGGCCCGCGGCCGCCGCTCCGAGCTGCAGGCGATCATGAGCAAGTTCCGCCTCTACTTCAAGAATCTCCACGACGGCCAAGGCACCTTCTCCACCCCGCAGACGCTCAACCCTTCTGCGGTGAGCGCCATCAATCCCTCCTCCGCCGTCGCTCCGGGGACCGCCTCAGCCTGGGTGACCAACGCAAACGGGTGGACCGATCTCCCCTTCCCGCCGGAGGGCCCCATCCGCATGCGCTATTGGTACACGATGGGGGCTGCCGCCGCGGACGGCTTGGTGCACGACGTGACGCTGCAGGCTTGCGGCTCGTTCCCTGGATTCGGGCCGAACTCGATGACCTGCGCGAACGGAATGAACGGCAACTACCTCTATACTGAAGTGCTGCACGGCAGCGGGACGTACGATGTCGTCGAGGTGCCGGAGTTTTAGAGAGCCTGGTCAGTACGGCGCCGGCGGAATTCCGCTCGCTTTGCCGGTAGCGACGTCGACGATCCCGGAGGCGGTGCCGTTCGGTAGCATCAGCACCGCTTTCTTCACCTGGCGAGCTCGCAGCAACTGGACGAGCTTCGGAAGGTTCGTCTCCGACGCCGTCAGCCATTGCGGCGTGATCGTCACCACCGCCGCGGGACCGGTGACGTCGACGCGCTGCACGCCCGGTCCAGCCGAGCCGGCCTTGACGATCACGTGCTGCGGGAGCGCGAAATAGAAGGAATAGACGCCTACCCCGATGCAGGCCGCCACCAGGAGCACCGCGAACACGCCCTTTGCCCGGCCGGGCCGGTCGTCGAGACCGCGGAAGTCGCGCAGCTCCGGCTTGACCGGCGCCAGGGTCTGTTGCGCCGCCAGGGACTTCAGGCGGGACTGCTGGCCGGGGAGCACCAGGTCCGGATCGAGGCCGCCGCCCCCGAGGCGCGGGGCGCCGGCGACGCCGCGCAGCCGATCGCCCGTCTCCTTCAGGTTGAGCAGATCGCGGCTCAGCGATGCGCTGGCCGCGGTGACGAGCTGCAGGCTCTCCACCTCGCCCTTGCCGATGGCTGTGTTCGCTTCCTTCTGCAGCCGGGCAGCGGCTTCGTCCGCCAGCTTGGTCAAGCTGGCCATCGCCTCCATGTCGACCGTCAGGCTGACGTTGGCCGAAGCGAGCCGCGTACCTTCGGCGGTTGCGACCTCGAGCGCGATCCTCGCGCCGAGCGCATGGACGAAGTGCGAATCGATCCCGCTCTTCTCGATCGAGGCGCGCTCCCACAAGCTGAGCAGTGCCGTCAGCTTGCGCGCGGACGCAGCGACGTTCGTGGGGATGTCCCGCCCCGGATTGGCCCCCTGCAGCAGCTGCATGGCGGCCGTCTTGCACACATCGATTGCCACCGGCCTCGGCCAGGGAGGTCCTGCCGGCGGGGACGGTGTCTTGGCCGCCGGAGCTGGCGCCCGCGCGGTCCCCTCGGCGCCGAAGAGCGACGTGAGCGCGCCGTCTCCGTTCGATGATTTCGGCGCCGGCCGGGCTGCGGGCGAATGCGGCGGCGTCAGCGACGGTACAGGCGCGGCGCGCGCGACAGCTGCGCTGGCGGCCGGCGAGCCGTCTGCGGCGGAGGACGCCGTGGGCGCCTGTGGGCGAGCGGGCTTGCGATCCATGAATCCCGGCGGCGGCCCGGCGACCGGCGCCGCGCGCGCGGCCGCGGACGACTGCGCAGCCTGCGGCGGAGGTGGCGACGGTCTCACTGGCGCAGAGTCCGACTGCGGCGTAGGCGTCGGGCGCGGAACCACGGAAGTAGCCTGCACAGCCGTTGCCGGTGGCCGCTGCCCCGATGGAGGACTTGTCGCAGGACGAGGTGGCGAGGCTTGCGCCGCCGCCGGCTGCTGCTGCGCCGCAGACTTCACCCACTCACGGATCTTGCCTTCCTCGTCATGAGTGAGACCGGCGAACCGGATCTGCGCGGAGGGAGCGCCGCGAACGACGAGTCCCCAACTCTGGAATGTTCCCCATGAGAGCCGTACGGTCTCGCCGGCCTTGAACGGGAGCTGCGAAGAGGATTCCACGCCGGCCGGAGACACGGTGGCGCGGTCGAGGCGCAACGAAGCGCTGCGCGTCGCCACCGCGACCGGCGCTGGAGCGCCATCCCCCGCTCTGAACGCGAGCGCGACGGATGCCACCAACCGGTCGACGAACTGATCCTTGGGCGTCGGCATGAAGAGCAGATCGCTGGCGCCGGCGCGAAAGCACTCGTCGCGCTGCCCGGCCTGCTCGCGCTGCAGCACCGCCACCAGACGGCCGCCCCGCTCTCGAACCTTCGGCGCGAGGGCCTGCAGCGCAGCAGCCAGCGGCGCGCCCGGAGCGCCGTAGAAGAGAGCGACGGCATCAGCGCCAGCCGCGGCCGCCTGCGCAGCGGCGGGCTCGGCGAGCGACACCCCGGTGACGTCGAATCTGCCGCCATCTCGGAGCCCACCGGCGAGCGCGGGCAGCATCTTCGGATCTCCCAGGACCAGCAGGCGTGGCGCGGGCACGTTCCTCCTCGAGAAACGACCCTACCCCACGCCCCGACCATTGAGAAATTTGCATTCGCTGCGGCGAACGCCCGCACGGTCCGGTAGATCAAGAGCGAAAATGCCAGTTCGCACGCGCCGCTGGAACGATCGCAGGCTGCCGGGAGACGGCCTGCGCCTGCTCGTCTGCCGCTACCGGCCGCGCGGGGTGCGCAAATCGGAGGAGACATGGGACGAATGGGACTCGGATCTCGGGCCAAGCCGCGCGCTGCATGCGGACGTCTACGGAAAGCGCGGACCTCCGATCTCCTGGGAAGAGTACCGGGAGCGCTTCCTCGCGGAAATGGCGGGACGGCGCGCGCGCATCGACGAGCTCGCCGCGCGGGTGCGCGCAGGTGAGACCATCACGTTGCTCTGTTCCAGCGCCTGCGCAGAGGACGCACACTGCCACCGATCGCTGCTGCGCGAGCTGATCGAAAACGCTGTCGCTGGCTGAACAGGGTTGCGCTCTTTTGGCGAGCGCAGCGCGCTCGCGTGATACGGGAGGAACATGTCGCGCAGGACGCTGTGGTTCTTCCAGCGCACGGGGCCGGGAGCGATCCGGCGGATCTCCAACCCGTGGATGCAGCGCTTCCTGGCCGGCGAACGCGCGCTGCGCCACGACGGGGATGGCTTCGTCCGCTGCATCGGCATGTCACTCGAGGTGCATGGCAACAAGCCGGCGCAGGTCGCCCGGGTCTGGTTCTCGAAGATCCGCGTGAACGACGAGGGCCGGGTGGATCCGCACCACCGGCACGAGACGGCGAAGCTGGCGCGCTCCGAGACGCCGCAGGCCGCCCATTCCCATGCCGGCCCTTCGGTGGTCGCCGCCGGCCACCGGTTCGCGATGCGCCGGCTTTCGCACCTGCGCGAGTGGCGGCCGGAGGAGAGCGACCTCGCGGCGCTTCGCTCGGTCGTCAACACAAAGGCCGGCAAGCAAATGCTGTAGGAATAAGCCGTCACCGCCGCGGTCCACGTGATCGTGGGCTTCGCCAATTCCCTGTCCGGCGTCCGATCGGCGCGTTACCCTTGCGCACCGCGCCACCTTGTGCGCGGAGGACGGCAAGTGCGCGAGCGGATTCACGTCCCGGAGCCTGTATGACGGCCATGGCGCGCATCCTCTCGGTCGCGCAGGCCCTGCCGCCGAACTTCGCCGATCAAGACACGCTGCTCGCCGCGTTTCGCGAGCTGTGGGGCCAGAAGCACTTCAACCTGGAACGCCTGGAGCAGCTCCACCGGGCGGTGCGGGTCGGAGGCAGGCACCTGGCCCTGCCCCTCGAACGATATCGGGAGCTGCGGAGCTTCGCTGCGCGCAACGCCGCGTGGACGGAGGCCGCGGTCGATCTGGGGGCCGAGGCCGTCCGCAGCGCCCTGCTCGCAGCCGACCTTTCGCCCGCGCAGGTCGACCACCTTTATTTCGTCACCGTCACCGGGATCGCGACGCCCTCGATCGATGCGCGGCTCGTCGATCGCCTCGGCCTTCGCGCCGACCTGAAGCGCGTCCCGATCTTCGGGCTCGGGTGCGTAGCCGGCGCGGCGGGCCTTTCGCGCGTCGCGGACGTCCTTCGCGGCGGCCCGGGCGAGCTGGCCGTGCTGCTGGCCGTCGAGCTGTGCTCGCTCACCCTGCAGCGCGAAGACCTCTCCATTCCGAACATCATCGCCAGCGGCTTGTTCGGCGACGGCGCCGCCGCCGCGGTGCTGGATGGCGGAGCACGCGGCCGCGGACCGCGCATCGCCGCGACCCGCTCGGTCTTCTATCCCGGCAGCGAGCGCGTCATGGGATGGGACGTGGTCGATTCCGGGTTCAAGGTGGTGCTCTCGCCCGCCGTCCCGCAGCTGGTCCGGGAGAAGCTTCGCGCGGACGTCGATGCCTTCCTGGCAGCGCAAGGGTTGAAGCGAAGCGAGATCGCTCATTTCATCTGCCACACCGGTGGTCCCAAGGTTCTCGAGGCTTGCGAGGAGGCGCTGGAAATTCCGCGCTCGACGATGCAGCGCAGCTGGGACTCACTGCAGAAGGTCGGGAACCTTTCCTCTGCTTCCGTGCTCTTCGTGCTCTCGGATCTGCTCGCCGCCGGAGAGGCAAGTCCCGGCGACCGCGGCCTGCTGCTGGCGATGGGTCCCGGATTCTGCTCAGAGCTGGTGCTGCTCGAATGGTAGCCGCGTACCTGGCATTTCTCGCGCTCTTCGGCGCGGAGCGGATCGCGGAGCTGCTGCTGTCCCGAAGAAACGCGCGCATCGCCCTCACGCATTCGGGCGTAGAGAGCGGCGCGGCCCACTTCCGCTGGATGGCGGCCGTGCACGCGCTGTTCCTGCCGGCGTGCGCGGCGGAGGTCCTTCTGCTGCGCCGTCCGTTTCCAGGCGCGCTGGGCTGGGCTTGCGCGGGCGCTGCGCTTGGCGCGCAGGCGCTGCGCTGGTGGGCGATCTCGAGGCTCGGATGGCGCTGGAACGTGCGCGTGATCGTGGTTCCCGGCGAATCGCCGGTCCGCGCCGGTCCGTATCGATTCGTCCGGCATCCGAACTACGTGGCAGTCGCGATCGAGATGGCCTGCGTCCCGCTCGTCCACGGAGCCTGGATCTGCGCGCTGCTGTTCTCGGCGCTAAATCTAATGTTGCTGCGCGTCCGTATCCGGGTGGAGGAACGGGCGCTCGGCGCGGCCTGGGAGCGCACCTTCGCCGGCGTCCCGAGGTTCGTTCCGCATGGATGAGGTACTCGGCGAGATCGGCCGCGTCTTGCGCGAGGAGCTGGGCATGCAGCGTGAGGTGCGGCCGGGCGACGATCTGGTGCGCGATCTCCAGCTCGACTCGGTGGGCTTGCTCACGCTGGTGGTCGATCTCGAAGACCACTTCCGGGTGGCGTTGAAGGAGGAAGACGCCGCTGTCGTCCGCACCGTCGCCGGGCTGGCCGCCCTGGTGCTCCGCCGGCGCGAGGAGGCGGCCGCGTGCTGACCGGCGGCCCAGCGGTTGCACCGCGCCACCCGACGATTCAGGCCGCGCTGGAGCACGCCGCGCGGTCGCAGTTGGGTCTTACGTTTCTCGACGGGCATGAACGGGAGACGTTCCTTTCCTTCGCCGAGCTGTACGAGCGCGCGCAGCGGGCCGCGGGAGGCCTCCGCGAGCTGGGGGTGAAGCGCGGCGACCGCATCGCCATCGTCCTTCCCACCGGCCCGGAATTCATGGATGCATTCTTCGGCGCCGTGCTCGCGGGAGCGATCCCGGTGCCGCTCTACCCTCCGCTGCGCCTCGGGCGGATGGACGAGTTCCACCGCCGGACCGCGCGCATGCTCCGCGCCTGCGGGGCGCGCCTCGTGCTCAGCGACCCGCGCATCTCGCGGTTGCTCGGGGTCGCTGTGGCGGAGGCCCGGCCTCCCCTTGGCCTGCGGCGCGTCCAGCTTGCGCGAGCGCTGATCTCGCCCGCCAGCCCGGACGACCTGCTCCTGATCCAGTTCTCCAGCGGGACCACGGTGGATCCGAAGGCGGTCGCGCTGACGCACGCGAACGTGCTCGCGAACGTAGCCGCCATCGAGACCATCGTGCCCGCCGACGACGCGCAGGCCGGCGTTTCCTGGCTGCCGCTCTACCACGACATGGGGCTCATCGGTTGCCTGCTGCTTGCCGTGGATCGGCCCGGCCCGCTCACGCTGATTCCACCCGAGGTCTTCCTCGCCCGCCCCGCGGTCTGGTTGCGCGCGATCTCGCGCAAGCGCGCGACGATCGCGGTGGCTCCGAACTTCGCCTATGGTCTCTGCCTGAGGCGGGTGCGCGAGCGCGACCTGGAGGGCGTCGACCTCTCATCCTGGCAGTTCGCGCTGAACGGAGCGGAGCCTGTTGCTCCGGCGGTGTTGCGCCGGTTCTCGGACCGGTTCGCGCGCTACGGCTTCGATGCGCGGGCGCTGATGCCGGTCTACGGCCTTTCGGAGGCGTCCCTGGCGGTGACGTTCACGCCGGCGGGCCGCGGTCCCCGAGCCATCGCGCATGGAGCGCGCGAATTGGCCTCGGTCGGCGCTCCGCTGCCTGGCATCGACGTGGACGTGCGCGAAGGGCGGATCTTCGTGCGCGGACCCTCGGTCATGCGGGAGTACTTCGGAAATCGGAACGCGACCGATGCCGCGCTCCGCGATGGCTGGCTGGACACTGGCGATCTCGGCTTCCTCCAGGACGGCGAGCTGTTCGTCTCGGGCCGCGCGAAGGACGTGGTGATCATGCGCGGCTCGAACCACGCGCCGCAGGAGTTCGAGGAGGCGCTCGACGGCCTTGCCGGGGTGCGGCCTGGATGCGCCGCGGCCGTGGGCGTCGCAACCGCCGAAGGCGAGCAGCTGGCCCTTCTGGTGGAAGCGGACGGCGCCGCAGATGCCGAGCAGATCCGCGCCCGCGTCACGGAGCGCACCGGGATTCGTCCCCATGAGGTCCACCTCCTCGCTCCGG
>Ga0209267_1002676_pt1 | contig 11371 bp, 7 predicted proteins | sample GraSoiAngelo_137_FD_185894 | JGI IMG/M metagenome (GOLD analysis project Ga0209267, IMG submission 185894) | Grasslands soil microbial communities from the Angelo Coastal Reserve, California, USA - 14_0929_09_30cm (SPAdes) (version 2) | ecosystem: Environmental > Terrestrial > Soil > Grasslands ... | reverse complement strand
CCATCTTTCTCGGTCGCCCTCATGAAGACGAGGAACTTTCCATCCGGAGACCACTGCGGTGAACTATCATGCGGGCCATTGGTCAACCGATGCGGCGGTTCCTTATCCGCAGTCGAGACCGTCCAGATGGCGGTGTCGTAACCGATTTTTTTCTCATTCACGCTCACGCGCACAAAGGCGACGCGCGACCCATCCGGCGAAATTTGCGGATCACCGATCCAGACGAAATCGAACAGATCCTTTTCGGTAATACTGCGTTTGTCCGCGGCTTGCGACGCGATCGGGATGAACGAGAGAAGTGCGAACAGAATCAGGCGACATAAGTGACTTGGCAGCATTCGCCAACGTTGGCTGCTGAGTGGCGAGCTGGCACGCTTTTTCCGCATCGTAACTCCTCCGGGATCGCGCCCGCTACAATGCCAGGCTCTCTTGCTTCGCACCTGAAGCAGTCGCCGTTACACTCCGAAACTTCTTCACCAGCTCATCGAGCTTGAAAACATAGTAATCAACATTGTCATCGCGGTTTTGGGGGTCGAACTCGCTGATTAGTTTCGCCGCTTCATAGGCCGCGACCTTTTTCGGCGTAGCCTTAATATAATAGCTGATTCGATCGCCGGGTTTGTAGTTGCGGCCGCTCGCCAGGGCGAGCTCGTAGGCGGCGGCGCGGTTTCGCGCCGAGTCGGCAATCTTAGCGCGATACTTATCTAACGAATCTTGGAGGGTATCGGTTTTCATCAGCATATCGATTGGCATTTCACGATTGCGAATTCGTTGTTCGAACTGTTCCCGCAACCGCCCAAGTTGCTCCGGCTTTTCTTGCATGATCAGTTTGACCATTTCCTCCAGGAAAACGCGCTGGAACTTCTCCAAGCCGCGGGATTTGAGCGCGCCACCCTTAATAACAACGTCGCCGCTGCGAGTAAGCAGGGCGTAGTTCTTTGCTTTGTAGCTGAACATGGCGTCGAACTGATCGTCGAACTCGACTTCGATGCCCGGCGGCAGCTCTTTGGCCAAGCCTTGGCGCAGTTCTTCGATCTCTGCTGTAGAGGCGGCCGTGTCGGCCGCTTTGTCAGTTTTTGCGGGCGACACGCCCGCCGCTACAGATGATGGCGGGACGAAGTAGATCCCGTCGGTATCAACTTCGATGACTTGCGCGCCCTGTTCATTCAACCATGCGATCATCTTTTGCAGCAAATCGCGACCAATCTGGGTAACGCGCGCCGCGGCGTCGAAGTCGGCAAAATGTCCCTGGGCGAAGCCGAGATATCCATAGAAGCTGTTAATTAGAATCTTGAACGTGTTTTGCAGGGCGTGGAGGTGATGCCATCTCGGGCGATCTCCTTTTTTGTCGGCCAACTGCATCTGCCCCTTGGCTTCGAGACGGAAACTGCGCAAGTCGGTCAGCAAATGCCGAAAAATTTGGAGCTGATCCGTGGCCGGAAAACAATCGAACTGCAACATGATCGACGGATAGAGCGAAGCGACGTCGCAGTGCCAGACGTTCCGCGCCACGCCGCTAAAGTAGATGGCAGTGAAGCCGCCTTCGAAAGTACGTGCCATTGGCATCTCTGGAATGCTGTGACGCTGGCGCAGATATTCCCGTAAAAAAAGCGCGTTGATGCGGGTGGCGTTGCCCCGCACGATCACATCCTGATAGTTGTAGGGAAAAATCTGCGCCTGAATGAAATAGCTCGGGCCTAGCAGATCAGCTAAGGCACGGGTTTCCCGCACGGCGCACAAGGCGCGTTTTCGGAAACGTTCGCTTTTCGCTAGATATTCTCGCTGAAGTGCCTTGCCGGTAAGCACGGAAATTTCCGCGGCATCGCAAAAACCAAAGTGCTGCGCGACATCACTGCGCTCGAAACCGCTGAGCGTGCGCAAACCGACGTCATAGAACTGCGTCAGAAGAAAGGTATCGACGAAGTGGCGGCCATCGACCTGGAACTTTGGATAATCGATGGTTTTCTCGGCGATTTGCAGGCGCGACGGACGCGAGCGCAGAAATCCGCCGCTCCTCCCCCAATCCAGCTTCACTTTGGCTTTGCGGGCCCGCGCCACCAGACAGGGCAGATCAAACCGGAAAAGGTCGTGCCCCTCGATTACGTCCGGATCGCGCTCCTTAATAATTGCGGTGAGCTGCTTGAGGGCGTCGTGTTCGGATTGCTCGACATGCTCAGGATCAACCACGATCAGTTGCTCCCATCCGCTATTATCAGACAAGGCAATGCTGGCGATGGGGTTCTGCGATGCATCAGCCAGATCGGTTTCGCCGGTCGGTGAAAGCACTTCTAGTTGGATACGCTTCAGCTCTTCAAACGGCAGTTGCTTGAACAACGTCCGACCGGTGGCACTGAGATAATGTTGCACCGGGTCGCTCAGGGCGAAAAAATTGCGTCCCGCTTTTTTTAAACCGTTGCGTAACGCGATCAACTCCTTCCAGCTGTCGACGGCGACGAGCCAATTGTATCTCAGGTCACCGGCGAGTTTTTGCGCGTTCTCGAGCCCAAGATCGGTGATATCGCCATCAGTCCAGACAAAAGGATGAAACGGTTCAACATCCACCGCCGTGCTTCCGTCTTTTTCCCGACGGTAAACGCGCACAGTCCCCGTTTCGCCCAACTCAATCGCGACGATGCGCGGTGTTTTGTCCGCGCCGAAAAGGAGCTCGTTATCTTCGAAAGCCACAATTAGAGATTCCGCGAGTTAACGCCTTTTGTCATCCCGATCGAAGTCGAGGATCCCGCAGCGTGACCTTTAAGATTGCATCAGGGGATCCCTCGGTCCGAGCCGGACTGGCGGAATTCGCTCGGGATGACAAAGAGAGAGCATCGGCTAACATCGACAAATGACGCTTCGCCTCCTACTCCCGCTTTCACTGGCAGTCGCGCTTACTTCGCTCGCACAACAAACTCCGCAACAAATCGCAGATGCCGAATTGCCTTCGCTCCTCACGATTTACAAAGACATTCACACCCATCCGGAACTATCGACCCAGGAACAGCGAACTTCCGCTCTACTCGCGAAGGAATTAAAGGCAATCGGCTGCGACGTGACCGAGAACGTCGGCAAATACGAGAAGCCCGACCAAAAATGTTATGGCGTCGTGGGGGTGATAAAGAATGGCGGCGGCCCAGTGGTTCTGGTGCGCACCGATCTCGATGCGTTACCGGTGCAGGAAGAGACGAGACTGCCTTACGCCAGCACGGTCGTAACGAAAAATGAAAAAGGCGACGATGTCCACGTCATGCACGCCTGCGGGCACGACGCTCACATTTCGATGATCATCGGAGTGGCGCGTTCTCTCGCGAAAATGAAAGACCAGTGGCACGGCACGATCGTTTTCGTCGGGCAACCGGCGGAAGAGCTCGGCATCGGCGCGCGCGCCATGTTGCGCGACGGACTTTATACGCGCTGGCCAAAACCAAATTACGCCCTCGGCTTTCACGACAAAGCCGACATGGAGATCGGCCACATCGGGGTAACCGAGGGTTACACCAGCGCCAACGTCGATTCTGTTGATGTCACCGTTAACGGGATTGGGGGTCACGGCGGTTATGCGTATCGAACAAAAGATCCAGTCGTGCTCGCTGCGGAAATGATTAATCAATGGCAAACGATCGCGAGTCGCGAGAACAACCCGATCGATCCCATTGTCATTACCGTTGGTTCCATCCACGGCGGGACCAAACACAACATCATTCCGGATGAAGTGAAAATGCAGCTGACGGTGCGTACCTACAAAGCGGATGTGCGCGAACGCGTCCTCGCCGCGATCGAGCGGATCGCAAAGGGTTGCGCGACCGCCGCCGGACTGCCATTCGGCAAAATGCCGACGGTGAATGTGCTGCGCGATCAATTCGCACCCGCAACTTATAACAATCCGGAATTAACCAAGCGACTGGTGTCGGTTTGGAAAAAAGCGCTCGGCGATCAGAATGTCGAAATGGTCGATCCGACCATGGGCGGGGAAGATTTTTCCGAATACAGTCTGCTCCCGGAGCATTCAATTCCGGCGGTGGATTTCCATGTTGGCGCGGTGGATCCGGCCAAAATCGCGGAATCAAAAAAGCCGGGCGCATCGCCCCTGCCCAGTTTGCATTCGAGCAAATTCGCGCCCGTGCCAGAACCGACGATTCGCACCGGGATGGTGGCAATGACCGCAGCGGTGCTGGATCTGATGAAGAAGTAATTCTCTCAAACCCGAGCGTAGCGCTTGGGGTGATAGCCCCCCGCTGCCACTCTCATTAACACCGGCCTTTAGGCCGGTGCAGACACCGCCATACACCAACCGCTACGAAAGCCGTTTCAACGGCTTTTATCATTCTGCCAGCGCAAGCCATGGCGCTCGATGAATTCCTGAAGCTCATCGGCGAACGTGCGCACCCGATGATGTTCCTCCTGCCCGGCAATGTGCGCAGCAATCTGTGCGAGATTGGATTCCGACACCGAAAAGGCATCGTAGCCTCTTCCCCAGGCAAATTTCCCGCGCAAAATATTGTTTGCGTTGACCCGGTGGGACGAACTTCCCTTCAGGAGCTGGATCAGTTCCTCGATGGATAAGCCCGTCGGAAGATCGACAAGCATATGGACGTGATCGGCGTTCACGTAGTTGATCTTCATGTAAACGCCTTTGGTGTCGGCGTATTCACTGAGGTAACGGGACAGGCGAGCCGCAGCCTCTTTATTCAGCAACTTTTCGCGGTTCAAGGTTCCCCAGATTAGGTGAATCCAGCAGCGGGAATAAGAGTGCATGGACATGCGCGTGGAGCGTAAGCCGTTGAAACGGCTTATGTCTATCTCCAGCCGAGAGTCACCGGCCTAAAGGCCGGTGTTAACGAGAGGGTAACTGACAGCCCAGGGATCCCGTTGCATTACCTTGAAGATTCGTGGCGAGATCCCTCGACTGACGCTCGGGATGACAGCTTATTTTGGAGCTATTTCACGCGCACGTTCTTGCGCAGAAAGGTTGGCACATCTAGGTCCTGGCCTTCTACGATTGTCGGCTCGCTTTTTTCAAAGCGACCGCGGGTGATGGGCTCGAATTGCAAAATTTCCTGCTTCGCCGCGGCAGCAGCCTTTTCGCGCTTCGGGTTTTCCGCTTCCACTTTCGGCGCGATCAACGGTTTCTTTTTCGGCGGAATGATTCGCGGTGTGGCGGGCCGTGGCGCGTTCTCGATCTCGGCCTCCACCTCTGCCTCGGCGAACTGAGGTTCCGCGACTGCTTCACGCGGCGGCAAAACATCTTCGACCGATGGTTCCGGTGGAATTTCTTCGCGTTGAAAAACCGCTGGCTCGGCTTCCATTGCCGGCTCTGATTCCGGCGTCTCCGGTTGAACAAACTGGACGATCTGAGGTTCGGCCACCGGTTCGATAACAGGCTCCGGGGGCGGGGGCGGGGGCGCATGAGCCTTTGATTTGCGCGGCGCAACTTCCGCCTCGTCCGCGGGCAGCGAGCTAATCAACGTCACGCTCAACCGATCGCCCATGCGGCCATCGACGGCCGTGCCGAATAGGAGTTGGGTATGCTCGCTGATGTGCTTGTTCAATTCGCGCATCAAAATTTCCACTTCCGACAAAGTCATGCCCGGTCCGCCAGCGACCTGGACCAAGACTCGTGACGCATCGGCCAGCATTCGCCCGCGATCCATCAACGGATTTTTTAGTGCCTGGGCTAACGCCTGGTGTGCACGATTGTCTGAATCGCTTTCGCCGTAACCAAAGAGGCAGCGTCCGCCTCCCCCGCGCAGTGCGGCCAGCAAATCGTCGAACCCGATGCGCATGATTCCCGGCCGCTGGATCAGATTCACAATCGAACGCAGGCTTTGACTGATCGTCATGTCGGCAACAGCAAAAGCCTGATGAATACCAGCTTTCGGTGCGACCATGTCAGCCATGCGGTCGTTTTCGAAACAGACGACGGCGTCCGTGGTTTCGTGCAGGCGCGCCAGGGCGTCGCGGGCCTGAGCGGTGCGACGTTTTCCTTCAAAAGTAAATGGCATCGTCGCGAACCCGATGACGAGTGCGCCCATTTCACGTGCGATTTGCGCGATCACGGGCGACGCGCCGGAACCGGTTCCGCCGCCGAGTCCGGTGCAAATGAAAATCAGGCGCGCTTCTGCCAGCGCCTGGCGGATTTCATCGGCTGATTCTTGTGCGGCATCGAAACCGAGCTCGGGATCGCCGCCGGTGCCCAGTCCGCGCGTCAGAGAGCGCCCCAGTTGCACTTTCACCGCCGCCACGGAGCTGGCGAGCGATTGCACGTCGGTGTTGGCAGCAATGAGATCGGATTTGTCCATTCCGTCGAGCACGACGCGATCGAGCGCGTTCGAGCCGGCGCTCCCGACCGCGATCACTTTGATTGGAATGATTTGGTCTTCTCGTTCCGGCAAACTGTAGTTTCGGCTTAGTTGAATCATGTTTTTTGTATTTCTTTTGTTATCGAAATTTTCTCCCGTCATCCCGAGCGTAAGTCGAGGGATCCCGTTGCCTTACCTTAAGGGTTTCATGGCGGGATCCCTCGACTGTCGCTCGGGATGACATTGTTTTCGTAAGTGAGATGTGGTGTTTCTTCATCGTATTCCCGGTAAAAAACGGCTGAAAATCCGACCGAATCCGCGCCGCTGCGGCCGCTCTGCCTGAACCGCCTGCGCGTATTTGATCAACCCGATCGCAGTCGAAAATTGCGGGTTCTGCAAAGCGGAAGTTAATCCGGACATCGTCTGGGCATGCGCCACGCGCGCCGGAATTTCAAAGATTTCCTCAGCCAGATTATCGATGCCGCGCAGTAAACTGCACCCGCCGGTGATGAAGATCCCTTCGCCAATGAAGTTGATGAAGGATTCTTCATCGAGCGTCCGTTTGAGCAGCTCGAATGTTTCGCGCACCCGCAAATGAATGATGGTGTTCAAGGTCTCGCGTTCGACTTCCTTGCCCGCGAAACCGGAATCATCCTTCAACACCACCGTTTCCCCCGGCAGACAATTGCCAAGAATGACGCTGCCTTCATCGATCTTTAATTTCTCTGCTCGCGCCATCGGGATGCGCAATCCCATCGAAATATCGTTCGTGATGTGATCGCCCCCAATCCCAATAGTCCCGCTTTGCTTGACCGCGCCATCGACATACAAAATGAAATCGGTCGTGCCGCCGCCGATATCGATAACCAAAGCACCGAGATTTTTCTGTTGTTGCGTTAACACCACCTGCGCAGAAGCCAGCGCGGTGAAAACAACGTCTTCCACCTCCAATGGCAGTTCCTTCACACAACGAATCGTGTTTTGAATCCGATTGCGCACACCGTGGATGATGTGAAAATCTGCTTCCAGTTTCTGACCAAGCATGCCAACGGGGTTGAGCACGCCGTCCTGCCCATCGACGTGATAATGCTGAATGATGGAATGGAGAAAGGCGTTCTGCGCTGGAATGCTCACCTCGCGCGCATTGATCTTCACATCCTCGATGTCCTGCTCGTCGATCTCCTCGTGATCGTCCGGCAAAATGACGCAGCCGCGATTGTTAAAACTTTGAATGTGAGCGCCGGTTACGCCGACGTAGACACCCTTGATCATGACATCACTCTTCGTCTCGGCGTCGCTCAACGCTTCCAGGACGCACTTCATCGCCGTCTCAAAATCGACAATCTCGCCTTTGCGCACGCCGCGTGATGGCGCCTGCCCGACGCCCAAAATTTTCGTCGTCCCGTCCAGGCGCGCTTCCCCGACAACGACGCAAATTTTAGACGTTCCAATTTCCAACCCCACCATCAGATCATTACTGGCCATTTCCTTGTTCCTTCTTTCCCTTCTGAGTTTGTTTCTGCAATGAAAACGGTTGCGGGCCGTTTTGATTCTTTCCCGCTGCCGGCGTCGGCGACCTGGCGCTTGCTTTTGGCGGAGGAGGCGCCACTGGAATTGCTTTCATAATCCGCGGCGTTTCCTCCGGATCGATCGTGTCGTTGATCACTTCCGCTGGTGGTTTCATGAAGGTGACAGGGATATTCCGCTGCACCAACAAATTGACGGTTTCGATCTCGTGCCGGGAATCGTCGGCATAAACAAGAAACTGTTCGAGTCGCTGAATTTGTTTCTCGAGATGATCGAATCCAACCGTGACCCGGGTGTGATTCTTGTCCGTCACCACCAGGCAATAGCCTTTGGACGTATCGATTTCGCGGATTTGAAAACGGGTTTGCATGAAACTGCCGGCGCTCAAGCGCAACAATTCGAGGGCCGCTTTCGCTTCAACCGACTGGACAATTTTCCCCGGTTCGAGCGATTCGCTGCTGCAGCCGGTGATCAGAGGTAGTCCGAGATATTCCGGCAACAATTTTTTTTCCTTCATCAACACCCCACGGGCATCGATCAGAAAAGCGACATCGGATTGAAACGGATCAGAAATTTGTTTTTCGCTCGTGATCCAGGCAATTGGTTTGCGCTCAAGGATGCGAATATCGATCTCGTCCGGCAATTTGCGCACCACTTCCACTTCATCCACTTGTGGCAACTGCTGCAAAACCCGATGCACATTCGCGAGATTGACCTGAAAAATATTTTCGCCCTCGCGCAAATCGGCAGTCTTTAAAACCTGATCGCGCTGAAGCGTGCCATCTGTCTGCACATCGATCATCGCCAGGCGGTACTCCGGATTCTCGAAAAAGAACCTACGCATCCCGATTCGCGCACCGAAATAGATTCCCGCGCAGATTGCGGCCGCCAACGCGATTTTTGAAATGAAAACAAGCACTCGCCGGTTGCGATGTTGCGTGGCCTTGCGCGCGCGCACTTTTACATCCAGCAAATGTTGCTGTTTGCGCTGGCGCGGGTTGGAAACGCGCTGATTGCGCGGCCGTTTGCGGGTAGAACTGCTTAATTTCATTTCGCGGCCTCCCGGCGTGCGCGCGACAATTCGATAATGCGCAGGCAAAGTTCGTCGTACTTGATCCCGGCCGCCGCCGCCGCTTCCGGAAGCAAGCTCGCCTCGGTCATTCCTGGAATTGTGTTTACTTCCAAAACGCTCGGCTCCGCGTTTTCCGGCAACAGTACATCGACTCGCGAATAAACGCGCAAACCGATCGAGCGATACGCGCGCAAGGCCAGCTCCTGAATCTTGCGCGTCAGCGTCTCTTCAATCTTCGCCGGACAAACATGTTCCGCTCCGCCCCCCGCCTGCGGATTGAGAAATGGATACTTGTTGGTGAAATCGTAAACGCCGCCTTTTGGAATGATCTCGAGAATGGGCAGCGCTTGATCGCCCAGAACTCCGATCGTCAATTCGCGGCCGGGGACGAACTCTTCTACCAGGAGCTGGCGATCGAATTTGCGCGCTTCGGCCAGGGCACTTTCCAACTGATTGGCTTCCTTAATAATATAGACACCGACAGTCGATCCTTGGCGCGGTGCCTTAATAACGATGGGCAGCGGGAGGGTCGGTTGTTCGTTCGCGCCGATGACCTGCCACTGGGGAGTGGTAACATCAGCCGCTTCGAATCGTTTTTTCGATTCGATTTTATCGAATGCCGTCCAGCTTTCCTTTACGCCGTCGCCGGTATAAGGCACACCGCGATTCTCCAAAACCTGTTGGAGCTGACCGTCTTCGCCAAACGTCCCGTGAATGGCGATGAAGGCGAGATCGATATCTTTCGGCAATTCAAAATTTTCATCGCGGACATCGATCTCGAGAACTTCCGCGCCGCGCGAGCGCAACGCTTTGGCGACGCCGCGAGCGGTCGCAAGTGAAACATCGCGTTCCGATCCCGGTCCGCCCATTAATACCGCAATCTTTTTTGGTAGCGCGTTCATTTCTTTCACCCTTCCTCCCCCACGATTTGCACTTCAGTTTGTAATTCGACACCGCGCTTTTCTCGGGCCGTCGCTTGAATTTTCGCGATCAACTCGAGCATTTCCGCCGCGGTCGCGCCGCCGTCGTTAACAATAAAATTCCCATGCACCTCCGAGACCCGCGCTTTTCCGATGGCGCAATTTTTCAAGCCAAGCTCATCCACTAATTTTCCGGCGGGAATGCTGTCCGTATTTTTGAAAATGCATCCTGCGCTCGATGCCGCCGGCTGGGTCGTTTTACGTTTGTGCTGCGATTCCTCGAGTTTGTGCACGATCTCGTCCTTCCTGCTCGGCACACCACGAAATACCGCTGAGATCGCATAATTTTTCTCCAGCGTCGGCACATGCCGGTAATGCACCTCCATCTCCGATGGTGTCATCGTATGTGCATTCCCTTCGGCGTCGAGAAGACGCACGCTCACGACATGCTCGAAAGTCTGTCCGCCCATTGCGCCGGCATTCATGCGCAATGCACCGCCGACTTCACCAGGAATCCCTTCCATCCATTCGAGACCACCGGTGCCGGCGTCGCGCCCGGCATAGGCAACTTGCTTTAATTTCGCGCCAACACCGGCCGTGATTTCATTTCCATTCACTGTGATATCGTCGAACTCGCCCCCACACGGATGAACAACCACGCCCGTGATTCCGCCATCGCGGACCAGAAGGTTTGATCCGCGTCCGATGACAAAGAGCGGAAGATTTTCTTGTCGACAAAAACGAATCAGCTCGGCAAAGGCTTTCTCCGTGCGCGGCTCAATCCAAAACTGAGCCGGCCCGCCGACGCGCAAAGTAGTGTGTTTCGCCATCGGCTCATGCAAACGCACTTCGCCTTCTTCGCCCACGATCGCCTTTAATTTTTCGGCAACCACCAGTTCCGCCGCCAGAATGGACAATTGCTCGTGAATATTTCCCGCGCCTAGGCTGAGGACGACATCGCCCGACGCCAGCATGTTGCCGACATCGTGATGGACGCGGGCGAAGCGCGATTGATAAGTCACGCCGCGATGACCGTGCGCGGAAATGGCATCGGCAATGGTCTGCCCGCTGATCCCGGGAATGGGAGGCTCGCTCGCCGGATATATATCGGTAATGACAACGCGATCGGCCTGATCGAAGGCAGCGCCAAATTCCTTTCGCAAGGCCTTGGTCCGAGTGTAGCGATGCGGCTGAAACATTGTCAGCACGCGATTGCGCCCAGTCGATCGCGCCGCGGCCAGGGTCGCCCGAATTTCTGTCGGATGATGCGCATAATCATCGACCAACAGGAAACGATCGCTGGCATATTTGATTTCGAAACGCCGGCGCGCGTGTCGAAATTTGGCCAGCGCCATGGCGATTTTCTCGAACGGGATACCGAGTTCGCTCGCCAGCGCGACGACCCCAATGGCATTCTGCACATTGTGCTGGCCCGGAACATTCAGCCTCGCTTCGCCCAGTTTTTCTCCGCACCGAAAAACAGAAAAGACCGAGGCGAAATCCTCCAGCGTAACATCCTGCGCGCGATAATCGACGTTTTCGCCGAATCCGTAGGA
>Ga0209267_1002675_pt1 | contig 11371 bp, 10 predicted proteins | sample GraSoiAngelo_137_FD_185894 | JGI IMG/M metagenome (GOLD analysis project Ga0209267, IMG submission 185894) | Grasslands soil microbial communities from the Angelo Coastal Reserve, California, USA - 14_0929_09_30cm (SPAdes) (version 2) | ecosystem: Environmental > Terrestrial > Soil > Grasslands ... | reverse complement strand
GAGCTTCGACCTCGGCATCGGCGCGCCCCTCACGTTCGGGCCCGAGCGGCATCAGGGGCTGGACAACGTGTACTTCACCAGAGTGGTGAACGCTCGATGGGCCCCCATCACGGACTGGGCGGCGGCGGTGAAAGCATGAACAAGCAACGGACCGTGCGGCTGGGTCTCCTCGGGAAGATCATCCTGTTCCTGGCGGTGACGCTCGTTCCGCTGGCGACGATCACCTGGTGGATCTCGGTGCGCGCCCTCACCACGAACCTGACGGACGAGTTCACCTCCAAGGGCAGCGCCATCGCCAAGAGCCTGGCCAGCTCGGGCGTCGACCTGCTGCTGACCCGCGACGCGTCGACGGTGCAGGCCACCGTCGACCAGTTCGCCGCCATCAACGGCGTCAAGTACGTGATCGTGTACGACCCGCAGAAGACGCTGGTCGCGCACACGTTCTCGCCGCTGGTCCCGGCCGGGATCGTCGACCGCAACCTGGTGCCCGGCGAGGCGACGCAGCAGGTCCGCGACATCGCCTACGCCGACCCGGTCACGGGGGCGGTTCAGCAGATCATCGACATCGGCGTGCCGGTCCTCGCCGGCCAGCTCGGAACGGTTCGCGTGGGGATGGACCGCTCGATCATCACCGCCGCGGCGGCCAAGTCCGGCCAGAACCTGCTCCTGGTCTTCGGCGGCGTCGCGCTGCTCGCGGTCCTCGCCGGCGCGGTCTTCGCCCACCAGATCACCAAGCCGGTCATCCAGGTCGTGCGGGTCGCCGAGCGCGTGGGGCAGGGCGATCTCTCGAGGCTCGTGGTCGTGAAGTCACGCGACGAGATCGGGCAGCTCGCGAACACCTTCAACGACACCGTGGTCCGGCTGCGGTCGCTGGTCCAGACCGAAACGGAGCGTGACGAGGAGCGCCACAAGCGCGAGGAGCTCCAGCGCAACATCACGCGGTTCCTCGACATCGCGACCGAGATCGCGCAGGGGGACCTGACCAAGCGCGGCCAGGTGACCTCCGACGCCCTCGGCAGCGTCGTCGACGCGATCAACGTGATGGTCGGCGAGCTGGCGATGATCATCAACGACGTGCGCGATACCGCGCAGCAGGTGCTGACGAGCGCCACGGAGATGATCGGCGCGATGGAAGCGACGGCCGGCGGCGCTCAGACGCAGTCGCGGGAAGCCGTGGGCGTGAGCGACGCGATGGAGAATCTGACTCGCTCGATGCGGCGGGTCGCCGGGAACGCGGAGGCCTCCGCGGAGGCCGCCAAGCTGACGCTCGACTCCGCGACCAAGGGCGAGCACGCGGTGCGCGCCAGTCTCACCGGGATGCAGCGGATCCGGGGCGAGGTGCAGGGGATCTCGAAGAAGGTCAAGAGCCTGGCCGATCGCTCGCTCGAGATCTCCGAGATCGTGAACACGATCGAGGACATCGCGTCGCAGACCAACCTCCTGGCGCTCAACGCCGCCATCGAGGCCGCTGGCGCCGGCGAGTCCGGCCTGCGCTTCGCGGTCGTGGCCGAAGAGGTGAGAAAGCTCGCCGAGCGCTCCGGCAAGGCGGCCAAGGACATCGTCGTGCTGATCAAGGCCGTGCAGGCCGAGACCCAGCAGGCGGTCGTGGCCATGGAAGAAGGCACGCGCGAAGTCGAAGCCGGCTTCAAGGTCACGGTCGAGGCCGGCGAGCGGTTGCACCAGATCGGCGAGATCTCGCAAAAGTCGGCGGCGCTGGCGCTGGAGATCTCCCAGGCGACGCAGGACCAGGTGCGGGGCGTCGAGGGCGGCGCGGTCGCGGTCCAGTCGATCGCCGGCGTGGCGGTCGAGACCGAGAAGGCCGTGGTCGAGACGCGGAAGACCATGGATCAGATGGTCCGCGTGGCCGAGGCGCTCACGGCGAGCCTCGCACGGTTCAAGCTGAGCAGCTGAGGCTCCGATCGACTGGAGGTGGCGTGGCTGAAGACGACCGGCAGTTTCTCCTGAGTGTCTTCCTGATGGAGGCGTGGGACACCCTCGCCGCCGTCGAGGACGGCCTCGCTACGCTCCGGGGCTCGGCGGATCCGACCGCCGTGGTCGAGCATCTGGCGGTGGTGACGCATCGCCTCCGCGGCTCGGCCGCCCTCAGCGGCTTTCCTCAGGTGGCCGGTCTCGCCGCGGCGATGGAGGGGGCGGTGGAGCGAGTAGGCGCGACGCCCCCGGGCACGGATCGCCGCGCCCTCGCGTCACTCGGCGACATGGTGTTCTGGCTCAAGACGGCGCTCGACGGTATCGGCGAGACGGGGGTGGAGGACGCCGAGGCGATCGCGGAGTCACTCGCGGGGTTGGTCCCCTCGACGCCACCGCCGCCGGCCGATGAGACGTCGCGGCGGCTCGCCGAGCTCGACCGATTCTTCACCGACCAGGCGGACGTGCTCGAGTACTTCGTGCCGGAGGCGGTCGAGCACCTCGAATCGATGGCGCAGTCGCTGGTCGCGCTCGAGGGCGAGGGCGCGACCGAGTCCGAGATCGCGGCGCTGTTCCGGGCGGTCCACACGCTCAAGGGTGCCGCCTACACGGTCGGGTGCGGAATGGTCGGCGACCTCGCGCATCGGGTCGAGGACATGCTCGGCCAGATCCGCGAGCATCAGCGCCCGCTGGATCGAGCCGCGATCGAGACCGTCTTCGCCGGCCTCGATGCCCTTCGCCTCCTCGTGCGGAGCGGGGAGGACCGAGCGGAGACGCGCGCCACCGCCTACGAGCGCGCGATGGGGCTCCTCGCTTCATTGCCGGCGATCGGCACGGGGACGACGCTGACGCCTCAGCCAAGCGTCCAATCGGTCGAGCATCCGACCGCCGACGACGCGGCGGCGGTGAGCGCGGTCGCGACGAGCCAGCCATCCGTCGCGGAGGCGCCCGAGCGTCTCGAGCCGGCGGTGGCCGCCGAGCGCGTCGCCCACGCTCCCGAGCCCGTCACGCGTGGCCCGGAGCGGGGCCGTTCGGGCCGCGAGGCCGCAGCGCGTAGGGTGCGTCCGAGCATCCGCGTCAGCCTCGATCGACTGGACGCGCTGATGAACCTGGTCGGTGAGCTCGTGATCACGCGAAGCCGCCTGGAGCGCCACCTGGTCCAGCTCGAGCAGGCCGGCGAGCTCCTGTCGTTCACGCAATCGCGCATGACCCAGACCGTCGCCGAGTTCGAGTCGAAGTACGCCGACCGTCTGGTGCCGCCCGTCCGCTCGTCGGGCGGGGGCTCGACCGAGGCGGGCGCGTCTCCACTGGGGGAGTTCTTCGACGACCTCGAGTTCGACCGCTACGATGACTTCAACCTCCTCGCCCGCCGTGTCGGCGAGATCTCGAGTGACCTCACGGAGATCCAGCACGAGCTGACCGGTCTGGTGCGGGTCGTGCGGGAGGACGCCGGCGGCGTCCAGCGCCTCAGCGGCGAGCTGCGCGGCCAGATCACGCGCGCGCGCATGGTCCCCGTCGGCCGACTCTTCGCGCCGTTCGTCCGAATGGTGCGTGACGGCTCGCGGGCCGCCGGCAAGAGCGTCGTGCTGGAGGTCCGCGGCGAGACGGTCGAGATGGACACGACCATCGTCGAGCTCATGGCCGATCCCCTGATCCATCTGGTGCGCAACGCCATCGCCCACGGCATCGAGCCCGAGGAGGTGCGCCGCCGTGCGGACAAGCCGCCGCAGGGCACGATCCACCTCGGCGCCGCCCACAAGGGTGGGTCGATCTACATCGAGGTCGCGGACGACGGCCGCGGAAGCCGCGCGGCGCGGCGGCTTCGCCACGGCCGAGACCCTGGCGCGGCTCGGCGAGCGCGACATCCTCGACCTGATCTTCCTGCCCGGCCTCACCACCGCTACCTCGGTGACGACCGCCGCGGGCCGCGGCGTCGGCATGGACGTCGTGCGCTCGAACGTCGGCCGCCTCGGCGGCGAGATCGAGGTGCAGACCGAGGCGGGGCGCGGCACGCGCTTCAGGATACGTCTGCCGCTGACCGTCGCCATCGCCGATGCGCTCATGGTGAACGTGGGGCCGCAGACCCTGGCGATCCCAGTCCCGGCCGTGAAGGGGGCGATCCACGTCCGTCCGGAAGAGATCCGGACCATGGACGGCGTCGAGTCGATCGAGATCGAGGGCGAGAGCGTGGACCTCGTGCGGCTGGATCGCGTGCTCCAGATCGCGGGCCGCGCGACCGCTGGGCCGCTGTCGGTCGTCACCCTCCGAACCGGGCGCAAGACGCTCGCCGTGGTCGTGGACGAGTTCCTCAGCAAGGCAGAGATCGTGATCAAGAATCTCGGCGCCTTCCTGCAGGGCATCGGGCCCTTCGCCGGCGCGACCGTCACCGGGCAGGGGCAGGTCGTCCTGCTGCTCGACTCGCTGAAGCTCCTCGAGATGAGCGCGGCGTCGGCCCGGCCGCGCGCCGGCGAGTTTCGTCGCGAGCGCGAGGCGGTCGCCGCGCCGGCCGTCGAGGCCAGGCGCCGCGTCTTGCTCGTCGACGACTCGGTCAGCGTGCGCAGGTTCGTCGGCGGAATGCTGGAGCGCGCCGGGTTCCACGTCGTCGCCGCTCGGGACGGCGCGGAAGCGCTGCAACAGCTCTCGGAGCAGTCGGTGGACGTCATCGTCACGGATCTGGAGATGCCGCGCCTCAACGGCTACGAGCTGATCCGCGACCTCAACCGTGAGCCGAGAACATGCGACCTGCCGGTCGTGGTCCTGACCACGCGGGCCGGCGCCAAGCACGTCAACCTCGCGCGCGAGCTCGGCGTGGAGCACTACGTGGCCAAGCCGGTCGACGAGGCGAGCTTCGTTCAGCTGATCGAGTCGCTCGCCGTCGCGACGCCGGCGCGCGCGGGAGCCTGAGGCGACCATGCCGCGCGTGATCGTGATCGATCCGGACCGAACGGGGCTCGCTGCGATGCAGGCGGCCCTGGCCCAGGGCGGCTTCAGCGACGTGCTGGCCCTGACCAGCGGCTCCTTCGCGCTGACGATGCTCGAGCGCAATCGGCCCGATCTCATCGTGAGCCGTGTGGGCGTGCCGGACATCGACGGCTACGAGCTATGCTCGATCGTCCGCAAGGATCCCCTGATGACGGGCGTGCTGTTCCTGCTGCTCGTGAGCCCCGGTGATGAGGCGGCCCCGACGATGCTGGAGGGCAAGCCGGACCAGACGCTTGCCGGTGACTTGCCACTCACCGCGATCGTCTCCGAGGTCGCCAACCTCCTGGGGCGCGCGGCGCAGCCGCCCGTCGCGACGAGCGAGCCGACCGCGCCCGCCCCCCAGCCCGACGGCGCCCACGGCCTGCGCGGGTCGCTAGCGGTGATGGAGCTGCCGGACATCACGCAGGCGATCGCGCTCGGCGGCAAGACCGGCCAGCTCGTGGTCACGCTGCCGTCGGGGCGCGGCGCCGTCTTCTTCGACCGCGGACGGGTCGTGCACGCGGAGTTCTTCGGGCTCATCGGCGAGACGGCCTTCGCGGCCTTGCTGATCGCGGCGCACGGCGAGGCGACCGGGAATTTCGCGTTCAATCCACTCGAGGCGACGGCGGTCAAAGCCGCGAAGACGATTCATCGGGATCTCAAGCAGCTCTTGCTGAGCGCCGCCGCCGAGATCGACGAGGGCCGCGCAGACGCGGCCGTGGCTCCCATCTCCTAGGAGGACGTGATGCCGAAGGTCCTCGTGGTAGACGACAGCTTGAGCGTGAGGAAGGTCGTCGAGAAAGCGCTCGAGGGTCGTGGGCTTCAGGTGCTCGCCGCCGCGTCCGGCGCCGAGGCGATCCTGATGATCGATCGCGACCGACCCGACGTCGTGATCTGCGACGTGATCCTGCCTGACAAGGACGGCTATCAGATCTGCCAGTACGTGCGGACCCATCCCGCCATCGGCGCGACGCCGGTGCTCCTGATCTCCGGGATCGACAACGGCACGGTCCAGGCGCGGGCCGCCGAGGTGCGATCCGACGAGGTGATGTTCAAGCCGTTCGGCGTCGACGACCTCGTGCGGAAGATCGACCACCTGCTTGCCGGGCGCTCCAACGGAACGCAGAAGGCGGCCGCCGCGGCTCCGCCCGCGCCGCTGTCCATACCCACGTCGTCGGCGCCCGTGCCCGCGTCGAATGGACCCTCCTCCGCGTCGACCGCCCCCGCGCCGTCGGACCAGGGCCTCAAGAAGCGCCTGGAGGCGCTCGCCGGCACGCCGGGCATCCGCTTCGTCGCGCTCACCGATCGCGAGGGATTCCTGATCGAGACCGCCGGCGACCTCGCGCCCGACGCCGACGAGGTGGCCGGCGCGCTGGCCTCGTGTCTGGCCGAGGCGTCCGACGGCATCGGACGCGAGCTCGGCCAGGGGCGGCTGGTGGGCACGATCCTCGAGTACGAGTCCGGCACGTTGCTGCTGCACGGTGTCGGGCCCTCAGCGCTGCTGGCGGTGCTGGTCGGTGATCAAGGTGTCTTGGGCAAGGTGCGCTACTACGTGAGGAAAGCCGTGCCGGAGCTCGTGCAGGCGCTTTGATGGCGTGGCCACGCTCCTCGCGGGTGAGGCTGGTCTGGGCGCTCGAGCTCTCGCTCGGTCTCGAGCTCTACGCTTGCGCGGTGCTGGCCCTTCACGCCCGGGGCCTTCGCGCCACACCGCTCGAAGCCTCGCCGGCGCTCGTGCTGCCGGCTCTGGTGATCCCGCCCGTGTTCTACGTGCTCGTCGGGCTCGTCAGCGTGCGCCCGCTCTCGATCCGTTCAGTGCTCGGCGCGGCGGCCACGATGTGCGGGGTGCATGCGGTGCTCGTGGTGGCGACCGGCGCGCTCTTCATGATCCCAGACCTTCTCAACTATGGCGCCGCGGTCGCGTTCGCGCTCTGGGGCTCGCCGGCGGTGACCTTGCTCCAGCTGACGGCTGCGCCGCTGGTGTTCGCGCGCCTCAAGCCGCTCTTGTTGCCCCGCGCGGCTCGCGAGGCGCGAGAGGTCCTCGCTCAGCGGCGCCCCGAGGCGCCCGCGATCCTGGGGGCGCCCCGGCCACTCGGAGGGCCTACGGCGGATTCGGCCGCCGCTACCCGCGCGGCGATCGCGCAAAAGCGTGAGCAGGCCGCCGCGGCGCAGGCTCAAGCTCGACCTCCAGCGGCGCCAGCGGCCGTCGTCGCGTCGGCGATCGCGCCGTCAGCCGCGCCGACCAGCCCTATCGTCTTGTCGCCCGCGCCTGCCGGCCAGGCGCTCGCGTCGTCGCCGTCAACCCCGGTGGTCGTACCGCCGCCGGCGTCCGTCAAGCCGCCCGTCGTGGGAGCGGCGGCGCCGCGCAGCACGGTTCCCACGTCGGCGGAGTCGAAGCCGGGCGCCACGACCCCGAAGCGCGCGCTCGACTGGACGGAGCCGATGATTCGGGTGCCGTTCTTTCGCATCGCCGAGCAGCTCCCCGTCGAGATGTTCGCCCGCGGCCGCGAAGGGTTGAAAGATGCGCAGCGGCCGGGTGTCTCGCTGCTCGTGCCGCGAAACCTCTTGATGCCGCATCTGGGCGAAGGGCTGGCGCCGGTCAAGTGGGAGGTCGTCGCCGACCAGTTCCCCCTGGACGAGCTCGCGCTGACTCACGAGGAGATCGCGGATCGCTTGCCCGACGGCTCGTTGCTGCTGCCGCTCGACGAAGTGGTGCCGCAGATCCCGCCGGCGTTGCTCGCGCTCCAGACGCCGCTGACCGACTTCCACGACATCGAAGAGTTTCCCGCGCCGTTCCAACCGCACGCTCCGGCGCCTCCCGAGGCGGCCGCTCCCGACGTGGAAGAAACAGCCGAACCGGACGTCGCTGAGGTGGACGAGACGCGCGAGCCCGAGGCGGTCGAAGAGACCGAGCCGGAGGAAGAGCCGGAGGAAGAGCCGGAGGCCGAGGCAGAACCAGAGCCAGAATTCGAGCTGGAGCCCGGTGCCGAGCTTCTGACCGGACCGGAGCCGATCGTCGAGCTCGAACCTTCTGCGAGCGCGGCGCCCGCGAACGTGGCGGCGGAGAGCGGCAGGAGCGAGCAAGCGCGACGCATCGCCACCTTGCTCGCGCCGCTCCTGAATGGTCTCGAGATCGGGCAGCGAGACGGCGCGGGTACCACGCTCGTCACGGTCGTCGCGCCGGCCATCAGCGAAGATTCGGTCGTGCGCACGGCGGCGCGGCTCGTGGGGTTCCTGGCCGACGCCCGCCTTCCTGAGCCGGTGACACAGGCCACGTTGACAGCGGCCGGGGCGACGATCGTGCTGACCCCATTCGAGTCCCCCGACGCCGGCGCGATGCTCCTGACGGCGGTCGTCTCGCGCGCGTCACTGGCCTGGCTCGAGCGGCTGTGCCGGATCGCGGCGCGGGAAGTACAGCTCGGAGCCGGCAACGGCAAGCACAATGGGCCGCGGAGTGAAGCGGGCGCCGGGCTCGAGCTTCGCGCCGCCAACGTTCCGGCCGCGGTGCGCGACCTGGCGGGGTCGCTGACGGCGTTCGGTCCGGTGTCGCCGACCCTGCTGCGTGACCATGCGGGCGCGCTCAGCGCGTGCCTGTTCCTGCCGAGTTCACTCGACGCGCTCCCGCTCGCGCGATTCGCGCGTGATCTGCACCTCGCACTCGAGGGCGCCGAAGTCGGCCCGGTGACCTCGGTCATCCTGAAGCTCGGCGCACATCGTCTGGTCTTGCGGGCGATGGACGGGGCGTCGGGCAGCGTGACGATGCTGGTCGGCGTCGGGCGCATCGATCGACCGGGGCTCGCGCGGATCGAGCTCGACCGGGCGGCGACACGTCTGGACGCCCTGGTGCGGAGCTGAGCCGTGTCCGTCATCAACTACGCGAACCGGGTCATCGACTTCAAGATCGTCTACTACGGACCCGGCATGGCCGGAAAGACCGCCAACCTGCAGTACATCCATCGCAGCCTGCCGAATGCGAATCGCGGGAACATGATCTCGCTTGCGACTGGCGACGACCGGACGATCTACTTCGACTTCCTGCCGGTGTCGGCGCTCACCGTGCGCGGGTTCCAGACGCGCTTCCAGCTCTACACCGTGCCCGGCCAGGTCCAGTACAACGCGACGCGACGGCTGGTCCTCCGGGGCGCCGACGGCCTCGTGTTCGTCGCCGACTCGCAGTTCGACCGCCTGCGCGAAAACGTGGAGAGCCTGCGCGATCTGGAGGCGAATCTCCGTGAGTACGAGTCGACGCTCGACGAGATCCCGTACGTGCTGCAGTACAACAAACGTGACCTGCCGAACCTGGCGCCCGTGACCTACCTGGAGTTCGTCCTCAACCGCCGAGCCACGCGCGTCCCGTTCTTCGAGGCCTCGGCCGTCAGGGGGAAGGGCGTCTTCGACACGCTCAACACCGTCTCGCGCATGGCCCTCGCCAGCGAGTTCGGCGGCAAGCGGGAGAGGCGCGATGAAGCTTCGTAACACCGTCATCCAGCAGCAAGACGCGACGCGGATCCGGGAGATCCTGACGCGCTTCCTCGGCGAATCGGGCGCGGGCGCGGCGCTCCTGATCGACCGCAGCGGTCAGCTCTTGGCGATGGACGGCGTCTCCCAGGCGCTCGACGCGGTGTCCATCTCGGCGCTGGCGGCCGCCGCCTTCAGCTCCACCGCGGCGATGGCCCACCTGCTCGGCGAGCCTGAGTTCAGCGTGCTCTTCCACGAGGGCACGAAGCGCTCGATCCACGTCTCGACCGTCGACGACGAGGCGATCCTCCTCGCCATCTTCGACGAGCGCACCACGGTTGGCATGGTGCGGCTCTTCGCCAGCGAGGCCAGCCGCACGGTCGGGGGCGTGCTCGGTGAAGCCCGCGCGCGCCCCAGGCCGGCGGGAGAATTCGCCGCGCCGCTGAGCGAAACCGAGTCGCGCCCGGCCTGGACCCCGCCAAGCTGACATGCGGCAGGTGCGCGTCGGGGGCCATTACCTCGAAGGCCGCGAGCAGCGGTTGTGGGCCGCGCTCGTCGGTCTGATCGTGCTTGCGAGCCTGGGAATTGCGCTGGTCGTCGGCGAGCCGGGTTCCGGACTGTTCCATCCGACCCCGCTCCACCTGGGCGTCGGGCTCCTCGCCGTCGTCACCGCGTTCCGGCTCGGCCGGCCCGTGGCCCGACGACTGCGCAACGTGCGCACCGGCCGCCTCGGCGAGCGCCTGGTCACCGATCTCCTCGGTGGCCTCCCGGACGACTACTGGCTCGTCAACGACGTGACGCTCGGATTGGCGCACGGCAACATCGATCACGTGCTGATCGGCCCGTGTGGCGTGGTCGTCATCGAGACGAAACGCCTCGCGGGGAACATTCGCTGCTGGGGCGACGACTGGTCCGTCAACGGATATCGGCGAAAGAGCATCGGCCGACAGGTCAACTCTGGCGCGTGCGCCATCCGGTATTTTCTGACCGAGCGCCACCCCGAGCTGGCCGCCTCGACCCTGCGCTGGGTGGAGTCGATCATCGTCTTCACCCATCCGCTGTGCCGTGTGGAGGCGGGCGACGCGCGGGCGACGGTCGTTCGCTATTCGCAGCTCTATCAGGCGGTGCTCGAGCTCTCACGGAAGCACCGCCTCGCACCCTCGACGGCGGCGCTGCTGGCCCAGACGTTGGCAAGCTCGCAGGGACGGGACGGCGCGGTGGTGCGGCGCGGCGCCCTCACATCCGCGTCTTGATCCGCTCGACCGCCTCTTCGGTCTGCGCGCGAGATCCGAACGCGGTCAGCCGGAAATAACCCTCGCCGCTCGGACCGAACCCGGCGCCCGGCGCTCCGACGACGTTCGCCTTCTCCAGAACCCTGTCGAAGAAATCCCACGACGCGATCGACGGCGGCGTGCGGACCCAGATGTAGGGCGCGTTGCGCCCGCCGTAGACGGTGAAGCCCGCGGCCCTCAGCCCGGCGCCGATGATCCGCGCGTTCTCCATGTAGAAGTCGATCAGCGCGCGCACCTGCGTTTGCCCCTCGGGGGTGTACACCGCGGCGGCGGCCTTCTGGATGACGTAGGGCGGGCCGTTGGACTTCATCGACGTGCGGCGCGTCCACAAGGTGTTGAGACTCATCGTCTTGCCGTCCGCGCCGCGGCCGCGCGTCTCCTTCGGTACGACCGTATAGGCCAGGCGCATGCCGGTGAAGCCCGCGTTCTTCGAGAAGCTGCGGCACTCGATCGCCACCTCCCGCGCGCCATCGATCTCGTAGATCGAGTGGGGGACTTCCGGCTCGACGATGTACGCCTCGTAGGCGGCGTCGTACAGGATGACCGCGTCCTCGGCGCGCGCGTAGTCGACCCAGCGCTCGAGCGCCTCGCGGGTGACCACGGCCCCGGTGGGGTTGTTCGGATAGCAGAGATAGATCAGGTCGACGTGCCGGTCGGGCAGCGCCGGCTGGAACTTGTTCTCGGCGGTGCAGGGCAGGTACACGATGCCAGCGTAGCGGCCGCTCTCGTCGGCGCGG
>Ga0209267_1002674_pt1 | contig 11373 bp, 9 predicted proteins | sample GraSoiAngelo_137_FD_185894 | JGI IMG/M metagenome (GOLD analysis project Ga0209267, IMG submission 185894) | Grasslands soil microbial communities from the Angelo Coastal Reserve, California, USA - 14_0929_09_30cm (SPAdes) (version 2) | ecosystem: Environmental > Terrestrial > Soil > Grasslands ... | reverse complement strand
CTCGCAATCGAGACATCGCGTTCTTCACTAGTCCCGCCGAATAGTACAGCGACCTTCACAGCCTCGAGTCTCCACAGCCAAGGAACATGGCGGCTGAACCACCCGCCGTGGGCTTGCCGATTATGCCTTGGCCGACGCGAGCCAGGGCATCCGAGAAGCGATCGATCACGAATGTCTCAGGAGCGGGCATCGCTCACTGATGGTCGTTCGGACACTTTCGCTTAATTTTCCGCGAAACTGGGCTGGATCCTGCTTGCGCTGTAGGCGCAACATGGCGCCACACGTGACAATCTGACCCTAAACGACCGGAACCACACGTTGAAGGTCGTTTATGAGCTCGGCCGATTGCCCGCACACGGTGCCGGCGCCAGCCACCTCTAATTTCGCGCCGCGATTCATCCGGCTACGAGATGCGCCGCGCTATTTGGGCATGGACAAGAACCGCTTCAATCGGGACGTGCGTCCCCAGCTCATGACCATTCCCATCGGCGTACAGGGCGTCGCATTCGATCGTCTTGAACTCGATGCCTGGGCGGAGGACTATGTCACGCGCAACGGGCGCCACTTGGCTCCATCCGAAAGGAGCGAGTCATGGCGCAAATTAAACCGCCCGGCCTCACCCTGCGCGGTGCGGTCTGGCACATCGACAAAGACATCTACGGAACGCGCATTTGCGAAAGCACTGGCACGAGCGATCTCAAGAAAGCCGTAGCGATCCTCTCGCAAGCCGCGCACTTTCCGAGAAGCGGCAACCAGGTTCCTGGAAGAGAACCAGCACAAGCGAAGTCTCGAGAGAGACGCAAGAGCGCTGGCGGTGTTAGATCCGTACATTGGCGGGCTGACCATCCAGCAGGTTCATTGCGGCACCTTGCAGTCATTCATTCGAGACCGGCTGAAGGCTGGCAAGAGTCCGGGGACGGTCAATCGCGACCTGGCGGTCGTGAGGCGAATCCTGAACCTGTGCGCGCGGCTTTGGCGAGACGAGTCTGATCGACCCTGGCTGGATACCGCACCCCTGATACAGATGCAACGCCATCCCAACAAACGCACGCCTTATCCTCTTTCGATGGAGGAGCAACGGCTGTTGTTCTCTGAGCTGGCACGGCATCTCGCAAGGATGGCATTGTTCAAAGTCAACACCGGAACACGGGAGCACGAGGTCTGTAGCCTTCGATGGAGTTGGGAGGTTCGAGTGCCTGAGCTCGAGACTTCCGTCTTCATCATCCCTCGCACTCACGTGAAGAACGGAATCGAGCGCTACGTGGTCTTGAACCGGATCGCCAAGGCTGTGATCGAGGGCTGTCGCGGAGAGCACGAGGAATTTGTGTTCACGGAAGAGATGCGCGGCGGCCAGCGACTTCCTCAATCGAGGATGAACAACTCCGGCTGGAAGGCGGCGCGCAGGCGCGCGGCGGCGAGATACGAGCGAGAGCTTGGTCGTCCGTGCCCGGCTGGATTTCGGTCCATTCGGGTTCATGATCTCAAGCACACGCTCGGATATCGCCTACGCGCCGTTGGCGTTCAGTTCGAGGACCGCCAGAGTCTTCTCGGGCACAAGGCTGCTCACGTCACGACGCACTACTCTGCGGCCGACATCAGCAATCTGATTTCGTGCGCGGAGAAGGTCTGCGACTTGGGCTCCCGCAAATCTCCCGCACTCTCGATCGTGCGGCCGGGAGGCGGGGCGGAAGTGCTTGAAAGTGTTGGTGGAAAGGGAGGGACTCGAACCCTCGACCCCGGCATTATGAGTGCCGTGCTCTAACCAGCTGAGCTACCTTTCCATGAAGGGGCGCGCATTGTCCTCATCCGCGCCCCGGGGTGTCAAACATTGAACCCGAAGTGCATGACGCCTCTCTGTCCCGCTCCCACGGATCATCTATCTCACTGATTCCACTGGCTGAAGAGAGGGGCTCGAACCCTGGACCCGGAACCGTGAGTTGCGCTGGCACAGGAGCCTCCGCGATCCTGCCCCCCGGGCCAGAATCACGGGCGCACGAAGTGCGTCGGTCGATCGCAGCGATGTGAGGGCAGGCTGATGAAGGAGTTGATTGGAGTCGTGCTTTGCCTCGCGCTGCCGATTTGCCCGGCGGTGAGTGCCCAGGCTCCTCAGACAACGAACGACAGGCCGTATTTCCCGTCGGCGGTAAACCAGACAGAGGCCGACGAATATACGCGCTATGAGCTGCTGGCTCCCGAGACCGCCAGCTTCAGGATTTACTACGAGGTGACCGCAACGACTGCGGGGGCGAAGTTTTTTTATAACCCCATTCGCAAGGGTAGTTCTGCCAGTGACGAAAGCGTCTACGACGCAATGCTCGGAACCCCACTGCACTTTGAGGTGGTCAGCGGTGTGGAGGCACGCAAAGACCACTTGATGCCTGATGCGGATCCTGCGACCAACTACATCAGAGTGACGCTCGCGCGGCCTGTCCCGGAACGTGGCGAGAGCCGCGTGGTGATCGTCAAGACCTATAAGGATGCGAACAGCTACTACCTGGATGGAAAGACGATCGTCTTCAATCGACCGCTCGGTATCAAGCGCAACAAAATCGTATTGCCCTCCGGATACGAGGCCGTGGGAGTGACCGTGCCCTCGCAGATCTTGACGGAGAAGGATGGGCGGATCGCGCTCAGCTTTCTGCATCCCGGGGCGGGCGAGGCGCTGCTCGTCCTGAGGGCAATCAAGGACGCGCAGGTGGGTGCGGCGGCATTGCCAAAGGCCTTGACGACGCAACGCAGCTGGGAGTCACCGTTTGAAGGGCAGACCGAGCAGGAACGGCTGTCCGAGCGGGCCCATCAGGACCGCGAGATTGTCTACTTCCTGCAGCAGCCAGACACTCACGCGTTCAGCCTGTACCACGACTACACGGAAGCGCGTCCCGGGGTGAATGGCTACGCGAATGTAGTTCGCGAGGGCAGCGTGGCCAGTCATCCTTCTGCGCGTGTTCTCGATACCGGAGAAGAGTTGCAGGCGCACGAGATGAGCGGCGCGGAGATGATAGCGTCGAAAATCAATGTGGGCGAAACGGTGGCCCCGACCGCCCGGGTGGTCGTGATTCCGTTCGCGCCGCTGCAGGCGGGGCAGACGTTGCGCTTGCGCATTGCGGAGACCTACACGGCACCGCTGAGCTACCGCGTGGAAGGAGACGAGCTGGTCTTCGATCGCAGCCTGGGACGCCCGCGAAATGCCGTGGTGCTGCCGTCGGGTTGGTACTGCACGTTCAGCGCGGTTCCAGCGCTGGTGAGTCGGCTGCCGGACGGCAGGGTGCGGCTGGACTATTGGAATGATCGGCCCGAGCCGGTGGATGTGCTGCTCAAGGCACGGCGACGCGTCGGCGGGCAGTAGTTCTACGGGCGGGTACTGTGCTCATCCGCGCTCAGCGTCAGACATTGAACCTGAAGTGCATGACGTCGCCTTCCTGCACCAGGTATTCCTTGCCCTCCAGGCGCAGCTTGCCGGCCTCGCGCGCACCGGCTTCGCCCCTGCCGGCGAGGTAGTCCGGGAAGGCGATGACTTCGGCGCGGATGAAGCCGCGCTCGAAGTCGGTATGGATTGCCCCCGCCGCCTGCGGCGCGGACGCCCCGAGGCGCACCGTCCAGGCGCGCACCTCCTTGGGACCGGCGGTGAAGAAAGTCTGCAGACCGAGCAGGCGGTAGGCCGCCCGGATCACGCGGTTCAACCCCGGTTCCTCGAGACCCAGGTCGGCGAGGAACTCGCGGCTCTCGGCCTCCTCGAGCTGCGCGATCTCCGCCTCGATGGCCGCGCACACCGCCACCACCACGGCGCCCTCGGCGGCGGCGCGCTGCTCGAGCGCTGCCAGGAACGGATTGTTGTGGAAGCCGTTCTCCGCCACGTTGGCGACGTACATCACCGGCTTTGCCGTGAGCAGCTGCAGCTCGCGCAGATCGCGGCGTTCCTCCTCGGTGAGCGCCAGCGCGCGCGCCGGCTTCACCGCATCCAGCTGCGCCTTGGCGCGTTCGAACAGCGCGCGCCTGCGGATCGCGTCCTGATCGCCGCTCTTGGCCGCCCGCGTGGCGCGATCCAGCCCCTTCTCCAGAGTCGCGAGATCCGCGAGCGCCAGCTCCGTATCGATGATCTCCACGTCCGATAGCGGATCGATCCTGCCTGCAACATGGATGACGTCGCCGCTCTCGAAGCAGCGCACCACGTGGGCGATCGCGTCCACTTCGCGGATGTGCGACAGGAACTGATTGCCGAGGCCCTCGCCCTGCGAGGCGCCGGCGACCAGCCCGGCGATGTCGACGAACTCGACCGTGGTCGGAACGATCTTCTCCGGCCTGGCGATCGCTGCCAGCTGCGCCAGGCGCGGATCGGGCACCGGCACCACGCCGACGTTCGGATCGATGGTACAGAACGGATAGTTCTCGGCCGGGACTTGTGCGCGGGTGAGCGCGTTGAACAGAGTCGACTTGCCGACATTGGGCAGACCAACGATGCCGCAGCGGATGGGCATGAAGAGGACTCGTCTCGTGCTTCAGGAGTTGGCGGGCGCCGTCGGCGCGCCCGGTGCGGATTCGCGACTGTGCAAACGGTTCATGGCGATCTGCGCGCCTTCGCTGAGCAGCAGCGGCACGATATCCGCGGCCGCCAGCAGCGCCTCGTGGATGAGCTGCGCTTCCGCGGCCGGCGGGCGTCCCAGCACGTAATCGAGCACCGCGGCCCGGTCGCCCGGGTGACCGATGCCGATCCGCAACCGCCAGAACGTATCCCCCAGGTGCGCGATCACGTCGCGCATGCCGTTGTGGCCGGCGGCGCCGCCGCCCTGCTTGAGGCGCACCACCCCCGTGGGGAAATCCAGCTCATCGTATGCCACCAGCACCGACTCGACGGGGACCTTGTAGAAACTCGCGACGCTGCGCACCGGGTCACCGCTGTGGTTCATGTAGCTCATGGGCTTCAGCAGCCACAGCTCGGTGTCGCCGACGCGCATGCGCGCCAGTTCGGCGCGGTGGCGGGGCTCGCTGCGGAATGTGGCGCCATGTCGGCGCGCGAGCTCGTCGGCGAACTGGAAGCCCGCGTTGTGACGCGTGCGTGCGTATTCGGTGCCCGGATTACCGAGCCCGACGATCAGCTTGAGCGGCTCACCTGCCATGTCGTTGACTCACACCGCAAACGCCGCCGGCCGCCGAAGGAGCGCCCTGGCTCCCGCGGCGGCCGGTGACGGGTCTGAGCAGTGCCTGTGGTGGCGGCTACTTTTTGCCGCCCTCCTTCCTGGCAGGAGCGGCTTCCTTCTTCTCCCCGCCCTTCTTGGCCTCGCCGGCGGCGGCCGGAGCGCCTGGGGCGGCGGCCGCAGCGCCCGGGGCCGCGGCGGGTGCAGCGCCCGGAGCCCCGGGAGCGCCTGCAACGGCGGGAGCCGCGCCCTCGGCGGGCACGGCGGCGGCGGCCTCTGCGGCAACCGGCTCGGGCTCCTCGGCACGCGGAGCATGGATCGACACGACCGGCGCGTTGCGCTGCGTGAGCTCCGGAATCGACACCCCGGCAGGCAGCGGGATGTCCGCCAGGAACTTGGTGTCGTTGAGGCTCATGTCCGAAAGATCCAGCGCCAGGAATTCCGGCAGGTCCTTCGGCAGGCAGCTGACCTCGACGTCGGCGCGCATGTGCGATACCACGCCGCCCTGGGTCTTGACACCGGGCGACACGCTCTCTCCGCGGAAGTGGATCGGCAGCCGGATACGGATCCTCTCGTTCTCGACCACGCGCTGCAGATCCACGTGCACGACCACGTTCTTCGCCGGGTGCATCTGCACGTCCTTGATGATCGCTTCCTGGGTGCGCTCGCCGATCTTCAGCCGCACGATCGAGGAGTAGAAGCGCTCGTCGGCGATCATGGTGAGAAGATTCTGCTGGTCGAGAATGAGGGCCTGGGGGTCCTCGCGGGCGCCGTACAGGATGGCGGGGACCTTGCCGGTGTGACGCAGGCGGCGGCTCGCACCCTTGCCTTGCATCTCGCGGACATCCGCGCCGAAGGTGAACGAAATACGCATTACATGTCTCCGCTAGTTGCACAACACTGCCGGTCCGCGACCGGCATCCCAGGAAAAACTTCAGTCGACGTACAGCGAGCTCACCGACTCCTCGTCGCGGATGCGGCGGATGGTTTCCGCGAGCAGCTCCGCCACCGACAGCTGGCGGATACGGCCGGCCCGTTTGGCTTCGGCGCCCAGCGGGATGGTGTCCGTCACGACCAGCTCATCCAGCGCCGACTGTGAGATCTTTTCCACTGCGCCGCCGGACAGCACCGGGTGAGTGATGTAGGCCACCACCTTCAGCGCACCCTCGTCCTTGAGCGCCTGCGCGGCCTGGCACAGCGTGCCGGCCGTGTCGACCATGTCATCGACCAGCATGCAGGTCCTGCCCTCGACCTCGCCGATGATGTTCATCACCTTTGACTCGTTCGGCCGCGGGCGCCGCTTGTCGATGATCGCCAGCTCGGCATCGTCGAGGCGTTTGGCGAAGGCCCGGGCGCGCGCCACGCCGCCCACATCGGGCGACACGACGATCACGTCGCGGTAGGCCTGCTTCCACGCCTCGCCGAGCAACACCGGCGAGGCATACACGTTGTCGACCGGGATGTCGAAAAATCCCTGGATCTGATCCGAGTGCAGATCGACCGTCAGCAGGCGATTCACTCCCGCGCTCGAGATCATGTTGGCGACCAGCTTCGCCGTGATGGCCGAGCGCGTCGCGCGCGGGCGCCGGTCCTGGCGCGAGTAGCCGAAGTACGGCACCACCGCCGTGATCCGAGCGGCGGAGGCGCGGCGGCAGGCGTCCACCATCACCAGCAGCTCCATCAGGCTGTCGTTCGCCGGCGGACAGGTGGACTGCACGATGAACACGTCGCGCCCGCGCACGTTCTCCATCAGCTCGATGTTGACCTCGCCGTCGCTGAAACGACCGACATACGCACGCCCGAGCGAGATCTGCAGGCTGCGCGCAATGTCCTGCGCCAGCGCCGGGTTGGCATTGCCGGCAAACAGCGCCAGTGTCTCGCTGGTACTCATACTCTCTGCGCTGTGTGCAATTTCCACGGCGTGAGCCCCGTGCCCGCGCGCATCCCGCGCCGGCCTCATGAAACTGGCTGGGGTGGAAGGATTCGAACCTCCGAATGGCGGGATCAAAACCCGCTGCCTTACCACTTGGCGACACCCCAGCATCTGTCCGCCCGCGCGGCGAGCTGGCGGGCGCGCATCTTACAGCCGCCTCACGTTTGCCGCCCGTGCTTGAGCAGCTCGTGCACCGGCGAGGTGTTCAGGCCCCGAGCCACGAAGCTCCTCCAGCGATCGGGAACCCGCGCCGCCAGGCGCTCGGCGTCGCTGGCGCTCCCGCACGCGCTGAACACGCACGAGCCGGTGCCCGTCAGGTGCGCCGGCGCAAACCGCGCCAGCCACTCGAGCGCTTCCGCCACCTGCGGTGAGCGCGAGCGCACCACCGGCTCGCAGTCGTTGCGCCCCCCCGACTCAAAAAAGGCGTGTAGTGTGATGAGGGGCGAATTTCGTGTCAATTCAGGGCTCTGGAACACCTCCTGGGTGCTCACCGCGACTCCCGGGTGGATGATGACGTACCACCTCGCGGGCAGGGTGACGGGTGTCAGGCGCTCGCCGACCCCCTCGGCCCAGGCTGAGGAACCCTGAACAAAAACAGGCACATCCGCCCCAAGCGGTCTGGCAAGGGCGGCGAGCTCGCTCACCGAGAGCCCGCAGCTCCACAGCTCGTTCAGCCCGAGCAGCGTCGTCGCCGCGTCCGAGCTGCCCCCGCCCAGGCCGCCGCCCAGGGGGATGCGCTTGTGCACCTTGAGGTTCGCCCCGAGGCGCGTGCCGGTGGCGCTCTGGAGCGCCCGGGCCGCCCGCACGGTCAGGTCCGTCTCGCCCGGTACGCCCGGCGGGCCCACCGGCCGCTCGATCTGCCCGTCCTCGCGCACACTGATCACGACCGTGTCGCACAGGTCGATGAGCTGAAAGAGCGTCTGCAGCTCGTGATAACCGTCCGCGCGACGGCCGATGACGTGCAGAAAGAGATTGAGTTTCGCGGGGGCGGGCCAGTGCGTCTGCGGCCGCGGCCCGCTGAGCGGATCGGCCGTCGCGGCTGTCATAACTGCCAGTCATCCACGAGCAGCCGCACACGCACCGCGTCGCGTCGCAGCGTGAGGCGCGCCGGCAGCGACTCACCGCCGACCGCGACGTACAGGCTGTAGTCGATGTGCCAGCCGGACTGGGTGAGAGCTTGCAGGCGCTGTTGCCGCTCATCGAGCTCCTCGGCGGCAGGCTGGGCGGGGTCGGGCACTCCGAGGATCCAGTAACGCAGACTCGCCAGCGGCGGATCGAACCCGAGACGCGTCGCAAGATCGGCGTGCGCCGCGGCGCTGTCCAGGTGCTCGCCGCGCGCCGTGACTATGTCAAGCTCATTGCCCGATGCGCTGATCTGCACGGCACCTGTTCCGAGCGGGCCCTCGAGCGTCAGCTGCGAGCGCACGCCCTGCTGCTCCCAATGCAGGCTCGCGTTGAAGCCCTCGTGTGCGGTTGCGACCGCCACGCGGCCACCGAGATCGAAGTGCTCGCGCGCCTGCAGCTGCGATCGGCGCACCTCCCATGGGGCCGGCACCGGAAAGAACACGGGCGCGGTGCGGCAGCCGGCCAACACGCACAACAGGACCGCTGCGCCGACGCGCAGCACCCTACTGCGCATCGGGCAGGAACCGTTTGAGCGTAGCCTTGAGCGGTTTTGAATCGGGCTCGCGGGCCAGCGCCGCCGCCCACACCCGGCGCGCCTCGCCGGGCTTGCCGCTTGCCCACAGCGCCTCACCCCAATGTGCGGCGATCTCGGCGTCGTGGCCGAGGGAGTAGGCGTGCTCGAGAGTGCTGATGGCGCCCTTGGCGTCGCCGGCACGGAAATGCACCCAGCCGAGGCTGTCCAGGGCTGCGGGGTTGTCGGGCATCACGGCGAGCGCGCGGCGGATGAGCCCTTCGGCGTGCGCCAGCTCGAGCCTGTGGTCCGCCAGCGTGTAACCCAGCGCATTCAACAGAGTCGGGTCGTCGGGTCGCTCGCTGAGCATCTGCTCGAGCGCTTCGACCGACTCGTGCACGTGTCCCGCCTGTTCGAGAATCACTGCGCGGTCGTATTCGATCGAGGGGTGTTGCGGATGGCGCTCGAGCGCGGCGGCCAGCAATGCCAGCCCGGTGTCCGATTCGCCGTGCTCGGCCAGCAGCCGCGCCTTGGCGAGCGTCAGGTCGAGCTCATCCTCAGGATGGTCTGCGGCGTAGTCATCGAGCAGCGCCAGCGCCTCGGCGCGCGCGTTACGATCGAGCAGGAGCGAGGCGGCGCGCGAGCGCGCCGACAGCGCCACCGACGAGTCATAGAGGCGGCGGTAGGCCGCGATCGCTCCCTCCGGATCGCCGTCACGCGCCGCGATATCGGCCAGATACAGCTGCGCCGTCTCGTTGCCCTGGCCGCTCGACAGCAGCTCCGTGAAGCGCTGGCGGGCTTCCTTCAGGTCCCCGGATGCGAACGCCAGCAGCGCGAGCCGCCGATCGACCTCCGCGGTCGGCGCGCCGCCGGAGCGCAGATGCTCGAGCTCCTGGTGGGCCTCCTCGTTGCGATCGAGCGAGGCGAGAACCTCCGCAAGCTCGAAGCCGCCGCGCGTTGCATCGTGCGCCTTCGCCTCGCGCGCCGTGGCGACCGCCTGCGGGGCATCGCCACGCACGACGTAGGCGCGCGCCAGCACCCGCAGGGCGGCAGGATCCTTCGGGTCACGTTGCAGCGCCTGCTGCGCGTACCCTTGCGCGCGCTCACCGTCGTACGCAGCCAGCGCCAGCTCGCCCAACAGTGTGAGCGTCTCGGGTGAGCTCGCCGGCGGCTCCAGCGCCCCGCTCATGGCCATCAACACGGCGGGCGCATCGGACTCCTCGAGCAGCAGCGCCGTCAACTCGGTCATGCTCTTCGCCGTGCGCTGGGTGGCGCGCGGCCCGGCCGGCGTTGGGTCCGGAGCGGGCACACGGTCGCCCGCAGAGCCGTCTGGCCGGGTTGGCTTGGTGCCCCCGGCGCCTGCCGAATTGGCGTGCTCTTCGGCGCGCCAGTAGTCACGGATGGCGGTGCGTGCCTCGGTGGTGTGATACAGCTTGAGCGCCACGGCCGCGTACAGCGCGTCGGCCTCGCGATCACCCGGTGCCAGTGCGCGCCAGCGGCCCGCCGCAGCCCAGGCGGCGGGCAGATGCTCGCAAGCCATCGCCACCTGCGTGGCGCGGCGGGCAAGCTGAACGTCCGCGGCAACCGTGGCGGCATGCGCGTAGGCTTCGGAGGCCGCCCGGCAGTCGCCGCGCTTCAGGGCCACCTCGGCGATCACGGTGAGGGCGCTGGCATCCCCGCCCGGGGTCGGCGGCGCCGCGGCCCTGCTGACGGGCCGGACGGCGGCGCATCCGGCCAGCAGCGAGGCCGCCAGGAGCGAGGCGCACAGGACTGGGCTCAGGTTACGCAAGCAGCTGATCATACTCACCGGAGCACTATAGAGCCTCCGCAAGCGGCGCGCATTGCGCAACTTGTCACAAACTGCAGACATCCCGGAGAATGCCGCGCCCCAAGCCACAGCCATGAAGGAATCCATCCGCCAGCGCCTGCAGAAACTGTCCGACCGCTTCGAGGAGGTGGGCCGATTGTTGGCCACCGACGAGGTGGCCGGCGGCTCGCAGCAGTTCCGCGAACTGTCCATGGAGTACGCGCGCCTGCAGCCGCTGGCGGAGCGCTTTGGCCGCTACCACGACCTGGAACGCGAGCTGGCTGCGGCGCGCGACCTGCAGGCCGATGCGGACGCCGGCATACGCACGCTCGGGGAGGAGGAGGTGGGGCACGTGCGGCGCGAGCTCGAAGCCGCGGAGAGCGAGCTGCGCAGGCTCCTGCTGCCGAAGGATCCGCGCGATGACCGGAACATCTTCCTCGAGGTGCGCGCCGGTACCGGGGGCGATGAGGCGGCGATCTTCGCCGGTGACCTGCACCGCATGTACGCGCGCTACGCGGAAGGCCGGGGATTCGCGGTGGAGGTGCTCAGCGAAAGCCCGGGCGAGCACGGCGGCTACAAGGAGATCATCAGCCGCATCGTCGGCAGGGGTGCGTTCTCGCTGCTGAAGTTCGAATCCGGAACGCACCGCGTACAACGCGTGCCGGCGACCGAGGCCCAGGGGCGCATTCACACCTCGGCATGCACGGTGGCGATCCTGCCCGAGCTCGATGAGGTCGACGAGGTCGAGATCAACCCGGCCGAGCTGCGCATCGACACCTACCGCTCCTCGGGCGCGGGCGGCCAGCACGTCAACAAGACCGATTCCGCGGTGCGCATCACGCACCTGCCGAGCGGCATCGTGGTG
>Ga0209267_1002671_pt1 | contig 11381 bp, 10 predicted proteins | sample GraSoiAngelo_137_FD_185894 | JGI IMG/M metagenome (GOLD analysis project Ga0209267, IMG submission 185894) | Grasslands soil microbial communities from the Angelo Coastal Reserve, California, USA - 14_0929_09_30cm (SPAdes) (version 2) | ecosystem: Environmental > Terrestrial > Soil > Grasslands ... | reverse complement strand
ACGGCGGCTACATGAGCTCGCTCAGCATGTTCCGCGGCGCCGGCGTGTTCAAGGCGGGGCTTGCCGTCGCCCCCGTCACCGACTGGCGCTTCTACGACACGATCTACACCGAGCGCTACATGCGCACCCCGCAGGAGAACCCGGCGGGCTACGCCGAGGGCGCCCCGCTCGCCTACGCCGACAGCCTGAAAGGCCAGTTCCTGCTGGTGCACGGCACGGGCGACGACAACGTGCATTTCCAGAACTCGATCCGCCTGGTCGAGCGCCTCGAAGCCGCCAACAAACAATTCGGCATGCGGATCTACCCGAACAAGACCCACGCAATCGCGGGCGGGAACACGCGCGAGAACCTGTACGAGCTGTTCACGACGTGGGTGAAGCAAAACCTCTAGCGCGGACCGCTCTCGCCGTTTTGACGCTGATCAACCTGTTTAACTACCTCGACAGGTGGATCGTGGCGGCGCTGGCCGAGAGCATGAAGCACTCCGAGCTGCGGCTCTCGGATACGCAGCTCGGCGCGCTCATGACCGGGTTCCTCATCGTGTACATGCTGGCGGCGCCATTGTTCGGCTCGCTGGGCGACGCGCGGTCGCGCACGCGGCTCATCGCCCTCGGCGTGGCGATCTGGAGCGCGGCCACGGCGCTGGCGGGGCTGGCGCGGAGCTACGCCGCGCTGTTCGCGGCCCGCGCCGCGGTGGGGGTGGGCGAGGCGGCCTATGGTACGATCTCCCCGGCGCTGCTGGCCGACTACTACCCGCGCGAGCGACGCGGGCGGGTGTTCGCGATCTTCTTCGCCGCGATTCCGGTCGGATCGGCGCTGGGGTACGTCGTGGGGGGCCTCGCGGATCACTATTTCGGGTGGCGGCCGGCGTTCTTCGTCGCGGGCGTCCCCGGATTGCTGCTCGCCGCCCTCGCGCTGCGACTGCACGAGCCGCCGCGGGGCGCCCAGGAGCCCGACGTGGTGGCTCCGGCCTGGGCGGGACGGTCGGCGGGCGCGGCGACCCGCGCCGCGTACGCCGCGCTGCTCCGGAACCGCACCTACGTCCTGACGGTGCTCGGGTACGCAGCCTACACCTTCGCGATCGGCGCGCTGGCGTTTTGGACGCCGTCCTTCCTGGAGCGGGCCCGCGGCATCCCGAAGGCCCAGGCGACCGTGCAGTTCGGCGCGATCGTCGTGGTGACGGGGTTTCTCGGGACTTACGGCGGCGGCTGGTTGGGCGACCGCTTGTTGCGGCGCTCCCGGCAGGCGTACCTCTGGGTGTCCGGGGTCGCGACGCTCGCGGCCGCGCCGCTCACGCTCGCGGCCCTCGCCGCGCCTGCGCCCCCGGTCTATTGGACGGCCATCGTGGCGGCTGAGCTGCTGCTGTTCGCGTCGACCGGGCCCGTCAACTCGACGATCGTGAACGTCGTGTCCCCACACGTGCGGGCCACGGCCGTCGCGCTGAGCATTTTCACGATTCACATCCTGGGCGACGTGCCGTCGCCGTCCTTGGTCGGGGCGATCTCGGACGCGCGCTCCCTCGGGGAGGCGATGCTGATCATTCCGGTCGCCGTGCTCATCGGGGGCATGATCTGGAGCTATGCGGCGTGGCAGGGCGGCCGCGACATCGCTGCCGCGTCACGGGCGATGTAGGGGCGCAGCATGCTGCGCCCCTACACAGGGGTTGCCCGGTCGCGGCGTCAGCCGCGCATCATTGGGTCTGCTTCGGACTCCGCCACCCTTCGATCTCCTGCACGAAGCTTCGGGCGACGTCAGCGAGATCCACCGGCCCAACCGCCGGATCCTGCTTCAACCCCTCGACCCGCGCGAGATTGACCGAGGCCTTCTGGTATGTGCTGTCGATCCCCAGCGCGGCCCGATAGGCCCCGGCACTCTGGGTGATGTGGCCCGTACGCTCGAGCGCCAGTCCAAGATTGTTCTGAAACGCGGGCACGGTCGAATCGACCTCGATCGCGTGCGCCAGGGCCCCTAGCGCCTGATCGAACTGCCCTTGGCCGATGTACACGACCGCCAGGTTGTTCAGGGACCACACGTCGCGCTCGTCCAGCACGAGGGAGCGGCGGTAGGCGTCGATCGACCCCGTGGTGTCCCCGAGCGCGCTCTTCACCCGGCCGAGCAGCCGGAATCCCTCACTCGATGCGGAATCGATCTTGAGCGCCGCCTCCACGCTCGACAGGGCGTCTTGTGGCTTGCCCTGCTCGAGCAGCACGCGGGTGAGGTTCAAGTGGCTCTTGACGTGGGTCGAATCCTGCTCGAGCGCGCGCTGGAACGCGTCGACGGCCCGGTCGTGATCGCCGGCCTTCCAAGCGGAGAGTCCGAGCATGTAGTACCCCCATACGTTGTCGGGCTTCGCAGTGGCGTACGTCGCGAACAGCCGCGCCGCCTCAGCGTAACGCTTCTCCTTGAATGCCGTGTTCGCGTCCTCGAACGAGACCGGCCCGGTCACGGCCGGCGTGGGCGCGGACGCGCTCGCCGACTCCGACGAGACGGGGGAGACTTCGGCAGCGTTCGCGTCGGAAGTGCGGGGGCGCTTGTCGCCGCAGGCTGCAAGCACGAAGGCGGCGATCGAGATGAGGGTGATACGGTTCCGCATAAGCTCCTCCTGGTTGGGGTTCGTGCGGCAGTAAAGCAGGAGGAGGGCCAGCGATCGCTGTCCGCTATCAGTCGTCGGCACAATCGGTTGTGGGAGCACGCGACGGCGGTGGTGTCCGGGTGGACACGCGATCAACCGTTGCGACGTGTGGGAGTGGACACGCCGCTACTCGCGGCTGATGCCATGCCTCCGCATGATCTTCAACAGGCTCGCGTGATCGGCCAGACCCAGCTGCTGCGCGGTCTTCGTGACGTGCCAATCGTTGCGCTCCAAGGCTGCCACGATGATGCGCCGCTCGGCCTCGGCCTTGAGCGCGTGGAAGCTCGTGGGCGGTGGGCCGGGACTCGCCCCGGGCGCGTCGCTCCCGCCGCCGTCCCGGATCTCGGCGGGTACATCATCGAGCGCGATCACGTCCGTCTCGGTCGCGATGATCATGCGCTCCACCACATTCCGCAGCTCGCGGACGTTGTTCCGCTTCCACTCGTACGCGAGCAGCGACTCGAGCGCCGCGCCGTCGACCCTCTTGGGGCGGACCCCGAAGCGCGCGCAGGTAGTGGTGACGAGCTCCGCGACCAGCGCGGGAAGGTCGGACAGCCGCTCGCGCAGCGCCGGCACGCGCAACACATGCACGTTGAGGCGATAGAGCAGATCCTGCCGGAACCGCCCCGCGGCCACCTCCGCCTCGAGATCGCGGTTGGTCGCCGCTACGACGCGCGCGTCCACGGTGATCGTGCGATTGCCGCCCAGTCGGCTGATCTGTCGCTGCTCGATCACCCGCAGCAGCTTCGCTTGCGCGGGGAGCGGCAGCTCACCCGTTCGAGACGGCTACAGCGTGCCCCCTGCAGCCGTCTCGAACGCACCCTTGCGGAGCACGTTCGCGCCGGTGAAGGCGCCGCGCTCGTGCCCGAACAGCTCGTCTTCGACCAAGCTCTCCGGAAGCGCGCCGCTGTTCAAGGCGACGAACGGACCGTTGGGTCTGGCGCCGAGGCGATGCAGCTCCCGGGCTACGAGCTCCTTTCCCGATCCACTTTCGCCGACGATCAGCACCGGGCTCGGAATCTTGGCGACGCGGGCGATCGCGTCCTTGAGGCGTTGCATGGCCGGGCTGGCGCCGACCAGGGGCACGTCGGCCCCGGCGCGCTCGCGCAGGGCGGCGACCTGACCGACCAGGCGCTGTCGCGCGAGCGCGTTCTCGACCTCCTGCACGACCCGCTCCATCGGCTCGGCCTTGTCGATGAAGCTCTGGGCGCCGAGCCGGATCGCCTGGGTGCAGCGATCGTAGTTGCCCGTCCCGGTGTACACGATCACCGGAATGCGGAAGCTGCGTCGCTCCATGGCGCGCAGCACCTCGAAGCCATCCATCCCCGGCATTTCGAGATCGAGGATGACGCAGTCCACGGCCTCGCGCTCGAGTGTGTCCAGGGCTTCCCGCCCGCCGGACGCGACCAGGGCATCGTACCCGCCGACCCGCTTCAAATCGTAGGCGTACTGCTCCGCCATGGCGGGCACATCGTCGACCACGAGCACGGTGGTCACTCTCCCTCTCCCGGGAGCTCCACGATGAACTTGCTGCCCGCCCCGGGCGCGGTCTCCACGCGGATGGCGCCATCGGCGTCGAGCACCAGGCGCCGCACGATCGAGAGGCCGAGGCCGGTGCCGTCCGGCTTGGTGGTGTAGAAGTCGTCGAACGCACGGTTCAACTCCTCCCGGCTCATTCCCCTGCCGGTGTCCGCAACCGTGATCCGGACGACCGCGCGGCCGCCATCACCACCGGCGCCGCGGGTGGTCCCGACGGTCACGGTCCCCCCCGGCGACGCGAGGCTGTCGAGGGCGTTGCCGATCAGGTTTTCCAGGATTCTGCGCAGCACCAGGGGATCCGTGCGGACGGCGGGGAGCGCGTCCGCCAGCTCGCTCTTGAGCGCACCGCGGCTCGCGTCGGCGACGCGGCGGATCGTCTCGCGGACCGCCGCGTTGACGTCGCACGGCTCGCGGGCCGGCTGCGGGGAGAGGCGGGCGTAATTCGTCGCGAGGTTCTCGAGATATGAGATGCCCGACTCGACCGTCCCCTGGCGGTCCTGCAACGCCGCGGCGAGCCGGTCGGGCCCGCCACGCGCGGCTTCCAGCAGGTGCCGAAACACGTTGCGGATGGGGATCAAGCCGTTCTTGATGTCGTGGTTCACCTGCCGAGCGAGGTCGCCCACGGCGATGCGGCGCTCCGCCTCGCGCAGCCGGGCAGCGCCCGCCCGGAGCCGCTCCGTCATCGCGCCGAGCAGCCGTGACAGTGCGCCGATCTCGTCGGCGCGATCGCTCTCGAACCGGATGTCGAGGCGCTCCATGTCGATCTCGGCCGTGCGGCGCGCCAGCTCGCGGAGGGGACGGCTGATCCAGTTGGAGAGCCAGCTGGCGAGGAGCACGGCGATCGCGCCGCTGAGCAGCACCGCCGCAGCGAATGCCGCGTCCACGCGCCGGCGCAACACGGCGAGCGGGGCGAGGGAGTGCGTGACCACGATCCGTGCTTCACCCATGCCGGGAGAATCGCGGAGCCCGACGAAGGGAACCGCCAGCGTGCCCACAACCTGTGCCGTCGAGTCGACGCGCGCGAGTGGATCGGTCGGGAGGGTCAGGGAGACGGCCAGGTCAGAGTCGGGAGCGAGCCGCGCCAGGAAGCTCGAGTCGACGGCTACGCCGCCAACCAGCGTGAGCCGCCGGCCGCCAAGGCGCAGCGCGTCGACCCGCGCCAGCGCCAGCAGCGTGGCCTCCGCGGTGCGGGCCTCGAGCAGGGCCGTGCCGCCGGGCGCGGTCGCCAGGAGGCGCGGCAGCTCTGGCTCGGCACGGTCGTATTCGTTTCGAAAGTGGCCCGAGCTGATGATGCGACCCTGCTCGTCCTGGATTTGCAGCATCGCCAGGCCGGTGAAGCGCATGGCATTGCCGGCGTAGTCCAGGAGATACGCGCGGTCGGTCCCTTGCAGCGCGGCGAGCCGGAACCGGTTGTCCGCCGCGATCGCGTCCTTCAGGGCGTCGAGCCGACCGGCGATCCCGGCACTGTCCCGGCTCAGATCCGCGCGGATCACCGCCACGAGCGACGCCACGCGCCGTTGATACTGGGCGGTGAGGCGGTCCGCCATGTCCGCGCGCACGCGCAGCTCGAACACGGCGAGGGGGAAGAGGACGATGAGCCCGAGCCCGATGAGGATGCGGGCGCGGAAGCTCATCGCGGCACGAGCCGGACGGCGCCGTCCCAGTCGACGCTGAGGCGCGGCAGGCCACGCCGGACCAGGGCGTGCGTGCGCGTGTCGATGAGCGGCGTGATCGAGCCGCGCGGCACCCACGCGGGCAGCTCGCGCGCCGCGGCGCACGGATCGACGGTCCGGCGCCGGACCCGGAGCACGTACGCCGCCTCGGCTCCGCTCCGGAAAGCGGGCTCGAAGGCGGCAGGCGCGAGGCCGGCCACGACCGCGCCGCGGCCCAGCGCGGCGAGACCGACGAGGCGGGCGGCGAGGTCGCGCGCGTCGCGGTCGGCCTGCTCGTACACGATGCGCCGGCGCGGCGGTGCATGGGTCGACGGGGCCTCGGCCGCGAGGCCGCAACGCTTGAGATCGACCAGCCAGAACCCCCCATCGTCTGCTTGGGCCGGTCGCGCCTCGACGTGGACCGCCTGGGGGAGGGTTTCCAGGCGCAGGGCGCTCAGCTCGAGGCTACTCCCATCGGGCGCGAGCAGCACGTACGTCTGATCCCACCCCAGCGGGGCATCCTGATACTCGGAGCGGGTGCGCCCGTAGTCGAGTGCGGCGGGGTCGCTCGTCAGGAGGAGATCCGCGTTCGCGTCGACGGCGTCCCGCGCCTCGCTCGCCGGCGCGACAGTTACCTTGAGGGCCGGCAGCCCGGCGCCCGGCACCGGGCTCGCCCGGAGCGCCTCGGCTCCGGCCGCCGAGCCGGTCGTCCAGTAGTGGCCGGTGCCGATGGGCCAGCCGCCACCCGGAGCGGACTTGGTCACCGCGAGCGCGGGATCGGCGAAGCGCTGAAACGACAGGCCGGTCGGATCGATGCTGAGCGCTCGATCGTCCGGGACGGTGACCGCCCGAGCGAGACTCGAGTCGCGCGCCCGCCACGCGGCCAGCACGTCCTGCGCCGTCACCGGTGCCCCGTCCCAGAAGCGCGCGTCGGACCGGAGCGTGACCGTCCAGCGGCCTTCGGGTCCCTGCTCCCAGGATCGGGCGAGCGCCGGCAGGACACGCCCCCGGCAGTCCACGCGGATCAACGTCTCGTACAGTTGCGCGAAGACGAACCGCTCGGCGACGTTGCGCGGCAGCGGCGCGTGCGCCGGGTCGATCGGATCTGTGAGCGCGATCGTGACCGTGTCGCGAGACGCCGGCCGGCCGGCCGCGATCAGGCACGCCGTGTCACTGGGAGCGAGGGTCGGCGCGGGGGGCGGCAGCTCGCCGCGCGGCGCGGCCCCGCCGCAGGCCGCCGCGACGAGCAGGCCGAAGAGCAAGATCTGGTGGTGCGGACGGATCATGGGGGGCTCGGGCTGTGGAGGGTCTGTCGAAGGATACCGAGGGCCGGAAGCCCGAGCCAGGCGGGGTCTAGGCGCGCGGTTTGCGCATCATCAGCGCCAGCACGTTCCCCTCAGGATCGCGGAACTCGGCCAGCCACAGCTCGTAGTCCGCGGCCCGGTGCACGAGGTGGGGTTCGGTGATGAACTCGACGCCCCGGCCGCGCAGCGTCGCGTGCGCCGCCGCGATGTCCGGCACGAGGTAGTAGACGACCGACGCCGGGTGATCGAGCTCGGGGGCCTCGGGGACGCCGAGCAGGACGGTCGTGGCGCCGCACTGGAAGAACGCCATCTGGGGCGGGGCCTGGAAGAGAAACGGCATGCCGAGCGTGTCGCGGTAGAAGCGGATGGCCCGCTCGAGATCGCGGGCGCGGATGAAGATTTGGCCGATGGCGGAGAGACCGAACGGCTGGGTGGTCGTGGCGGTCATCTGTCACTCCTCTAGTGCCGGTTCCTGCTGCGTTAAACAATGGATCGTCCCCAGCCCCCAGACCAGGTCGACCGCATGGATCCCCACGACCGGCCGGTCGGCGATCAGCTCGGCGAGTAGCCCAAGCGCAACGCGGTCGTTCGGATCGTTGAACGTCGGCACCAATACTGCGCCATTCGCGATGTAGAAATTGGCGTAGCTCGCCGGAAGCCGCTGGCCATCGAAGTACAGAGGCGCGGGCATCGGCAAGGGGACGACCTCGATCTTCCCCCCGTCTTCGAGCCGCATCCCCTCGAGCCGCTCACGGTTGTCGTGCAGAGCGCGGAAGTTGGCGTCGTGCGGGTCGGTCTCGCTGCACAACACCACGGTCCGCGCGTCGACGAAGCGGCACAGATCGTCCACGTGCCCGTGGGTGTCGTCTCCCGCGATGCCCTTGCCGAGCCACAGCACATTCGTCACGCTCAGCTGGTCGCGTAGCGCACGCTCGAGCTCGGCGCGCGACAGATCCGGGTTCCGCACCTGAACCGCGGGGTCGAGCAGGCATTCCTCGGTGGTCAGGAGCGTGCCGCGACCGTTCACGTCGATGCTCCCGCCTTCCAGCACCACGTCGCGGTGGCCGACCCGAGCCCGCAACAGCCGCAGTCCGAGCCGTTTCGCAGCCAGCTCGGGCACCTTGTCGTCGCGTTTCCAGTCGTTGTACTTCGCCCAGGCGTTGAAGCGGAATCGCGCGACGGCGAGCTCGGGCTGGGGGCGGGCGCGCACCACGAACAGCGGGCCGAAATCACGGGTCCAACTCCGGTTGGTGGGGAAGCGGAAGAACTCCAGGCGTGTGGGATCGCGACCCACCTTCCCGAGCACGCCGCGCGCCCGGCGCTCGTGCGCGGCCGAATTCACGAGAATACGCACCATCTCGCCCGGCACGAGCTTGCGGACGATCTCGCCATATACCCACTGGATCGGCGCGAGCTTTCCCGGCCAATCGCTCGCGTTGTGTGGCCAGCCGATCCACGTGGCGTGGTGTGGCTCCCACTCGGCGGGCATGCGGAAGCCTTGCGAGGCGGGAGAGGCGCCATCGGCCATCAGCCGTCAGCCATCAGCGGTCGATGGGTCCTGGCGGACGGCCGACAGCCGACGGCGCATTATCGAGGAAGCGGCTGGCGATCCCGGCATACGCGTCGATGCGCCGATCACGCAGGAACGGCCATCCGCGGCGCACCTCCTCGATGCGGTCGAGGTCGACCTCCGCGACCACGATCGCCTCGCGGTCTCGCGGGGCTTCCGCGATCACCGCCCCGAACGGATCCGCCAGGAACGACGAGCCCCAGAATTCGATGCCGTCCCCATTTCCGTCGCTCGGGCGTTCATGCCCGACGCGGTTCACGGCGGCTACGTAACAGCCGTTGGCGATGGCGTGACTGCGCTGGATCGTGCGCCAGGCGTCGAGCTGCTCGGCGCCGTGCGTGGCCTTCTCTTTCGGATGCCAGCCGATCGCGGTCGGATAGAACAGCACGGCGGCGCCCTGTAGCGCCGTGAGCCGCGCGCCCTCGGGATACCATTGATCCCAGCACACCAGGGTTCCGATCCGTCCCACCCGCGTGTCGAACGCGCGGAAGCCCAAGTCCCCCGGCGCGAAGTAGAACTTCTCGTAGTACGCCGGATCGTCGGGGATGTGCATCTTGCGGTAGATCCCGACGAGGCGTCCGTCGGCGTCGATCACCGCGGCGCTGTTGTGATACAGCCCGGGCGCGCGCCGCTCGAAGACGGGCGCGATCACGACCACCCCGGCGCGCTGCGCCGCCCGCGCCAGCGCCTCCGTGCTCGGCCCCGGCAGGGGCTCGGCGAGGTCGAACGACGCGGGGTCCTCGCGCTGGGCGAAGTAGCGCGAGCGAAACAGCTCCGGCAGGCAGACGAGCTGCGCGCCGGCGACCGCCGCCTCCGCGACCTTCGCGACCGCGGTCTGAAGGTTCGCATCCGGATCGGCCGACATCGCCATCTGGACGAGCCCCACCTTGAATCTCACCGAGGGCGACGCGGAGTCCACGCCTAGTAGACCTCGAACTCGGCGGTGATATCGTACCCGTCGACCTGACACACGCCCACTCGGGCGACGTAGCGGCCGGGTTTCGACGCGGCGTCCTGGGGCAGCTGCACGACATCGCGGTAGGCGCCCCCGCGCGTCACCACGAAGTGGCGCGGGTCGGGGGGCCGAGCCTGGGTGGTGTGCTCCCAGCGCGTCACTCCTTCGTCCGTCAAGACGGTCGCGCACAGCAGATCGTTGGTCGGCAGGAGGAACGCGATGGGTGCCTGGCGCTGGTTCCGGATGCTGTAGAGGAGCACCGGATTCACGCCGGTAGGCCGGCCGTCGCGGTAGGTCCACGCGATACGGTTGGGGATCACCGCGAGCATGATTTCGGCGTGCAAGGTGAGATCACGGTCGAGCTTCCTGTGGGCCGTCCCCGGAGGCTCGACCTCTTTCATCTCCTCCACGACGATGCCCAGGAAATCTGGCGCGGCGCCTGGAACGAGCGGGACGCGCCCGCGCGCCTCGACGTAGCGGTCCAGCAGCGGGCTCCACCGGCTCGCTTTGCCCTGCAACTGGAGCACGAACGTGCGGACACCACCCGCCTCGAACGACTCCGGCACGACGATGGTCCAGCCCCCGTTGGGATCATGCTGCAGGAATCCCCGGACGACGACGCCGGTGTCGGGGGTCGCTTGAGCCCGGGCCCTCGCGACGCCGCACGCCGCCAGGACGATGAGACCCAAGGTCGCGCGCATGGCTGGAATCTTCATCGGGGCCGTACCTGGGGCTAGTGTTGCCAACCGGTGGCGCGGTGCGCACCTTCACCGCGTGCTCGCCGGAATCCCGCGGTACGTGAGGTATTGGTTCACGCTCGTTGATGCGGTCGACCGACGGGCGTATCTCGCCACGGGCCTCGGCCTGATGGCGTTCAAGTATGCCGTCGACGCGGGCGCGGTGGCCCTCGCGACCGGTCGCTTTTGGTCGCCGCTCGATTATCTGCTGCCGTTCTACCTGCTCCGAGCCGAGAAGCTCGCCGGCGCTCCCGCCTGGTTTCTTCCCGCGTTCGTCCTTTGGACGCTGCCGTTTCTGTGGATCGGCGTCGCCATGACGCTGCGGCGGGCGGTCGACGCGGGGCGGTCACCCTGGCTCGCGCTCGCCTTCTTCGTCCCGCTCGTCAATTACGTCGTGATGCTCGCCCTGTGCCGGCTCCCCACGGTGCCGCTCAATCCGCGGGAGGAGCGCGCGGGCGGCCGCGCGGTGGACGCGCGGCCCGCCTTGGTGCTGTACGGCATCGCGGCCGGTCTCGCCGTGGCGCTGCCCACGGTTCTGTTGAACGTCTACGTGCTACGCCGTTACTCGACGTCTTTGTTTTTGGGTACCCCGTTCACGCTGGGTGCTGTGACAGCCTATGTGTTCAACCGCGCCGCGCCACAGGGCCCCGGCGCCACGGCGCAGGTGGTGAGCCTGAGTCTGCTGCTGTTGGCCGGTGCGATATTGCTCTTCGCGCTCGAGGGCCTCTTCTGCGTGGCGCTCGCGCTGCCCCTGGCGCTCGCGCTCGCCCTGCTGGGCGGGACCTTCGGCCGGGCGATCGCGCTCCACGCGCCGGGCGGGGTCGGACATCTCGCCAGTCTGGTGGTCGCGATTCCCGTCCTCGCCGGGCTCGACGGGGTGCGCGGCCCGACTCCGCTGTACGAAGTGGACGACTCGGTCGTGGTTGCCGCACCTCCGGCGGCGGTGTGGCGCAACGTGGTGAGCTTCAGTGAGCTCCCCCCGCCCACCGAG
>Ga0209267_1002670_pt1 | contig 11382 bp, 8 predicted proteins | sample GraSoiAngelo_137_FD_185894 | JGI IMG/M metagenome (GOLD analysis project Ga0209267, IMG submission 185894) | Grasslands soil microbial communities from the Angelo Coastal Reserve, California, USA - 14_0929_09_30cm (SPAdes) (version 2) | ecosystem: Environmental > Terrestrial > Soil > Grasslands ... | reverse complement strand
GTGCAATTGCCGCATCCGCGAATGCATTCCCGCCGGTTCGTCCTGCAACCGCTGGCGGATATCCGGCCGGACCTGGTCCTGCCGCGGCAGACAAAAACCGTCCGCGAGTTGCTCGCGCGACTTGATGATTCAGGTAAAGTGGTTCGATTGACAAACGACTGGCAATCTCGATGAAAGATTTTCGCGAAATGAAACGGCGCGGTGAAAAAATCACCGCGCTCACCGCTTACGATTACCCGACGGCGCGTTTGCTCGATGAAAGCGCGATCGACATCATCCTAGTGGGCGATTCGTTAGGCATGGTGGTGCTCGGTTACGAAGACACGACGCGCGTGACGCTCGAAGAAATGCTGCATCATACCCGGGCCGTCGCGCGTGGAGCCAAGCGCGCATTGCTCGTGGCCGATATGCCGATTCACAGTTACGACACGCCGGAGCAAGCGTTGGCGACGGCAAAACAATTTGTCGATGTTGGCGCCCAAGCGGTGAAACTCGAAGGCGGCGCGAGTCACGTGCCGCAGATCGAGGCGATCACGCGCGCGGGCATTGCGTTCCTGGCGCACATCGGGATGCTCCCGCAAAGCGTGCGCGAAGAAGGCGGCTACAAAGTTAAAGGCCGCACACAAACGGAAGCAGAAGCGTTAATTGCCGATGCGCACGCTGTGGAAAAAGCCGGCGCCTTTGCGGTTGTTTTGGAAATCGTTGCCAAGGAAACTGCGAAACAAATTACAAGCGCGATCGGCATTCCGACGATCGGGATTGGTTCGGGCGAGCATTGCGACGGACAAATTCTCGTGACGCACGATTTGATCGGCTTGTTTCCGTGGTTCACTCCGAAATTTGTTTCACCCGAAGCGCGCGTGGCCGAAGAGATTCGTCGCGCGGCAACGTCGTTTATCGAACAAACGCGGAACGGCAACGCATTGTCTAGCCGCTGAGTTGGGTGGGCCATTGAGGTTGTAGCCGTCGCCCTGCGGGCGACGCCCGCGCTTCGTACAGCGAAGGGCTACAGCATGGTTTGACATTTTCGCTGCGCTGCCGGTTTGTTGGAACGCACTTATGAGAGTTTCCGAGTTCGATGATCTTGAGTACAGCGCGCTTTTGACAGGCAGCAAACAGCGCAGTTGGCTCTGGTTTGGCCTGATCGTTTCGCTCGCTTTGCACGCCGCGCTCTGCACTTATTTTTATCGAACGCGTTTTCAGTCGCTCGATGCAGTCCTGGCAGAGATGCAGCAAACACCCACGTTCAAGATCAAAAATGTCGATCTTGCCCAGCAACTCGACAAGAGCAGCATGGATCAAACCAATGCGGCCGCGAAACCGAACCCGGACCAAACGCAGGAACAATTGCCCGACGAGAAAAAATCGTTCGATAAACTTTTGCAGGAGGTTCAGGCTAGCACCGCGATGCCGGACGACACGCGCGATGTTTTGCCGGACCAACCGAAGGTGGAACAACCGGACGTGAACTCCGTGCTCAATGAAATTGAACGCACTACCGCCCAGACTCTTTCCAAGGGTTCGAACGCGACGCATGAGCAATCTTTGCTCAATGAGACCGCGGTCTCCGGCCGGCCGCAGCCGGCGCTGACGGGCGACCAGCTTGCGACCAGCACGATGATCAAGCGACCAAACACTTTCACGAGCAAAATGCCGGGTGACAGCGCCGGCCCAAACAAAGGACGCGCCCCGGGCTTCAGCGATTTGGAGCAATTGCTTGCGCAGAAGGGCCCGCTCGGTTCGGGAACGAAACTGCGCATGCCGGACGATCAGCTTTTCGAATACGACAGCGCAGCATTGCAATCGAGCGCAATCGGGCAATTGCAAAAGCTCGGCACGCTCATCAAGCGCAACCCGAGAGCGACGTTTACAGTCGAAGGTTACACTGATTCATTCGGCGGGCCGGAATACAATCTCGATCTGAGTCAGCGCCGCGCGGACAGCGTGAAACAATATTTGGTGGAAGTGATGGGAATCAGTCCCGCGCAAATCCAAACGCGCGGGTACGGGCAAACGAAATTCCGCGTGTCGCCAAACGGTTCAATCGAAGAACAACGCGAGAATCGGCGGGTCGAGATCGTCGTGCACACGAGCGAGGGGTAGTTCTGTCGGCCTTGCCGTAGCGGCCCTCTATGAGCGCCGCCCTTTTCCCGAAAGATTCGTCCGGCGGTCACCGACCGCCGCTACAGAATTAGCGTCACCAATTTTTGATCCACTGGTTTTGATCACTTGGCGGATTTGCGTTCGCTGTGCTCCAAAGATCGAATGTTGGATTGTAACCAATGCTCCCGCCTGGATTCGAAGCTTTAGCGGTCGAATAACCGTACGAATTCCCAAAAGGGTCGCGAATGTAGGTGTTCGGTCCCGGCGGATTTGGACTGAGCATGTTTGGTCTCAATGCGGGACCCATGTAGTTTTTTGCATCCGTCGCAGTAGATGTAGTTGGATCGCCGTCTAAGTCGCCAGAAACTTGAGTGTACAAATAGCGAGATGCATTTTGATAATTGAGAGGGTTGGCATCCGCGGGATTGAGATTGTTCGTGTCGCTATTTGTCGGGTAAATCCCATTATCCGCTTTGTAACTTTCCAGTGCAGTGGACATGGCGGCGATTTCGGCTTCGGCGCGGGAGCGTGCGCCTTTTTTTTGCACGTAACCGGATGTGGCCAGAATCAATCCCGCAAGCACAATGATGATCGTCATGACGACCAAGAGCTCGAGGATGGTGAACGCGCCTCCGGCGCGAAATGACGAAGCACGAATATCAAATGTCGAACGAATGCCGAAATGTCGAATGCCTAAGAAGTCGTGGCGGTTGTAGTTCCTCATTCTGGCTTCGTCACTATTTCGTCATTCGGATTTCGTCATTGATTTCACGTTTGCTGCTGCAAACCGCTGATGATGCTGATGAGGGGCATGAACAGCGCGATGACAATTGTGCCGACAACGAGCGCGAGGAAAACGATCATGATCGGCTCGAGCATTGAGGTCAGTGCCGCCACGGAGTTGTCGGTCTCGTCGTCATAAACGTCGGCAATCTTCAAGAGCATTTCGGGAAGCTGACCGGTCTCTTCGCCCACATCGATCATGCTGATGGCCATGGGAGGGAAAGCGCCGCTGGCTTCGAGCGGTTGGACGATCGATTCGCCTTCCTTCACGCTATCGTGCACTTGGGAGATCGCGCCGGCGATTACCATGTTGCCGGCAGTTTCGCGGGTGATGTTGAGCGCTTGTAAAATCGGGACGCCACTCGTGACCAACGTGCCGAGCGTGCGTGAAAAACGAGAGATCGCCGTTTTGCGGATCAAATCGCCGAAGAGCGGCACGCGCAGTTTGAAACGATCGATTATTGATCTTCCAGCGCGGGTCCGGGCGATCAATTTGTAAGCCGCCACCGCCGCGATAAGTAAGCCAAGCAAGACCAACCCGTGATTTTTCACGAAGTTGCTCACGCCAATGACGAAGAGGGTGATGGCCGGCAGCGGTTTGTCGCCGAGCATGTCGTGAAAGATCGCTTCGAATTTCGGCACGATAAAAACCAGCAGGAAGGCCATGATCGCGATCGCCATCGTCATCACGATGATGGGATAAACCATGGCAGCGACAACCTTGTTCTTGATCTTTTGCGCCTTCTCCTGGAATTCCGCGAGCCGGCCAAGCACGAGCTCGAGCACGCCGCCGACCTCGCCTGCTTTCACCATGTTGACATAAAGGTGATTAAAGATAAGCGGATGCTGCGCCAGGCTTTCCGAAAACGTGCTGCCACCTTGCACTCCGTCGGCGAGTTTGTTGATCGTGTTTCTTAAAACCGTGTCGCGTTCTTGTTTTGCCAGAACATTGAGGCCGCGCAGCAATGGCAATCCGGAGTCGATCAGAGTTGCCAATTGCCGGGTGAAAATCATCATGATCTTCGGCTTAACCTTCTTGCGTTGGAAGAGAACTATGCTGATTTTCGTGCGCGGTCTCGCTACCCGCGCGGCTTTCGCCCCGGCGCGCGAGACCTTTCCGTCGGGGCCACCTTTGCCTTCCTCATAAACGCTGGTCGGAAAATATCCAGCCTGGCGTAATTGACCGATCGCTTCATTGCTTGAGCGCGCTTCGACCAGCCCGGTCGATTCCTGTCCGCGGGCATCGAGAGCTACATAGGTGTAACGCGGCATGTAATTGTCGATCTAGAATAATGGCTCGCGAAAAACTGTCGAGTGCGGCGCTACCCAGAATTGCACGAACGCGCTACGTGTATTTCAGCACTTCCTCGATGGTAGTGTCGCCGGCGAAGATGCTGCGCAATCCATCCTGGCGCAGCGTGACCATGCCAAGCTCGACCGCTTTTTGTCTTAAAACAACGGTCGGTGCGCGCTCGTTGATTAATTCCCGGAGCGGGTCGGTAATTTTCATCAGCTCGTAGATTCCTTTGCGGCCTTTGTAACCGGTGTTGTTGCACGCGTCGCAACCCTTGCCGCAATAGAATTTCTTCGCGCCGATGTCGCGCCGCGAGATTTCAAGCTGCGCGAGCAACGCTTCGTTTGGCTCATAAGCGGTGCGGCACTGTTGACAAATGCGGCGCAGCAAGCGCTGGCCCAGCACGGCTTCGAGTGTTGAGGAAATCAGAAACGGCTCTACGCCCATGTCGATCAGACGCGTGATCGCGCCCGGCGCGTCGTTTGTGTGCAGCGTCGTGAAAACGAGATGGCCCGTGAGCGAGGCTTGAATGGCGATCTGTGCCGTCTGGAGATCGCGCGTCTCCCCGACCATGATGCGGTCGGGGTCCTGCCGCAGAAATGCGCGCAGGACGCGCGCGAACGTGAGACCGATCGCTTCGTTCACCGGCACTTGCACGATCCCTTCGAGATCGTACTCGACCGGCTCCTCCGCGGTGAGCAATTTGGAATCGATCGTGTTGATCTTGCGCAGACAGGAATAAAGCGTCGTCGTTTTTCCCGAACCGGTCGGGCCGGTCGCGATGAAAATTCCATTCGGCCGCTGGATGACTTCGAGAACGTAATCGTGGATGTAGTCGGGCATGCCCAACATCTCCAGATCCAGATTGACTGTGGTGCGATCGAGCACGCGCAGAACCAAGCTCTCGCCGAACTGCGTCGGCAAAGTTGAAACGCGAAGATCGACCGAGCGTCCGCCGATGTTTTTTTGAATGCGGCCATCTTGCGGCAGACGGCGCTCGGCGATGTTCATGTTCGCCATCACTTTGAGGCGCGAGATGACCGGCAGGGCGAGATGGCGCGGCGGGGGCGGCATTTCGTAAAGCGCGCCATCGACGCGATAGCGGATTTTGAATTCGTTTTCGAACGGCTCGAAGTGAATATCGCTCGCGCGGTCCTGGATCGCTTGATACAAAATTAGATCGACAAAGCGAATGATTGGGGTTGCATTCGCCTCCGCTTCAACCGCGGCGGCCCCTTCTCCTTTGTGCAATTGCAGCAGTTCGCCCGCTTCGCCGAGCTGTTTGAGGATTTCCTCCATGCTCGACGTGTCGGTACCGTAATACTGTTTGATTCGATCTTCGATTTGCTCGGCCGACGCAACCACAACATCGACATCTTTGCCCAAGGCAAAACGGAGGTCCTCAGTCGCGCGAAGATCGAGCGGATCAACCAGTGCGACGCGCAATGTATTTCCGCTCATTCCAATCGGAAGCGCGCGGTGCAACCGGGCCAGCCCGCCCGGAATCAAGCGCACAATTTTCGGCGCGATTTCCTTTTCGCTAAGATCGACATATTCTGTTCCGAGCCCATCAGCGATGGTTTGGTAAAAGCCGCGCTCATCGACAAAGCCGCTGTCGACCATGGCCTGGGCGATGGTTTTTCCGTTGAGCTGCGCTTCGTTAAGAACGTCATCGGCCTGCGACGGCTGCAACACGTGTTGCTCGATAAAAAGCTCCGCGACCTGTTTGTTGTTCATGGGCTCGGTGAATCGTTACTCGTTAAACCGTTAAATCGTTTATTAACTGACGTCTCCGATTGTAATTGAAATCACTTGTTCTGCTGAAGTGAGGCCGGCCAAAATTTTTCGCAAGCCATCCTCGCGCAAGTTACGCATGCCGAGCGCGCGCGCGCGTTGGCGCAACAGCAAAGTCGAACTGCGCTTGTTGATCATGTGCCGGACCTCGTCGTCGATCACGAAAATCTCGAAGATGCCCATCCGGCCTTTGTAACCGGTCTTTCGGCACTGCTCGCAACCAACTGGCTTCATCACTTGCGCTTCACGAAGCTGGCCCGGCTCAATTCGCAGCGCGCGCAAGTCCGTCTCGCTCAGCTCGCCCGGTTGTTTGCAGTCGGTGCAAAGGCGCCTCACGAGCCGCTGCGCCATGATCGCGCGCACTGAAGAAGCGACCAGAAACGGCTGCACGCCGATGTCGATTAAACGCGCGACGGCGGAGGGCGCATCATTGGTGTGCAGAGTGCTGAAAACGAGATGGCCGGTAAGGCTCGCGGCCGTGGCGATGTTCGCAGTTTCGAGGTCGCGAATTTCGCCAATCATGATGACATTGGGCGCTTGCCGGAGGATCGAGCGCAGCGCGGCCGGAAAGGTCATTCCGATTTCCGGATTCACCTGCACCTGGTTGATCCCATTCATTTGATATTCGATCGGCTCTTCGACCGTGATGATCTTGCGGTCGGGTTTGTTGATGTGGTTCAAGCAGGCGTAAAGGGTGCTTGTCTTGCCGGAACCGGTCGGGCCAGTGACAAGCAGAATGCCGTCGGGCAGCTTGATCAAACGCTCGAACGTTTCCTGATCGTCGCTGAAAAATCCGAGCTCGGCCAGACCGAGCACGAGGCTCGATTTGTCGAGCACGCGCATAACGACGCTCTCGCCGTGATTGGTCGGGATGATTGAGACGCGAAGATCGATCGGCTTCCTCTTGATCTTCACCTGAATCCGCCCATCCTGCGGCAATCGCTTTTCCGCGATGCTCATCGAGCCGGTCATGATTTTCAGTCGGCTGACAATGGCGGACTGCAAACGCTTCGGCGGCGCTTGCATCTCCTGCAACACACCGTCGATGCGAAAACGGACACGGAATTTTTTGTCGAGCGGTTCGAGATGAATGTCACTCGCGCCCACGCGATGCGCCTCGGTCAACAACATCGACACCATGCGGATAATGGGCGCGTCCGCTTCATCGCCTTCCGCTGCGGCCGCGCCGTCGCCGATTTCCAAACCAAGATCGACATCTTGGCCGATTCTTTGTTGAAGGATGTCGGCGGCTTCGTCGGCGGTGCCGTAGTATTTGATGAGCGCCTGGCGGATTTTTTCCGGGCTTGTGCAAACGAGCGCGATCTCGCGCTGCAAAAGAAAACTCAGGCTGTCGATCGTGTCGATGTCGAGAGGATCGCTCACGGCCACGATCAGTCCGGTCTCGCCAAACGCTACTGGAATGACTTTGAACCGGCGCGCGTCTCCGGCGCGGATTTGCTTGATCACTTCCGGCGGAATGACCATCGAGGAAATGTCGATCCAATCCATGTGCGCCTGCCCGGCGAGCGTGCGCGAGACATCCGACTCCGAAACGACGCCGTCTTTGACCAAAACGTCGACAATGTTGTTTGCGCCGTTCAAGCGCGAGCGCGCGCTCTCAATCTGCGGCCGCGTCACCAGGCCAACGTCTTGCAGGGCTCGGAGGACGTAATCTTCGTTTTGTTGCACGTGCGCAAGGATGCCTGAGCGGAGAATTTACTGCAAACCTAAGCTACGGCATTAGGGTGGATCGGCCGCTCCGCCGGGCGATGTTAAAGCAAATGCGGCTCAGCCGCCTAATTTTAGCATCGAGCAAGGGACTGCTCGATCCACCTGCGCAATACGCGCGTGCTATTCCACCGTCACACTTTTGGCCAAGTTGCGCGGTTTGTCGACGTCGCGGCCGAGCGCGACGGCGAGATGGTAGGCAAGAAGTTGGAGTGGGATGACGGTGAGAATCGGCATCAGACAATCGGGGACGTCTGGCAGCGAGATAATTTCGTTCGCGATTCCTTTGAGTTGCTTCGCTCCGGTGCCACTGGTGAACGCGATGATGGGGCCTTTGCGCGCTTTGACTTGCTCGATGTTGTTTAGGTTTTTGGAAAATATGGCGTCATCGGGCGCGACGAAAATGGACGGAAGGTCCGGGCGGATGAGGGCGATGATGCCGTGCTTGAGCTCGGCGCTCGGATGGCCCTCGGCGAAGAGATAGGTGATCTCTTTCATTTTCAGCGCGCCTTCGAGCGCGATTGGGAAATTAAATTGGCGTCCGAAGAAAAGCATCCCGTTCACATCGGCATATTTTTTTGCAATCGCTTGGATCTGATCGCTCAGCTTGAGCACTTCCTCGATTTGTTCTGGCAATGTTTCGAGCGCGGCAATGATCCGGCTTCCTTCCGCAGTGGAAAGATTGCGCATCCGACCGAGGAGCAAGCCGATAAGAGTGAGAATGACGAGTTGGGATGTGAATGATTTCGTCGCGGCGACGCCGATCTCCGGTCCGGCATGCATGTAAACGCCGCCATCGCTCTCGCGCGCGATCGTGCTGGCGACATTGTTGCAAATCCCGAGCGTGCGATAACCTTTGCGGCGACTTTCGTGCAGGGCGCCGAGCGTATCGGCAGTTTCACCGCTCTGACTGATGGCGAACACCAGAGTGTCGCGCGTCATCGGGGGGTTGCGATGTCGAAATTCGCTCGCGTGTTCGACTTCGGTGGGGATGTTGGCGAGCTGCTCGATCAAGTATTCGCCGACCATCCCAGCATGAAGCGCTGTCCCGCAGCCAGTCAACACAACGCGGCCGACATCGCGCAATTGGGCCGGCGTCATGTTCAATCCGCCAAGTTTGGCGGTGCATTCTTCAAGATTGAGTCGTCCGCGCATCGCATCGCGCACCGAGTTCGGTTGCTCAAAGATTTCTTTGAGCATGTAGTGCGGGTAGTCGCCTTTCTTGATGTCTTCGGCGGTGAACTCAACTTTGCTGACCTGATGATCGCCGGTTTCTCCGACCAGCGAACTGATCTCGAATTTGTCGCGCTCGACGGCAACGACATCGAAGTCATTTAAATAAACGGCGTCGCGCGTGTACGCGACAATCGCACTCACATCGCTGGCCAGGAAATTTTCGTCTTTGCCAACGCCAAGCACGAGTGGGCTGCCCCGCCGCGCGCCGACGAGAAAATTAGGAATGTCGCTGTGCACAACCGCGATGCCGTAGGTGCCGATGACTTGTTTCAAAGCCCTGCGCACGGCATTGAGGAGACGGGCCTTGGAATCCTTGCCGTCGAGCTGCTGATAAATGCTGCCGATGAGGTGAGCGAGCACTTCGGTGTCAGTTTGTGAGCGGAAATCATTGTCGCCGTCGCGAACCAACTGCTCCTTGAGAGCCTGATAATTTTCGATCACGCCGTTGTGGACGAGCGCGATTTTTCCACTGGCATCGAAATGCGGGTGTGCGTTTTCGTCGTTCACCTTTCCATGGGTCGCCCAACGCGTGTGACTGATGCCGAATGAACCGGATGGCGGCTTCTCCGACATCAATTTTGCCAGCGCAGGAATGCGTCCCGCGCATTTGCGCGTCTCGACATGATTTCCATCGACAATGGCGACGCCGGCTGAGTCGTAGCCCCGATATTCGAGGCGACGCAAGCCATCGAGCAAAATAGGCGCGGCTTCGGAGCGCCCGACGTAACCGACAATTCCGCACATATTGGGAGATGGGAAACTAACGTCTGCGCGGCATTGTAGCAACCCGCGTGAGGCGGGTTAACGTCGTGCACATCGCGGTGGCTACAGCAAAACAGTTGCCGGAAACCGCAGACGCTGAGTTATTGTAGATGTGGTAAACTACAACCGCCCGCGGCGCGATTTATCTTTGGCCCAATCGGCCTCCGCAATGACGACGCCGGCGCTTCCACCCGGTACGACGCAGCGAACGCTCGCCATTATCATGGGCGGCGGCGCGGGTACGCGTTTGTTCCCGTTAACCAAGGACCGTGCGAAACCGGCGGTACCCCTCGGCGGAAAATATCGCATCGTCGATATTTCGATCAGCAATTGCCTCAACTCTGGGCTGCGCTCGATTTACGTGCTGACGCAGTTCAACAGCATGTCGTTGCATCGACATATCCAGGCGAGCTACAAGTTCGACAATTTCTCGCGCAGTTTCATCGATATTCTTGCGGCGCAACAAACGCTGGCGGGCTCGCAGTGGTATCAAGGCACGGCCGACGCCGTCCGGCAGAACATGCGCTATTTCCTCGAGCGCCCGTTCGATTATTATCTGATTCTGAGCGGCGATCAGCTGTACCGGATGGATTTTCGCGCGCTGCTGCACCAGCACATTCAATCGGGCGTCGATATCACATTGGCGACCAAACCCGTACATCGACATCGGGTTTCCGAGTTCGGGATTATGCAGAGCGGCGTGGATCGCCGCATCATGCATTTTTTAGAGAAACCGATGGAGGAGGCTGTGCTTCACGAGATGAAAATCAGCCGTGAACTGCTCGCCGCGGTCGGTTTGAACGAAGGAGAGGAACTGTTCCAGGCGTCGATGGGAATTTACATCTTCAACCGCGACGTGCTGGTGGAATGCTTGAATAATGACCTGGCCGATTTCGGCAAGCATGTCATTCCACAATCGATCCAGCAGCGACACGTGAGCGCCTACATTTTTAAAGGTTACTGGGAAGACATCGGAACAATCCGCGCTTTTTACGAAGCGAATCTCGATCTTACCGATATCGCTCCCGAATACAGCTTCTTTGATCCAGAGGCCGCAATCTACACCCATCCGCGGTTTCTGCCCGGCAGCAAAATCAACGGAGCCACCCTGCGGCAGGCGATCATTTCCGATGGCTGCATCATTTCCGACGCGCATCTGGAACGCTCCGTCATCGGGATACGCAGCATTATTCAGAACGGCGCGACCATTCGCAACAGCATTGTGATGGGGGCGGATTATTTCGAACAAGCGGGAAATTCGCAGCGACCACCAATCGGGATCGGCCGCAATTGCGTGATCGATCGCGCCATCATCGACAAGAATGCCCGGATTGCCGACGGGGCTGTGATTACGCCGGAAGGAAAGCCGGCGAATTTCGATGCGGACAATTACTTCATTCGTGACGGCATCGTGATCGTGCCGAAAAACGCGGTCATACCAGCCGGTTTCTGGATCTGATCAGCTTGTTGGCTGGGCCGATTGTTGGGCTTGATCGGTGTCGCGCTTAGCGCCGATCGGTCATGCCCTCGAACTGACCGCCTGTCTCCCATTTTTCCTGTTTATTCCAAGGCATGGTTGACTCGTGGTGATCGTCCGGATCATCGACCAGACGTGGCGCATCTTTCTGCGTCGCACAAGAGGCGAGCATTGCTGCGGTGACGAGCAACAGAGCGGCGGTAAT
>Ga0209267_1002669_pt1 | contig 11387 bp, 9 predicted proteins | sample GraSoiAngelo_137_FD_185894 | JGI IMG/M metagenome (GOLD analysis project Ga0209267, IMG submission 185894) | Grasslands soil microbial communities from the Angelo Coastal Reserve, California, USA - 14_0929_09_30cm (SPAdes) (version 2) | ecosystem: Environmental > Terrestrial > Soil > Grasslands ... | reverse complement strand
CGAGCTTGCGGCTAGGGGCTAGGGGCCAGGGACTCGGGACCCGGGGAGGAAAGACATACCCCACGGCCGCGGCACTGAGCGTTTTCGTAAAGTCGCGTCGACTAGTCATCGTTGGTTCCTCCCTGGTCCCTGGTCCCTGATCCCTGGGCCCTACAGTTCGTTCCGTTTCATCGCTTCCACTGCATACGCCGCCGCCCGCGCCGTGAGGGCCATGTACGTGATGGACGGGTTCTGACACGCCGTGGACGCCATACAGGCGCCGTCGGTGACGAACAGGTTTTTCACGTCGTGACACTGGTTGTGGCCGTTCAGGACCGCCGTCTTCGGGTCGCGCCCCATCCGCGCGGTTCCCATCTCGTGGATCGTGAGGCCCGGCGGATTGTCGTCGCTGAACGGGTGGATGTCGCGCGCCCCGGCGGCCTCGAGCATTTCCGCCCCCGTGACCGACATGTCGTGCAGCAGCTTGCGCTCGTTGTCGCTCCAGGTGCAGTGAATCCGGAGCGCCGGAATGCCCCAGGCGTCGACCTTCTCCGAGTCGAGCTCGACGTAGTTGGTCGGGCGCGGCAGGCATTCCCCGAAACCGTAGAACGAGAAGTGCCACGGCCCGGGGGTGTGCAGGCCCTTCTTAAGCTCGACCCCGAACCCGGGCTGCGACGCCATGCGGCCCCATCCGGCGCGATCGGCGCCGCCCTGAAATCCGTAGCCGCGCAGCAGGTCGGGGTGCGACGCCTTCACGTTGCGGAACCGGGGCACATAGATCCCGTTGGGGCGGTGGCCGTGGACGGCGTGGTCTTCCATGCCCGGAATCGTCCCCCCAGCCCCGCCGCCCATGATGTGGTCCATGAGGTTCTTGCCGAGCGCGCCGCTCGAGTTCGCGAGCCCCGTGGGGAAGCGTGGGGTCTTCGAGTTGAGGAGGATGCGGGTCGACTCGAGCGTCGAGGCGCACAGGAAGACGACGCGCGCGCGGAACTCGAGGGCCTGGTGGGTCTGGGCGTCGATGACGCGCACCCCGGCGGCGCGGTCGCGCCGCTCGTCGTACAGCACGCGCTCGACCACGCTGTAGGGACGCAGCGTGAGCCGGCCGGTGGCGCGCGCCGCCGGGAGCGTCACGCCGATGCTGTTGAAGTACGAGTGCGTGATGCAGCCGCGCTCGCACGGTCCGCAGTAGTGGCACGCCGCGCGCCCGCCGTGCGGCGCCGTGAGGATCGCCACGCGCCCGATCGTCACGACCCGCTCCGGGCCGAAGCGCTTCGCGACGCCCTCGCGCACGACCTGCTCGGCGCAGTTGAGCGCCATCGGCGGGAGGAACTTGCCGTCGGGGAGCTGGGGGAGACCGAGCGCTTCGCCCGAGATCCCGATGAACTCCTCGACGTGGTCGTACCACGGTGCGATGTCGGCGTAGCGGATCGGCCAGTCCACGCCGAAGCCGTCGCGCGCGTTCGCCTCGAAGTCGAGATCGCTCCAGCGGTACACCTGCCGTCCCCACATGATGGACCGGCCGCCGACCTGGCGACCGCGGATCCAGTGGAACGGCTTGTCGGCATCGAAGCTGTACGGGTTCTCCCGGTCGTTCACGAAGAACTTGCCGCTGTACTCGTTGCAGGCGTAGCAGTGGCGCTGGATGAACTGATCGCGCTCGAGTGCTTTGCGGTCGCCGAAGCCGCGGAACTTCATCGCCCACGGCGGCACGTGCTCCACGTAGTCGCGGGCGGGATCGATCGGCCGGCCGGCCTCGAGCACGAGCGTCTTGAGCCCGCGCTCGCACAGCTCTTTCGCGGCCCATCCACCGGAGATCCCGGAGCCGACGACGATGGCGTCGAAGCTGGGCGCGGCCATCAGAAGTCCCCGGGGCCGGCGCTCGAGCGCCCCAGCTCCGTGCACCCGTCGTACGATCCTGGGATCACCTCGTAGTGCAGCTCGGCCGTGGCGCCGACTTCCGACGTGCAGTACCCATACACGGTGACCCACTTCATCAAATGAAAGAACGGCGGCGGCCCGCGCTCGCCGCCGCGCTGCGCCTCCGCGTCGAGCTGCGTCAGAATGGTGCCGCGCTGGGCGTCGGTCGCAGACAGGAAATCGCCGCCGAAAGCGGTCCGGGCGCGCGCGTCCACGTCGGCGAGCCCCTTGAGGAACTGGGCCCGCTCGTCGTCCGAGGCCCATTCGGCGAGCAGCAGATCGATGAAGCGGTGGACCTGAGCCGCCCGCGCGCCGGGTGTGTCGGTCGTCGGGATGATCATCTCGGCGATCGTGGCGACGGTCTCGCTCTGGTGCGGATCGAGCACCTGGAGCCCGCGCCCGCGGGCGGCGGCATGCACCCGGCGGCCGGCCACGCCCAGGCGCCTGGCGGAACGGCCCGGCAGCGCCGGCAGGAAGGCGCTGGCGCCGAGCACGCTGAGTAATTCTCGCCGGTTCATCGGGACCAAAAAGATCGGCGCGCCACGGCGCGGGCGCTAGGCTCGGGGGTCGTTGACAGCCGCCCCGCGTCGTGTATGTTTATGCATCCGACTGCATAAACACACGAGGAGCGCGACATGGGGCCGTTGGTGGTGCTGGCGTATTCGGGCGGGCTCGACACGTCTGCGATCGTACCCTGGCTGCGCGAGCAGTACGGCGCCCGGGTGATGTGCTTCGCCGCCGACGTGGGACAGGGGGCGGGCGAGCTCAAGGGACTGGTCGAGAAAGCCAAGCGCTCCGGCGCGACGGACTGTGTGATCGAAGACCTCCGCGAGGAGTTCGTGCGGGACTTCGTGTTCCGCACGCTCCGTGCCGGGGCGGTGTACGCGCGCACGTATCTCCTCGGTACCGCCATGGCGCGCCCGGTGACCGCGGCCCACCAGGTCGCCCTGGCGCAGCGAATCGGCGCCCAGGCAGTCGCCCACGGCTGCACCGGCAAGGGTAACGATCAAGTCCGCTTCGAGTTGACCTACGCCGCCCTCGCGCCCGAGCTGCAGGTCATCGCGCCGTGGCGGGAATGGACCTTCCGGGGTCGCGAGGACCTGATCGCCTACGTCAAGGCGAAAGGCATTCCGGTCCAGGCCACGCTCGAGCAGCCGTACTCGACCGACCGGAACCTGTGGCACTGTTCCCACGAAGGCGGCATCCTCGAAGACCCATCGCAGGAAGCACCCGAGCACATCTTCCTCATGACCAAGAACCCGCTCGACGCGCCGGGGAAGCCCGCGGTCGTGCAGATCGGCTTCGAGGAAGGGACGCCGGTCTCCGTGGATCACGTCCCGCTCGGCCCCGTGGAGCTGCTCGAGACCTTGAACGACGTCGCCGCGGAGCACGGCGTGGGCCGCGCGGACGTCGTGGAAGATCGGCTCGTGGGCATGAAGTCCCGCGGCGTGTACGAGACGCCCGGCGGTACGCTGCTCCACGCCGCGCACCGGGAGCTCGAGCAGCTGGTGCTCGACCGGCGCACCCTGCGCCTCAAGGACGAGGTGGCCCTCCGCTACGCCGACGTCGTGTACGACGGGCGCTGGTGGACGCCCGAGCGCGAGGCTCTCGATGCACTCGTGACGAGCACCCAGCAGCGTGTGACCGGGACCGTGGGGCTCAAGCTGTACAAGGGAAGCGTCACCGTGGCCGGCCGGGAAAGCCCGCACGCCTTGTATCAGCCGTCGTATGCCACCTTCGGAAAGGACAACGTCTACAACCAGAAGGACGCCGAGGGCTTCATCCACCTCTACGGTCTCGCGATCAAGATCGGGGCAGGTCTCGATGCCGTGCGGCGGGAGCAGGACGCCGTCGCGGCGGCCGACTGATGACCCGCCACCCGACCGAGACCCCTCCCACTACGCCCCCGGCGCCCCACCAGATGTGGGGAGGGCGCTTCAGCCTGGGACCGAGCGAGGCGCTCGACGCGTTGAATCGCAGCCTGCCGGTGGATCACCGGTTGTGGCCGCAGGATGTGACCGCCAGCAAGGCGTGGGTGCACGCCCTGGGTCGGGTCGGCGTGCTGACGTCGGCCGAAGAGGCGCAGCTCCTGGACGGGCTGGATCGCGTGGCCGAGCGCCTGGCGGACGGCGCCGCGGTCGGGGCGCCCGACGAGGACGTCCACACGCTGGTCGAGCGGCTGCTCTATGAAGAGGTCGGTGCTGTGGCGGGGAAGCTCCACACCGGCCGCTCGCGCAACGACCAGGTCGCGACCGACCTGCGTCTCTGGACCCTCGGCGCGATCGACCAGCTCGACGCCGACCTGGCGGCGCTCGGTCGCACCCTCGTGGCGCGCGCGCGGGAAGGCATCGACGCGATCCTCCCGGGCTACACGCACGGCCAGCGGGCGCAGCCGGTGCGCTGGGCGTACGTCCTGGTCGCCCACGCCTGGCCGTTCGTGCGCGACCGCCAGCGGCTCGCCGACGCGCGGCGCCGTGTAGCCGAGCTGCCGCTCGGCTCGGGGGCGATCGCGGGATCGGGCTTCGTCGTCGACCGCGTGCTGCTCAAGGAAGCCCTCGGATTCCGCGCCGTGTCCGCCAACGCGCTGGACGTCACGGGCGACCGCGACTTCGTGGCCGAGGTACTGTTCGACATCGCGCTGGTGGGCACCCACCTCTCGCGCCTCGGCGCGGAGCTGGTCCAGTACGCGAGCTCGGAGTACGGCTTCGTGCGGCTGGCCGATGAGTTCAGCACCGGGTCGAGCCTGATGCCCCAGAAGCGCAACCCCGATGTGTTCGAGCTCGCCCGCGCCAAGTCGGGCCGTCTGCTCGGCGACCTCGTGGCCCTGCTCACGATGCTCAAGGGCATCCCCGCGGGCTACTCCAAGGATCTGCAGGAAGACAAGGCGTTGTTGTTCGACGGCTTCGACACCCTCGCCGTGGTGTTGCCCGCCGTCACGGGCGCGCTCGCGTCGCTCGGCGTCGACCCGGAGCGCATGCGCGCCGCGCTCGATGCGTCGCTGCGCGCCACCGACCTGGCCGATCTGCTCGTCGAGGCCGGAGTGCCGTTCCGGGAGAGCCACACCCTCGTGGGGAAACTGGTCCGCGAAGCCGAACGAGCCGGGGTGCCGCTCGACCGTGTGCCGCAGGCCGTCGCCGGGGGGATCCATCCCGCGTTGGGCGCCGCGCTGGCGCAGCTCGGCACCTGGGAGGATAGTGTCGAGGGGCGCGCCACGCCGGGTGGAGCATCGCGTAAGTCCGTGGAAGATCAGCTGGAGGAGCTGCGCAAGCTGTTCGGCGCGGGGGCGGGGCCTTAACCCTAGCTCTTGCCGCGCCTTAGGCGGCTGTGTAGCATACGGGGCCGTCCCGCTCGTTGCACGGCGAGACGGCCGCTTTTTCGCTGGAGAAAATGCTGTGCGCTGCCTTGCGCTGAACGCCTCGTTCGAGCCCCTGACCATGGTGCCCGTACGGCGTGCCTTGCGCCTCGTGATCGACCGCAAAGCGGAGATCGTCGAGGGCGACGGCTCCGTCGTGCGGAGCGAGCGTTTGCAAATCCCCAGGCCGGCGGTCATCCGGCTGGTGAAATTCGTCCACGTCCCCCGTCGCTTCCGCCGCCAGGTCACCAACACGTTCCTCTTCGCCCGCGACAACTACCGCTGCCAGTTCTGCGGGCGCAGCCAGCAGGAGTTGCGGCACCGGGAGTGCCTGACCCGGGACCATCTGGTGCCCCTGTCGCGGGGAGGCACGAACGCTTGGACCAACGTGTTGACGGCGTGCAGTAGCTGTAACACCCGCAAAGGCAACCTGCTGCCCGAGGAAGCGGGGATGCACCCGATGCGGCCCCCGTTCGAGCCGCACTTCGTGCACCTCGCATGGGCGGTACGCCGGCTTACGTCGATCCAGTCCAAGTACATCCGGCTGTTCTACGGCGGCGACGTCCTGGCGACCCTCGAAGCGTTGTAAATCGTCAATCCCGGGTGAACGTCTCCGACCGTGCCTCGAGCGTGAGGCGCGGTAGCCCGGCGATTCGCGCCAGGATGCGCTGCGCGCCGCGCACCAGTGCCCCGCCCACGTTCCCTGCGCCCGAGACCGCCGGACTGACGTCGCCTTTGAGCCAGCGCGTCAGCTCTTCCAGATCGGTGTCGTTGAGCGTCGTGACGTCGAGCCGGCAGAGGAAGTAGAACTTGCCCGAGCCTTTCGGCGCCAGCCGGACGCGGTAGGGGATCTCGAGCGCCCGCTCGAGACTGTCGGCGGTGGCGTAGCGCGTCACCGCGCCGTTTTCGGTGCGGATCAAGACGAAATCATCGGCGAGCGGATCGTGGTTCGCCACCGCGTCCCACGACCAGTCGCTCACGAACTGATCGAACCAGCCCGAGCGCGCCCGCCACAGCTCGAGGCGATAATGCAGCCGCAGCGGAAACCCTGACCGCATGAGGCCGACGAACTTCCCGTCGGCGAGCAGCGCGGTGGCCTGGACGCGAGGCACGCCGTTCTGGAGGAGCACCGTCAGCGAGGGCTGCTGCGCGCCCGCCGGGTGAGAGGGGGCCGCCGCCGCGCACGCGAGCAGGGCGAGGAGACGGAACCCCGCCCTCACCTCAGAAGCGATGGTCGAGTCGCAGCGTGAATCGCAAGGGCTCACCTGCGGTGACCGCCTTCGCCACGTACAGGCCGAACCCGCCCCAGTCGACGCCCATCCCGAGATCCCCGAGCCAGCTCCCGAGCGTCGGCAGCCGGTTGCTCGGCAGCCGGCCCGGGCCGCTGCCGACGAGCCACGCCTGCCCGGCGTCGCCCAGCACCACGAGATCGGGGCCCCGCAGCGCGAGCAGCGATTTGGACTCCTCGTCTTCCGGTTGCGAGGAATGGTATGCCCAATGCAGCGAGATGTGGCCCCGATACTCGGCTTGGACCAGCATCACCCGGTCGCACGCCGCGACCAGCGTGCCCGTGAACGCCGCGTCGGTGATGTCTTGATTGCACGCACTGCGCCGGAAGCCGTACCCCGCCAGTGGATCGGCGCCGCCGATCGAGAGGCGTTGCTGCAGCGGCAGGGGGTCGCCGCCCAGCCAGCCGCCGGCCAGCAGGCGGAGATTCACCCGCCCCGACGGGCTGACGCGGGTGTAGCGGCGCAAGTCGAAGAACGCACGCGTGAACTTGTAGGACCCGTCCGTCGGGATGGCGCGACGGACGGTCGTCGGGACGCCGGTCTGCGGGCTCACGTCCTGGCTGCGCGAGCTCTCGAGCCGAGCCGAGAGGAGCCACCCCGCCGTCGGATCGGTGCGGTCGTTGCGGGTGTCGAACGTGACTGTGCCGCTGAGCGTGGTGTAGTGCCCTTCATCGATCGGCGGGTTCGGCCGCCACGGCTGGTCGTGGCGGAACAGCGTCCACGGGTCGCGCGCCGCGACACTGGTCTGCCCGTCACGCCGCACCTCGACGGCGAGTTGGAGCGGCCGTGCGGGCCGTACGAACACTCGGCCCGCCAGTCCCTTGCTCAGGTAGTAGTCGCGGTAGTCCCGCTGGAACAGGAACGCAGCCCACCCGATCTCCGCGTTGTGCAGTCCCCAGTCCTCGACCGGCACCACCGCGTCGTAGGCGCGCAGCTCGGCGCCGTAGGCGGGGACTTCGCCCGAGCGCAGCTCGGTGCGCAGCAGATAGCCCAGGTCGCTGCGCCGGTCCGTCAGGTCCCCCGCCGTGCGGAGCACGCCCAGGGCGTCGAGCCGGAACCGCACGTTCTGCTGGAGCTTCCAGTCGAACATCGGACCGAACACGACCGGCAGGCCCTCGACCCGGTTGAAGGTGCCGGCCGTGGCGAGGGTGAGGGACGAGCGTGAATCGGCGGTGCCCCAGGATTTTTCCACGCCCACATTGCCGAGCCAGCGGCGTGGGTTCACCCGCGCCAGGGTGATCTCCTCGCCCTGCGTGCGGTATCCCAGCGGGGCGCGGTACACGCGCACCTCGCCTCCCACGGCGGCGCCGGGCGTCTGGGTCGCGGTTCCGCCAATCACGATCAGGTCGCCGGAGATCACAGCGCCCGAGTCGACGCTCGCGTCCCCGTTGATTACGAGCAGGGTGCCCTGGATGCGGCCGCCCACCGAGACCGCGCCGTTGCGCACGGCCACGTCGCCGCGCCACTCGTTGCCGTGTGGCAGCCGCGAGCGGCCCACCAGGCGGGTCGTGGTCGCGGCGTTGTAGAAGCGGATCGCTTCCTCCGCGACGAGGCGCGGCAGCTCGCCGGGTAGCGGCGCGACGCTGACGCTTTCGGGATTGATGACGATGGCCGTGTCCTGGGCTCGGGCGACTGCCGGAGCGAAGAGGCAGACGAGGGTCAGGACGGTCGCGCGCATGGGCGGGGCCTTGGTTGGGGGCGCGATCGGCAGGTGCATGGGCCGTGCCGCTCCCCGGCCGTGCTCAGCGGCGGGCCAGCGGGGTGCGAAGCGTGTCATCCCGCAACGTTGCGGGGAGGCTCGAGCCCGAGCCGCCGCATCCGCCGGTACAGGTTGGCGCGATCGGTGGCGAGCCGGCGCGCCGCTTCCGCCACGTTGCCGCGCGCGGCGGACAAGGCGCGCGCGATCAAGGTACGCTCGAAGTTGTCGAGCGCCCCCGCGAGTGCCACGTCCGCCCAGTCGTCCGTTCCCCGCGGCTGCGGCGCGCCATCGTGTGGCACGACGCGCGCCACATCGTCGGCGGTGATCGTCGCGCCCGTCGCCAAAATCGCGAGCCGCTCGACCAGGTTCGCGAGCTCGCGTACGTTGCCGGGCCAGGCGTACGCCGTGAGCAGCTGCACCGCACCGGCGTCGAGGCGCACCGGCCGCCCCAGGCGGGCGGATTGGCGGACCGCGAAGTGCTGCACCAGCGGGGGGACGTCGTCCGCCCGCTCTCGCAGTGGAGGAATGTGCAGGGGCAGGACGTTGAGCCGGAACAACAGGTCCTCGCGGAATTGCCCCTGTTGGGCCGCTTTGGCGAGGTCCTTGTTGGTCGCCGCGATGACGCGCACGTCTACCGTGACCGGGCGCTCGCCGCCGAGCCGCTCGATCACGCCGGTCTCGAGCACGCGCAGCAGCTTCGCCTGCGCCTCGAGGCTCAAGTCGCCGACCTCATCCAAGAACAAGGTCCCGCCATCCGCCAGCTCGAATCGGCCCACGCGCCGCTCGGTGGCGCCCGTGAAGGCGCCGCGCTCGTGGCCGAACATCTCGGACTCCACCAGATCCTTCGGGATGGCGGCGCTGTTCACGCATACGAAGCGCTGCGCCGCGCGAGCGCTCTGGCGGTGGATGGCTGAAGCCACGAGCTCTTTGCCCGTCCCCGACTCGCCTGTGATCAGCACGCGTGCCTCGGTGGGGGCGACGCGCGCGATCAGGGCACGCAGCTCCTCCATGGCGGGACTCACGCCCACGAGCGGATCCGCATGCCCCAGCGCCTCGTGCAGCCGCCGGTTCTCGGCGAGCGTGCGCGACAGCTCGAGCGCGGCGCGCAGCGTCGTGAGCACGCCTTCGGGGGTTAGCGGCTTCTCGAGGAACTGGAACGCGCCCAGCTTGGTGGCGCGCACGGCGTCGGTGAGGTTGGCCTTGCCACTCATCATGACCACGGGGAGGTCAGGCGCGCTGCGCTTCAGCTGTTCCAGCGTCTGGAGGCCGTCGGGCCCACCCGGCATCATCAGGTCGAGCAGCACTGCGTCGGGCGTCTCGCGCTCGACCGCCGCGATCGCGGCGGTCCCGTTGGCGGCCTCGGCGGTCTCGAAGCCCTCCGATTGCAGCAGCGCTCCCACCATCTTACGGATGTTGGTCTCGTCGTCCACGAGCAGGATGCGCGGGCTCACGAGGTCGCGAGCACGATGGAGAACGTGGCCCCGCCGCCCGTCGTCTCCGAGACCCGGATCGTGCCGTTGTGGGACTCGATCGTCTGCCGCACCAGCGCGAGCCCCAGGCCCGTGCCGTCCTGCTTGGTGGTGAAGTACGGCTCGAACACCCGCGGCCGCAGCTCCTCCGGGATGCCGGGACCGTGGTCCGCGATCGTCACCACCAGGCCCTGACCGTCCCGCGCCACCTCGACGTCGATCGGGCCGCTGCCTCCCATCGCCTCCGCGGCGTTGCGGAGCAGGTTCGCGAAGGCGCGGCGCAGCGGGTCGTACTGGCCGAGGATCGTGCACGGGGCGCCGTTGGCGCGGACCGTCACCGCGACTTCGGGGGGCACCGCGCTCTTGCTCAGGTCGACGAGCAGGTCCACCAAGTCCACCTCGCTCCTCGGCCCCTCGGGGAGTCTGCCGAACTCGGCGAACTCGCGTGCGAGTCGGTCCAGTCGCTCCGTCTCCGCGGCGAGCACCTCGACGGCCGTCTCGGTCCGCCGGTCCGCCTGACCGCCCGACCGCCGCAGTTGGTCTACACCGATCCGCATCGCGGTCAGCGGGTTCTTGATTTCGTGTGCCACCCGGCGCGCCACTTCGCGGAAGGCGCGCAGCCGCTCCGCCTCAAGCTCCTTATCGCGCGCCTGGTCGAGCGCCGTCGCCAGCTCGCGCAGCGCCTGGCGCAGCGCCTCGAATTCAGGGGCCCCGTGGGTGGGGGGCCCGGCCGGGAGCGGCATGCGGCGGCGGATCAGTCGCGTCCAGCCCACCAGCTCGTCGATCGGCCGCGACAACTGGCGGGACAGATGTCCGGCGACCCGCACGCCCGCGAAGACGACAACCGCCCCCAGCACCACCACCACCCCGGCGAACGCGCCGGTGTAGTAGCGCAGGTACGTCTCGGCGCGGCGCGACAACGTCAGCTCGGTCGACACCTGCTCCAGCAGCCGCCGCACCGCCGCCCGCTCGCGCGGCGCCAGCCGCGTCGTGTCGATGCGGTCGACCATGTCCCGCGCGGAGGCCGCCACCTCTTCCCACCCCACCCGCGCCCCAGCCGACGGGCCCACCGTGCGCACGGCCAGCGCCCACCCTACCACCGCGAGCGCGGTCGGCACGGCAGTGAGCGCCACGAGAATGAGGAAGATCCGCTGGCGGAACGGGAGCGCCATATTTGACGGGGCAATCTAGGCGTTCGGCTCGCGTGTGACAAATCGACACATGAGAAACAAAAATGCGGAATGCGGAGTGCGGAATGCGGAATTGCTGGGATGGCGTCGAGGCGTCCGACAAATCCGCAATCCGCAATCCGAAATCCGCAATTCTCGGGGGATTTGATGAAAGCTCAGACGCACTACCTCTGGTTCAACACGAAATCCCGCCAGGAGATCATCGACGTCACCGACGAGGTGGTCGAACAGGTGCGCGCGAGCGGCGTGCAGGAAGGGTTCGTCCTCGTGAGCGCCATGCACATCACGGCGTCGGTGTTCGTGAACGACCACGAGTCTGGCTTGTGGGCGGATATCTTGAAATGGCTCGACGAGACGATCGCTCCGTGGGAGCCGGGGCGGTACCGGCACAACGAGACCGGCGAGGACAACGCCGCTGCCCACCTGCGGAGCCTGACGATCGGTCACGAAGTGATCGTGCCGATCACGGCGGGGAAGCTCGATCTCGGCCCC
>Ga0209267_1002667_pt1 | contig 11391 bp, 8 predicted proteins | sample GraSoiAngelo_137_FD_185894 | JGI IMG/M metagenome (GOLD analysis project Ga0209267, IMG submission 185894) | Grasslands soil microbial communities from the Angelo Coastal Reserve, California, USA - 14_0929_09_30cm (SPAdes) (version 2) | ecosystem: Environmental > Terrestrial > Soil > Grasslands ... | reverse complement strand
GGGCGCCTCGAAGGGAATCGGCGCGTCGATTGCGAAAGAGCTTGCGGCCGAGGGCGCGGCGGTGGTAGTCAACTACGTCTCGAGCAAGGAGGACGCTGACCGCGTCGTCGGCGAAATCGCCGCGGCCGGTCCGCTTCGGCCACCCGCCAGCGTCCCCCTCGCCATCGGGACGTCGCCCCGGGCGTGCCGAGAAGAGCATCTCGAGCTCGACCGCCCGCGGCGGCCGGCCGCCACCGAGCAGGTCGAACCGCAGATAAAGGTTGCGGTCGTCGTGACCGAACCAGATCCGGCGGATCGCGCCCTTCGGCGGATGCATCGCGCCGAATAGCGCCGTGACGTCCACGTAGCCCGCGGCATTCCACTCCTCATGGTCGACCGCACCGTTGAGCTTGGGGGTGATCTTCCGATCCGGCCGCTTGGAGGCCGAGCTCTCGGCGTCCTTCACGATCGACTGATAGAGACTCGCCGGCGGCGGCTGCTGACACGACATATAGATGTTGCGCAGATGGAGCCGGAACAGGCTGTCCCAGATCTGGTCCATCCCCGAATCGTGGGAGCGGCCGAACCACCAGAACCAGTCGCTCCCTTCTGCGATCAGGGCTTCCCGGCGCGCGCCGGCGAGCTCGGCCGGAGCATCGGCCTGGCGCTCTCGCTCGCTCAGGAAGTCGCGCGCCTCACTAAGGAGTTCCCAGGCGACGTTGTGCTCCTGGTCTCCGACCCAGGTGTCAAAGTTTGCGTTGATCCAGGACCCCGGATGGATCCGGGCCAGCGATCGCTGTGACGGAAACTCGGCCAGGAATTCTGAGACGGTCACGGTCTTGAGATCGGGGTCATGACTGAGGCGGCGGTAGAGCGAATGAAGGAAGTCGTTGCCGTTCCCTTCGTAGAAATCCCAGCAGTTTTCGCCGTCCAGCGCAATCACGGCGAGCAGGGGTGCATCCTCCTGGCGGCGTTGGGTGCCGTGCAGACGGCCGATGAGGTCTTTCGCGGCCTCGTCGGGGGCGGAATTCTGGTATTCGAATCCAATCGCGTTCGAGAGCCGGCCGTCCCGAAACACCAGATGGATGGGCGGACCACCGGTCTGCACTCGATAGGGCGCATAGAGCAGCTCCGGCTGCATCAGCCGTCCGTCGCCATCCCGGTTGATGGGACTGCCCGATGAGAGGGCAAGGATGCCCTCGTCGCTGAGCATCCAGTCGAGCCGCTGCTCGGCGGCCAGCCGGGCCACATCATCCGAAACCGCCGCCTCCGGCGGCCAGATCCCGCGGGGTCGATTGGAAAAGTGAAGAATATGGGATTCGATGCCAAGCCGCACCTGCTCCGCAGCGTCGTCCGGGTGCGTGAACCGCCGGCGTGGCATGGCCAGGTCAGGGCGCGCGACGCGGGCGATGCCCAGGTCGGCGATCAGCGGCAGGATCGGATGGTAGTACGGGCTGGTGATCAGCTCCGCCTGACCCCGGTCTTGCACCTCGCGATACTTCGGTAGCACCTTGCGCAACAAATCGAAGTGGGCGCTAAAGACCGGCTCCTTGTCATCCTCGGAAAAGTCCCGGCCCTTTCTCACCAGCTCGCCCAGGCGGGCATCAGTGCTGATGACTTCGGGGCCGATCCACGAGAGGTTGAACCATACCTGCAGGTCGCGGAGCTCTGCGTCCGAGAACAATCTCGCCATGTCGTCGGCGGTGCGTGGCCAGGCCTGTTCTCGCTTGCGGGTGAGGTCCAGGTAGCGTGGATACTGGCGGACACGGCGGAGCTGGCTCGACTCGGTCATCCAGCGGGCGATGAAGGCGCGCTCCTCGGTCGTCAGCTCCGACGCCGGCCGGCGGGCAAGGTCCAGGTAGACGTCGCTATCCTGGCCATCGACGTAGTCCGCCACCTGGGCCACCAGCGCGGGCACCAGGTTGAACGTTTGCTTGATCGCCGGATAGTCATCGAGCAGCGCCGGCATCTTGTAGTAGTCCTTGGCGCAGCGCAACCGCACCCAGGGCAAAAGGAAGGTGTGCTGCAGGTCATCCTTGTAGTACGGCTGGTGCATGTGCCAGACGAAGGCCACATGCAGGGGTCGCGTCACGGCAAAAGAGTCTAACTAACCGACCGCTTTTTTTTGCGGTTCGGGGAGCACCGTCTGATAGACGTATCGAAGGCGGGGCGAGTATTCGAGGCCGATCCGGTCGCCGGGGCTGAGGCGCTCAAAGGTCCCGCGGTTGATACGGAAGGACTCGGCCCAGAGCCGTTTTGCCATGGCCCGATCGCCGGCCTGCACGGCGATCCGGTAGGTGCGGCCGAAGATGCCCGCGTCGCGCCGCATTCCGACCACCAGCCCCATCATTGAGGATCGCCGCGCGGCGATGTCCATCAGGGCGCGGACCAGGACCGAAAGGCCAAGCGGGATCAGGATGGTCGAGACGGCCACCGTGAAGATCATCAAGGTGGTCCACATGGAGCTCACGGGGCGAAACACCGACTCGACGAGCCGCGGACTGACCGCCGCGGCGGCCGCGCATCCCAACGTGACCGAGGCAAGCCCGCCGATGGCCGCCAGGCGGGGTGGCTCGCCCCGGCTGATCGACCATAGATGCCACTTCACCCTGGGCCGCATCGGCCGGCCGTCGGGCCCGACTGCGATCATCAGGTGCCCCCAGGGCAACGCGCCATGCGCGAGGCGCAGGATCAACAGGGAACCCAACGCCACGGCGACCAGTGACAGGTCGATGACGGCAGGCAAGGGAGGCACGGGAAAGGCAGGCACCCCTGCGGTATAACCGGGCCTCCGCGTGCGACCTTGCAGCCCCCGAATACGGATCGTATTCAGAACGATGACGGCTTGGCCTCGACCGTGGGCCGCCAGGCCGGTTACCGGCGGTCCCAACCGTCAGGAGGGGGGGCGGCCCGGCCGGGACCCGGTGTACTGGCGAATCTTTGCGCGCAGCCTCGGCAGGGGGTCCGTCTTGAGGAAATACTCGTCGCAGCCGGCCCGCTTCGCCTCTTCCGGCGTCGCCATCCCGGCCGTGTAGACGATCACCTTGATATCCGGGGAGTACTTGCTCGCTCGGATTCGCCGGCAGAGTTGCAGCCCATCGATGCCGGGCATCTGGATATCCGCGACCACCACCGAGGGTTGGAACTCGATGCAGACCTTCCAGGCCTCGTGGCCGTCCCTGGCTTCCATGACCTCGTGGCCATCGAGCTCGAGGAGCGTGCGGAGCATGGTCCGGACGTCAAGGTCGTCATCGGCGACCAGCACAGGTGGAAAGTCGCTGACGGGTTGAGGAGCCGGGACCCCGCCCTCACGGAGTCCCCGCATCACCATTCCTCAAGGATTCTATGTTGGCTGACTATCAGCGGGCAAGGGCTCATCGTATCCCGGTTTTCCGCGCGTGACGATGTGCGTTACCCGGTAACCGCGCGCCACCATTTGCCGCGCGATGAACCGGCGGTGGCAGCGAAACCAGACGACTTCCGCGCACATGATGCAGGTCGTCGCGCGGGCGACCAGACGTTCGAGGCGGCGCAGCCCGGCGGCAAACGTGGGGGTGGCCATGTAAGCCTGGTAGCCGCCAGTGCGAAACCCGCCCAGGTCCTCATCCCAGACATAGGCGATGCCCCGGCGCGGCAACTCGCTGGTCAGTAGATCCTGGTTCGACTGGGGGTTTCGGCGTGAGCGTGGATAGTGGCGCACATCGACCAGCTGGACGATGCCGTGGTCCTTCAGCAGGTCAACGAGCTCATCAAGAGTGCGGGTTGAGTGCCCGACGGTGAAGAGCCGGGTCCCTCGGGGGGCTCTGGGCGTCTCGCCGCTAGACGTACTCGTCCATGGCGCGAAGAAAATTCACGTACACGCGCTGCTGCTCCCGCAGGATGCCGAGCGCGCCAAGCTCCCACCACTCGTCTGGCGTGAAGTAGGCCGAGACCTCCGCCTGGCTGCCGGCCTTGGAGAACCACTGGATCAGATGCAGGTTGTCCGACTGCAAGAGCCACATCGCGATGTCGATCAGGTGCGGGTGTTTGGTCAGCCTGGCTTTGTTGTAGATGTGATGCATCAGTCGAAAGATCCCCTGCTGCGCCTCGTTGCCCAGAAAGAAATCCATCCCACCGTCACCTGCCCAGGTGCAGCCATATTCGGGCAGGGGCATCTCATGCGCCTTCGTGAAGGCGCCGATCGCCTCGGAGGGGCTGAGGTAGCGCATCTTGTTCTTGACGAAGTCGGCGTGGAGCGCGTGCATGAAGGGGAAGATGCCGGAGTCGGCGCGATGATGTTCGCCGAAGGTTTCGAAGTCCCAGGCCAGAAAGACGAACTCACCCATCGCCCGGCGCACCCAGTTGGCATAGGTGTCGGCCATCAGTGGCCACCCGTTCCAATCCCGGTTGCTGAAGCGGTAGCCGACATCGTCGCTCAGTTCGTAATGGCGGGTGAAGAGTCGCATCTCTTCATTGGGGTAGCGATAGAGGTGGGTCGGTTCGCGCCAGCCCATGACCCATGGCCGTCCATCCATGACCGCCCCCTTGAATCCGCTCAGCTGCAGCTGGAAATAGACATCGTTCGACATGAACATCTCGGTTGTGTCGGTGACGGCGATCCGTTTCTGGAAGGTCTCCTCGAGCTGCCCTTTCCCCCAGGCCATCCGGTCCGCAAACGCTGCGATATCGAGATAGAAGATGAACGAGTGATATGGCTCGACCGCGACCAGCTCGACGTTCTCGTGGCTGACCAGCTTCTGGAACCCGGCCAGCACGTCGGGCGAGAAGCGACGCATCTGCAGAAGGAGCGATACCGAGAAACCGAGGGAGATCTTCATTCCCTTCTCGACGAGCGACTGGAAGAGCTCGGTGGCGGGTCGGTAGCAGTACTTCGCCACTTTGTCGAAGTAGCGCCGGTCCATTTGGTCATCGAAGATCAGCGCGTCCATCTTCTCGGGCGGCGTGCCCCGCGCGATCAGCTGCGCCGGCAGCCGCACCCGGCGCGGCTGGTGCGCGACCATATAGATGACCAGGGCGTTCGGCATTCGCTCTATCCTCTCAAACCGTGCTATCTGGCTCAGGCGATGTCAGGCCCTGCTTGAGCGCCACGAACTCGAGACGCTGGAGCAGGATGTCGATCACCCGCTGCCAGGTGTAATCCCGCGCCGTCCGCTGGGCGGCGATCCGCAGGTTGCGCGCGGTATCCGGGTGCTCCGCCAGGTGGGTGACGTAGGCCACGATTTCCGCCGCGTCCTCCGTCTCGATGACGATCGCGTTCTTGAATGGTTGCGCGTACTCTTCCCCGGTCGCCCCCACGAACGCGACCCCACCCGAGGCCATCGCCTCCAACCCGACCAGGCCGAACGGCTCGTGGCCGCTGTTCGCCAGGGTGGCCGTGGCCGAGGCGTAGAGCACCGGCAGAAGATCATCCGGTAAGAATGCGGTGACGTTCCAGAGGTCGGCGTCGGCGTGCTCCCTCAGTGTCCGGGCCAGGCCGGCGACATCCTCGATCGGCGTCGCCAGCCGCGCCACCCGCAGTCCGCGCTGGGCGGCGAAGTCGAGCACCTCACTGCCGAAGGGTTCGAGCCCACCGCGCATGAGCAGCCGGGTCGCCACGCCGCGCTCCTTCAGCAGGCCGACCGCCGCGATGGCCTGGTGCCATCGCTTATCCGGGCTGAAACGGCCGATCTTGAAGAGAAAGGCCGGAGCGTTGACGGCGGCCCGGACCGCGCGGACTTGCGCCTGGCTCACCCGCGCCATCATCGACCCCGGGATGCCGTTTGGCACCACGATCGGGTTGATGCCCCAGCGCCACATGATGTGCTTCATGTAGCGGCTGACCGTCATCAGCGTGCAGGTAAAGGCGAGCTGCGCCCAATTGATGCGGTGAAACGAGAAATGATTGTTCGCATTCCAGAGCAGCAGGCACCGGTCGCGCAACCCGGCGAAATAGAGGGCATCCGAGACGAGCGTCATGGCGTGGGCGATATGCCACTCCTCACCCAGGACCACGACGGTGTTGCCGCGGGCGATCGCCGGCTTGATGAAGTCGGTGACCAGGGTGTCCGGGAGGCTGCGGTTGAGGTCCGCAACCTTGTCGTCCTCGCCGTCGTAGACTCCCACCGGGTGGTAACGGCTGATCCACTGGCTCCATCGATGGAGGGAGAGCCGCCCGTCCGGCATCGTTTCATCCGCCGGGAGGTTGGGATCGCCCACGAAGAACAGGTGGGTCTCATAGCCGCGCTCGGCCAGGGCCCGGGAGAGTTCCTTCACCCTCACCCCCAGCCCGCCGGCCTGGGAGTAGATGTCGGGGCCCTCGAAGGAGAGGAGGATGAAGGTCGTCTTTAGCGGCTCGAGCATCAGGCGACTCGCGTGCCGAGCAACTGCAGGGCGTAGGCATGAAGTTGCGGGGAGAGCGAGGCCAGCAAGGTGGTGCGCGAATCCAGTCGAACCGAGGTGCTGTCGAGCGGCCGGCCATCGAAATCCGTTGCCATGCCACCGGCCTCCCGCAGGATCAGCAGCGGCCCGGCCAGGTCGAAGGCCCGCACCGGGGCCGGCGTCACCTGGAGTGTGACGCCACCGGTGGCGGTGTGGCAGAGATTCAGCGCGGCGGAGCCGAGTTGCCGGACTTTCTCCGCCCTCGCCAGGATGGGTGCCGCCCGCTCGCGGGGATCGGCGCCGGTCGGGGCATCGATCTGGACCAGAGGGATCGACCGCCCGTCGAAGGTTGGGGCCGGCGGGCGCAGCCGCTCACCCTGGTAAAAGGCCCCACCGCCGGCGTAGGCGTGGAACTCCTCGCCGCTCACCAGGTTCTGCACGTAGCCGAGCCGAACATCTCGAAATCGGTCACCCTCCGTGACGGCCAGCACGACGGCATAGTATGGCAGCCCCATTTTGGCGTTCACACTGCCGTCCAGGGGGTCGACCAGCACCAGCGGCGAGCCACCGAACTCGCGCTCGCCGAGCTCCTCCGAGATCAGCCGGAACCGAAAACCGCTGCGATACGCTTGCTCCAGGTGCCGCAGCACGATCTGTTCAGCGAGCTGATCGAGGTAAATCGTCTGATCGCCGCCGGCGCCGAGGCCGACCACCTCGCGGGCCTTCGCCGTGCCGGCCAGTGGCCGAACCGCGGCGCGCACCTCCGCGGCGATGGCGCGGACGATAGGAAGCCAGTTAAGTGAGGTCACTCAGTGAAGCGGCCGGCAGGCCGAGTCGCTATCCTACCCCAAGCCCGGCCGTACCACGGCGGCCGGCGACGCGGTTTGCGCCCTGGCTGAGTCTGCTCGTCCTCGCGCTGCTGGTGAAAATCCTCCTCATCAGCCTGACGCTGATCGAGTTCGGGGCCGGCCCCGACCCTCTGACGGTCCTCGGCCAGGCCTGGGATCAATGGGATGCGCGCCATTATCTTTTTCTCGCCACCCACGGTTACGCCGCCAACGGCGACGCTCGCAACCTGATCGCCTTCTTTCCCCTGTACCCGGCGCTGATCGGCGCGCTGGCCGCCATCGGACTGCCGGCCCGCTCGGCGGCGCTGCTGATCAGCAACGTCGCCGGGGTGGCGGCGGCCATCCTCCTGTATGAGATCGCCCGCCACGATGACCGTGAGCGCGCGGCCTTCCGGGCCGCCGCCTTCTTCACCGTCTTCCCCACCGCCTATTTTCTCCTGGTCGGCTACACCGAGGCCCTGTTCTGCGCGCTCGCCTTCGGCTCGGTGCTGGCGGCCCGGCGACGGCGCTGGCTGGTGGCCGGGATGCTGGGAGGACTGGCGGCGGCGGCCCGGCTGACCGGGCTGGCGTTGTTGCCCTTCCTGCTGATCGAGCTCTACGCCGGCCGGCGCGTCCTGCACGAAGTCTGGCGGGCGGCTGCGTCAGCCCTGCTGGTCGTCCTGGGGTTCGTTGCCTACCTGGTCTTAAACCTCGTTGTGCTTTCTGACCCATTCGCCTTCGTCACGGTGCAGCGGCAGCATTGGTCGCATTCGTTCGCCGCTCCCTGGGTGGGTTTTGCGGATGCCGTGCGGGGCCTCACCTGGAGGGTGCCCTGGGAACGGCTGACGGTTGGCGCCGGAGAGATCGCCGGTGGGATCGCCGCCTACGCAACCGCCACGCTGAGCTGGCTGCGGCTACGTCCGTCCGATGCCGCCTACGCGACCGCCGTGACCGCGATGGTGACGTTTCTGCCGTTCTGGCTGAGCATTCCCCGTTACCTGCTCAGCATGTACCCGCTCTTCCTGCTCGCCGGACGCATCCGGAGCGGGTGGATCTATCTCCCGCTGCTGGGGCTGTCCTTTGTCGCGCTCATCATCTTCGGACTGGCCTTCAGCCGCGGCTACTGGGCTTTCTAGTGGATCAGATGGGTGAGCACGGTGCTCACGATCACGTAGATCACGTAACCGATCAGGATCTGGAGAAAGGTCAGGTCGAAGTGCACGCCCATGATGCCTTGCAGCACCGCGAACGACAGCCCGAAGAGGAGCGCGTTGAGGATGACCACGGACAGGACGAATGATGGCATTCACCAGCGCCAGGATGACCGCCATGATGATGGCCGCGCCCAGGATGCTCTGGTGGACGTGCCAGATGAAATAGAAGACGAAGAGAAGGGCGACGACGTGGATCAGGAACCGCGTCAGCACGCGTGCATTCTAGCCACGCTATCCGGGGACCGCGAAGATCTGGTAGTTCGCCGTATGCAGCACCAGCCGGAACTCGGCATTGAAGTAGTCGACGTCGGGCTGCATGGTGTTGCGCTCGTCGGGGCCGATCACCACATAGTCGGCGTGATAGCGGTGAAGCAGGTCGAGGGCGGCGGCGCCGCCCCGGTAGATCCTTGACAGGTCGGCCTCGCGCTGGCTGTAGTCGATGCCGTAGCTCCAGAGCCATCCGGGGTAGCTCATCACCACCGAGCGTCCGGCGAGATCCGCAATCGGGTTGTTCGGCTGCTCGCCGGTAACGAAGACGGCCTTCGCCGGCGTCAGCCGGCGCACATCGGCTGCGAGCTGCACCTGCTCCGCGGTGAACCAGACATAAGACGGCCCTTGAGGCGGCAGGTACTGCATCAACGAGAGTCCCCCTGACAGGGTGAGGCTCAGCCAGATCGCGGTGGCGCCAATGGCGGCCAACGCATGACTCCGCCAGAGCCGCACCAGCAGGGCGCCCACTGCGACGCCGCTGGCCAGATACCAGAAGACGAGCAGCTTGCTGTTGTCCCAATCCCAGGGCTGGAACTTGACCAGGTTGGCGATCAGAAAGACCAGGCTGAACGGCGCGATCAGCAGTCGCGCCCGACCCCGGAGCGCCAGCGGGCTCAGCAGGGCAAGCAGCAGGAGCGGGATGAACAGCCCGGTGTTCTTGATCCAGAACCACGGCGGAGCGTCGGTTCCCGACATCCAGCCGATCAACCAGCGCGGGTACTGATGCTCGGGCGGCGCGCCGGGATCGCCCGGCACGGCCATGAGCAGGCGCGGCACCGCGAGCAGCAGCATGACCCCGAAGAACCCGATCCACGCCGGCCGCGGAAAGAGGAGCGCCCAGCAGGCGGTGACGACGCCGAGGACCACCAGGCTGTGGACGTGGATGAGTGGCAGCAGCCCGGTCAGCGCCCCGGCGATCAGGAAGGCCACCGCCTCGTTCTTGATCGTCCATCGCCGCCACGACTGCCGGACCGCCGTTAAGGTCGCGCGCCAATCAAAGAACGGCGTGTGCAGCAACGGTGGGGTCAGCAGCAGCAGCACCGCCATGACGACGGCGGCCCCGAAGACGAACGATCGCTGGGGGAGATAGTAGGAAAGAATCGGGTTGTACCACTGGATGTTGACCGGCGGATCGAACCGGTCATAGGTACGGGGGATGTGGAGCAGCGTCGTGACCAGTCCCAGGCGGGCCGCGTCGCCGAAGAAGAACCAGAACCCGAGCCCGCCGCCAAGCAGCGTCAGGGTCACCGCGATCACGCCCGCCCCGATGCCGCCGGTCAGCCGGCGCGCCCAGAGGATGAGCCCGCTCAGCGCCAGCACGGTCAGCGCCCAGCTCGGCCAGATCAACGCCGCCGGGATGCTCCAGCCGCCACCCACCAGCAGGGCGCTGGTGAAGTCCGGCGCAAACGGGTAGCGAAAGGGTTTCCCGGCGAAGATGGGATTCTGGGGCGGCAGGTTGTGGCCGTAGACGAAGGTGGTCGTGTAGCTGGCATGGAACGACCAGTCCGACCAGGTGTTGTTGTACTGCGCCAGCCAGGCGTCGGGCGTGACCTCGACGGCGCGGCTGAAGAGGTACCCCATGGCCAGCGCCATCACCACAACCGCCGCCGGCAAGGCCCATGCCCTCGGAACGAGTTGCGCGCGCAGCGTCGGCCGGTGCCTCCACAGGAGATAGCCGCCGGCCAGCAGCCCGAACGCCGTGAGCAGCAGCACGAGCACCATCCCAACGCCCACGAGCAGCGCGAGTCCGTAGCCGACCATCGTCAGCCCCACGATCGCCAGCACCATCCCGATCACCAGCCGCTCCCCGAAGGTCAGCCAGGGCGGCCCGCCGGACGAGAGGCCCAGTCCGAGGACCAGGCAGCCGGCGGCGAGCGCTAGCCCGGGGAGGTCCAGTAGCAAAGACACCAGTTGGGCCAGGGCTTCACGAACGCGAACCAGACGTGGCTGTTCAACGCGTCTGCGGTCAGCGGTAGCCCGGTCCACAGCGGATAGAAGTAGAGAAAGAACCCGATCACCATCACCAGATAGGCGTATGCCGGCACCGTGCCGCTCAGGCGCAAGGCGAGGCCCGGCATCAGCCCGCGAAGCGAGCGCAGGTAGGTCAGCGCCAGCGCCAACGCCAGGAACATGGCGGGCAGGCCGCCGAGCATGTGATAGAGAAACAGGCCGCGGGGCACGAGAGCGAGTGGCAGCCAGGCGCCGATGAAGGCGACCAGGACAAAGACGGAGACATACAGCCGCTGGTCCAGCGGACCCGCCAGGTCGTTTCGCTCAGCCTCGGCGGGGTCGAGGTCGCGTCGCGAACGGTAGCCCTGGATGAGGGTGGGGAGGCTGGCCGCGATCCCGACCAGTGAAAAGGTCGCCGCCCACCAGATCAGCGGATTACCCAGGTTGAAGATCTCCGCCACCAGTGCCGAGCCGGTGGTTTGGTCGATGCCGAGACCTTTGCCGGTGTAGTAGTAGACGACCGGTCGGAAGTCGAGCGGCCACGACCACCACGGGCTGTAGAAGATGTGATCGGCCTTCAGGTTGATGTGGTACAGCCACGTCTGCCGATGCCATTCCGCGATCTCTGTCCAGGCAGCCCCGGGGTTGAAGTGGAGGGCCGTGAAGGACAGGGCCGGTTGGGGCAAGTTGGTGATGCCGTGGGTGATCGTCAGATAGCGGAGGAAGCTCAAGCCGTAGACGACGCCCGGCAGCAGAGCCACGCTGAGCAGCGCAATCCCGCCGGTGGCACCGTC
>Ga0209267_1002665_pt1 | contig 11392 bp, 10 predicted proteins | sample GraSoiAngelo_137_FD_185894 | JGI IMG/M metagenome (GOLD analysis project Ga0209267, IMG submission 185894) | Grasslands soil microbial communities from the Angelo Coastal Reserve, California, USA - 14_0929_09_30cm (SPAdes) (version 2) | ecosystem: Environmental > Terrestrial > Soil > Grasslands ... | reverse complement strand
CTGGAATCATCACGAAGGAAGTAAAGTCCAAATCATGCGCGATAGCCTGCGCATGTTGCGCGAAGTGATTGCGCTGCGCTGCCTGTAGCCGCTCGCCGCGGCGAGCGCGATGCAGATGCGGCAATCTCATCCGCATTGCGCCGCCCACGGGGCGGCGGCTACAGGCCGTACGCAAAGCGGCGCGCAATTCGGTTGTCGATCTTGCGCGCCTGCTCGAATTACCCGGTCTAATTTATTTCTTAACGATCTCGGCGTTCTCGATCATCGAGATGCCGTCGCGCTCGGCAACTTTGCCTTTGAGGGTGATGGTTTTGCCGGCGTATTCGGCGAGCTGATCATTCATCGGTCTGTGATCGCCGACGACGAGATAGGTTTTGCCTTGGCTCGTGATTCCGACCGGTCCGCCACCTCTGATGCATTTCGCCGCGCAGGAGGCATGTTTGTCTCCCGCCGCGTTGTGATCGACATAGCACATCATATCGACCACTTCGCCGGTAACGGTCTTGCCTGCGGCGGCGTCGAGTTTCTCTTTGCCCTGCTCCTGGGCGAGAGCGAGGGGCGAAAAGACAAGAGCTGCCGTGAGAGTCGCCGTCACAGCGATTTTCAAAACAGTTGGATTGTTCCTGGTTGAATTAAACATGCGAGAAATATCCGCCGTTCAGTGCGATGGTCAATTTGCGCGATTCGATTGTTTCTCCTTGTCGATCAAATCAGCAAATTGCGCGAAAAAATAAGACGCGTCATGCGGCCCGGGTGCGGCTTCCGGGTGGTATTGCACGCTGAAGATGGGCAACCCTTTGTGCCGCATTCCTTCCACGGTGCCGTCATTCAAATTGATGTGCGTGACTTCAATATTTGACGGCAGCGACGCCGGATCGACCGCGAAGCCGTGATTTTGCGAGGTGATCGCGACCTTGCCGGTGCGCAAATCCTTGACCGGTTGATTGGCGCCGCGATGTCCGAATTTTAGCTTGAATGTCGATCCACCAAATGCGAACCCAAGAATCTGATGGCCGAGACAAACGCCGAAGATCGGTTTTTTGCCCATCAACCCGCGCACAGCTTCGTGCGCATATGGGAGCGCTGCCGGATCGCCCGGCCCGTTGGAAAGGAAAATTCCGTCGGGGTTGAGCGCGAGCGTTTCATCGGCGCCCGTCGTGGCCGGCACGACGGTGACGCGAAATCCATTCTGTCGCAGCCGCCGGAGAATATTTTCCTTCATGCCGTAATCGTAGGCCACGATATGAAATCGCGCGGGTGGCAGCGGCTGCTTCGGAGAAGCGCTCGCGTTTCCGTTCGTGACCGACCAAAATTGGCTCAGCCGATCGTCTGGATCCCATTCGTAAATCGCCTGCGCGGTGACTTCACGCACGTAATCCATCCCGATGACCCCTTCGCCTTCAACTGCGCGCTGCGTCGCCTCAGTGGGCGAGATTTCGTCAGTCGTTAGGCAAGCTTTCATCGCGCCGCGCGTCCGCAGATGCCGCGTCAGCGCGCGGGTATCGACTCCCTGAACGCCAGGGATATCCCACCGGCGCAAATATTCATCGAGCGACATCTCCGAGCGCCAGTTGCTTGGGACTTCGCTGAGCTCTTCGATGACAAAACCGCGCACGTGTGGCAAGCGGCTTTCCTGATCGAGTGAGTTCGTGCCGTAATTTCCGATTAATGGATAAGTCATCGCCACGATCTGGCCGCGATACGACGGGTCGGTCAGCACTTCCTGATAACCGGTCATCGCGGTATTGAAACAAATCTCGCCGACACGCGTGCCGGTCGCGCCAAACGATTCGCCTTCGAACGAACGACCGTCTTCGAGAGCGAGCAGCGCTTTCATCAAAAGAGAACGTCCAACGGTTAACGCACAACGTCCAACGCTCAATGAAGAAACTCGCTCCGATTGCGGCGTACGTTGAGCGTTCGGCTTTTGCTTCCGGACAAAGAAAATGCCCGGACCGATTTCTCGATCCGGGCAACGCAAAATTTTACCCCGCCGGTGCCGTTTAGGCGGATATCCCGTTCCCTTTCGGTTACGGGCGGATGACCGTCGCCGCAGCGTCTGACTTCCAATTAAGGCATGTCATCTTCTTCGTGCGACCAAGCCTCCTTAGCTTATCAACTATCGGTTCGGGAATCACACCTGTAATCTCGAACATCGCAGGGTAAATCTTTACATCCCGAAAACATCCGGGATTATCGAGAGCCGTTGGTTGAGAGTTGAGAGAAAAACACTGGTTTCCTGCCCAACCCTCAACGGACAGCTCTCGCTCTCAAAGAACTACTCGCGCAATTCCGCGCCGAGTTCGCGCTGCAAGCGTTCGCGAATCCTCGCGTGCGCCGCAGTCACTTCCTCACTTGTCAGTGTGCGACTTCGATCTCGATATGTCAATCGGTATGCGAGCGACTTTTTCTTCGGACCAAATCGACGCGCGGCTTCTTCACCAACAAATTGATCGAAAAATTCGACCCTTTCGAGCCAAGATGGATTTTCGTGGAAGATCACTTTCAATATTTTTTCGTGAGTCAGTTCTTCAGAAACAATCATTGCAATATCCCGGATGATTGCGGGGAATTTGCCAAACTCGCGAAACGTAGCTCTTGAGCCAAGGCCTCTAATAGGCAGATCCAGCGATAGTTCGGCGACGAAGACACCGCCCGGCGCGTCAATCTTTAACGAGAGTGTGGATAATTGTCCTGCAATACCGATCAACTGATTATTGTCATAAATTTCCGCCGCCATTGAAAGACTCGGATGGGTGCTGCGTTGAAAAGAAAGCTTGTCGGGGAACACAGACTCAACCGCGCCTTTGAGGTCGAAGAAGTCTAACCTGCCTTGGTCGGCCGCTCTCCAATGAGGGTCACTAACCCTCTTTCCCCAAACAAGAAACCCCGCGCGTCTTTCTTCCCTTACATCAGGCGGAGCGAAAACACGCCCCAGTTCGAAAAGCGCCACGCGCTCGGCACCCGCCCTGAGATTTCTTTCAAAAACTCCGAGTAATCCTGAGAGCAAGCTCGGACGCAGGGCGACGTGATCTTCACTCAGTGGATTTTGTAGCACGATTGCATTCTCGCTAAATGCGGGCGCATTGCGCGGGATCAACTTCGACGTGCGCACTTCGGAAAGCCCGTGCGCAACTAATCGTTCGCGTAAAGTCGATTCGATGTCGTGTGATCGGTCGGCCGCGCTCGATGGCATGACGCGGCTTCGATCAGTCCCCGGAATTTTGTCGGCGCCGTATGCGCGGACAACTTCTTCGATAAGATCGACATCCCGCTGCAGATCGCGCCGATAACTGGGAATCTTCCAGTTAGCACTCTTGCTCGTGCGCTTACTCTTGCTCAGTCCGAACCCGGTCAGAATCCCATCGACGGTTTTCCGCTTAATCGCGACACCGACAACCCGATCGCATTTTTCGTAACTCAACGAAACGTCGGGCGGGTTCGCCGGAAGTTTGCCCGCGGCTTGGATTTCCTTTGCGGGAGTTCCGCCGGCGATTTCGCGGATCAATTCGGTTGCCCGAGCTGACGCACGAAAAATCATTCCAGGATCAACGCCGCGCTCGAAGCGATAACTCGCATCGCTCGGAAGATTTAATTCGTGCGCCGTGTGACGAATACTCGCCGGCAGGAAGTAAGCAGCCTCGAGTAAAATGTTTTTCGTCGAATCGGTGACACCGGTTTCTTCGCCGCCCATCACGCCGCCGATTCCAACTGCGCGTTCCTCGTCAGCGACGACGCAATTGTCCGGCTTTAACGAATAAGTCTTACCATCGAGCGCAAGAAATTTTTCGCCGTCGCGCGCGAAGCGGACATTGATGGCGCCCTTTAATTTATCAGCGTCGAACGCGTGTGTCGGTTGACCGAGTTCGAGCATCACGAAGTTCGAGATGTCGACGATGTTGCTAATCGAGCGAATGCCGACGCTCTCGATTTTCGCACGCAACCATTGTGGACTCGGGCCCACTGTCACTTGGTCGATCCTCCGCAGAGAGAAAAACGGACATTCACGCGTTGAGGTAATCGTCACGCCGGTTTTTCTGATCGGGACTTTTGATTCGGGCGGCATTGATTTGAGTTTCTTTCTAGTCAGTGCGGCAATTTCGCGCGCTAGACCGAAATGGCTGAGCAAATCGCCTCGGTTTGGAGTGATCTCGACATCGAGAATCGTATCGCTTGGAAAAAGATCGGATATCGGCACGCCGATTTTTGCTTCGGGTGACAAAATCAGCAAGCCGGACGCATCTTCGCCGAGACCGAGCTCGATCGGGCTGCACAGCATTCCTTCGCTTTCAACCCCGCGCAGTTTGCTTTTGCGAATCTCCAAACCATTCGGCAATTTCGCGCCGGGAAGCGCGAGTGCGACTTTGTCGCCGACTTTGTAATTTTTCGCGCCGCAAACGATCTGGCGTTTCGTTCCGCTGCCATCATCGACTTCGCAAACCGTGAGACGATCCGCATTCGGATGACGCGACGATGCGGTGATCTGTGAAACAATCACGTTGTCGTTTCGATGTTTTCGGTCTCGACACCCGCGCGGGTCAACAAATCGGCGGTCTCTTCAGGATTTTTTGGAAGGCCGACAAATTCGCGGAGCCAATTGATGGAAAATTTCATGCGAACTGGCGGAGAAAACGCAGATCGTTTTGCGCGAAAAGGCGAATGTCGGGAATGTCGAACAAAATCATGGCGAGCCGGTCCATGCCGAGCCCGAAGGCGTAGCCGCTCCATTTTTCCGGATCGTAAGCTTTATCGCCGCGCGCCTCGTTGACCTGTTCGAAAACAGCCGGATGCACCACGCCCGATCCGGCGACCTCGATCCATTGCTCGCCGCCTTTGAGCGCCTTCGATTTCACATAAACCTCCAGACTTGGCTCGGTGAATGGGAAAAAGTGCGGACGAAATTGCACTGCCGTGTCGGGTCCGAACAGTTCACGCATGAAAAATTCGAGCGCTCCTTTCAAATCGGCGACGCTGACATTTTCGTCGACGTAAAGCCCTTCGATCTGATGAAACTGGGGACTGTGCGTCGCATCGAGCTCATCGCGTCGGTAGGCGGCGCCGGGAGCGATCACACGAATCGGCGGCGGCGCAGCTTGCATCGCGCGAATTTGTACAGTGGAGGTATGAGTGCGGAGCAATCGGCCATCGCGCAGAAAAAATGTGTCCTGCTCGTTTCGCGCAGGGTGTTCGGGCGGAGTGTTGAGCGCGTCGAAGCAATGCCATTCGTCTTCAATGTCAGGTCCATCCGCGAGCGCGAAACCCATCCGCCGGAAAATTTCGATCGACCGCTCCAGCATTTGCGTGAGTGGATGCAATGAACCGCGCTCAAGTGGGACGAAACCAGAGTACCCGGTTAGGGGCGTGGAAAATCCGCTATATTCCGAGTACCCGCTGTATCCACTCGCCCCGGTCGCTCCCGGCAGTGAAATGTCGATCCTGCCCAGCGATTCGCTCTCTTTTTGAGCGCGAAATTCTTCCGACCGCGCATCGAGCGCAGCGGTGACGGCATTGCGAACTTCGTTGAGCAATTTCCCGATGACCGGACGCTCTGCTGCGCTGAGTGTTTTCATCTTCTCGCCCCACGCGGAGATGCTGCCGTTGCGCCCGAGATAACGCACCCGAACAGCATCCAGCGATTTCTCGTCGCTCTCGGATTCGATTTCGCGCAGCGCGTCTTCGCGGAGTTGTTCGAGCGGATGAGACATTGAACATTGAACGTTGAACGTTGAACGTTGAACCATCAATCGGAATCAGAAACGACGCTTTGCGTCGCGATCAGCTGGCAGCTGATCGGGAGCAGGCTGGCAGCCTGCGCTCCCCAGAAAATGACGCGTGCCTGGCGTTACATCAATTTACGATTCACGAATCACGCTGCCTTCTTAGTCTTCTTCTCCAGTGCGCTTTTCGCTTGATCGACAATCGACTCGAAAGTCGTGTCGTCGGTGAGAGCGAGATCGGAAAGAATTTTGCGATCGAGACCGATGCCAGCGGCTTTCAATCCTTCGGCAAAACGGCTGTAAGTCATGCCGTGTGCGCGCGCGGCGGCGTTTAATCGTTGGATCCAAAGATAGCGAAAGGTCCGTTTGCGCGTTTTGCGGTCGCGATAGGCCCAGTATTGACCTTTCATGGTCGCGTCCTTGGCGTAACGGAAAAGTTTCGACCGGCGTCCGCGATAACCTTTGGCTTTTTTGATGACGCGTTTGCGTCGGGCCCGGCTGGCCGGGGCGTTGGTGGCTCTTGGCATCTTGTTTCGCCCGGCAGTGGCCGGACTCCTCGTTCAGCGAGCAGTTGTTACATTTTCGATCTTTCCGACCTCGCCCGCTGATTTAGTCCCGCTGTGCGGGACCAGGTGGAAAGATGCTTCCGATGTTTTGTCGGGACGGGAAAATAAGTGGCTAGCTGAAAATGACAACGGCTTTTCGCACCGTGAAAATTTTTCCGTTTGGCCGTGAGTTGCAAGCGCCGTAAAATTAAACGCATGCATTGGCTCGGGCGCCATCGATTGTTGATCCTCGGTGCGATCTGCGCTTTTTGGACGCTGCTGGTGCTGAGTTTACACTTCGCTCAGGGCGTTCCGTTTTTTTCCGCGGTTTGGCGAGGCCAAAAAAGTTTCGAAGATTTGCTTCGGCGGGAAGGTCGAAAGACCGCGACGCATCCGGATTTCGTTTTTCTCGGCATTGATCAAAGCACGCTGGAATTCAAGCCGTTCACGCCGGATCTGTTGGAAAACAATCGCGCGTTTCAATTGATGACAGAACGGCCATTCCCGTGGTCACGCGAAGTTTGGGCGCTGCTGCTGGATCGTTTGTTCGGCGCCGGCGCAAAGCTGGTCATGTTCGATATGATCTTCAGCCCGCCGAACGACGGCGATGCCGCATTTCACGCGGCGCTCGATCGTTATCGTGACAAGGTAGTTCTCGGCGCGAATTTCGATTTCTCGCTGGTGCGTGAGCAAGGCGGCGCCGCCCAGAACGTCCCGCCGAACAGCACGTTAATTCCGCCGCCGCAGATGGATGACGATCGCATCGGCTACGTCGTCTTCTTTCCCGATTCACTCGACAAAAGAATCCGATCCGTCCGCTACACAATTACCGATTTGCAGCTTGCCGGGCAGTTTCCCTTGCCGGAGGAAAAGCCTTACGAGTCGCTCGGTGCGCGCGCCTTGGAAAAACTGGGGCGTGGCGCCGATGTGCCTCGTGACTTGCAGGCGCACCTGCTCCGTTTTAGTGCGTTGAACGCGTACCAACCACGGCCCCTTTGGGAGATTTTTGAGCCGCCTTCCTGGCACGCCAATTATGGTGACGGCGCATTTTTCAAAAACAAAATCGTGATTGTCGGGGCGTCGTCGCAAGTCGCGCATGACGTCTTTGACACGCCGATGAGCCCGGAAACGCCGGGGCCGGTCCTGCATTTACACGCCCTAGCCGCGGCGCTCGACCACGAATTTTTGTACGATACGCCCATCGCGCTCGATTTTGCGACCGTTTGCAGCGCCGGTATGCTCGCATGGGTTCTTGTAGCGTTTCTGCGGCGTCCGCTTTTTTGCTTGATTACGCTGCTCGGGATCGGCGCCGCTTACCTCGGCTTCTCGCGGGTCGTTTATGACCGATGGGGCGTGCTGGCGATGGTCGTGCCCACGCTCACGGCATTTCTGATGAGCGGCGTCTTTGGATTGGGGTTCGAGTACACGCTCGAACGCTTGGAGAAACGGCGCACCCGCCGCACCTTGGAACGTTATGTTTCGAAAAACCTGGTGAAGGAAATTCTTGAAAACCCAGGCGGCTATTATAGCTCGATGCTCGGTTCGCGTAAGCCAGTCACAGTTCTTTTTTCCGACATCGTCGGCTTCACCCCCATGACGGAGCGCGCTGATCCAGTGGCCCTGGTCAAGCAGCTCAATGAATACTTAAGCCGCATGGTCGCCGCGGTTTTCGAGAATGGCGGGACGCTCGACAAATTCATCGGCGACGCCATCATGGCCGTGTGGGGAAATGTGAGCAGCCGTGGCGTGGCGGAAGACGCAAAAGCGGCGGTGCGCACAGCGCTGGCGATGCGGCGCGAGTTGCGAAAGTTAAACGAAAGCTGGCGGGCGCAAGGAGTTGAGGAGCTCGCCTTCGGGATCGGCATTAACCATGGCGAAGCTGTCATTGGCAACATCGGCTCCTACGAACCGCACGAGCGGCTCGATCCCACGGTGATTGGTGACGCCGTCAATCTCGCTTCCCGCCTCGAAGGCCTGACGCGAAATTATAGTGTCGATATTTTACTCGGCGATGCCGTCTGCGAGGTGGTGCGCGACGAGTTTTACTTGCGCACCGTCGCGCGCGCACAGGTGAAAGGGAAGAGCGAACCGGTCGAAGTGTGCACGCCCGTCGCGGCGCGTAATGAATCCGTCGATCCTGATTTGCTGAAATGGCTGGAAGTTTATGAAGAGGGAGTCCGAAAATTTCGCGATCGCGACTTCATCCAAGCCAAGATTCTTTTCTCACGTTTTCTCGAATTCTATCCGGACGATTCGCTGGCGAAGATGTACCTGGAACGCGCGCTGGAATACGAACAAGAACCGCCCGACCAAGCATGGAACGCGGTCGAGGTGTTCAAGAGCAAATAGAACCGCGGATTTCGCGGATTGGACAGATGGAAGACAGCCATCCTTGGCTGTCATGGCAGACGGGCGTCCGCGCCTGTCAACCCGCGTGAGCCACAAGCGATAGGCAAGAGGCCTGTCTGCCATGACAGGCTGGAAGCCTGTTTTCCTCATCCGCGAAAGCCGCGTAATCCGCGGTCAAATTCCTTAGGTAGCGGAGTTCGCAGTCTCGGCGTAAAGAATCCGCGTGACCAAGGGCGAGCCAAGAAAATTTCACTTCCTTGGGATTTGCGGGACGGCGATGGGTTCGGTGGCGGCGGCATTACGCGAACGCGGGTTCAGCGTGACCGGCTCGGACGAAAATATTTATCCACCGATGTCGATCTTTCTCGAAAAGAAAGGCGTCTCGCTCCAGGAAGGTTATCGCGCTGAAAATATTCCGGCCGACGTCGATGTGGTGGTGGTCGGCAACGCGATCAAGCGCGGGAACCCGGAGGTGGAGGCGGTCCTGAACCGCAAACTTTTTTATCTCTCGCTGCCGGAAGTTTTGAAGGACTATTTCCTGCGCGGCCGGCACAATCTCGTTGTCACCGGCACGCACGGAAAAACAACGACCACAGCCTTGCTGGCCTGGATCATGGAAAAAGCCGGACGCGAGCCCGGTTATCTCATCGGCGGACTGCCGAGAAATCTCGGGCAAGGCGCGCGGCTGAACGATTCAAAATATTTTGTGATTGAAGGCGACGAATACGACACCGCCTTCTTCGACAAGCGCTCGAAGTTCATTCACTACCTGCCGGAATTGGTGATTGTAAACAACATCGAGTTCGATCACGCCGACATCTTCAACAATCTCGATGAGATCAAACTGAGTTTCCGGCGTTTGCTCAACGTTGTTCCGCAGAACGGAATGGTCTTGCTGAATGGCGACGATCACAATTGCGTGGAAGTCGCGCGCGATTGTCTCGCGCAGATGATCGAGGTCGGTTTCTCGGAGAATTGCGCCCAGCGAATTCGCGACGCTGCGTATTCTCCGGATGGGTCACGTTTCAAACTTGGCGATGACAGTTTCGAGATCCCGCTCACCGGCGAATTCAATGTGCGCAACGCGGCGATGGCTGCGACGGCGGCGCGCTTTTACGATGTGCCAAGCCCGAAAATTCGTGCCGCGCTAAAAAGTTTTTCCGGCATCGCGCGCCGCCAGGAAGTGCGTGGCGAAGCGCGCGGGGTAACAGTCATCGACGACTTCGGACATCATCCCACAGCGATTGGGCAAACCCTCCACGCGCTGCGCCACCGCTATCCCCGCCATCGCATCTGGGCGATTTTCGAGCCTCGCTCGAACACCACGCGCCGCGCCGTTTTTCAGCAGCAATTGCCCGACGCGTTGAAAGTGGCCGACGGCGTTTTCATCGCGCAAGTCGCGAGGCTCGAGCAAATCCCGCAAGAGGAGCGATTAAAGCCGGAGGCAGTTGTCGATGCAATTGCGGCCGCCGGGCGGCCGGCATTTTACGAAAAGAACGCGGATGCAATTGTCGATCGAATCGTGCCGATGTTGCGACGCAACGACATCGTGGCGGTTTTTAGCAACGGCGGATTCGACAATATTCATGAGAAGTTGCTCGCGCGGCTGAGAGCGTAATTCGTGATCCGTTAAATCGTAATTCGTGAATCGATCGCCGATGTAACGATGTAACGATTCAACGCGGCGGCGCAGCTGCCGACGTGTGGTCGTGCACAATTCGCCAGCCATCGGCGATTTTGCGGAAGATTAAACTAAAGCGGCCGTGCGGTTGATCTTTCGCCCGTTTCAATTTCCAACGGCCGAGCACAACCGCCGAATCGGCGCCGAGCGGCATGATTTCCAAATTGGAAAATTTTAGCGTGCCCATCTCGGCGCGATCGGAATATTTTTTCTTGTAACGATCGCGCACAGTCTGCCAGCCGCGGGTGACGGTGTCTTCGGAAACAAAAATTGTCGATTTTGAGCGGGCATATCCATTCATGAATCCGTCGATATCGCCGCGATTCCAGGCTTCCTGCTGTGCTTGGATGACCGCTCGGATTTCGGCAATGGATTGGTCCCTCCGTTGTTCGCCGGATGGAACTGTTGAGGCAAATGCCGTCGCAGGAATGGTTGCTGCTACAAGAACGGGCGCAGCCAAGATGAACACGGAAATTTTTCGTAACATCGACATTTTTTTTAATGCCGCGCCGTTTCAACTGTCGAGCTTACAGCGGCGGTCTTTTTTTGGAAGTGGTTTAGACTTTTGAAACCAGCTCTAGGTGAAGCGGGTTGACCGTGGTATGGTGAATAAGTAAATAAGCCTGTGCTCAGACTTTCTTGCCTAGCTGCGGTGCTGCTCGCCCTATCGGGTGGCGTTTTCGGCCAGGTCGCCCCTGGCGGGCCAACGCCAATTCCCGAGGTCGCGGTTGCCACGCCCCCTCCGCCTCCTCCGGTGGTTCCGAATGTGCCCCCGGGCGCGCCGGACACGGTGCCGAACATGCAATTTCCGAACAGCGACGTCCAGGATGTCCTGCACTTTTACGAAGCGCTTACCGGCAAAAAGCTCGTCATGGACAATTTCGTCCAGGGCAAGGTGAACATTTTCATCAGCAAACCGGTGTCGCGGGGAGAAGCGATCAGGATCATCGAAATGAATCTCTCGCTGAATGGTTTTTCCCTCGTGCCAGCCGAGGGCGACATCATCGAAGTCGTCGGCACGGGGAAGAATCCTCGAGCGGCGTCGGTGCCGGTCATTTCCGATGAATCGGAAATCCCGCCGGGCGATCAGGTCATCAGCT
>Ga0209267_1002663_pt1 | contig 11403 bp, 11 predicted proteins | sample GraSoiAngelo_137_FD_185894 | JGI IMG/M metagenome (GOLD analysis project Ga0209267, IMG submission 185894) | Grasslands soil microbial communities from the Angelo Coastal Reserve, California, USA - 14_0929_09_30cm (SPAdes) (version 2) | ecosystem: Environmental > Terrestrial > Soil > Grasslands ... | reverse complement strand
TAGTCTAAAAGTCATAATCTGCGGATACACGGCAGTCTCCCTCCAGACGGATCGGTTGCCTTGACGAGCATCATGACTGTATCTTGGCAGGTGCAAGATAGAACTGGGATAAGGATAAGAAGGCTTGAGCCATAGCTTGAATGATCTTGACATGTTCCGCTGCCGTGTCTGCGGATCGATAGGACAGACCCCCCAAGCGTGTGGGGTCTGTGGTGGAGCTGTCCGTGAGATTAGCCAAGATCCTTCGGGACAGTCAACAGTTTCTCGTCAGTTGCTGCGACCATTCTGGACTGGGACAAAGATTGCCGCAATGATGATAGTTGTCCTGTTCGCTGTTTCGACTGTCGGTGCGGGATTGTATCTTTCTGCCCGCCCGTCAGGTCCCTCTTGTTCGAATGGTGCGTTGAACTATCCTTCGTGTAATAGTTGCGGCTCGTCTGAGGCATACAGCTCGTCAACAAAGGTGTGTTTCTGCACAGACTTGGCTGTTAATCCACCTAGCTGCAATCGATTTTGTGCGAATAACGCGATCAATCCTCCAAACTGCGACCGTTGCCCTGATAATCATACAGATGTCGTCTGCCCGCCCGGCTCACCCCCTGAGACCGACAAGGCCGAGAACGGTTATCGCTTCGCATATCCACTCTCGTAAGGCTCGGACTGTGCTTTTTCAGAAAGGAAGATGCCGTTATCGACGATCTGGAGATATTATTTCGGACGGTTATGTGGTGATTCTTAGGGTTCGCATGCCCCAGACTCGTTCGACAGTGTAGAGTTTGACTTCGCTGATTATAAGCGGTGTCCTGATAGATTTCATGTTTTGTGGTGTGAATTCCATGTAGAGAGGTATGCCGGGTGTGTTGGTGTATAGTGCGCGGTCGACCATGTAGAGCCTGTTGAGGTCTTGTAGGCTGTTGCAGACTGTTGCTTTGATCCGCAGAACCTCCTCGCTGATAGTGTCCAGTAAGACCTGGTCTGTGTATCCGGAGTCTAAGACTCGTAATTCGCCTGTGGGACCTGGGTCAAGCTTCATGTCTCAACCAGCCAGAGCACATCTAGGAACAGTGCTCTACGAGTAACTAGTGCTTCGCCGCTTATAATTCGTATCGCAACCCACGCGGCCCGCGCATGGAAAATCCATCGATACTCCACGTTCTTCTGTGATTCCGTGAAAACGTCAAATGAACAGTTCCACCACCATCAATGAATGTTGTCCGTTGCTGACTGTTTGGGGACTGACGAGTATCTCCTTGATTGTTCTCTTGGAGAAGAGTTAAGTCAAATTCGAACTTGAAGTGTCTAACACGTCGTGAAAACATGACCTACAAAGCGTACATAGACAACATCAAGGCCAAGACCGGTAAGGGCCCCGAGTATTTTCAGAAACTGGCAAAGCAGAAGGGGCTAGAGAAGCATGCTGAGCTGCTCTCGTGGCTCAAATCGGATTGTGGGCTGGGACATGGTCACGCTAACGCGATCATTCTTTACATCAAGGACCCTGAACTCGCCAGAAAGAAGCTTGCGGAAGACACAAAGCGAGAAAAAGACAGAAAATAGTCTAGCTCTCGCCCTCGTCCCAGAGTCTTGTTTTGCGTGCGCCGGCTAGCGTTAACTCTGGTCGACGCGTCTCAGGTAGATTTCCGAGGCGTAGTATCCGTGAAGGGAGGCACGATATGGAGGGGTTCGATCTTGAACAATACACGTCTCATACCTGGCCGTCGGCTCTGATACTTGTCCTGTCCTAGATATTTTTTCGCCAGCCTGTCTACATGTTCGTCTGCCCCTTTGAAGGTCACCTCCTTGACGCGTCCACGGATCACTGCCACGTTGAAGGCGTTGGCGGGGTCGCAGATGTCGAGCGCGACTCTGGGATTCCTCAGAACGTTCTTATGTTTCTGGCTCCCTTCAATGGTATTGATGAGGACGAGGTCCCCATCGTGGTCGACCCATGTTTGAGTGACGTGAGGGGAGCCGTCAGGCATCAGCGTGGCGATGTTCGCGAAGGTTTTGGCCTCTATGAGCTTCTTGACGGAATCTGGAAGCGGCTTCATGTCGCGACAGTCGCCGATCATGTTTTGCCCGTATTTCTCTCTTGTGAGTTCAACACATCCGTCTGAATATTTAGACGGCCGAGACGTTCGAACCCGCTCGCGGGTTAGCTCTTTCTTGCCCGGAGAGTCTCGTAGTGCAAGATTAGCTCACCATGCTTGAGGCTTTTGACTGAGAGGAGCTTGAGGGTCTGCTGTTTCAGCATCGACCCCCAGTAGTGTTTCCCGCGTCCGAGGATGACCGGCCACACTATCATACGGTAGTCATCTGCTAGACCCCGCCGGATGAACTCTTGGACGAGCGAGGGGCCCGCGTCCACGATGATGTCCTTTCCCGGTTCCCGTTTCAGACGGGAGACGATTCGTTTGACGTCCCCTTTCATGATCCTAGAATTCTGCCATTCGGTCTTTTTCAGGAAGTGAGAGAGGACGATCTTCTGACTTCGGCCTAGGAATCGTGAGAACTCGAACAGGTACTCCGGATCTGATGCCTTCCTCGCTGATTCGGAGTGTGCGGCAAGTGACCTTCGTAGGACTTCCGACCGTACAAGATCGTGTCCACCGAATCATATCGTTTGATCCACATGTCGGTGAAACCCTCACCAGGTTCCTTCGAAGGAACGTCGGACCCGGGATACTTGGGAAACTCACCGTACCCGTCGAGAGTCATGTACATGTTCACCGTAATCTTCCTCGTCAAATTTCGTCCAGTCTGACTTTCCTAGTAGGTATCGATACAAATCACACTCTGTGCAGATAATCTAGTAACGTCACTCCCGTTCTTCACTGGTTATTCCGAGTACGTTGGGTCTTGTAACTTGTAGGAGAGCGAGCGGGTTGCCGCTTGGATCATTGAACCTGTAACAGGGTCCTTCAGGAATTTCGAACTGTTCTCCTTCGGGCTTCCAACCCCTCTGTCGAAGCTCCTCTGACACCGCTTTCAAATTGTCTACCTGGAAGATCAGTATGCAGCTAGGTGCGGGCCGATGATCTGCGAGAAGAAAGACAGGGCCTTCACCGAGCCGCATTGCGGCGACTCGAGTCCCGAAACTCGAGATATCCCAGATCTTCTTGGCCCCTAAGACCTTCGTATAAGTAGTCGACGTCTTTCTGGACATTAGAGGTTCCCATGTAGAGATATCGGAGACGACCGAATGGCGCATCCTTCCTCTTGCTCATCAGTTATTCGAACTACGATTTCCTAGGCTTTGGGTTGAAATGGTTCTCGGTCCTCGGTAACCGTGAATTCGCTGATTTCATTCTATATGTGGAGGAATATGAGGATCATTATTCTCGCGATTACACCGAGAATTGGAGGCAGAACCAGAACGGTTGCGAGTCGGGTGATGACTCCGATGTCGAAGGGCCAGGTCTGAATCCTGTGAATGTCACTCTCGACTTGACGAACAGCTGAGAGCTCACTCGCCAGAGCGTCTTTCTCGTCCTCGCTCTCCAAGTGGTCTGAACGCGACATTCGATCTTTCAGTCGTTGGACAAGAGTAGTGTAACGTGGCGTTATCCAATCGAGCTCCCAACGCTGGGCCTCTTGGAGCCGACGGTGGATGCCAACTAGGGGAAGGAGGAAGAGGGCGACTCCAACGAGTATCAGTCCACCCAGGAAAATCGCATTGCCCGCCTCAAAGTTACCCGGCTCAACAGTTACTCCACCAGGGACTTCCACGTTGATCTTGAAGAGTTGGGTGATTGTCACGATTATCGGGAAGATTGCGTAGACACTTGCCAGCCTCATCGAAGCAGTGCCGAACGGCTTCAATCCGAGGGTCCTATCTTCAGTGAAGGGTTTCAGCCGGAACGGAAGTTTACCAGCTCGATATATCGCTAGCATAGAAGAGCCGTACGTCCACAGGAAGAGAGCAAGAATGAGGAAGAAATATGCGAAGACGGGAATCTGTTCCAGGGCAACTTTTTCAATTGTCGAGGGAATGGGCGAGAGTAGTGTGATGATTCCGAGGAGTATGATCCAAATTAACAACACCCTTGAAAGTCGGTGGGACGTTCCCAGGTGTAACGCCGTGTTCCCAAGGTTCATACCTTTAACGTACTCGCCTAATCGATCTATTCTTCTGGTAATGTATCTCATCGCGTACAGGAAGTACAGCATAATGAGGGAGAGAAAGAGAGCATCATCGAGGATTAGGTTTCCAATTCCCTGCGGAGGAGCGAGCACGTAGTCTATTGTCGAAAGTATTTTTGTCGGCACGAAGCTTACGATAACGGCGCGAAGCCAGAACGGTAGTCCTCTAAGAAACCCACCACCCACGGGAAACCTGCTGGAGTCGCGGCCGCCGCTGCTCATGTTCGCCGAGGAAGATCGGGACGCTTAGAGAAGAAGCCTTTGCTCTGTGAATGGGACACGATCGGACCCCAGACTAAGACTACTACGGAAGACCTGTTCAAATTAGATTCAATTTCGTTGAAGTTTTGGCGCCGCCGAGAGGGTTCGAACCTCTGGCCGGGCCCGTCCTGTGGGCTCTCTGACCAACGGGTTGCTGCAGTGGCTTTCTTTAACAGCTTCAGCCTCAGTTTTGAGCTGAGCCCGCTGCTCTACCACTGAGCTCGCGCCCCTCTTTGAGGGAACGGCGGCCCGCTTCTAGCCGGCGGCAACGGCAATCCGGAAACTCCGTTTATTAAAGGATAAGGCTGACCTTTGGAGCTGTGTCAAAAAGATTCTAGGAAACGGGCAACATCTTCTTCGGAAAGAACTATCTGTAAGGCAGGAAGAGAGCCAAAAGAGATACTAGAACAAAGACAGCAGCTAGAACGATCACCATCACGGAGCCAGTCAACAGATGCACGTTAAGCTGAGCTGCAAGTATTCCAATTGGCATCGACCAGGATACGTACCATGCCCATTTTTCGCCCCTTCTGAAACTCGTTAGGGAAACGAGCATGCCGAAGATTGCTAGGCCGACTCCAGAAATACCGTCATCGACGAGAACGGAGGCGAGAAAAGTAGCGAGGTTCGGGTTCGTCGAAGCCAGCTGGCTCCAGCTCATTCCAGTAGAGGATTGTATCGCGGTCTGGGCACCAGGCAAACAGCCTATGCAGAAATCTTGCAGACTCGGGAAAGAGTCCCGCACTGATAACACGAGGTGCTGTGCCCAGAAGATGAAGAGAAGGGTCCACGCATGTTTTTCGTAGGCCCGGGGCGCCTTACCTTTCGCCATATGATTGCTTCGTATTGTGTCTACGTTCAAGCCAGTTGTCATTGCAAACCGTGCCTCTCTGCAAGTTCAAGACAAGAACGCGGTTAGAGCTTATTCTCTCGCAATCAATTTTCGGCCCGAGAAGAATGCACCGATCTCTCGATTAATGGTGATGCAAGGGTCGTGGCTAGGACTGCCAGTCCCGCAACAGGGTAGAGCTGCATGCTCACGAGTCCAGAATCAACACCTGCTTTCGCCAACACTAGTGAGAATTCTCCCCGTGGAACCAGGATACTGCCGATGAGCAAAGGGGCTCCGGTCTTCGCCAGACGCGCACCCAAGGAGCCACCGACCAACTTTCCGAAGATAGCCGCTACTAGTATGACGACCAGAGGCAGCCCTACAGATATCGCAGCGGACACATCAATGAGGGCTCCCATGGAGAGGAAGAAGAACACGATGAAGGCTTCTTTGAGAGGCAGAATCTTCTCCCTCACGTAACGGGAATGCTTGACCGGTAGAAAGAATCCGGTCAGCAGGGCGCCTATGCCCGGTGAGAAGCCTAGGTAGTCGGATAGGACCCCGAAGAGAAATCCGAATGAGAGAGCTAGGAGAAACGAGATTTCTCCAACCTCGAGCTCATACTGACTTATTCGGTTGATGATTCTCGGACCGATGTATCTGCTGAAGCCAAAAGTGGCGAGGAAGAGGAAGCCTGCCTTTCCAGTAACGATCAGGAACGCTGAGACTTGAACTTGGTTTCCGCCGGCAAGCTCTGGTGTTAGGAAGAGGAGAAAGATGGCGATTAGATCCTCGACGACCATAACCATCATTATTGTGGCAGCAAGGTTTTCGCCGTGGTCACGGGTTCGGTCCGCAACCAGCTTCGCCACGATTGCGGAGCTACTCAAGCCTAGGACCGAACCTAGGAACAGAGAAGTGCCAAGGTTCCATCCCGCGCCGAGGCCCGAGAGAACTCCGACTGTTAAGGCTACGAGAAACTCTACCGTGGTGAGTACCACTGCCTTTGATCCGACGCTCTTGAGATGGCGAGGATCAAGCTCAAGACCTATGACGAATAGCAGCAGAATTATTCCTAGGGTGCTGAGGAAGTCGATGGCTGTTGTGTCTCGTATTAGGCCGAGACCGAAGGGTCCTACGACCATGCCCGCGACTAACTGTCCCACGATCATTGGAAGTCGAAGTTTGTAGAAGAGGAGGCTGAAGAGCAGAGCTGCCGCGACCGCGATTCCGAGATCGAAGAGAAAGCTAGTGTTCAAGAGCGGGGGCTTGAGCCGGCATCCGTTCTCTTCGGCTAAAGCACTTTCCCGGCAGGAGAGCATCTAAGGATGTCAGAAGATTTGCTTATCGGATTTACAAGTTGACGTGCCTTATCGAGTGATCATGAATGAAAATTGTTCGTTTGTAGCGGTGACCATTATTATTGTGTAGGGATATCCTGATTGGAAGACGAACGCGGTTCCGCTGAACGTGCAGCTCGTGGAGCATGCAGACGAAATTAGGATTGTTGCATTCCCCAAAGCTGTAGGCTGAATAGGAGTGGGATTGGGAAGATACGGTCCCTGAGCCCAGTTGGCTCTTGTATACTGGTTCCCTGTGTAATCATTGACGTAGTATGACTTCAGTGTTATTGGAGTGGTGCCAATGTCTCTAATGGAAAGGTTCACGACACTATTGTTTGTGAAGGATGCGTATTCCAGGCTAATGGCCTCTGTTGCAACCTTCTGCGGAGTCGCAATTGCGCCGAATAGCCCTGTTGCGTAGGCGTAGACCATTACTGACGCGATTACGACGATAAGTATCATGAGGACTGAAGCGATAATCGTGTCAATACCGTTCTTGTTCTTGAAGACGCGCCGAAATCGCAAACCGTGGACCTTCGTGTACTAAACAACGTGTAGAACTGCTCTGTTGAAGCTTGTATCGTTACTGGTGAAGAAAACGCCAAGTTACACTTGCCCGCCGGGCTCGGCCAAGCCTTGCGCGATTCGCTTTGAAGTGTTTTACTAAACATTAAAACTTCAGATCATAGGGCACCGGCTTTGAGGGCCCGTAGCTCAGCCAGGTTTCACATCAACGGACTGAAAGAGCGGCAGGCTCATAGCCACGGCAAGAGACACCTGACGGTCCCCGGTTCGAATCCGGGCGGGCCCACCAAATTCAGTTAGGGCGCGGACTATCTGGCGAGAGCTACGGTCAGTGTCTCTTGGAAAGGGCCTTTCTATGTTCTATCGAGATCAGTGTCTGCGCATAGTCGCTGATGAGCCAAGTTACGAGTTGGTGCGGCTGACATACATCGAAGACAATTATTCAATAATGCTCGATCGGAGCATCGAGCGCGGCCTAGACACCATGCTGGGCTGTAATATGGTCCTTAACAAGCCAGCACTATCCAGCTTGTTGCGGTGCTATTGCCGAATCCGATAGCCCTGTATCCTTTGATATCCCGAGGTTCGAATCAGCTGGCGAAACGGAGTCTTCTCTTGACTCTAGCTAATTCTGAACGTGATCTAAGCGTCTTCACAGCCAGTAATCCGTTGAACCCAAGTATTCCCGCCATGACCAGGATCCAAGTGTTGGTTGTTGTTTGAGGAATAGATCCGCACAGGGAACATCCTCCACTAGGCGTTTTGGTCGAGCCTCCTGTTGAACCTCCGGTGCCGCCGTTTGTCGCGGCGGGTTCGACCTGTATAGGTACGGGCTTCGAATCTGATCGGGGAGGGCTACCGTTGTCCGTTGCGATGAAAATCACGGTATATGTGCCAGTCTGGCTTGGGCTTGGTGTCCAGCTGAAGATTCTGGTGAAGGAGTCGAAGGTTGCCCCCTGCGGCAGTCCAGATGCAGTGAAGATGATCCTTTCTCCTGGATCAGGGTCGGTCGCGTTCACCGTGAACGTGATGATGTTACCAGCTTTGATAGTCTTATCTGCGGGAGTGCTGAGTATTGGAGGGTTGTTAACCTGTAAGGTTGGCTGTGTAGCGATGAGGACTGTTTGCTCGCCGCTCCTCAGGTTGCTAGAGTCACTCGCCGTGAATGCTATAGTGTAGACACCTGCAGCATTGTAGGCGTGCGTAGGGGCAGAGCCGGTGCTAGTTCCACCGTCCCCAAAATCCCAAGAGTAAGAGTAAGGTGCCAGTCCACCGCTCGCTATGCTCGTAAATGATACAGTCTGCCCGACAAGGGGCGAGGAAGGGGTGAAGCTCATACTGGCGGTCAGACCCGCAGTCGAAAAGGACGAGACGGCGATATTCAGCGATTTCGTAACGGTCTGAGAAGGCACGGAGGAATCCGTTACACTCTCGGTTACAGTGAACGTTTGCACTGACGTGTAGATGTGGACTGCTGTGGCACCTGTTCCACTGGCTCCGTCTCCAAAGTCCCAGCTGGTAGTGTAAGGTCCTGTTCCTCCTACTGCTGTGGAGGTAAAAGTGACTGCTGAGTTGATTGTAGGATTCGTCGGATTAAATGTAAAGCTTGTTGATAGAGTGGGAGGTGGCTGAGTCACGCATGTACCGTTCTGCATGATGTAGCCGGTGGGGCAGTTTGTGCATGTGGGTGGATTGATCGCTCCATTGCTGCAATTAGTGGGCGGAACTCCGCCGACAGAGACGCTGACGGTCGGGTGCAGCTCATGGATTCCATGATCGTCAATGTATAGGAACCCTGTAGCACTGACAATCGACCCTTGAGCAATGCTACCGGCACCTTGAGTATTCACCGGGTAAGTGTATCCTGCTATGAACCAGGTCTGGTCTATCTCGAACAGGCATCCGGCTGAGACTACACATGAAAATTCTAGATGAACATCGCAGTAGCCTTGGACCGTGGCGTTACAGTCGCCTGTGTATGGATTAGTGTCAAGCGTCATGCCATCCAGCTCTACATAGGTTGGATAGGTCTGACCGTTGTATGTTACGCTGCACGGGGGGGTCAGACTTGTCTTGTCTGGAATTATCGTGTTGGTCGTTAGTGATTCAAGCTGTGAGAGGGTGATTACAGTAGGGGCTCCGCAGCCGGTGAGAGCGGCGGTAGTGGCCACGGATGTGGCTTGCGGTGTCTGCGATGGATAGATAGCCGTGAATGCAATTGTTGCTATGAGTATCGAAAGAATACATTTTACACGCACCTTGTTCTTGCATGCACTGGTCTCTCGGCCATCCCAGCACGGACCTAACACTGCTTGATTGGTATGCGTTTCCAATTGTATTTCACCACTCTGGGCAGCCTATGACTGGCCCGAGTGATCTTCCTGACCTGCTCGCCGAGCTAGAACCAGACTCTGTGATGTGAGCGAGTTCTTCGGCAGGAATCTAGTATGTGCACGTTTCCTGTATAGGTGCTATCGAACTTCTAGTCTAACGTCAGGGTTTAAGTGCCCAACTACCATTGCAATCCCGCGTGGACCGTCATAGAGACTCGCGGGTTTTCGTAAAGAGACGACCGACCTCAACGCGACTGCTGTTGTTGCTGAAGCCTCATGTGCCTATGGGAGAGTACGATTGAGGTTAGGCTTCCCACAAGAATTTCTGATACGAAATGATCTCTCACTTTATACTGCTGGATGGGTCGGGTGATTCCTGAATCGGATTTTCTAAGGTTCGTTTGCTGAAGCTGCATAGGACTTCTTTGGCCGTGTCGAATCAGATGAGACTTGTTTCGGGTCTGATTGTCAAGTCACTCCCGCTCGTAGACGCTTCGAGGCTTCTAAATAGGAAATCACATCTTTCATTTTTACATATTCATAGTTAGACAGACAGCATCGCTATTGTCATTGTCCTGTGGGGGAATTTTTTTCCACTGCTCCCCTCGTTTGTTGAAACTGTGGCTCACTGGCTCTGGGGTCTGGGCCATCGTTTGTCCCCTTCGAAGGGGCTTCATCAACAGACAATTGTCTTGACCGTAGTTGGACCCGCAGGCTGATTCGAATTCCCACTAAGGTGATCGTTTGCTTCTTGTTACTGATAGGTGATGGTTCTCGTCGCGACAAAGATCACCTCTCCACTAGTGATATTGGTTGCCGTCACCGAGACAGTCCTCGAAATAGTCCCCAGACTCGCGGAGAAACTTCCCTGAACATGGACTGAGAAGCTAACAGCTGGAGGATCAACGAACGGCTTCATCAACGGATAACGGTCCTGGTAGACCGTTCCATCAATCGAGGGAGGAGTATCTCCAATGCCATCAGGGCTGGAACAGATGTTCTGCTGGGGTCCGCTACAATTGTCCACTCCCGCATAGTTGGACCAGTAGTTGCCTCCGCTCGGATAGCCGTTGTCCCAATCGATGCTGGTAATGGACTGGTAGGCTTGCGAGTCGTTCTGGATGAAATTGTTGTGATAGATAGCCGACTGGTTTGTCCCGGTGATTTGCATGCCGATGTGAGTGTACGATATGTTGTTCCCTGCGACGATTACGTTTGTGGAATGGTCGAGTTCAATGCCCGAGCTTTCACCATAAGCCTGGTAGAAACCGTCGGAGATACTATTACCTGTGACCATCAGACTGCTGGAATGGGTGATTAAGAGTCCGTCGATGAAGGTCCCTCCAGTTATCGTGTTGTTTGAGATGGTCGCTCCGTTTACAAACATCACTTTCAGAGGATATCTTGAGAGGCTGAGTTGAAGGTTTGAAACTCTGACGTTTCGACAGTTTGCGATGATCAATTGCCCGACGCTTACTCCATCCACAGTCAGGCCTAAGCAGTCCGTGTAATAGTAGAGAGGCTGGCCGCTCACGAGATTGTACAAGCTCGGGTCTACACCGTATGTGTACGTGCTCGGAGAGGGGTTGATATTGTACGAGCTGAGCTGTGCAGGAGACCCGGTCACATCGATTCCGCTAGCATCGAATCGATTTCCCCTCAGAGTTACGTTCGTCGAGCTGGAGATACTTGCATCGAGATGACCCGCATCACCGTACAGGTTGCTGATCGCCCTTCCGAACTCGTTACCGAGCAGCTTGACATTGCTGCTCGAGGTTATGTCAACTCCATCTGGGTTGCTACACGAGTCAGGGGAACCATAGCATGCTACGCCATCGCTCATGGCGGAGTCTTTGATCACCCCATTCTGCACGTTCGTGAGCTCGATGCCAGCCGACCCGGGGTTGTTGATATAGACGTTGTTTATCGTGAAGTACGCTTTCGTGTTGGATATTACGATTCCAGG
>Ga0209267_1002643_pt1 | contig 11439 bp, 10 predicted proteins | sample GraSoiAngelo_137_FD_185894 | JGI IMG/M metagenome (GOLD analysis project Ga0209267, IMG submission 185894) | Grasslands soil microbial communities from the Angelo Coastal Reserve, California, USA - 14_0929_09_30cm (SPAdes) (version 2) | ecosystem: Environmental > Terrestrial > Soil > Grasslands ... | reverse complement strand
CGCAATCCCGCGCTCCAATCTTTGATGTTGCGAAGGCCAAAAGCGATTGTCAGACAATCGAATGAACGATCGGAAAACGGAAGCGCGAGCGCATCTGCGCTAACAACTCGACGAACTCCTTTGGCTCTCGCTACCGCCAGCATTTGGTCGGAGAAATCTGCGGCAACAACTTCCGAATTCGGCAATGCCTTCTCCAACGCAAGCGTCAGGTCTCCTGTTCCGGCTGCAAGATCGACAATCGTGTTCGGATCCCAGGTGGCCACAATTCCAGCCGCGCGTTTCCGCCAAATAATATCGCATCCGCAGCTAAGCAGATGGTTGGCAAGGTCATATCGGCGAGCAATGCTGCCAAACATCGCGCGAACGTTATCCGGGTCGCGCGATTCACTTAGTTGATTACTTTGTATAGAATCCAGAGCGGAACCTAAGTGTGTTGCTTTTCTGGCTCGACCCGTCTGAACGATAGAGCCAAGCCGATCGCAAGCCATGCGGTCGGAACTATGTGTAATAGCAACCGCGGCATTGAAGCAGTTACATGCGCTGTATAACTCGGCCACGCACTAAATAAGTACGTTGAAGAGTAAACCATAACCGGGACGAGAATAGCACCAGCCAGGACCACACTACGGATATCGCGGAACAAAACCAAGAGATAGAGAAGGGCTAATCCGGTAAGTAGCCAAAAACTACCCCAATGGTTTGTACTCTCGATCTCGGCGAACAGTGTGCGACAAATAGGACCGACCCTATGCGCACTGTTCAAGAGAGCGTGAACACTTAACGGCGAGAAGTCGGTGGGCGGGACAGCGTCCATCAATTTTAGGTAAAGCCGCCAGCTGATGATGACAAATAAACCCGGCAATATGCTGACTGCGAAGAGACGCACCTTCTTCTGTTGCCAGCTAACGACCAGACCGAGCGCGACGAGCACACACCATAAGATTGCACCTTCCTGTTTCAGCCATGGCAGCAAAGCGAGGCAAGACGCATAAATATAAAATGGATACTCGATTCTTGTACTTAACGAGTACAGAAGATAACCCAGTCCTGTTAGGTAAACGATACTCACGGGAAAATCGACATAGCCCACGATTACACCGCCGGGTCCGGACGTGAAATAGGGAATGAACGGAAACAGCGCGGCAATTAATAAGCCAACCCAGCAACGGCCAGAAATGCGAGTAGCGATGAGCGCTAAGAGACAAGCTCCGGCGGCATAGAAGAATGGAAAGATCGTTTTGATCCAAAATTGATGAGCTTCCCCGATCCACATATACAACCAAAGCTCGGTCAAAGGAATTCCAAGCGGATACTCAGGATGACTAAAAGAGCGGCCCGCGCTGGAATAATATTCGACTGGAAGAACTCCGCCGTTCACAAACGCATAACGCGCCTTGATCTCCCAGTTTAGCAGTCCATCCCATCCGAGGGTATGTTTAGCAGAAACAAAGAAGATGGTTGCAATCTCTAGTAAGACAAAGATCGTAAGGAGCCATTGCGTAATACCGCTTGGCCTGGGCAGCTCGAATATAACTCCTGCACGTTGCTTGGCACGCCAGCCAGTCACTCCGAGAGCTAAGCAAGCAACTGTAACAATGGCTTGCAAGATAACACCGGAAACAAGCGTCCCACCGATCCATAAGAGCAAAGAGACAACGCCAACTCCGAAAAGCCAGGCAAGACAACCGCACTCCAACAGGTTTAACCGAGATAGACTACGGAGAAGTAACAGCGTAACACCCATGCCTGCAGTGAATAGGGTCAGATAAGCGGCTGCCAACTGAAGTAAGATCACGGCCTAGCCTCCGACGCCGGAACTGGCACCAAAAGAATGCTGGAACCAAGGCGAATCCCTTTCCCCAACCACGTCGGCGGACTGACCGAGCAAAAAACGATGCCGGCAACCGAAGCAGGAGCGATCGCCTCGACTTCTTCGTCGGCAGTTGTGCCTCGAAGCTTCACTATCTGCACCTGTCTCGGCCAAGACAGATAAGCGATCAGCATGCCCAGAAATTCGCTTGGCGAATTGTCAGAGCGTACGAAAATAAGGAGTCGCTTTCCTTTCGGCAGACTCTGTAACGACTCATCCACGGATTGCGAACCATTTTGTAATCCAGTCAGAGCCTGGAGATAAAGATCGGTCGAATGGTTCGCTTCGATCGGACCAATTCTATTTTCCAAAACTGCATGGGTAGAGATTGGGGCGCTCTGGAAAAGGAAAAGGCAGAGGAGCGAACTCCAAACAATGATGTGGCCGATCAGCAGTCGGTCTCGGAGATTTCGCCAATTCATGTTAATTGGGGGCGCATTAACGGTGTCCGACTCGCTGCTGTTCGCTGATTCAAGTAAAATGATAAGGAAAATTGCTCACGAGAGGACTCGAACCTCCACGGGTTGCCCCATACGGTCCTGAGCCGTACGCGTCTGCCAATTCCGCCACGTGAGCTCAAAAAATTCGGCCCGTTAAATTGCGCGGCCATCTCGCGCGCGCAAGCCGAAATGACAAGGTACGGTCTCGCCCTGAATTTATCCGCGCCGTCGTTTGCGCGCCCGCGCTTCCAGCTGCTGCGCCTTGCGGGCTTTGCCCAACGAACGGAGCAAGTCGGCGTAATTTGCAGCCACGATTTCGTAATCCTCTGGCGGCTGATCGGTCGCTTCTTCCCAACTCTTGAGCGATGCGCGGTAAAGCTCGGCTGCTTTTGGATAATCGCCGCGGGAATGATAGACGACCGCCAGATTGCATTTCGATTGGGCAATGTCGGGATGTGTCGATGGAAACACTTTTTCCCGAATGCCAAGCGCGCGAAGGTGGGTCTTCTCGGCCTCGGCGTAACGCTTCTCATTGGTGTAAAAAACCGCGAGGTTGTTCAAAACCGAGGCGACGTCGGCGTGCTGGGGTCCGAGTTGCTTTTCGTAAATCTGAAGCGCGTGCAAGTAATACGGCTCGGCCGCCTTCTGTCGGCCTGATCTTCGGAAAATCAGTGCGACGTTGTTAAGCATCGTTCCCAAATCCGCGTAAGGCAGATCATCGAGGTGCGTGCCGGCAGCGATCGCCTTCTCATAATAACGGATCGCTTCTTCTTGTTGTCCGAGGTTATCGCACAAAAAAGCCAATCGACGCGCCGATCGGTAAAGCAAGCGTTGATCGGGTGGTTTGGCTTTCTCGAGAACGCCGTGCGCCTTTAGCAAATAAGGTTTCGCTTTCACGTGGTCGCCACTTTGATCGAGAAGCTGCCCGAGTTTTTCGTAACTCAGCGCCAGCGCGTTGTCGTCATCACCAAACGTGCGCTTAGCAAGCTCGAGTAAAGTTTCGGCGACGCGAATAGCTTCGGGCAAACGACCGCTCGCGCGGAGCGTATCGAGTTTATCGTTGAGAATGCTCCAAAGCTTCTCTTCGCCTTTCATGCTGCATCACCAGCCTTCGCTCAGCTGTGTGACCAGCTGGTTGGCCAACTCTTCCGTGGCCAATGGCAACGCCTGCCGTTCGTCCGTTGTGACATCGGTGCCGACAAAAAAGCTGGTCGTGCCGATGACTTCGCCGGAGGGCCCGAGCGTTTTCCCATCGGGGCCCACCAGCCTGTACTTCAACCGCATGGCCAGATTAAATTCGCTCGTGGCTAACACATTTCCGCGAACCGAGCGCGCCGGCGATCTACTAATGCGAATGATTTCACCCTTGAGCGTGGCGTCCGCCGACTCGCTACTTGCAATTCGATAAGTGCCGTCCTGCTGAAATTGTTTGATCACTGTATCAGTGACAAGCACTTCCACGCGTGGAATAAGCGTTTTGTTGGTGAACGTCGGGATCGCGATGGTATGAATGTCGCGAAGGTAATAAGGCTTGGCCGGTCCGATGTGATAGCCGAGACAACCAGTCAAACCGAGACAGGCTAGCGCCGCCGTGATTGAATTTTTCACGGCGTCGGCGAGGCCGTTGCTTCAGACGAACCGGAATCGTCGGGCGAGGCTGGCGTTGCGCTGCTTCCCGGCTCGGTCGAAGACGCGGGAGGCGCAGTCGTGTCACCCCACGTCGAAGGTGGTGGTGGAAGTGAGCTGTCCAAATCCGGCGGCAAGATGGACCCGGAATTTGGAGCAGGCGTGCTTTCCGGGGCGCTCTTCGTTTTCTGCTGATCGGTGCTTTTCTTTTTTTCCGCTTCCTTTTCTTGTAACGGCTGAAGCACCTTGTCGCCGAGTTTTGCCCGCAATTGATCGATTCGTTTCTTCGCTTTTTCGCTTTCGGTTGATCCGGGCTGCTGTCGGATCACTTCATTATAATAAATGACTGCGGCCCGATATGCTTTCTGTTTGTCGTAATAGCGCGCGACGTCGAACGAGCTGGTGGTCGCTTTGTGTTCCAATTGCTGAAGATTGGCGCGCGCTTGCGCGGCTTTTTCGCTGTTCGGGTAACGAAACAAAAAATCCTGGAACGCAGTTCGCGCGTTGTTCGTCGCCGCCAGATCCTTGGTGCCACCCCGCGAGGCCGTGAACCAAATGTAACCCATTTGATATTGCGCGTCCGCCGCTACCGGATCATTCGGAAATTTATCTACCACTGCCGCGTAGGCCTGGAGAGCGGCGTCATTGGCTCCCTGTTTCTCACGCGCCAGGCCAATGTCGAATTGCGCACGCGCGGTGTACTTTCCGTAGGGCGCAGTCCGAATTACGGCCGCAAAAATTCCGACCGCGCGATCCATTGAAGTCGCGAAAGGAATCCCGAGCAATTTCAGTTTCTTCCCGGCCAGATACATTTCGCCGATCCGGAATTGTCCTTCGATCGCTTCGTTAAAATGCGGACTGGTAGGATAATTTATCACCACCAATCGATACGTATTCGCAGCTTCCAGATGTAGACGCACCTGCTCGAGCAGCACCGCGCCTCGAAATGCCGCCCCCGCTGCCAGCGTATCACGCGGATACTTTCGGACAAGTTGACGATACGCGCGAATGGCTCGCTTCGGGTTGCCTTCTCTTTCCGCCTTTTGGCCGATTTCAAAAAGCTCCGCCGCATTCCCGTTCAATTCTTCTTCACCCGGCGCCACATATTTTGCTTTTTCGCCGGGGCGAAAAACAACCGCGGCATCGGTCGATTGAATTAAAAACAAGCCCAGCAGGAGCAACAAACACACCGGGAGAACTCGGAATTTCATCGGGACTGGCAGGGTAATTGACTTATCCACTCCGTCAAGTTGCGCCGCACACGAAAACCAGCCGTTGTTTGCAACCCTCAAACTGCTCTCCGCCGAACGGGTCCGGCCCTTGGCGGACAAGAATCGACATCTTCCCGAGCGTTGTGATTTAGCTTAGATTTGCGCTCGATTTGAACCTCACCGACCAGCAAAAAATTCGAATCGGCGCTTGCGCCTGGAGCTTCCCGGAATGGCGTGGAAGTTTTTATCCTTCAGAGTTGCCCGAATCCGAATGGCTCGAATTTTACGCGCGCTATTTTCCCGCGGTTGAAATTGATTCGACTTTTTACAGCGTGCCGGTGGAGAACGCGGTCCGGCGCTGGGTCGAACTAACTCCTGCTTCCTTTCGCTTTAGTTGCAAACTTCCGCGCGAAATCACCCACGTCTGCCGGCTACGCGATTGCACGGCCGAACTGAATGCCTTTCTGCGCGCGATCGAACCGCTCGAGTCGAAGCTCCAGGTTGTGCTGATCCAACTGCCGCCCTCTTTTACACCCAAGGATGGCCGACAGATTTTGCGAAAATTTCTCGTGCAACTCCCGAAAGGTTTTCGATTTGCCATTGAATTTCGTCACGCTGGCTGGCATCGGCCCCAAGTTATTCGGCTGTTGGAACAATATCGGATCTGTTGGGTTTGGGCCGACACCAGTCCGCTCAATGAACGCAATCTTGCGCCGTTCGAATTTCTGCCGCGCACGACCGATTTTCTTTATCTGCGTCTGCTCGGGGATTACGCGACCAAGTATGATGGCGCCGGTAAGTTTGTTCACCGATACGATAAGCTTCTTTGGAAACGTGAAGCGGCGTTAGAAAGCTGGTCGATGAAGATTGAGCGTCACCTCCCTGAAGCTCGCAACGTTTGGGCATTCGTCAGCAACCATTTCGAAGGGTTTGCTCCCGAAACAGCGCGACGTCTCGCGCAGCGACTCGGTTACGAGTTGCTCTTGCCGTCAGAAATTGAAAAACAATCGGCTCTGCAAGACCGATCGCAGATGGATCTCTTCAACGAACCAACAGCCTAGTCGAGAATCCCTCAGACGCTGCATGAAAGTCCGAACAAATCGGCTAGACAAACCGAATCGCACCACGAGTGAGCGACACCGACGATCGCTCCTCGCCGCCGCTGCGATCGCTCTCGGTGGTTCGCTCCTTTTATTGCTGGGCGCTGGTTGGCTGCAGCATGGCGTTTCAAAGATGGCCATCTCCGGACTCGGTGCGGTGCTATTAATCGGCGCGCTCACCGGGATCTTTCGCACGCTCGACTTTTCGACGCCGCGATTAGTAAATGGAACTCCGCGACAACTGGCCTGGATTCGCATCCTCGTCTGCCTGACCGCGCTGATTTTTACGGTGATGGAAGACTTGCCGGCGCTTTCCTCGATGCCGCTTGAAATGCGAAACAACTATCAATTTTTTCATCTGCTCCATACGATTCCCGGCTACTCCTCGCTTCTGTCCAATGCGCATTTGTTAGGGGCGCTGCAATGGACGACAGCGGCCTTGCTCATGCTCGGACTAATCGGATTCCAAACGCGGATTGCCCTTCTTCTCGGCGGCTTTGGATTTCTTTTGCTACAGGCGATCCTCCGAGATTACACATATCAGTACCATTCAGGTCTCGTCCTGGTTTACCTGGTGCTGGTGCTTCCGTGGACTGCGTGCGGGGCAACGTGGTCGGTCGATTGCTGGCTGAATCGCAAGAAGTATGAGCCTGGCCGGCAATCAGCCGGTTTCGGCGTTTATGCCTGCTTCATCGTGATGGCCCTGATCTATCTGATGTCCGGATTGAGCAAGCTGCGCGACTCAGGATTGGATTGGGTTCGAGGAGACAACATCGAACAAAGACTCGTCGAAGATGCGTTGAGCCCGATCTTCCTCGACTACAAATGGAAAGCGACTGTCTGGTTGGTTCAACATCACGCCCCGGGTCTCGTTTTCACTGTTATTGGAACCTTCGGCCTGGTCGTCGAACTGGGCTATGTTGGAGTTCTGTTCTCGCGGACCGCGCAAATCATCATGCCGATCGCCGCCCTCGGTGTTCATGTCGGCGTTCTCGTGTTCCAACACATCCTGTTTCTCGAACTGCTCATCTTGCAATTTATCTTCCTGGATGTCGATTGGGTCGCCAATTTCTGGCGGCCCCACTTTCGCACCGGTGAGCAGACCGTAAATGCGCAAGTTAGTAACGGCATCCGGCCGCGGCCGCTTTCGTATCTGCCGGTAGTTGCCACAGCGTTAGTGGCTGCGACCTTTCTCGTAGCCTGGGTCTGGTCCGTAGAATATTACCCGCTTAGCGCATGGCGTATGTACTCCACCCCGGAACACAAGGGCCCGTTTCTTTACTTTAAAATCATCGCGACTCTGGAAAACGGCAGTTCCATCGTTATTCCAACTCGGGATTTATCTCCCGCGCTGCTGCCAAACGCCCGCTATCTTTTGGCGCGGGTCTTTCACGCAACGCGACGAAGTGAAATCTTCGACCGGTTCCTCGCTGCCTACGTCCGACGCCGTAACCGCAATCTCACCTTCGGCTCACCTATCTCGAGCATGGAAGTCCAACGGTGGCGCTGGAACTATACCGCAGATCCAAACGACCCGCGCTTCGGCTGGCTGACAGACGTCTATCCCTACGATGCTACCTCGAAGCCTTCATCGTCCCGTTAAGAAAAAAGCTGAACCAGGCCCGCGCAGCTTTTCGCTACCTGATCTCATTCCCGCCAAAATAGCTCTGCAATTTTTCCGGTATGCGAATTGAACCATCCGGTTGCTGAAAATTTTCGATCAGCGCCGCGAACAATCTCGGCAACGCCAACCCCGACCCGTTGAGTGTGTGACAGAATTTGTTTTTACCATCCGCGCCTTTGTAGCGAAGATTCATCCGGCGCGCCTGAAAATCTTCGAAATTGGAGCAGCTCGAAACTTCGAGGTACGCATCTTGCCCCGGGGACCAAACTTCGAGGTCGTAGGTTTTCGTTGAACCGAAACCGAGATCGCCGGTGCAGAGCTCGATCACGCGATAATGCAATTCGAGCAGTTGCAAAACGCGCTCTGCGTCCGCCGCTAAGGATTCGAGTTCTTCGTAGGATGTTTCCGCGGTTGTAATCTTCACAAGCTCCACTTTGTCGAACTGATGGACGCGAATGATCCCGCGCGTTTCGCGCCCGGCTGATCCGGCCTCGCGCCGAAAGCACGGCGTGTAAGCGACGAATTTCTTTGGCAGGTCGACAATCGCCAGAATTTCCTCCCGATGAAGATTTGTCACTGGCACTTCTGCGGTCGGCGCCAGAAATAGTTCGCCGTTTTGCAACCCATACATGTCTGATTCAAACTTCGGGAGCTGGCTCGTGCCGATCATGCAATCGCGTCGGACGAGAAATGGTGGGCTGATTTCGGTGTAGCCATGCTCGCGTGTGTGCAGGTCGAGCATAAAATTGATCAGCGCCCGCTCGAGTTTCGCACCCGCGCCGGTAAAACAAATGAATCCGCTCCCGCTCAGCTTGGTCGCGCGCTCCAGGTCGAGGATCTTCAATTTCTCACCGAGCGCGACGTGATCGAGCGCTTTGCCGGCGAGTTTCGGCTTCTTACCCCCCTCTCGAACCACCTTATTCGCGCTCGGGTCTTTACCCAGGGGAACGCTTTCGTGCGGCAAATTCGGAATCTCGAGCAGCAGATTCATTTGCTGTTCGTCCGAACCCGCCGTGCGCTGATTCAGATCGACAATGGCATCACCAAGCTTTCGAACCTCGCCTTCCAATTCTCTTGTCGCTTCGCCGCGGGATTTTCTCGCACCGATTTCCTTGCTCAAGCGATTGCGCTCGGATTGCAATAGTTGCAGCTCGGTCTCAGCCTTTCGCCGTTCGGCATCGACTTTCAACAACTCGTCAATTCTCGCTGCTTCGTCACCACCCCGGGTCGCGAGTCGTTCGCGAACGAAGTCCGGTTTTTCGCGAATCAGACGAATGTCGAGCATGGCGCGATTGTAGAGGCCGCCATCGTCATGGGCAACTGTAGCCGTCGCTTTCTGGGCGACACGGCGTTCAACTTTTGAATCGCGCTTCGGAGAGCGAAGCGATTACAATCAAACCGTGAAGAACGGCGCCCCCAGCTACGAAGACCTGCTTGCTTCTACCCGTGTCCGCGAACGCGCGCTTTTTCTTCCATTGCGCACACCGAACGAACTCGAGCTCCAAGCGCGCTGGTTTGCCGGTGATTTCGGAAAAAATTTTGTCGGTGCGACCGGTGACAAGATCGATATCGTCCAATTCGGCACCTGGAACCGCGAATCCGGCCCAGATTTTTCCGATGCCGCTATCAGCGTCAACGGAAGCGAACCGCTACGCGGCTGCATCGAGATCGATCTCGTCGACCGGAATTGGGATTTGCACGGTCACTCCGTTAACCCCGCGTTCGAAGAAACTGTGCTCCACGTTTTCGTCGACAAAAGTGACCGCGAATTTTTCACGCGCACAAGATCGAACCGAAACGTTCCGCAGATCCAGATCGACCCCGCGATTTTGCCGGAGGCGTTCAGCGCCAATATTCCGCTCGCACGGCCGGGACGGTGCCAGGCGCCGTTGAGAAATTTGCCGGAAGAGCGGGTTCGCAGCGTGCTCAATGCCGCGGCGCAATTTCGTATGCAGAAAAAAGCCGCGCGCATCCGCGCGAAGATCGACAATCACGGGCGCGATGAAGCGTTGTTCCAGGAAATCGCGGGCGCGCTCGGCTACAAAGAAAACAAACTACCGTTCACGTTGATCGCGCAGCGGCTCTCATTAAAGTCGTTGCTCGGAAAAATGGCCGACGCTGAAGCGATCCTTTTCGGACTCGCGGGTTTTCTCGAGTCGCCGGATCTCGCCGTCTACAAAAAGTCCGCAAAAAATTACGTCCGCGAACTATGGGACCGTTGGTGGCCGCATCGCGACGAATTACAGCGGCTGATTTTGCCGCACAAAGCATGGCGCCTGAGCGGCACCCGCCCCGTCAATCACCCCCAGCGTCGGCTCGCGGCATTGTCGATCCTAGTGCGCGAGTGGCCGGCATTTCGTCGGTCGCTAGGCAAACAAGACGCGGCTGCCGTCGAAAAGTTTTTCGCTCGCGTGGATCATCCATTTTGGAAATTCCACTACACATTGACGGCGCCCGCTTCGCCGGAAGCGATGGCGCTCGTCGGTCAGTCGCGCATTGCGGACATTCTGGCCAACGTCGTTCTGCCGTTTTGGCGCGAGGAAGATGTCGATTGCTGGCCGCAATACGCGAAGTTGCCGGCGCGCTTAACCAACCGCCGGCTCGAAACCGCCGCCGCACGCCTGTTCGGGAATGATCCTCGACGGCGCGAATTCACAAAAACTATCGCGCACCAGCAGGCGCTTTTACAGATTTACGAAGACTTTTGTTTACAGGACAATTCGGATTGTGCCCACTGCCCGTTCCCCGAGCAGATGGCGAAATGGACATGACAACGAAAACTTCCAATTCTCGATTTTGCACCGCATTCACGTTGGTCGAGTTGCTCGTTGTTATCGCAATCATCGCTACTCTCGCCGCATTTGCTGTAAGTGCATTGAGCAGCATTCAGGAGAAAGCGCGCATTACGCAAGACATGAACAACCTGCGCCAGATAGCGCTTGCTACGCAGACATATCTGAACGACAGCGATGGCGCATACTTTTTGCCGACCACGAACTGGATGACATCACTTCATCCAAAGTACCTTTCGAACTGGAAGATAACGACAGCGATGGCGCATACTTTTTGCCGACCACGAACTGGATGACATCACTTCATCCAAAGTACCTTTCGAACTGGAAGATCTTTCAGTCGCCTTTCGACAAGCGTGCTCCTTCCGAGAATAATACGACGGCGCCGGTGAGTTACGGTTTCAACGCAAACGCGAAATCGGGCAGCAATCCATTGACGAGCGACAACATCACGAACCCAAGCGTTTTTGTTTTATTTGCGCCAGCGCAGGGCACTTTAACAACTGTCAGTTTTACCGGGACCGCGGCGAATTCGGTGACGGTGGACAAGGCCGGCGGCTCTCAAGGCACCGCTCTTGGCGGGACGCATAATAAGCGAAGGCGAATTAATGCTTGTATGGCCGATCTCCACGTCGAGAACATGCTCTGGAGTGTTTACAAAAATGGCACAAACTCCTCGAGCGATCCGTCTGCTAGTCAGCGTTGGAATCCATGAGGCCGGTATAACAAATCCGAATGAAATCGCTAGCTCCCACTGATGAGAACGGCTTCACGCT
>Ga0209267_1002641_pt1 | contig 11441 bp, 9 predicted proteins | sample GraSoiAngelo_137_FD_185894 | JGI IMG/M metagenome (GOLD analysis project Ga0209267, IMG submission 185894) | Grasslands soil microbial communities from the Angelo Coastal Reserve, California, USA - 14_0929_09_30cm (SPAdes) (version 2) | ecosystem: Environmental > Terrestrial > Soil > Grasslands ... | reverse complement strand
ACGGCGTCTCGGGTCTGGCGATCGATCTCCGCGGGCGCGTGTACGCGGTCGACCCGGGCTCGTGCGCGGCGACGGGAACGGTCCATGTGCTCACCGCGCCGCCCGGCTACCGCGAAATCCAAACCGTCGCCGTTGGCGTCTGCCCGGCGACCGCGGCGGTGGCCGCGACGCCCTAGCCATGTCTCTCCTCACCACCCCCGCCGTCGTCCTTCAGACGTACCGTTACAGCGAGACGTCCAAGGTGGTTCGGCTGGCCACGCGGGAGCTCGGCGTCCAAAGCGCGATCGCCAAAGGCGCCCTGCGCCCCAAGAGCCGCTTCGGAGCCGGGCTCGAGCTCTTGAGCGAGGGCGTGGCCCAGCTCTACTTCCGCGAGACCCGTGAGCTCCACACCTTGAGCGCCTTCGACCTGTTGAACCTGCGAAGAGACCTGGCCGCGGACATCGGTCGCTTTGCGGGCGCCGCCGCACTCGCCCAGGTCATGCTCAAAATGGCGCCTCCCGCCTCCCTCCCGGCGGCGTATGACGCGCTCATCGCCGCACTCGATGCCCTCGAAGCGGCCTCCCCCGACCGTGCGGATGCCACGGCCGCGCGGGCCATCTGGCGACTGGTCGCCGTGCTCGGCTTCGAGCCGTCGCTCGCCACGTGCGTGCGCGACGGCGTGGCGATCGAGGCCGCGGGCGACGCGCCCGTGGCGTTCAGCGTGGCGGAAGGCGGGGCGTTTTGCCCACGCTGCGCACCCGCTCTCGCTCAACCGTCGACGCGATTGCCCGGCCCGGCGTACCGTGATCTGCTCGCCCTGAACGATCCCGGGGCGGACCTGCCCGTGCTCGATCCGTCCCATGCGGCGGCACACCGCCGCCTCGTCGCCCGCTTCGTCCGGTATCACCTGGGCGATGCCGGCCCCCTGTCAGCCCTGGATTTCTGGGAGCGTCGCCCGTGGGTGCTTCCGCCCCTCACTCCAGTCCCCCCCCTCGACCCGGCGCCGGTCCCGTCCGCCGCTTCGTAATCGGCACCGCCGGTCACATCGACCACGGCAAGACGGCGCTCGTGAAGGCCCTCACCGGAGTCGACACTGATCGGTGGGAGGAGGAGAAGCGCCGCGGGATTACGATCGATCTCGGGTTCGCGCCCCTACCGCTCGGCGACGATATCCAGGCGAGCGTCGTCGACGTCCCGGGTCACGAGGGGTTCGTGCGCAACATGTTGGCAGGTGCGACCGGCATCGACGTCGCGCTGCTCGTGATCGCCGCGGACGAAGGCATCATGCCGCAGACAGAAGAGCACCTCGCTATCGTCGAGCTGCTGGGGGTCCGACGAGGGATTCCGGTCATCACCAAGCGGGATCTCGTGGAGCCCGAATGGCTCGACCTGGTGCAGAATGAGGTGCGGACGCGGCTCGCAGCGAGCCGGGTGCGCTGGGAGCCTGCTGTGGCGACATCCACGACCACCGGTGCCGGGCTGGACGAGCTACGCGCGGCGCTCGGCCGCGTGGCGGCGGACTTGGGCGAGCGTCCGGCCGACGACCTGTTCCGCCTGCCGATCGATCGCGTCTTCGCGGTGGCGGGAGCGGGCACCGTGGTCACGGGAACCACGTGGAGCGGCACCGTGGCGGTCGGCGACCTGGTTCGGCTCCTGCCGCTCGGGCGCGAGGCCCGCGTGCGCTCGATCGAAGTGCACGGCCAGGCTGCGGATCGTGCCGTTCCGGGCCGGCGCACGGCGCTCGCCCTCGTGGGCGTGGATAAGCACGAGCTGGCCCGCGGTCACGTGGCGGTTACCGGGTCGGGGTGGCACGCGGCGACGGTCCTCGACGCGGCGATCGAGCTCCTCCCGTCGACCCGAAGACCGATCGCGTCGCGGACGAGGCTACGAGTGCACCTGGGCACCGCGGAAGTCCTGGCTCGGGTGGCGCAGACTCCCACCATCGTACCGGGGGAGCGCGGCCTGACCCGACTGATCTTGGAGGTCCCGCTCGTGGCTCGAGGCGGAGATCGGTTCGTGCTCCGCTCCTTCTCTCCGGTTACGACCATCGGGGGAGGAGTGGTACTCGACCCCTTCCCGCCGCCGCGCTCCCGGTTGCGGCGCCGCGGCATCGACGCCGGTCAAGCGCTCCCCGCCCGGCTGTCCGCTTTCGTCGTCGAGAGCGGACTCACCGGGATCTCCACCGATACCCTAGCCGTTCGACTCGGCGCGCCGCCGGGCCATGTGACGGCGGTCATCGCCGAGGCGGGGCGGGACCTCCTGTCGTCAGGAGCGACCGTCGTCCAGCGGAAAGCGGTGACGACGGAAGCGACGCGGCTGGCCGACGTGCTCCGGCGTCACCACGAGGAGCATCCGCTCGATCCAGGGATGTCGCTGCAGGCCCTCCGGGCAGCGGTGGGGGCGCCGGCGTCGCCGGTCGTGATCGATGCCGTCTTGCAGGAGGGCACGCGAACGGGAGGCGCGTTCGAAGTCGCGGGGAGCGTGGCGCGCCTTTCAGGTTGGCGCCCCGCCTTCGACGCCCGCGCGACTGATGTCCAGCAGAAGCTCACCCGGCGGCTCGTCGAGGCACGCTGGCAGATCCCCACCGTCGCAGAGCTCGAGCGGGAGTTTCCGGGCGCTCCGGTGCGCGCCCTCCTCTCTCATCTGGCCCGCGAGGGCGCGGCCGAGTCCATCGACGGCGAACGCTATGCCGCGCAGGGGGCCCTGGCGGAGTTCCGCTCCGCGCTCGAGACGGCGCTCGCCGAGCTGGGCTCCGCCACACCGGCGGAGCTGCGGGACCGCTTCGGGCTAACACGCAAGTACTTGATCCCGCTGCTCGAATGGGCGGACCGGCGAGGGGTGACGCGTCGACGCGGCGATGCGCGCGTGTTGGTGAGGTTGACAGCCGGGAAAGGCGGCTCGTAGTATTGGATCAGCGCCCTGGCTTCACGGTATCATCAGCGACAAGGAGACTGACCGGAATCATCTTTCGTTTGCACAGGAGTAGTGGCATGATGCGGCACGCCTGGGCCGTACTGGGGCTCGGGCTTTGGTTGGCAGGAGTGCAGGGGGGGGCGCTGGCGGCACAGACCCCTATCGGGCCCCAGCAGAATCGCTCGAATCCGTTCAACCCGGCGACCACAATTCCCTTCAAGGTCAGCGGGGAGTTGTTCCTCAAGGGTCACCGGCCTGTGGTATCCCTGCGGATTTACAACGTCCTCGCCCAGCTCGTCGCGATCCCGATTCTGCGGGGAACGGATAAGCCGCTCGACAGCCTCGCCTTAAGCTGCCCTACCACACTCGGTTGCGCCTATAGCGCCTATTGGGACGGCTTTGTGGCGAACACCGGGAAGCCGGCGGCGTCCGGCGTCTACATCTACCAGCTGGTCATAGACGGCAAGCGCTTCACCAAGAAAATCGTTGTGAAGTAAGGAGTTCTGCCAAAAGGGCACCCTTCTTGGGCACGGACGTTGCCTAGCTGAGCGGCCATGATAAAGCCAGATCGTTTGACCGTGAAGGCGGCCGAGGCGCTGCAGGAGGCCGCCTCGTTGGCGCGCGCACGGGGTAACCCCGTGATCAACGACGCACACCTCTTCCTCGCCCTCTTGGGGCAGGACGAGGGCATCGTCGTCCCCCTCCTGCAGAAAGCCGGCCTCAACGTCACCCAGCTCGCCGCCGACATGCAACGCGAAGTCGACCGCTTCCCAAAACAATCAGGGAGTACCGCCGAACCCACGCTGTCGCGCGAGCTGTCCCGCCTGCTCGACCGCGCTGAGGACGAGGCGAAAGCGCTCGGCGACGCATACGTATCGACGGAGCACCTGCTCCTCGCTCTTGCCGAGGAGAAGGGCACGACCGCCCGGCAGCTGCTCTCGGCGGCGGGTGTGGATCGCGACGACCTCCTGGCCGCGCTTCAGGGTGTTCGAGGAGCGCACCGTGTGACCGACCAGGAGCCCGAGCAGAAGTACCAGGCGCTCGAGCGCTTTACGCGCGATCTGACCGAGCAGGCGCGCAAGGGCAAGCTCGATCCGGTGATCGGCCGGGACGAGGAGATCCGCCGGGTGATGCAGGTGCTGTCCCGCCGCACCAAGAACAACCCTGTCCTGATCGGGGAGCCCGGCGTCGGCAAGACGGCGATCGTCGAGGGCCTCGCGCAGCGCATCGTCAACGGGGACGTGCCGGACTCACTGCGCAACAAACACCTCGTCGGACTGGACCTCGGCGCCCTTGTCGCCGGCACCAAGTATCGCGGCGAGTTCGAGGAGCGCCTCAAGGCTGTGCTCAAGGAGATCACAACCGCCGAAGGCAGGTACATCGTCTTCATCGACGAGCTGCACACGTTGGTGGGTGCCGGCGCCGCCGAAGGGGCGGTCGATGCCTCGAACATGCTCAAGCCGGCGCTCGCGCGCGGCACGTGATCGGCGCCACCACGCTGGACGAGTACCGCAAGTACGTCGAAAAGGACGCCGCCCTGGAGCGCCGGTTCCAGCCGGTGTACGTCGGCGAGCCGTCGGTCGAGGACACGATCGCCATCCTGCGCGGTCTGAAGGAGCGCTACGAGATTCACCACGGAGTACGGATAACGGACAACGCCTTCGTGGCCGCGGCGACGTTGTCGCACCGCTATATCACGGACCGGTTTCTCCCCGACAAGGCCATCGACCTGGTGGACGAGGCGGCGGCACGGCTGCGCATCGCCATCGATTCGCTACCCCAGGAGATCGACGAGGTCGAGCGTAAGATCGTACAGCTCGAGATCGAGCTCGCGGCCCTGGCCAAGGAGAAGGACAAGGCGGTCAAGGAGCGCCGCGCCAAGCTCGAGGAAGAGCTGGCGGAGCTGCGCGAGCAGTCGAACGCGATGAAAGCGCAGTGGCAGGCCGAGCGGGACGCGATCGCGAAGCTGCAGGCGAAGAAGGCGGAGCTGGAGCAGCTCCGGGGCGAAGCGGACCAAGCCACGCGGCGCGCCGATCTCCAGAAGGCGGCCGAGATCAGTTACGGCCGGATTCCGGCGGTCGAAAAGGAGATCGCGGGCCTCGAAAAGCGGCTTGCGGAGATCCAGAAGAAGGGCAAGTACCTGAAGGAAGAAGTCGACTCCGAAGACATCGCGGAGATCGTGTCGAAGTGGACCGGAATCCCGGTGTCCAAGATGCTCGAGTCGGAGCGCGAGCGCCTGACCCGCCTCGAGGAGGAGCTCGGGCGTCGCGTGATCGGTCAGCCTGAGGCGCTCGCCGCCGTGGCCAACGCGGTGCGCCGCGCCCGCGCCGGGCTCCAGGATCCGAATCGCCCCACGGGGTCGTTCATCTTCCTCGGGCCCACTGGAGTGGGCAAGACCGAGACGGCGCGAGCCCTGGCGGAGTTCGTGTTCGACGACGAAAAGGCCATGGTGCGGCTCGACATGTCCGAGTACATGGAGAAGCACGCCGTCGCACGGATGATCGGAGCCCCGCCGGGATACGTCGGGTACGAGGAGGGCGGTCAGCTCACCGAAGCGATCCGGCGGCGGCCGTACGCCGTCGTCTTGTTCGACGAGATCGAAAAGGCGCATCCCGATGTGTTTAATGTCCTGCTCCAGATCCTGGACGAGGGGCGGCTCACCGACTCGCAAGGGCGCACCGTCGACTTTCGGAACACGGTGCTGATCATGACGTCCAACCTCGGGTCGCCGTACATCCTCGAGATGGGCACCGAAAACTGGGAGCAGGTCGAGACCAAGGTGCTCGAGCTCTTGCGCCAGACCTTCCGGCCCGAGTTCCTGAATCGCGTGGACGACACGATCATCTTCCGTCCGCTTTCGAGCGACGACATCGCCCGGATCGTGGATCTGCAGATCGCGCGGTTCCAGCGGTTGCTCGCCGAGCGCAAGCTGGCGCTCGAGATCACGCCCGCCGCAAAGCAGCTGATCGTCAGTGAGGGCTACGACCCGGTGTACGGCGCGCGTCCGTTGAAGCGCGCGATCCAGAGGTTGGTGCAGAATCCGCTCGCGCTGGCCGTCCTCGAGGGGGAGTATGCGGAGGGCGACCGGGTGCGGGTGGACCGGTCGAAAGACGGCAGTCGTCTCACCTTCGAGCGCGTCCCTGGGGGAGTGGCCGAGCCCGCGCGTGCCTGAACATCGGGAGCGGGGAGCGGGGAGCGGGACCAGACGGTCCGCTTCCGTGGCTCCGTCCGATATGGCTGGCATGGCGGCAGCGCTGGAAGAGGCCCGCCGAGCGGCGTCCGCCGGAGAAGTCCCGGTGGGCGCCGCGGTGTTTCGGGACGGCGCCGTCGTGGCCCGCGCGCACAACGAATCCGTCACCCGGGTTGATCCTACCGCCCATGCCGAGCTGCTCGCCGTGCAAGCGGCGCTGCGGGCCCTCCGGACCGATCGCCTGACCGACTGCACGCTCTACGTCACACTCGAGCCCTGTGCGCAATGCGCCGGCGCGATCGTGCTCGCCAAGGTCGGGAAGGTGGTGTTCGGGGCGCACGACCCTAAGGGCGGAATGGCCGGATCCGTTGAAGACCTGCTACGCCACCCACGCTTGAACCATCGCGTGGAAGTGGTAGGCGGAGTCGAAGCAGGGGCGTGTGGCGACCTTCTGCAGACGTTCTTCCGGGAGCGGCGCTAGATCGCCCCGAGCTCGCGGACCTCCTCCCCCAAGCGCTCCATGGCCGCATTGAGCTGCTCGTCCGCTAGGTACGGGGCCGGGCCGAGGCGCAGGACGTCCGCTCGGTAGTCGGCCGCCACGCCCCGATCTCGCAGCCGGCGACACAGCTCTTCGGCACGCGGCGCCTGCAACGCGAGGAAGCCCCCGAGCTCCGGGAGCGTTACCGCCTGGTCCCGCCTGATGAGCCGTGGGTCGGCGTCGAGCGCGTCGAACCGGTTGGCGAGGAGTCCCAGCTGATGCTGGCTCACCCGCCGCAGGAGGTCCGGGCTCAGCTCGTGCGCGTCGAAGAAGTCGAACACCCGCGCCGCCCGGTAATGGCTCGTTGGGTCATAGGTGGCCCCGGCAAATCGAGCGGCGCCCGGGCCGTAACCGACCGGACCCGTCGGCTCGCCACGCGGTAGCGACTGGAACTCGCTGAACCAGCCGGTGATCACCGGTCGGAGCGCGCAGTTGGGAGGGATCCGTAGAAAACAGTTCCCCTCGCCCAGCTGGAGGTACTTGTATCCGCCGCCGACCACGAAGGCCTCGGCCAGCCCATCCCGCCGCAACGAGAACGGCACGACGCCGAGTGCGTGATAGGCGTCCACCAGCAGCTCCGCCCCCGCCCGGCGGCACGCCGCCTGTACGCGGGTGAGGTCGCGCACGATGTGGGCGTTTTCGTAGAGGACGGCCGAGACGAGGACCGCCGAGGTGCGATCGTCCACCGTTCCGGCGAGCCGCTCGGCGAGCGTCGCGGCCGGGAGCGCGGGAACCTTGACGACCGTGATCCCTTCCTCCGCCAGACGGTCGAGCTGGCGGCGGATCGTGTGGAACTCTCCGGCCGTCGTTACGAGGCGGGGGCGTCGCCGCAAGGGCAGCGCCGAGAGCCAGCGCACGACCAGCTCGTGCGTATTCACGCCCAGCGCGATGGCGCCGTCCGCGTCGTCGAGCAGCCGCGCGAACCCGCGCCGCACGCGGTCCGCCATGACGAAAGCGTGCTCCCACTTGTCGTCTACGTACTCCGCCGCGTCGAGCCAGGCGCGTTGCTGGGCCTCGAGACCGACGTCCGGCCAGGCCTGATGTGAGTGGCCGGTCAAGAGCAACCGCTCGGCGACGCGGAACCTGCTGTAGTGACGCGCGAGCGCGTTGGGGCTCGCGTGGAGCGACTCCGGCGTCACGCCGCTCACAGCTCCGTGCGGATCGCCCAGAGGTCGGGGAACGCAGGCTTGTTCAGCGTGGTCTCGAGGTATTCGGCACCCGTGGATCCGCCGGTGCCCGGCTTCGTGCCGATGGTGCGCTGCACCATCTTCACGTGTCGATAACGCCACTCCATGACGCCTTCGTCCAGGTCCACCAACCGCTCGCACACCGACGCGACGGCGGGGTTCGTCCGGTAGACGGTGATCAGGACCTGCTGCAGCTCGCGCGACGGCTCGGGCGGCCGGGTCACGTCCCGGCTGAGCAGCGATGGCGGCACGGCGTACTGGTTCCGCACGAGGTAGGCGAGAAAAGCGTCCCACAGCGTCGACGCGCGATGCCTCGCCTCGAGCCGCCGACGGGCCTCGCTGCCTTCGGGGTAGCGCGCCACGGCCGCGGCGTTCTTCGTGCCGAGCACGAATTCGAGCTCGCGAAACTGGAATGACTGGAACCCACTGCCGGACTCCAGCCGGTCACGGAACGACAGGAACTCGAGCGGCGTCATCGTCTCGAGCACGTCGATTTGCGCCACCATCACCTTCAGTACGGTGAGGATGCGCTTCAAGGTGTGCAGCGCTCGCGGCGTGGCGTTGTCGCGCAGCAGCTTCTCGAGATAGGCGAGCTCGTGCAGCATCTCCTTGAACCACAGCTCGTACACCTGATGGATGACGATGAACAGCATCTCGTCGTGCTCGGGGCCGGCGGAGCGCGGCTGCTGCAGCGCCAGGAGCTCATCGAGCTTCAAATAGCTGGAATAACTCACCGCCATCGGGTAACCCTCACGTGAACCGCGGCTTGTAGGTGTCGAGCGTGGAATACTGAGGCGGCCAGGGCAGCGCATGGCCCATCTCGTGCGCGGCGTGGCGGGTCCAGTAGGGATCCCACAGGTGCGCGCGCGCCAGGACGCAGAGATCGGCGCGCCCGGCCGCGAGAATCGTGTTCACGTCGGTGTACGACGAAATGTTGCCCACCGCCATCGTCGGTATCCCGACTTCATGTCGCACCCTGTCCGCGAACGGCGTTTGGAACTGGCGCCCATACACCGGTTTCGCATCGGGCACCGTCTGACCCGCCGAGACGTCCACGACGTCACAGCCGTGCGCCCGAAGGAGCCGGGCGATCTCGACCGCGTCGGCGGGTTCCGTGCCACCCGGAGCCCAGTCCACGGCGGAGATGCGCACGGAGATCGGCTTGCGCTCCGGCCATACCGCACGGACGGCATCGAACACCTCGAGGGGGAATCTCAGTCGATTCGCGAGCGCGCCGCCGTAGTCGTCGCTACGTTGGTTGGTGAGCGGCGAAATGAAGCTGGCCAGCAGATAGCCGTGCGCGAAGTGGATCTCGAGGATGTCGAAGCCCGCCTGATCTCCCATGCGCGCCGCACGCACGAAGTCATCGCGCACGGCGTCCATATCGGGCCGGTCCATGGCGCGGGGGACCTGGCTGTGGGGGAAATAGGGAATCGGGGAGGCGGCGATGATCTCCCAGTTGCCTTCGGGAAGCGGCTCGTCCATTCCCTCCCAGGCGAGCCGGGTCGAGCCCTTGCGGCCCGCGTGGCCGAGCTGGAGCCCGATCTTCGCGTGACTGTGGGCGTGGACGAAGTCCACGATCCGCTTCCAGGCCTGCACGTGCTCCGGCTTGTACATGCCCGTGCACCCCGGCGAGATCCGGCCTTCGCGCGAAACGTCGGTCATCTCCGTGAAGACGAGCCCCGCACCGCCCAGGGCCCGCGTCCCGAGGTGAACGAGGTGCCAATCATTGGGCGTGCCGTCGACCGCGCAGTACTGGCACATCGGGGACACGACCACACGGTTCGCGAGCAGGAGGTCGCGCAGCCGGAATGGCGTGAAGAGGGGAGGCGGGGGCGGGTTGCTGGGCACAGCGACGCCGCTCTGCTCCTCGGTCCGCGCGGCGAACCAGCGGTCCACGGCACCAACGAACGCAGGGTCGCGGAGCCGCAAGTTATCGTGCGTGATCCGCAAGCTCCGCGTGAGCAGGTTGAAGGCGAACTGGAGCGGTACGAGATCCATATAGCGCTCGGTGTCCTCGAACCACTGGAGGCTGACCTGCGCCGCGCGCTGCAAGCTCTCGACCGAGGGTCGCCGCTCCGCTTCGTACGTCGCGAGCGCGGCGGGGACGTCGCCAGCGGGCGCGCGCACGAGCGCGCCCGCCAGGGCGACGGCGTCCTCCATGGCGAGCTTTGTGCCGGATCCCACCGAAAAGTGCACGGTGTGAGCGGCGTCCCCCAATAGCGCCACATTCTGGTGATGCCAACGGCGGTTTCGCACCGTGCCGAAGTTGCGCCAAAGAGAGCGATTGGTTAGCAGCCGGTGCCCCTGGAGCTCCTCGCGAAACAACGCCTCGCAGAACGCGACCGTCGCGCGCTCGTCGGCGCGGTCCATCCCCGCCGCTCGCCAGGTCCCCTCCGTGGCTTCGACGATGAACGTCGAGCCCTCGGGTTCGTACTGATAGGCGTGGACTCGCCACAGGCCGTGCTGATCGCGCTTGAAGTAGAACGTGAACGCGGGGAAGGGGCGGGTGGTCCCGAGCCACACGTAGCGATTGGGACGCCAATCCACGGTGGGCTCGAACCGATCGGCAAACTGTCTGCGTAACACGCTGTTGAAGCCGTCGGCCGCCACTACGAGATCGGCGCCGCGGTAGGCGCTGGCGTCCGTGACCTCGGTGCCGATCTCGACGCACACCCCGAGCGCTTCCACGCGGCGGCGCAGGATCCCGAGAAGGGTCCGGCGCGATAGCCCGCTGAACCCATGGCCGGTGGACGTGACTACCGTACCATTGAAATGGACGTCGATGTCGTCCCAATGATGGAATTGCCGGACCATCTCGTCGTGGGTCTCGCGATCGGCCTCCGCGAGGTTGTCCTGAGTCGCGTCGGAGAAGACGACGCCGAACCCGAACGTGGCCTCCAGGGGGTTCCGCTCGATCACCGTCACGTGGTGCGCGGGATCCGCCAGCTTCATTTGGATCGCGAAGTACAGTCCGGCCGGCCCGCCGCCCACGACGACGATCTTCATCGGACGCCTTCCGCCTGCTTCAGCAGCTGCCCCGCCACGATGAGGTGTTGGATCTCGGTCGTGCCCTCGTAGATCCGCAGCGCCCGGACGGCCCGGTACAGCCGGTCCACCGGATGGGACGCGAGCACGCCGCGGCCCCCGAGGATCTGAACGGCGTCGTCCACGATCCGCTGCGCGGCCTCGGTCGCGAAGGCCTTCGCCATCGCCGCCTCGAGCGTCACGCGCTCCGCGCCGCGATCCTTCTCCCAGGCCGCCCGGTAGGTGAGCAGCCGTGCGGCAGTGAGGTCCGTCGCCATCCGCGCGAGCTTTTCCTGAATCAGCTGGAACTCCCCGAGCGTGCGTCCGAATTGTCTCCGCCGGGTGGCGTGCGCGACGGCCTCGTGCAACGCCCGCGTGGCCATTCCGCACGCAGCCGCGGCCACGGTCGCACGCAGCCGGTCGAGCGTGGCCAACCCGAGCTTGAAGCCCTCACCTTCGGCGCCGAGACGGCTGGACGCGGGCACGCGACAGTCCTGGAACGCGATCTCGCCGAGTGGGTGCGGCGCCGAGAGCACCAGAGGACGCACGAACGTGAGCCCGGGAGCGTCCGCCGCAACCACGAAGGCCGAAATCCCCTTGTTGCCCT
>Ga0209267_1002637_pt1 | contig 11448 bp, 10 predicted proteins | sample GraSoiAngelo_137_FD_185894 | JGI IMG/M metagenome (GOLD analysis project Ga0209267, IMG submission 185894) | Grasslands soil microbial communities from the Angelo Coastal Reserve, California, USA - 14_0929_09_30cm (SPAdes) (version 2) | ecosystem: Environmental > Terrestrial > Soil > Grasslands ... | reverse complement strand
GAATTTCGCCGCGAGGGCAATCGCTTTTTCCTTTTTCTCATCGTGCTGGTGGTCGCCTCGATTGCCGTTGTAGCATTGTTAGCTGGGCTGGTTTTCGGTTCCATCATGTTGTGGCGGAATTACCACATCTCGAACACGCCAGCGCTGCTCGTTCTCGTGCCAATTGCCGTCTTCACCTGGGTCGCATTCGTGGTTGTGGTGAATCTGATTACTTATTTCATGCCGCCGGTGATGTATGCGCGACGCTGTTCGCCGGGCGAGGCTGCCCGCGGTCTCCTGCAACTGGTTCTCGATGAACCGGCTCCTTTCATTCTCTTCATTTTATTCATGATCGCGCTCTGGATCGGATGGATCATGGTGGGTTGCCTGGTGACGTGCCTGACCTGTTGTCTGGCGTCATTGCCTTACATTGGGACCGTCATGGTGTTGCCTGTTCCAGTCTTCTTCCGCTCCTTTTCGCTTCTTTTCTTGCGCCAATTCGGATCCGACTGGGATGTGTGGAAAAAAACCCCGGTTCCGGAGACGACTACTCCGCCGCCAGTGCAAACGATCGTTCCAGCTCCGCCGCCGGCACCGGCCGTACCAACGCAAGAAACCACTCCGCGGGCACCGGAAATTCCGCCGGAAGAGCCGAATCCCCCAGCACGCTCTCCCTATGAGCCGCCGAAGTCGCCGCCGCCGCCGCCATGAACGTATTGGCTAACGAGAACTGTGCGGGCGCGTATTCCAGGAATAATGCGACGTTTGGACAAGACTTAGAGAGCTACTCCTGTCGCCTGGGACCACGTTTCGCGTTCATTATGTCTGCCCCAGCTGCGCTTCTGCTTCTGCGATGGATTGATCCCGTGGTCGCGGGAAACTGGTTACCGTTTCATCCGTCGTGCGGCGCGATCACAGGATTACCCTGCATTTTTTGCGGAATGACACGGGCATTGCATTTACTCCTCAATGGCAATTTTGTCGGGGCAATTTATTTTAACTGGCTCGCCTTTCCCTTTCTCGGAGCCATCATTTTTTTGATTGCCCTATTTGCCATCGAGATTGCAAAACGACGTGTGATTTTGAGGTCGAGCGTGATCTTGTCGATGACGCGGCGGCGGCTAAAGGTATTTGGACTGGGCGTATTGTTACTTTGGACGCTGCAAGCGTATCTCGCCGTTTCGCAACACAAGCATGAACTACTTAATTCGCGCGGGCCGCTTTACGCCCTTTTTGTGCGCTGATCCAAGGAACGGCAATTTCTAAACTGCCTCGGCGGACTGGAGACCGCCGTTGCTTGTTGGTGAGGACCTGCGGATTCAATTGCTGGAACACGGACCAGAGGCCTGTGCGCCACACAGGGATCCAGTCTTGTATTCCGGCCCTTTAGCCGCCTGGCACTAATCCCAGCAGCCGTCTCTTGTCTGCGCCGGACAAACCGCTGTTTTGGATCCACGCACTCGCTGCGGCCGGATCCTTGTTCAGCCAAAAGGTTGCAATCCCATTGAGGGATTTATCGCGAATTTTCGGATCGGAAATGGTCACGGCCCATGCCGCTGCGGCATTGGGATCTTTTCGCAGCAAATTATAAGCATAAGTCCCGAGCGCCTCATCACGTGCCGAGCCGCTAAGTCCCTTGATCCATTCGCCAGCGGCCGCGAGATCGCTGGCGGCCCAGTAGTTGATGGCGCCGCCCAATGTCGCTTCCCGCACATCGGCCGGAAGCGTAGCGGCGTATTCGCTCGCACTCTGTGGATCATTAACCGCCATTTGAATAACCAAAACGTGTTCTGCCTGTCGGCGCGTGTCCAAATCCGGGAGTTTACCAACCCATTCTTTGGCACGCTCCGGATCTTTGGAAAAAATGTAACTGGTCAAGGTAGAAGCCATTTGCCGCCCCGCTGAATCAGTCGCCCGCGTTGCCACGTACTGCTCCGCGGCTGCGCTGTCCTTTGACCACCAGCCATTGATCGCACCGTTCATTGCTCCTTGGAACCCTTGAGTATCGCCATGGGCGCGCGCCCATTCGATCGCAGCCGATGGATCAATCGCAGCCCAACTTTGCGCAATAACCGATGCAGCCGGATGGAAACGCATCGCGTCCACTTGCATGGCATCGAAGAATTTCGCGGCGCCGACTGGATCAAGGTCGGACCATTTCACGAGCAGAGAATTCAGAAAGCCATTCCGTTGCTCACGCGTAAGGACATCCGCCGGCCATTCCTGGATTTGTTTGGCCAAAGCCTTTGCCTGAGCTGCATCGGCGCTGGTGATTACCGATTGGACAGCCGTCGTTTTTTCCTCGGAAATTTTGAATCCCGCTGCTGCTCGCAATGCCGCGACGGAATCAAAATGCGCCCAGGCTTTAAAAAATGCGGCAACCTTTGCATTCGTTTCTTTGCCAGCGGGTAAGTTTTTCAATTGTGCGGCCAACTCATCCAGCTGCTGCGGCGATAGCGTGGAAAGCACGCCGTACAATTCCTGAAACGGAACCGTCATGATATCCCCAAGCAAGATGTTGGAATGTTCCATTTCCGATTCCAGACGTGAACCTGATTTCGGCTTCACCTTGGTGGTGCCGGCAGAGCTACCTTCACTAGCTTGTACGACAGTTGAGGCAGAGCGACGCGCGGGCGAGACCGCCAGGCCAATCATCACGCCAATGAAGATACCGGCGGCCAGCAGCGACGTCGCGCGAACGATCGAGTTATCCATGAATCGTTAGATTTCGGTCGCGGCCCAGAATTTTCGAAACGCGCCCGGCCAACTACGATCGACGACGGCTTGCCGCGCCTGCCGCGACATCTGATCGCGCTTGCGTTTGTCGTTCACTAAATCGCGGATGGCCCGGGCCAAATCTTCAACGTCGTGCGATTTCGTAACCACGCCGTTGACGTTCGCTTCGACCAGTTCTTTCGGCCCGCCCGTGTCCGAGACAATTACTGGAACGCCGGAAGCCTGCGCTTCAATGACGACGTTTCCAAAAGTGTCAGTCGTGCTGGGGAAAACAAAAACGTCAGCGGAAGCATAGGCGGCGGCGAGTTCTTTGCCGCGCAAATAACCGGTGAAGACTGCCTCGGGCAGCGCCTTGTTTAATGCCTGCAAATAGGGACCGTCGCCGACGAGATAGAGTTGAATGGGAAGTCCTTCGTTGCGCAGTTGCCGGTAAGCTTGCGCCAGAACATCGAGGTCTTTCTCTTTCGAAATGCGGCCGACGTAAAGCAAGTGAACCGCGCCGTTGAGTTCACCGAACTTTTCCCAAAAAGCCGGATCGCGATGTTCTGGACTGAATAACGTCGTATCCAGACCACGCGGTAGAATTTTTAATTTTTCCGCGGCAAATCCGCGCACAATCCAGCTTCGTCGATATTCCTCCGAGTTGACGAAGACGCTGTCGAGTTGGCCATAGAACCAATGCATGTAATGCCAGGCCACACTTTCAAGAAAACTGTCGTCGGTCAGAATGCGGATGTATTGCGGAAAGTCCGTGTGATAAATGCCGCTCGTTTGCAGATTCAACATTTTCGCCGCTGCCAATGCGGTCAACCCGATCGGTCCCGGCGTGCTGATAATGATTTCAGTGAATCCCTCGCGCTGAATGTAATCGAGCATGCGCAGGATTGGCGGGAAGCTAAGTTTTTGCAGCTCATATTCAGGCAACTCGAATTCGCCGATCGGTTTGAAATTTTTGATCGGAATATCGGCGATGTGAATCTCGCTGCGCGACGTCACGACAGTGAGATCGGCGCCCGCGTTCTTCGCTGCTGCCGTCATTTTGCGAATGGTAGTGGCGACGCCATTCACGTCTTCAAGGGTATCGGTAAACCAGGCGCGTTTAGTGTTGCGCAAATTCTCCGGAATGATGCCGGTCATTTCCTGACTGTGAAACGCATAGATGTAGGGGGCGAGAACAATGAGAAGCGGTGCGATGGCGGTGAGCGCTTGCATGCCCTCGACCAGATTTCCTCCCGTTATTTGCTGCATGAACCGTTGAAAAAAACGAAACGCCAATTGCTCCGACACAATATTGGCGAGGAGAAAAGCGCGGCGTTCCGGTTCGGCGACCACTTCGACTTCGCGCGCAATTTTCTCTTTCACTTCAGGCCGGGCGAAATAGCGCGAGAGCTCGTTCCAAAGTGAGACATTGGCCGGCTTGGCTAGCTCGAAAATCTTTCCGGAAAGCACACCTTGCGCAACGAACGTGGCTTTCTCACGCAGAGTGAATTGCGTCGGATCTCGCCCTTCCATGAAGCGCGAGAACATTTGCTCGAGCAACGCCGCGCTCGGTCCCAGTTTTTCGTGGAAACGCCCCTGAATAAAACCGGAGAGCGTGTTGTAAAATCCGTGCGAAAGGGCGAGGGGAGTTCCGGCGCGACCTTTGGGCTGACAACGGCCCACCCTGACATGAGCGAGAAATTCTGCCGACGTTTTTGCCTTAGGCGTTTCAGTGAAAGCGGAAGCGAAGAATTTTCCACCGTGATCATCGGAGCCGGCAACGAGAATTTTTTTCCACGGCTCGGGGTGAGTCGGAGCGAGATCATGGCGATTGGCGAACTCGTTAATTTTTGCCGGCGTGAGTTCGCGCAGCAGTTTGGTCCCGAGATCGCTGAGCAGGGAATCGCGCAAGCCATTGATGCCTTCAAAATGTTTGAAGAGAAGGATCAGCCGTTCCAGATGCGCGGAGGTGAGCTTGCCGTTGACGCTATAGAGCGGGTGGGCAATGGCATGCGCAATTCGATTTTCCGCCAGATATTTCTGCAGCTCGAAAATGTTGCTACGAAAGACCGAGATATCTTGGTGTTGCGCTGGAGCAATCCCCCAGACCAGCACATGAATTTTACACGGATCTTGAGGAAAATAAGAAGTAATCTGTTCACTAATAAAAGTCTGCGGTTTGTCAGCAATCGCTAGACAACCGTCAATACAGTCGTGGTCCGTGATGGTGACAAAATCCATCCCGCGCTCACGTAATTGCGTATAAAGATCGACCGGCTCGGTGCAGCTGTCAGGAAAATCGAACCGCCGGAATAGCCATTCTTCCGAACGCGCACTGAACTTAGAGTGAATGTGAAGATCGCACCGACTCATACCGCTTTTCGATTTGTTCGCTGCCTCCCAATCCAATCGCGATAGGTGGTCGCATTACGGGTGCGGGCGAAGCGTTGGATGAGCCGAAGAATTTGGCTCCAGATTTTCGCAGCCTCGAAATCCGGGGGATGAATACTCAAGCGCGCCAGCTCGCGCATTTCGAGACTGCGCGAGAGCGCGGCATTCCACCCCAGGCTGACGGTGCGACGCCATTTCGAATGCGTGCTGTAAACCAGGGAGCGCGTTACTTCGCGTTCGCCGGTCAGAAGATCAAGGACGCTGTCGATCCGAGTGGTGTATTGCATTCCGGCATCACGCGCCGCGCGCTCGCCCGCGTCGTTAAGCAGCCAGGCCGGCGCCACAAATCCAATCGGCGATAGGCGCGCGGCTTTGAATTCATCGCGCGCTTTGGTAATTCGCGCGAACGCTTCGTCGTAATTCAGATCAAAAAATTCGCCTTCGTCCTGGGTGTAAAATCGGGTCATGAATTTTTCGCTGATCCGTTCGTCCGCGCGCCGTGGACGTTCATGAAAATAACCGTGAATCACAATCTCATGTCCGCGCGCCTCGAGATCGCGCAACCATGAAACAAAATTCTTGTCCTCGACTGCGCTCCCTTGCCGATGATAATTCGGCACAACCAAAAGCGAAGTGGTCCGAACGCCGGCACGCTTCAGCTCCTCGATAATCCTGGCCGACGCCTTGTGTGTGCAGGGCGCAACATCATGCAACGAAACTATAAATGAACGCCTCGGGGTTTCCGCCGCCAACATTGGCAGGAAATCCGCGGCCACGGCCTCCGTCATGGCCTCAAACTTCCTCCTCTGACGCCAGCCGAACAAGGCGAAAATGGGGCGTTCGACAATGGCTCTCCTTTGCCGCAAAATCGTGGCCATGCCGCTGATCACGTTCGAAGGCTCCGAGGGCTGCGGAAAATCGACCCAGGTGAAACGCCTCGCCGCCCGGCTGGAAAAGTCCGGAATCGCAGCGGCGGTTTTTCGAGAGCCCGGCGGCACCGCGATTGGCGAAGCCATTCGGCATTTGCTCCAGCATTCTGAAGAGAATCACGCCATGACGCCGGAAACCGAATTGCTCCTTTTCGAAGCGAGCCGCAGCCAACTCGTGCGCGAAGAAATTCAGCCGGCACTGCAGCGCGGAGAATGGGTGATTTGCGATCGTTTTTTTGATTCAACCACGGTTTACCAAGGTGTGGCGCGGCATCTCGATCCTTGGCTGGTGAAAAACCTGAACGCCTTTGCCATTGGCGATTCCATTCCCGACCTTACTTTCGTGCTCGACATTGATCGGGCCACCGCGCAATCGCGTCTCGGCCATCGAAAAAAAATTCGCGATCGCATGGAGGAAGAGTCTGATGAATTTCACGAGCGCGTGATCCGCGCCTATCGAGAGCTAGCCGAGGACGAACCGAAACGCGTAGTCCTGATCGATGGCCGAGTCTCGATCGAGGCAATCGAGCAACAAATCTGGAATGAACTTGCTCAACGCTTTCCTGACCTCGGAAAACACCAAACACCAAATATCAAACTTCAAACATCCTGAATGTCTTTCTCCGCAGACAGCGCGTTGGAATATTTGCAACGCGCGCACAAAAAAAACCGGCTCGCTCATGCCTATCTTATTTCAGGTCCAGCTGGGAGCGGGAAATCGGACGTTGCCGCCCGGCTAGCCGCGGCCTTGAACAAGACCACGCCGGAGAAAGTTCTGCGCGCGCAGGCGCCCGATGTTTTTGTGACCGAACCCGCCTCGCGCTCGCGCAGAATTGTGGTCGATCAAATCCGCAGTCTTGAGCGCGCCCTGCAACTGTGCGCCGCCGGAAATCGTAGGAAGATTGGGATCATTCGTGATGCCGATCGAATGCAAACGCAGGCGGCGAATGCATTTCTAAAAACCCTGGAGGAACCGCCGCAGAATTCGCTTCTGCTTTTGCTCACCGCTCTTCCCGAAGCGTTGCCGGAGACAATCGTCTCGCGTTGCTTAAGCTTGCCCTTGCGCACTTCGTCCGAGGTCGCGCCGTCGCCGCAGGAAATGGAGTTGCTGCGGCTGCTGTGCGCGACGGCGGAGGAAGAATCGCGCGGCATCGAAAAGGCCTATCGGGTTTCGCAAGGGATCCAAGGTCTGCTCAATTCCATTCGCGAGCAGATCAGGGAGAAACACGCCGCGGCCTTGAAGCGCGAGGAAACACGTTACCGTCATACCACTGACGGGGGTTGGTTGGGTGAGCGTGAAGGTTATTACAAGGCGCTAACGGAAAGCGTCTATCGCGAACGGCGCAGTCGTTTGATCGAGACGCTCTTTCTCTGGTGGGCCGATGTATTGCGGGCGAAGGTCGCGAAGGCGGGGCGCCTGCTCGAACGCTGCGCAGAGGCGACAGAGAAAATCGCCGCGCAATTGAAGACGGCGGCAGTCTTGAAACGAATTCGGCATCTGGAAGAAATGCGCGATCAGTTGAACACGACCGCGCAGGAAGCGCTCGTGCTCGAAGTCGGTTGCTTGCATATCTTTCGTTAGAACTTTGGAATGCCGACGAGCTGCCTCATAATGCGATGCCATTTTCTAGTTAATATCGATTTACCCCTCACCTTAATCCTCTCCCCTCGCCGCGAGGGAAGAGGGGAGGGTGAGGCGTGCGCAATGCTATTCGCACAAAAGGCAATCGAATCTATGAGACATTAGTCAATATGCCGAAACGCCACACTCTTTCGGTCGCACTTATTGGAACGAAATTCATGGGCCGCGCCCATTCCAACGCGTGGCGGCAAGCTCCGCACTTTTTTGACTTACCTGCTGATATTCGGATGGCGACAATTTGTGGACGCGATCGCGCCGGGACCCGTCGTGCAGCGAAAATCCTGGGCTGGGAAAAGGCAGCGACTGATTGGAAAGCGATCACGGCCGATCCGTTGATCGACATCGTCGATATTTGCACGCCTAATGATTCACATGCGGAGATGGCGACTGCAGCTGCGCGCGCGGGCAAAGCGATACTTTGCGAGAAACCGCTGGCGCGAAACGTGGCCGAAGCGCAGCGGATGGTTGACGCGGTGAAACGCGCGCGGGTCGCGAACATGGTTTGTCACAATTACCGGCGTGTGCCGGCCGTCGCCCTGGCCAAACAAATAATCGATGCCGGTGAAATCGGCGACCGCGTTTATCATTTTCGCGCTCGCTACGCCCAGGATTGGATCGCCGATGAAAATTTTCCGCTGGTCTGGCGCTTGCAATCGAAGGTCGCCGGCTCGGGCGCGCTCGGCGACATCGGCGCTCACATTATCGATCTGGCGCGATTTCTTGTGGGCGAAATTGCAGGCATTTCAGCGGTCAGCCAAACATTTGTCAAAAAGCGGTTGACGAAAAATAGACAGCTCGCCCGCGTCGACGTCGATGATGCGGTCAGCGTCATCGGCAGATTCCGCAACGGCGCCATCCTAAATCTGGAAGCGACACGCTTCGCTCCCGGCCGCAAGAATCAGCTCACATTTGAAATCAACGGCAGCCGCGGTTCGCTCGCCTTCGACCTCGAGGATATGAACCGGCTGCATTTTTACAATGCGAATGATCCCGAGCAGGCGCGCGGATTTCGTGAAATCGTGGTTACCCAATCGAATCACCCGTATGTCGGAAATTGGTGGCCGCCCGGCCATATTATCGGCTACGAACATTCCTTCGTGCACACCATTGCCGACTTTGTAAAAGCCGTTGCTACTCACAAACGCATCCAGCCCGATTTCGCCAGCGGATTAAAGACGCAGCGTGTCCTGGATGTCGTCCAACACGCGCGAGCTTTGTCCTCGCTGTAATCGAACTGGACTAATCATATGAAACGAAAGACAACCGGGACGAGACGTAAGGCGACATCTGCGAAAGCAAACAAGCCCAAGACTCACAATGATTATCTTGCTGCAGTGACGGAAGACAAGCGACCGGCATTGCAAAAACTTCGCAAGGCAATTAAGTCGGCAGCGCCGAAAGCGGAAGAATGCATCAGTTATCAAGTGCCAGCATTCCGTCTGAATGGAAAATTTTTGGTCGCTTATGGTGCCGCGACAAATCACTGCGCTTTCTATCCTGGCTCTACAGTTAAAGCGCTTAAGGAGGAGCTGAAAGGCTACGATACCAGCAAGGGCACGATCCGCTTTCCAGCCAATAAACCGTTGCCGTCCGCTCTGGTGCGGAAGTTGGTAAAGCTCCGGATTGAACAGAGGGCGTAATAGTTATCAGCTATTAGTTAGACGCGCCCTATCGCATACCGGTGTCGCAACGCCAGTCCACCTTGGTCATCTGCCCGACAACTACATCGGCTTCGAAAGGGCCGTAGTGCCCGATTCCGCCTTTTTTGTCCTTCAGTGAGACGGTATAGTGACCCGGTTCCAGTGAAAGACGAAAGTAGCCCTGATCGTCGGTGGTGAAGGATGTCGCTATTCCTTTTTCGTTTTGCGCGATGAATGTCGCGTTTGCTAATGGCCTCGAATCGGGAACTCCGATTCTCGCTGGTCCACCGTGCACGGGACCGACTGTAATTACGCCTTCGACTCCGGTTTGTGGTTCAGAGGCGGGAAGCGTTGCGGCAAGGAGGAGGCAGCAGGATAGAATGGACGGCGTCGAGATCATCGGGAAATAAACACCGAAAAGCTGAAATGTTCAGGGATGACCGGGATCAGCGATCCCGGCTACAATACCAGAAAACGAGACCGCGTAGCGACAAAGTCCGTGATGTCGCGTGTGCAGCCGACACGGCTGCCGTTACAGAATGATCACGCGGCCTTTCTCTGGCGGGATGCGGCTGAACTCTTGCGCGCGGGATGGGATTTTCGCGTCTTATTCAAGCTCTCCTGCAGGACCGAGACGAGATCGATCACTTTGGTAGATGGCCGCGGTTTCGGTTTTGGTTTTTCTTCGATTTCTTTCCCGCCCGCTTCAACTTTCTCTTCGATCACCTCCATCAAAGCCTCGCGGTAATCATCGCGATATTTCTTCGGATCCCATTTCGACGACATGCTGTCGACGAGCGCTTTTGCCATATCGAGTTCGCGTTTCCCGGGTTCGAGTTTCTTTGGGACGTGGAGCTTGTCTGTTTCCACCAGTTCGTCCGCGAAATGCATCAGCTCCAGAACCAGCACACTGTCTTCCGCTTTGACTCCCGCGAGATATTGTCGCGTTTTGATTACAACCTTGGCGATCCCGACCTTGCCGGTCTTCTCCAGAGTATCGCGCAGCAAAACATAAGCTTTGTCACCGCCTTTTTGCGGCTCCAGATAATAAGGTTTATAGAAGAATATCGGATCGATTTCTTCCTGATCGACGAAATCCTGGATGTCCACGGTCTGAGTTGCCTCGAGATCGACGCGTTGAAAATCTTCATCCTTCAGGACGATGTATTTGCCTTTTTCGTATTCGTAGCCTTTGACGATCTCATCCCACGGTACTTCCTTGCCGTCTTTCTCTGCTACGCGCTTATAATTGACTGGGCTCAAATCTTTCGCGCGCAAAAGCCGAAACTTCAGCTCTTCCTTCCGAGTCGCCGGGTAGAGGCCAATGGGAATGTTGACTAATCCGAAGCTGATGCTGCCTTTCCAGATTGCTCGCATATGTAAAACTATTTCGAACGTCAGGTGCGATCTGCGCGGGGGGCTTGTTTGCTCTGGGGAGCGCAGGCTGCTAGCCTGCAGGGTTCGGCAGCTTGCCGAACGCAACCACAAACACGTTTCCGGCAGGCTGCCGGAAACGACAGGCTGGCAGCCTGTGCTCCCCAGATGAAGCTGCATTTAAGCCGCGGCTTCGAGCTTCATGCGCCGACCCGCATCGCGAAGCGGATTACGATCAATTTCTGCTTCCGAGACAGATTGCAGCGCCCATCACGGTTTCGTATTGGGATTGGTACTTCTGCGCATCATGTCGCGCGCTAACTCCCCGCTGGCCGTCTGGATATTAGATGCTCCGGGCGCGGCGTTTCCCCCATCATCGACTTCGGCCCAACCGCTTCCCATATGGCTTCCGGTAGGCGCCGGGACCCAGACATAGTGTTTGACCCTTTTGGCTGCTGTGGGCTTCAGCTCAAAATCAATTCGCGAATTGTTCGCCGCTGTTTTCACATTGACGCTCGATTGTACTGCGCCGCGCAGGACGACGCTGACCTTATACACGCCCGGTGACAGCCGGGTGGAGGAATAATGACCGCGAGTGTCGGTCTTGGCCGTTGCGACGATCTTTTTGTCTTTGCCCTCGACCCGGACCTCAGCATCCTTGAGCGCCTTGCCATCGGAACCATGCACGGTGCCCTCGATGGATTGGCCGAATGCGACTCCCGAAAAAACCACGGTCCCTGCTACGAAAATAGCGGCCAAAACTCTTGTTCGATAAAAC
>Ga0209267_1002636_pt1 | contig 11449 bp, 9 predicted proteins | sample GraSoiAngelo_137_FD_185894 | JGI IMG/M metagenome (GOLD analysis project Ga0209267, IMG submission 185894) | Grasslands soil microbial communities from the Angelo Coastal Reserve, California, USA - 14_0929_09_30cm (SPAdes) (version 2) | ecosystem: Environmental > Terrestrial > Soil > Grasslands ... | reverse complement strand
GCCATGGTCGAACACGGCCACCGCCACCGCATCGAAGGTCGTGCTGACGTGAAAGCTCCGGAGCGCGTCCATCAGCTCGGAGAAGTAGAAGTCGCGCATCTCCAGGCGCCGCGCGCCGGCAGTCCTGTTAGGCCCGTCGACAACTCGCACACCCATCGCTTCCACCCGGGTCAGGTCGTCATCGAAGGTTCGCGCGGCGTCCGGAGTCGCAGAGACCTTGAGCCCCTTCCGCAGGTGCGCCTCGACCGCCCAGTGATCCGGTCCGCCGCCCATCGTCACGCCGGTGAGGAACAGGTCCGCTCCGTCGGCGGTCGCTTGCGCGACCTGTTCGGCCAGCAGCGCGGTCGGCGACGGCATGATCAACTGAACCGCGTTTTCGATCAGCGTGCCGGCCTCGAACACCAGGATGTCCTGGGTGCCGGTGCCAACGTCGATCGTCAGGACACGAGGGTGGGCCACCGTGAACTAGCGTACTGCCGGCATGGCGGTCGGCCCGGCAAGGCCGGTCGCCCGCGGGCGTTGCGCTGTCGATGGTCGCCCGCCTCCAGTCCCCTCCTCCCCCACCCTTGCACATAACGGGGGAGGGAGCTTTCGTGTCCTTGCCGGCGAGGGTTGCCCTGGCGGTCGGCGCGCTCGCCGGCTATGTCGCACTGGCCGGCCTGCTGTTCGCCGGAGCCTGGACGCATCCGTTTACCCGGGTGATTGGCGATGGCGGCGACTCGATCAACTTTGCCTGGTTTCTTGGCTGGTCGCACTTCGCCCTCACCCATCACCTGAGCCCGCTGCTGAGCAGCTACATCGATCTGCCGGCGGGGGCGAACCTGACCTGGAGCACCGACATCCCGCTGCCGGCTGCCATGCTGTCGCCGCTGACCGGCCTGTTGGGGCCGGTCTTTACCTACAACCTGCTGGTCACGCTCGGAGTCGGCGCCTCGGCCTGGACGGCCTTCATGGCGATCCGCCGCTATGCGCGCCGGCTGCCCGCCGCGGCTGCCGGGGGATTGCTATACGGATTCTCGCCGACCATGATGGCCCACGCCCTCGGCCACCCCCATGTGGTCGTCGCCCCGATTCCGCCACTCATCCTCATTGCCCTCGACGATCTGCTCATCCGTCACCGGCAGCCACGCTGGCTGATGGGGACGGCGCTCGGCGTGCTGGCCGCCGCGCAGCTGGTCACCGGCGAGGAAGTGCTGGCCAGCACCGCCCTGCTCGCCCTCATCGGTCTGGGACTGCTGGCCGCGATGCACCGCCGGGACCGCGCCGCCCTCTGGGAGGCTACCCGACACGCCGTGCCCGCCCTCGCCCTGGCCGCCGCCATCTTCCTGGCGCTCGGCGCGTACCCGCTGTGGACCCAGTTCCTCGGTCCGCAGCGACCCGATCGAGTCCTCGAGCCGCGCAACGAATACGTCAGCGACCTCTTCAGTTTCCTGGCCCCCACCCGGATCCAGTGGCTCGCACCGTCCTGGCTTGTCGGTTGGACTCAGCGGTTTCACGGCAATCTCGGGGAATGGGGGAGTTACCTGGGCGCGCCGCTGATCGCGTTACTGGCCTGGACGGCGTACCGTAACTGGCGCTCCGAAACCGTCCGGCTGGTGACCTGCCTTCTTCTCGTGTGTGCCGCGCTCTCGCTCGGCTTCACGCTCCACATCGCCGGTCGCACCACGCTGGTGCCGGCGGCGCTCCTGGCCCTGCTGCTGATTCCCCTTCGGCGCACGATTCCGGCGGGCTTCTTGCTGGCGACCGCCGGCCTCGGCTCGCTCGCGCTCCTCTTGATGCCGGTTATCGACAACATTCTGCCCGCCCGCCTGATGCTGCAGGGGTTCCTGTTCGCCGCCATCCTGGTCGCGGTCTTCGTCGACAGTGTCCTCGACCATCGCGCGCCGCGGACGGTGTCGCTGGCGCTGTCCGCGCTGGCGATCCTCGCCCTCATCCCGGTGCTGCCCTATCCGAGCACGGCGCCGCCGCTGCCGGCGTATTTCACCGGCGCCGTCAAGCAGCTGCCCGAGGGGAGCGTCGCCCTGGTCGCCCCCTACGCCCGCGCCAGTCACGGCGAGGCCATGCTCTGGCAGGCGCTCTCCGGAATGTGGTTTCGGATGCCCGAGGGCTACATGTTCGTGCCGCACCCGGCCGTGAACTCGGCTGATCCACCCGCGTCGGCGACCCAGACGACGCTGGCGGCGCTGGAGCAAGGCGATCGACTGAACCTTGATGCCGCAGGGCGCCAGGCTCTCCTCGCCGATCTCGACCGCTGGCACGTCGCGGCCGTCATTGTCGGTCCGATGAGCCACCGGGATGCGGTGATCGCGCTCTACACCGGCCTGCTCGGCCAGCCACCCGAATTGACCGGCGGCGTCGCCCTCTGGCACCGCCAGGCCGAAGCAAGCTCGGATCTCGGATTCCGTTCATCCCCGTAGTCGATGCACAGCCTCGAGGGCCTGGTCTGCCCCAAATGCCACGAGCCGCTGACGACCAATGAGGCTGGACGCGAGCTGCGCTGTGCCCGCCACGGAAGCCGCTATCCGCTGATCGATGGCATCCCCTCATTCATGACCAGCGGCGGCGATGCTGTCGCCTTACCCGGCTGCGCGCTCAGCCTCGTGATCCCGGCCCTGAACGAAGGCACGAACCTTGAACGGATCCTGCCGGTGCTCGGAAGCGCGCTCGCGGCTCTGGGGCCGACCCACGAGATCATCGTGGTCGACGGCGGCTCGACCGACGGCACCCAGGAGGTCGTCCGCAAGCACGACGCGCGGCTGGTCAGCCAGAAGCTGCCCGGTTTCGGCGGCGCATACCGGGCCGGCTTCGAGCAGGCGCGCGGTGAGTACGTGCTGACCCTCGATGCGGACGGGTCGCATGACCCGGCATTCCTTGGCGACCTCTGGGCGGCCCGACTCCAGGGCGACGTGGTGATCGCCTCGCGCTATGTGCCCGGGGGCACGGCGGACATGCCCGCGTGGCGGCGGCTGCTGAGCCGCATCCTGAACATCACGTTTCGGCGCGGGCTCTCCCTGCCGGTCAACGATCTCTCGAGTGGGTTCCGGCTCTACCGCCGGACCGTCTTGCGCGAGCTCAAGCTCACCGCCACCGACTTCGACGTTCTGGAGGAAATCCTGATTCGCGCGCTTGCTGCCGGGTACCGGGTGGTCGAGGTGCCATTCCGCTACCGGGCCCGAGTTGCCGGTCGCAGTCATGCCCGGCTCGTCAAGTTCGCTCTCTCCTATCTGCGGACCTTCACGGCGATGTGGCGACTGCGCAACTCGATTGCCTCGTCGGACTACGATGCGCGCGCCTACGACAGCATCATCCCGCTGCAGCGCTACTGGCAACGCCGCCGCTACGCCACCATCACCCGGCTGGCGGCCGGCTTCACGCGCGTGCTCGATGTCGGTTGCGGTTCGAGCCGGATCCTGCCCGCGGTACCGGGCATGGTGGGGCTCGACATCCAGCTGCACAAGCTGCGCTATGCGCGCCGCTACGGCAATCCGCTGGTCCATGGCTCGATCTTTGAGCTGCCCTTCGTCGACGGCGCCTTCGACTGTGTCGTCTGCTCGGAAGTGATCGAGCACATCCCGGCCCAGGAAAAACCCTTCGATGAGCTGACCCGGGTGCTGAAAACCGGCGGCCGGCTGATCCTCGGAACGCCCGACTACGACCGCTGGCGTTGGCGCGCGCTCGAGTGGCTCTATGGCCGGCTGTCGCCCGGTGGCTACGCCGACGAGCACATCACCCGCTACGGGCGCGCAAACCTGTCCGCCTATCTACGGGGCAAGGGCTATGCGATCGAGAGCATCGAGTACGTCGGGGGGTCGGAAATGATCTTCAGCCTGCGCAAGCTCGCGCCGATGGTCTCGCCGGTTGCCGTCCGCTCCGTGCGGACCGCGCTGCGCGGCGAACGGTCGGTGCACGCCGCCTGAGTCACGGCTGCTCGAGATGGGCCTCGAACAGATGAAGGATCTCCTGGGGGCTGGCGGTCATCTGGTCGACGAAATAGCCGCCGTCAAAATCGAGTCCCTTGGCCCGCAGAAACCCGGCACCGGGATGGCGCTTCATGACGGCCACGCCCGGTTTCAATCGGTACGCGAGCACGGTTCGACCGCCGGCTTTGACCAGCCCGACCGCGGCGATCTCGTCCCAGGGAAGCAGCGGGCTCTTGCCGGAGCGACGGAAGATCACACCCTCGTCCATGAACTCGAACCGCGGGCGTACCGGTCCGCGCATGGCGAGGAAACCGATCGCCGGAGCCAGCACGGCGGCCCAGCCGATGCCCCGGCCGGCGAGAAGGAGAAGGACGCCGCCAGCCTCCGTGATCGAGGCCAACGGCAGGAAGAGCACCCAGGGGAAGCGCGCGTTGACGACGGTCACGCGACGACGCGGACTCCGCCGGGCACGATCTCCGCGCGCAGCACGTTGCCGCGGTAGACGTCTCCGTCCACCTCGTGCCATTGCACGTCGGGCGCCTTGATCTCAACAGACCGCGCCTTCCGCTGCAGCATGCTGCTTCCGTCGGCTCGCTGGCGGAGAATTCTCCACAGCACGCCGGCCCTCTCGCGCGTCGTGCGCGGCCGGTAGACGCAGACGTCCAGCCAGCCGTCGTCGATCGCGATGTTGGGACCAAACCGAAAGGGCGCCGCCCCCAGCATGCCGGCGTTGACCACCAACACGACCACAGCGGTCAGCTGGGTTTCGACGCCATCGGCGCGGATGGTGCACTCGAACATCGGGGCGCGCGGCAGCCACCAGGCTCCGGCCAGCAAGTAGGCGGCACGCCCCAGCCAGACTTTGAGCATCCGAGGCGTGTAGCGCATCACGGTCGCGTCAAAACCGATGCCCGCGGCCAGGGCCGAATAGCCGTCGTTCACCCGCACCAGGTCGACCGGCCGGGTTGAGGGAAAGCGCTCCAATGCCCGTCGCGTCGCCGTCCGCCACCCAGCCGGCAGCTTGAGCTCCCGGGCCACGATGTTGGCGGTCCCCAGCGGCACGATGCCCATCGGAAGCCCACGTTGATGCGCCGCGGCCATGACCTCGGCCACGGTGCCATCGCCGCCCGCGGCCAGCACCAGCTGGAAATCCCGTCGGGCCAGGGCGGCGCCAATCGCCTCGACGTTGAGGCCGGCGGCTGTCTCCAGGACCATGGCCTCCCAACCCAGCTCGCCGGCGAGCTCCAGCAGACGGCGGCCGAAATCGCGACCCGTTCGGGGGAGCGCCGGGTTGACGACGAAGAGCGCGCGGCGCCGCTCCGCGCCACTCAAGCCCGCCGCGTGAGCGGGCCCATCAACCGGCGGCTCGGCGTGTCATCCGATCGTGGGCGTCGTCGATATGCGGATGGCCCTCGGGCTGGACGCAGAACACGTCGCCCGGCCGGCAAACCAGGCTCTCGAACTGGATGGTGGTGTGCTCGATCTCGAACTCGTGGGCCAGCACTTCCCGAACCTCCGCGAGGATGTCCTGCGCCTGCGCCACCCGCTGGTCATCGATGAGCAGGTGAGCACTCATCGCTCGGCTCTGGGCGCCCAGGGACCAGATGTGCAGGTCGTGCAGGTCGCGGACTCCCGGAACGCGTTTCACCGCCGTGACCACGGCATCGGTGCGGAGGTCCGACGGTGTCGACTCGAGCAGGATGTCGATGGCCGCGGCCAGCACCCGCCACGCACTCCAGGCGATCAGGGCCGCAATGCCGAGGCTGAGCCAGGGGTCGATGGCGAGCCAGCCGGTGAGCGCGATCAGCACCCCGGCCACGATGATGCCCGCCGACGCCCAGGCGTCGCCCCAGATGTGCATCAGCGCGCTTCGCACCGTCAGATCCCGCTCCATCGGTTGGAGCGAACGAGCGATCAGCAGCGAGATGCCCAGGCCCAGCACGGCCGCCGCCGCCATCACTCCGCCGCGGACGGCCGACGGATGCTGCAACCGGTGCACGGCTTCGACAACGATCCCGACCACGATGGCGCCGAGCAGCACCGCGTTGAGCAAAGCCACCAGGATGCCGACGCGCTGATAGCCGAAGCTCCGCCGCGGGCTCGCCGGCCGCTGCACCTGGCCAAGAGCGAAGGTCGAGAGCGCGAGCACCAGCAGGTCGGTCACCACGTGGCCGGCATCGCTGAGGAGCGCGAGGCTGTGCGCCCAGAGTCCGCCGACCACCTCGACCACCAGCACGATCGCCGTCAGAATGAACGCCAGCCGCAACCGGGCGGTGGCGTCCACATTCACCCTGGCGAGCTGCATGGCTCCATCTTATTGCCCATCTCGAATCAACCTGGCGACCTTGCGTTCGCTAGGCCAGCGCCGCCGCGATCGGCTGATACAGCTGGCGGTATCGAAGGTATGGCTCGCGATAGGCTTCCGCATCCCGACCGGGGGTCGCGACCAGCTGCGCTGGGGCTGCCATCGCGGCCACCCGCTGCGCGTCCGGCCAGGCGCCAAAGCCCACGCCGGCGAGGAGCGCGGCCCCGAGCGCGGACGCTTCGGTCACCGGCGTCGCCAGCAGCGGCCGCTCCAGCACGTCGGCCAGCAGCTGCCGCCAGCGAGGATCCAGGGATCCACCGCCGGCCAAGCGCAGTTCGTCGCGGCGAACGCCGGCGACGGGTAACGCCTCGAGGCCCTGCCGCACGGCAAAGGCAACCCCTTCAAGAGCGGCCCGAAGCAGGTGGCCGCGACCGTGGCTCAGGCCCAGCCCGATCCAGGCGCCTTTCGCGGCTGGGTCGAAATGCGGGGTTCGCTCGCCGGTGAGGTACGGCAGGAAAATCAGCCCCTGCGCCCCGGGCGGGACGGCGAAGGCCTCCGCATACACCTCATCCCAGGAGGCCACCAGCGTGGTGCGGACCCACTCCAGGGCCAGGCCCGCGTTCTGCATCGCCGCCATCGCGTACCAGCGATCGGGGGCGGCCGCCCGGTAGATATGGGTGCGGGCGGTCGGATCGACCGCCAGCCGGTCGCGCGGCGCTACCAGCTGCGCTCCCGTGCCGATGGTGAGCTGGATCGGTCCGGGGTCGAGCAGCCCACCCGCGATCGCCGCCGCGGCGGTGTCGGCGGCGCCCCCGACCACCGGGAGGTTGGGGCGCACTCCAAGGTGGGCGGCGGCCGCGGGAGCGAGCACGCCGCAGATTTCGACCGACTCTCGGATGGGGGCCAGGAAGTCGAGGCGGAGATCGAGCTCACTGAGGACGTCCTTCGCCCAATAGTCAGTGGTCATGTCGTAGAGGAGCGTGCCGGAGGCATCGCTGGGTTCGGTTGCCGCTTCGTGGATGAAGCGCAGTCGGAGCCAGTCTTTGGGCTGCAGCGCCCACTGGGCATGCCGGTAATGCGGCCGCTCGTGGTCGCGTAACCACAGGAGGGTGGGGCCCGCCATCCCCGTTGCCAGCGGGTTCGCCAGCTTCCGCCGCAGCTCCTCGCTCAGCTCGCGGTACGCCTCGAGCTGGAGGCGTGTCCGCCCGTCGGGCCAGAGGATCGCCGGGCGCAGCGCGTTGCCGGCATCATCACTGAGGACCACGCTGTGCATCTGTCCGGAAAGGCCGACGGCCGCGATCGCCGCGGCGTGCTCGCCGGCCGCTTGCCTCACGGCAGGAGCCGCCGCCGTCCACCAGTCCTCGGGCTCGGCCTCCGACCATCCAGGCTGCGGGGCCGACATCGAATAGGACGCCGAGGCGGTGCCCACGATCGTCCCGTCGACGTCGAGGACGAGCGCCTTTAGCGAACTGGTGCCGAGGTCGATGCCGAGAAACATATGGCCCCCTCCCAGGCACCGAGGGTAAGACCATCGGCGAGGCGCTCACCAGCGCGCGAGCGCGTAGTCGAGATCAGGATGCGACCGGCAACCTCCGGGATACGAAGCCGGCGTCCCGATAGGTTGACCGCAGCCACGGTGGCAGCCCCGCGTTGCCACGCCCAGGCGTTGGGGGGCGATTTCAGCTGACGATACTGGCTGGACTGCAGGTCAGGCGATGCCCGCCGCAGCGCGATCAGGTCCCGGACAAAGTTAAGGGTCGAGCCGGGATCGGCTTGCTGGTCCTCGACGTTGCGAGCCGTATCGCCGATCGGGAGCCAGGGCTTGAGGCCGGCATTCGTGAACCCGCCGCCGTTCACATTGCGCCACTGCATTGGGGTGCGTTCGGGGTCACGGCCGCGGGGCGCGGGCCAGTGGCGCTTGCCCAGCGGGTCCTGCAGGTCCTCCTGCCGGACGAGGTTGTCCGGCATTCCGATTTCATCGCCGTAGTAGAGCACCGGCGTTCCCCTCAGGGCCAGCAGGCTGAGCAGGGCCGTTCGCAGCTTGCGCTCATCGCCCTGACACCAGCGCGACATGACCCGGGAGACGTCGTGATTCGAGACCGTCCAGACGGGCCAGCCGACGTCGGGGATGACGAGCTCGCTCTCGGCCACCACCTCGGCGAGCACCGAGGCCTTGAACGGCGCGTGCACGTAGGTGAAGTTGAAGGCCAGGTGGAGCTCGTCGCCGGCGCCGTAGAAGAGGCCCATCGTACGCACATCGAGCACGTAGGTCTCGCCGAGCAGGATCCGTCGCGGGTCGTAGCCATCGGCCAGCGTGCGCCAATGGCGGAGCACGTCGTGGACCTCCGGTCGTTCCATGTTGTAGATGTTCCGCTGGCCGTGCGCCCGCACATGCGGGGGATCCTCATCGGTCGCGACCGGGTTGTCCCGTAGATGCAGATCCTTGACGATGCCGTGGGCGACGTCGATTCGAAACCCGGCGATGCCGCGGTCGAACCAGAACCGATAGATCGCATCGAAGGCATCTTTGACTTCGGGATTCCACCAGTTGAGGTCCGGCTGCTGGGGCAAGAAATTGTGGAGATAGTACTGGCCGCTCCGTTCGTCGAGCGTCCAGGTCGGCCCACCAAAGGGGCTGAGCCAGTTGTTCGGATATCCTCCGTCGGCCTTTGGGTCGGCCCAGACATACCAATCCCGATGCCGGGCGGCGCGTCCAGAGCGGGCCTCGATAAACCAGGGATGGCGATCGCTGGTGTGGTTGGGAACGATGTCGAGCACGACTTTGATACCGCGCTGGTCCGCCTCGCGAACCAGGCGGTCGATGTCGGCGAGCGTGCCGAACGCCGGTTGGACATTGCAGTAGTCGGCAACGTCGTAGCCGAAGTCGGCGTCCGGCGAGACCGTGATCGGGCTCAGCCAGACGGCATCGACGCCAAGCCATTGGAAATAATCGAGCCGGCGGATGACACCCGGGAGGTCGCCGATGCCATCGCCGTTCGAGTCCTGGAACGAACGCGGATAGACCTGGTAGATGACGCCGTCGCGCCACCACGCTGCAGCTGACACTGGGCGCCATCGTAGCTGACGTCTTTCGAACGCCGCCCCGTTCCAGGCCGGGCCGGCTTGACCGATGATTTCCGATGGAGCGGCGGGTCTACGCTATCGTCAAGCAAAGGAGGGACCATGAGCGAAGTCCAGCGACGCATTCAGGAAGCGATCGACGAGTTGGTGGATTCCGGGGCCGAACGCGGAATTCAGGTCGCCGTGTACCACCGGGGCGAGCAGGTGGTGGACGCTGTCGCGGGCGTCGCCGACCCCGCCACGGGCCGCCGGGTTGTGCCCGAGACGCCCTTTTACAACTACTCCATCGTCAAAGGCGCGGCCGCGACCATTGCCCACATCCTCGCTGAGCGCGGGCTCTTCGAATATGACACGCCGGTCGCCAAGCTCTGGCCCGAGTTCGGCGCTCGCGGGAAAGCGGGGGTAACTATCCGCCAGGTCCTCAACCATTCGGCCGGCGTGCCGCAGATTCCGCTGACGACCACGCTGGAGGATCTCTGCGACTGGGACAAGATGTGCGCCGCGATCGCCGCGGAGGAACTGTGGTGGGCACCAGGCACGAAGATCGGTTATCACGCCTATACCTTCGGTTACATCGTGGGCGAGGTCGTCCGGCGCGCTACCGGCAAACGGATCTCGGACGTCCTGCGTGAGGAGCTGGCCGGTCCTCTGGGGATTGCCGATGAGCTCTACTTCGGCATGCCACTATCCGAGCAACCCCGGCTCGCTCGCCTGGAAGACGCGCCCCCGGATCCGCAGATGGCCGCGGCGATGGCGTCCATGCCGCCCGACTCGCCGATGTTCAAAGCCGCGCCGATGACCTTGATGCCGACGGCCACGCTCGGGAATCGATCCGACATCCTCGCCGCCGACATCCCAGCCGGCGGCAAGACGTCCGCGCGGGCGATTGCTCGGATGTATGCCGCGTTGCTCGGTCAGCTCGACGGCGTGCGCCTCATCTCACCGGCACGGCTGCGCGAAGCCACATCGGTGTCCATGAGCGGCGTGGACCAGGTCTTCGGCATGCCGACGACATGGGGGCTCGGCTACTCCATCGGCCTTTTGGGATCCACTCCCCAGGAGACGCCAGCGGCCTTCGGCGTTGGCGGCGCTGGAGGAAGCTTTGCCTGCGGCGACACGTCGACCGGGATCGCCTTTGGCCTGACCAAGAACCGGCTCAGCAACGATTTCAACACGGCAACCCGGATCAGCCGGCTCGTCACCGAACTACTTGGTGTTGGAAGCGTGTCCGTTCGGTGAGGAGGCGGCCGACAGCGCCTTGACCGATGGCTCGATGATGGCGTCGACCAGCCCATACTCTTTGGCCTGCTGCGGCGTCATGAAGAAGTCGCGTTCGATGTCGCGCTCGATCTGCTCCTTGGGCCGGCCGGTGTGCTGGGCGTAGATGCCGATTACGATCTCTCGCAGGCGCAGGATCTCCCGGGCGTGGATTTCGATGTCGGTCGCTTGCGCCCCCTGGATGCCACCGCTTGGCTGATGCAAGACTATTTGGCAATGGGGCAGCGAGAAGCGCTTGCCGGTCGTGCCGCCCGCCAGGATCAGCGAGGCGGCGCTGGCGGCCATCCCGGTGCACAACGTGCTCACGGGCGGATGGACATAGCGCATCGTGTCGTAGATCGCCAGCCCGGCCGAGAGCGAGCCGCCAGGGCTGTTGATGTAGATGCTGATCTCCTTGTCCGGGTCCTCGCTGTCGAGGAAGAGCAGCTGGGCGATGACGAGATTCGCGATATCGTCATCGATCTGGCTGCCGACGAAGATGATTCGGTCGCGCAGCAGCCTCGAGTAGATATCGTAGGCCCGCTCGCCGCGGGCCGTGGTCTCGATGACGCTGGGGATGAGTGCCATTGAATTGTCCTCCTTAGCGGTCGACCATGAATCCGATGCGCCGCCGCGGCGGTGTCGCCTGGGTTGCGGCGAGATACACGCTGAAGTCGGCGACACTCCGGAGCGCGTGCGGACGCAGGTTAGCAGTGGCGATGCGCAACTGCATGCGCGGGTCGTCCGGCCAGCTGCGTTGCTGCTGCATCGCCTCGCGACTGCCCAATTGCCGAGCCAGGTTGAGATACAGGTCGGCGACCGAGAGCTCCAGGGCGGTTGAAAGCGCGATCAGCTTCTCGGTCGAGATGTCCTTGAGGCCCCGCTC
>Ga0209267_1002635_pt1 | contig 11451 bp, 8 predicted proteins | sample GraSoiAngelo_137_FD_185894 | JGI IMG/M metagenome (GOLD analysis project Ga0209267, IMG submission 185894) | Grasslands soil microbial communities from the Angelo Coastal Reserve, California, USA - 14_0929_09_30cm (SPAdes) (version 2) | ecosystem: Environmental > Terrestrial > Soil > Grasslands ... | reverse complement strand
ACGTGGCAGCACTTTTCCATCCCGCTGAAAGAGCTGAGCGAAGAGCTGTTTGCCGAGGGGATCGGGTTCGACGGCTCCTCGATTCGCGGGTTCCAGGCGATCAACGAGAGCGACATGCTGCTGTTCCCGGACCCGGCGAGTGCCTTCGTCGATCCGTGTCTCGAAGTCCCGACCCTTTCGCTCACGTGTGACGTGTCCGACCCGGTGACGGGTCAGCGCTACTCGCGCGATCCGCGCTACGTGGCGCAGAAAGCGGAGCAGTACCTCGTCAAGTCGGGAATCGCCACCACCGCGTACTACGGGCCCGAGGCGGAGTTTTACATCTTCAATTCGGTGCGCTTCGACCAGAACGCGCACGAGGGCTACTACCACATCGACTCCGAAGAGGGGATCTGGAACTCGGGGACGAATGGGAGCCCGAACATGGGGCACCGGCCGCGGCACAAGGAGGGTTACTTCCCGGTGCCGCCGGTGGACCGGCTGCAGGACCTGCGCTCGAAGATCATGCTGGCGCTGATCGCGTCGGGGGTCGACGTCGAGGTACACCACCACGAGGTGGGCACGGCGGGGCAGACCGAGATCGACATGCGGTTCACGACGCTGGGACGCATGGCCGACCAGCTGATGATGTACAAGTACATCGTGAAGAACGTGTGTCACCAGCACGGCTACACGGCGACCTTCATGCCCAAGCCGATGTTCGGCGACAACGGGTCGGGGATGCACGTGCATATGAGTCTCTGGAAGGACGGCACGAACCTGTTCTTCGACCCCAAGGGGTACGCGCTCTTGTCGGACGCGGCGCGCTGGTACATCGGGGGGCTGATCAAGCACGCCGCGGCGCTGCTGGCGTTCGCGGCCCCGACGACCAACAGCTACCGGCGGTTGGTGCCGGGCTACGAGGCGCCGATCAACCTGATCTACTCGCAGCGCAACCGGTCGGCGATCTGTCGCATCCCGGTGTATTCCAAGTCGCCCAAGGCCAAGCGCATTGAGTTCCGGGCGCCCGATCCGTCGTCGAACCCGTACCTCACGTTCGCGGCACTGCTCATGGCGGGACTCGACGGTATCAAGCACAAGATCGAGCCGCCGAAGCCGATGGATGTGGACTTGTACGACCTCGAGCCCGAGGAGCGCAAGCATGTGAAGAACACGCCGGGCTCCCTGAACGAGTCGCTGGCGGCCCTCGAGGCTGACCACGCCTTCCTGCTCGAGGGTGGAGTGTTCACGCCCGACCTGATCGAGACCTGGCTCGCGTACAAGCGCGCCAAGGAAGTCGATCCCGTGGCGCTGCGGCCGCATCCGTACGAGTTCTTCCTGTACTACGACGTGTAGGCCGAGGGCGGCAACGGGCGGCAACGGGCGGCAGGGGGACGGAACTCTGCCGCCCTTTTGCCGCCTTCTGCCGCCTTCTGCCGCCCTCTATCTTAGGTCTCCATGACCGCCACCGCCGCCGACACCCGAGAAATCATCGACGAGTTGAAGAAGCGGCATGTGCGGTTCCTGCTGCTTCAGTTCACCGACTTGTTGGGCGTCAATAAGGCCGTGGAGGTCCCGTCCTCCCAGTTCGAGCGGGCCCTGGCCGGCGAGGTGACGTTCGACGGCTCGGCGCTCGAGGGCTTCGCCCGCGTGGAGGAAGCGGATGCACTGCTCGTGCCCGATCTCGAGACGTTCCGCGTCTTCCCGTGGGACAGCGGCACAGTCGAGGGCGGGGACGGCGAGGCGGACGGAGCGGTCGCGCGACTGATCTGCGATATCGGTTATCCTGACGGCCGGTCGTTCGAGGGGTGCCCTCGCACCACTCTGAAGCGTCAGATCGAGCGGGCCACGAAGCTCGGCTTCACGATGCGCGTCGGCTGCGAGGTGGAGTTCTTCATCTTCGAGCAGAGCGAGCGCGGCGAGCCAACCACACGGACGCTGGACGCCGGCAGCTACTTTGATCTGGTCCCGGTGGACCGCGGCGAGCAAGCGCGCCGGGCGATTGTGGCGGCGCTCGAGCACATGAAGCTCGGCGTCGAGGCCTCCCACCACGAGGTCGCGCCCGGCCAGCACGAGATCGACTTGAGCGTCGCCGAGCCGCTGACGATGGCCGACCAATGGGCCAGCCTCCGCTTCATCGCGCGGACCATCGCGGTCCGGCACGGTCTGGTCGCGACCTTCATGCCCAAGCCGATCTACGGCCGCAACGGCTCGGGGATGCACACGCACCAGTCATTGTTCGCCAAGGGGAAGAACGCGTTCTTCCACGCTCAAGGGCCGATCCAGCTCTCCGAGGTCGGCCGGTGGTACATCGGCGGGCTGCTGCGACACGCTCGGGGCTACTGTGCCGTGACCAATCCGCTGGTGAATTCGTACAAGCGGCTGGTGTCGGGGTTCGAGGCCCCGGTGAACGTCTCGTGGTCCACGCAGAACGTGTCTCCCCTCATCCGGCTGCCGGCCCAACGCGGCGAGGCGACGCGCTGCGAGAATCGCATGCCCGACCCTTGTGCCAATCCATACCTCGCGATCGCCGTGCAACTCGCTGCCGGTCTGGACGGCATCCACGAGCGGATCGATCCCGGCGAGCCGGTGAACAAGAACATCGCGCGCATGTCGTACCGCGAGCGACGCAAGTTCCGGATCGACGACCTTCCCCGGGACCTGCACGAAGCGCTCGATTATCTGGAGAAGGATGCGGTGGTCCGTGAGGCGCTGGGCGAGCACATCTACGAGCGGTATTTGGACGCGAAGCGCGAGGAATGGCAGGAGTACATCGGACAGGTTGGTGAATGGGAGTTGAATAGATATTTGGGGCAGTACTAAAAAAGACGTAGCACAAAGACGTAACACAAGGGCGTAACACAAAGGCGTAACACAAGAACGTAGCACGACGGCGTAGCACGAACCGCGTCGTCATTTGTCTGGCGGGGGGTGAGCGATCAAGCGCCCCAGCGCCTTGATGACGAGCGCGACTCGACCCTCGATCTCGTGAATGGCGCGCGCCTGGGACGGGTCGAGCGCCGCCGCGACCCGCAGCTGCGTCAGCGTCTCCTGAGCCGACCCCCGAGCGTACTGCAGGAACCGGCGGAACTCCGGGATGCTCCCCCGGCCGCATGCCTCCGCTATGTTTGAACTGACGGAGAGCGCCGCCCGGACCAGCTGATCTGCACGCGTCGCGGCTCCCGGTCCGGATAGCTGCTTGGTCAATCGAGCTACCCGGACGGAGACCTCCACGGCGACTTCGTGTACCCACAACCGACGAACGTAGGCGCGGAGCGTCATGGCGAACGATAGGAGGGGGCCAAGCTGACTGTGGCATCCGTTTCACGCCTCTGCGCGACGTTTTTGTGCAACGCCGTCGCGCGACGTTTTTGCTCGACGCTGTTGCTGTTATTCTGCCTCGCCTGCGATGGTGTATCGCGCCCCGACGACACCCTGGGCCTCCAGAGCAGCGCCCGCTGGGAATGGCACGGCCGCCTGGTCGTGGAGCCTGACTCCGCGCTCACGCTGGTTCGGATGGCGATCGACACGGCGCACGGCGGCCACGACGTGGGCCTGGCGCGATACGACTTTAACCCCGCCGTCGGCGAAGGAGACGAGTACTCGCTCACGCTCGCGTTGGATCTGGAAACCGTGCGGGACCTGCGACAGAACGTCCCATACATGCTCGGCCCCCCGCCCGCGCGCATCCCGGCCTACGCGACCGTGACGTGTCTGTGTCGCCCGCTGAAGCCGGACTCGGTCCGCGGCACGTTCACGCTCGCGACGCGCGGGCTGCGGCAGATCACGGGTCGCGTGGACGCGACCCTGTATTTTACGGAATGGAACGACGCCGCCCGCCACGTGAGCTATCCGCTGCATCAGCGAATTGACTTGCTCAAATAGGGCGGTCTGGCGGAGCGGCGGACTGGCGGTCGGAACGATAGCAGCACTCCTGACCGCCGGTCCGCCCGTCCGTCTGTCCGGCCAGGCGCCCGCCCCCAGGATCGACACCATCATTGTGGTGAACCGCAACGTGTTCGATCTCCAGGCGGCCGATGCGCCCAGATTTATCGCGCGGCTCGCCAACCGGCTGCACGCGCGCACCCGGGCAGGTGTCATCCGCAGCACCCTGCTGGTCAATCCCGGGGACCGCTACGACTCGGCGCGGGTCGCCGAGAGTGAGCGGGCCTTGCGTAACCTGAACGTTTTCAGTCGTGTGCGGATCGACACGACGCGACTCGACGGTCGCCTGGCGCTCCGCATCGCCACCACCGACGGCTGGAGCACGAAGCCGCAGCTGGGCTATTCGTCCGCCGGCGGGGACGTCACGTGGATGGTCGGCCTCGTAGAAGACAACCTGTTGGGCACCGCGACGGCCCTCGCCGCCGTGTACAACAACACGCCCGACCGCCGCACGTTCGATCTCGGGCACGTGAACCCCCATTTCTTGTCGCGGCGTGGCTGGCTGCAGGCCAAGTACAGCAACAAGTCGGACGGCAATCGGGGCACGTGGCTCGTGGGAGTGCCGTTCTACGAGACGGCCGCACGGCACGCGCTCACGACCGACGGCGAGGCGGCCTCCGAGCGGGTGCTCTTGTTCCGGGATGGTGTGCCGGACACGACGCGGTTTTCGCAGGGTCAAGTGGAGCGGCGCGCCCTGTGGTTTGGTCTCACGGCTGGGTTCGCGCCGCGGGTCACGACCGAGGACTACGTGCGGCTGTGGCTCGTGGGCCAGTGGCGCCGCGAGAACTTCGATTCCGTGGGCACGACCGCGTTCCCGCGCTCCGTGTTCGGCACGGTGGGTGTGGGCATGGACGTCGGGCATGTGCGCTTCCAAGTGCTCGAGCGGTTCAACTCGTACGCCCGGCGCGAGGACGTGGACATCTCGCAGCTGCTGCACATCGGCGTGTGGGCGGCACCCCGTGCGTGGGGATATCCGTCCGGCCAGGCGGGGGTCGGCCCGGAGCTGAGTGCGCAGCTGGCCGCCCCTTGGCGGCGTGGGTTCGCGGTGCTGCGAGCGGCGGCGAACGGCGTCCTCACCGCGGGGGCTCCGGACTCGGGTCGAGTGGCGGGTGCGTTCACCGTCGCGAGCCAGAATCTCCCGCGGCAGACCTTGATTCTCCACGTCGAGGGTGCGCAACTCCGCCGCGCCAAGCCCGGCGGCGAGTTCGACCTGTGGCTCACCCAGAACGGTCCGCGCGTCTTCGGCATCCATGAGTTCACGGGCACACACATGGCATGGCTCGCGCTCGAAGATCGCGTGCTCGTCGCCGAGTGCTCGTCGCCGACAACCTGTGGGGCCTCATGGGCGTCGGGGTGGCGCCCTTCCTCGACTATGGCGGGGCCTGGTACTCGGACGAGCCGGCCCGTCTGGGCGGCGCGGTGGGCGTGTCGCTGCGGATCGGGCCGACCCGCGCCGTGCGCGGAGATGTGGGGGAGTTCGCCGTCGGATACCGCTTCGGGAAGGGGGTCACCGGCAGCCGCTGGGGCTTCGCGATCCGTAAGGGCGTGCGGTACTAGGCCCCCCTCGATGCATCACTTCATGTCCGATCTGCGGTAACGTCGCCCTCCTGAGTCCGCGGGTGAACCCGCGACTCGGCATGTGTCAGTAAACTGACAGACGCTCTGCCGCTTCAGCGGTACGCGCCGAGCCGCGGCTTCAGCCGCGATCACGGGGCTCGTGGTGCAACTATTCCGGCATGGGCGGCGTTAGCACGGTCATGGAGGCTGAGACGAAGCACCCGGCCGCGAGGCGACGGGACGCGAGAGGCACCGCTATCCTCGTCGTGGCCGCCCTGTGGACGCTGCTGCACGTGTACGTGGGGCAGCGCCTGCTCGCCCAGACGTCGCTCGCGCCCGCGTGGCGCGTGCTCGGCTGGGCAGGCATCCTGCTGCTCGTGCTCGCACCGTTCGTGGCGCTCGCTGCCGGACGGACCGAGCGGCTGCCGGCGAAGCGTGGTCTCGAGGTCGCGGGCTTCACGGCCATGGGACTGTCGTCGCTGCTGATCGTGTTCGCGCTGGCCGGCGACGTGCTGCACGTGCGGGCGTGGCTCGGCGTCGGCGGCTCTCAGCTGGCGGTCGTGGGCGGTGCCATGGTCGTCCTGTTGATCGGTCTGTGGCGGGCGCGGCGGCCCGCGACGGTGCGTGTGGTGGCCGTTCCGATCACGGGGCTTCCCTCGGATCTCGAAGGGTTCCGTATCGCACAGCTCTCCGACCTGCACGTCGGCCCGACGCTCAAGCGGGACTTCGTCGAGCGGGTGGTGGACACGACCAACGGGCTGCAACCCGATCTGATCGCCCTGACCGGGGACGTCGCCGACGGGTTCCCACCCGCCCTGCGCGATGAGGTTGCGCCGCTGGCCGGCCTCGAGGCGCCGCATGGGAAGTACTTCGTCACGGGCAATCACGAGTACTACTGGGATGCGGCCGGTTGGGTGCGCGAGCTGGAGGCGCTCGGCTTCAGTGCCCTCATGAACGGGCACCAGGTGATCCGCCGCGGGACCGGCCGGATCGTGCTCGCCGGGGTCACGGACCTCTCGAGCGGCGGCCTCCCGGGACATGCCTCCGATCCGGCGGCAGCGGTCGCGGGGGCGCCGGAGAGCGACGTGCGCGTGCTGCTGGCCCATCAGCCGAAGAGCGCGTTCGCGGCGCGCGCCGCCGGATACGACCTGCAGCTCTCGGGGCACACGCACGGCGGCCAATACTTCCCGTTCAACCTGCTGGTGCGGCTGTTCCAACCATTCGTCGCGGGACTGCACCGGCTGGAGGCGATGTGGCTGTACGTGAGCCGGGGCACGGGCTACTGGGGGCCGCCGCTGCGGCTGGGCGCGCCCGCCGAGATCACCTTGATTCAGCTGGTGCGTGCTTGAGCCCCCGGGCCCGCCCACCCGAATGGGTAGCGCCTTGCAATCGGCAGGTCTTGACGGTCGTGGGACCGGGGCGTATCCTCCGGGTCCTGTTACGCCGTAGCAGCAACGTTCCGATGTGGAGTGACATCGACTCGTGATGCAGCTCGCGCTGGTCCTGCTTCTGGTCCTGGTCCTGCTGAGCATTAGCTCAGAACAGGGTCTGCGGCGCGCGCCAATCAAGCACATGAGCAGCTAGCGATACAAGCAGGACGCAGTGAGCGCCGCGGACCCCAGAAGGTCCGCGGCTTTTTTTTGACCATCAACGCGAGACAGGGAGCACGGGAGCCACCCATGGGGAGAGACGTCATCATCTTCGACACGACCCTGCGCGACGGCGAGCAGGCGCCCGGCAATTCAATGACGGCCGAGGAAAAGCTGCGTCTCGCCCGCCAGCTGGACACGCTCGGGGTGGACGTGATCGAAGCGGGGTTCCCGAGCGCGTCCGAGGGCGACCGGCGCGCCGTCCGGGCGATCGCCGAGGGCATCCGCCGGCCCGTCATCGCCGCGCTGGCTCGCTGTCACGACCGGGACATCGACCTCGCCGGCGAGGCGGTGCGACCGGCGGCGCGACCGCGGGTGCACGTCTTCATCGCCACCTCCGACCTGCACCTCGAGTGCAAGCTGCGGCTGAGTCGCGACCAGTGTCTCGAGCGGGCACGCGAGGCGGTGCAGCGGGCCCGTCGCTACACCGACGACGTCGAGTTCTCGGCCGAGGACGCGACGCGGACTGATCTCGAATTCCTGTGCCGCGTGGTCGAGGCGGCCATCGCCGCGGGTGCGACGACCATCAATCTCCCGGATACGGTAGGCTACGCGTTACCCGTCGAGTACGGAGCGATGTTCCGCGCCGTGCGCGAGCGTGTTCCGAACGCCGACCGCGTCGTGTTAAGCGCGCACTGCCATGACGACCTCGGGCTCGCGGTGGCCAACTCGCTCGCCGCGATCGAGGCCGGGGCCGGGCAGGTCGAGTGCACCGTCAACGGCATCGGTGAGCGTGCCGGCAATGCAGCGCTGGAAGAGATCGTCGTGGCGGGACGCGTGCGGCCGCATGCGGTCGCGTTCCACTGCGGGGTGAACCCGCAGGAGCTGTTCCGCACGAGCCAGCTCTTGTCCCACGTGATCGGTGTCTTTCCCCAACCCAACAAGGCCGTGGTCGGCCGCAACGCCTTCGCCCACGAAGCGGGGATCCACCAGCACGGCGTGCTGCAGAACGGGCTCACATACGAGATCATCCGCCCGGAAGAGGTCGGGGTCGCGCGCTCGAGCCTGGTGCTGGGCAAGCACTCGGGCCGACACGCGCTGGAGCGGCGCTATCGCGAACTGGGCTACGAGGTGGACGACGCCACGCTGCGGAAGCTGTACGACGAGTTCACGACGTTGGCGGACAAGAAGCGTGAAATCCTGGACGAGGACCTGCTCACGCTGTTGCACGGTCGGTTCCACGACGCGCCGGAAGCCTACCGGCTGGCGCATCTGCAGGTGACGTGCGGCACCGTGTCCGCGACGGCGGAGGTGCGCCTCGCGGGTCCCTGGAACGGAAAAGAGCGGGGCGCGACGGCGGTGGGCAACGGCCCGATCGCCGCGACGTTCGCGGCGATCGCGAAGGTGGTCGAGCGCCAGGTGGACGTCTTGAACCTCGCCGTCCAGTCGGTCACCCCGGGGCGCGACAGTCTGGGGCAGGTGCTGGTGCAGGCGCGAATCGACGGGAAATCGCTGAGCGGGCACGGCGCGTCGACGGACATCGTCGAGGCGAGCGCCCGCGCCCTGGTGCACGCCCTGAACAAGGTGAGCCACGCGGACCAGTTGGAGGACCAGTCGCTCAACGCCAGCTACTTCTGGGGAGTGTGAGCCGATGAGCGAGATGCTCTCGGGCGCGGAGATCCTGTGCCGGGCGCTGGTGGATGCCGGGGTCGAAGTGATCTTCGGCTATCCCGGCGGCGCCATCATGCCGTTCTATCATGCGTTGCCGGACCACCCCCGCTTGCGGCACATCCTGGTGCGGCACGAGCAGGCGGCGGCCCACGCGGCCGATGGCTACGCGCGGGCGAGCGGGCGCGTCGGCGTGTGCGTCGCCACATCCGGACCGGGGGCCACGAATCTCGTGACCGGGCTCGCCGCGGCGCACATGGACAACTCTCCGGTCGTGGCGATCACCGGCCAGGTGTCCCGCCCCATGATCGGGCGCGACGCGTTCCAGGAAACCGACATCATCGGCATCACCCTGCCGATCACGAAGAAAAATTATCTGGTCCAGGACGTGACCGAGCTGGCGGAGGTCGTCGCCGACGCCATGGCCGTCGCGGTCGAGGGGCGGCCGGGGCCGGTGTTGATCGACGTGCCGAAGGACGTGCAGAACCAGAAGATCGAGTACGGTGCTCCCCGGGCGCGCGCCCGGGGTCAATCGCGTCCCCAGACCCCGGGCGCAGGCCCGGGGCTCGAGGACGGCGTTCGCAAGGCGGCGCGCCTCATCGCCGGAGCCGAGCGACCGCTGCTCATGGTGGGGCACGGCGTGATCCTCGCGCAGGCGTACGCCGAAGTGCGGGCCCTGGCGGAGAAGACCGGGATTCCCGTGATCACGACGCTGCTGGGCATCAGCGCGTTCCCGGACGGTCACCCGCTCCACCTGGGTATGCCCGGGATGCACGGTGAGGTGCACGTGAATCGGGCCATTCAGCATGCCGACGTCATCATCGGCATCGGGCTGCGCTTCGACGACCGCGTCACGGGCAACACGGCCAGCTTCGCCCCGCAGGCCCGCATCATCCACATCGATCTGGACCGCGCGGAAATCGGGAAGAACGTCCCCGTCGCCGTCGGCATCGTGGGCGACGCGCGCGACATCACGCGCCGCCTGCTGGCGGCCGTGGAGCCCCGCCGCTGCGAGCGCTGGCTCGAGCACATCCGGGGGTTCGTGCGCACCCGCGCCGAGTCGTATCGCGGCGGCCTGTCGCCCGAGGCGATCCTCGCGTCCATTTACGAGGCGAGCCACGGCGACTGCACCATCGTGACGGACGTGGGCCAGCACCAGATGTGGGTCGCCAAGCTGTATCCGTACCAGCACCCCAACTCGCACATCACGTCGGGCGGCCTGGGCGCGATGGGGTTCGCGGTGCCCGCCGCGATGGGCGTGCACCTCGCGCGTCCGAGCGGCACCGTATGGGCCATTTCGGGCGACGGCGGCTTCCAGATGAACATGGCCGAGATGGCGACCATGGTGCAGGAAGGGCTGCCCGTGAAGATGGCGGTGTTCAACAACGGCTACCTCGGCATGGTGCGGCAGTGGCAGCAGTTCTTCCATGAGAAGCGCTACTCGTGCACGCCGATCTGGAGTCCCGACTACGTGAAGCTGGCGGAGGCGTACGGCATTCCCGGTTATCGCGTGGGGGACGCGAGCGAGCTGGCCGAGACGGTCGGGCAGGCGAATACGCAGCCCGGGCCGGCGCTGGTCGAGTTCATGATCGAGCAGGAAGCCAACGTGTTCCCGATGATCCCGCCCGGGGGCTCGCTCTCGGAGCCGATCGAGACCGCGCCGGCCGGCGCAACGGGCGATTGAGCGGCGTGCCCGTGCCCTCCGCTCCGCCCTCTGCCCACACGGTAGCGGTCCTGCTGGATGACGCGCTGGTGACGTTGAACCGCGCGTTCGGCGTGCTGCGCACGCGTAATGTCCCGATCGAGGGGCTCGCGCTGCACCCGAGCGGCACCGCCGGCGAGTCGCGGCTGACGTTCGTGCTGAGGGCCGATGCCGCGACCGCGGATCGGGTGGCGCAGCAGTTTCACAAGATGATGGGTGTGCGCTCGGTGATGGTCCTCGCGAATGAAGATTCCACTACGGAGGCGACACGATGAGCTCGAAGGAGACGCGGATTTTCTACGATACCGACGCCGATCCCGCCCGGCTGCAAAACCGCGTCGTCGCCGTGATCGGATACGGCAGCCAGGGCCACGCGCACGCACTCAACCTGCGGGACTCAGGTGTCGGCGCGCGGGTGATCGTGGGCTTGCGCCCCGGCGGCGCGTCGTGGGAGCGGGCGCGGGCCGAGGACCTCGACGTCCGCCCGGTGGCCGAGGCGGCGCGCGCGGCCGACGTCATCATGATGCTCGTCCCCGACCAGGAAGCGCGGGCGGTGTACGAGGCCGGCGTCGTGCCGGCCTTGCAGCGCGGCAAGACCCTGCTCTTTGCCCACGGGTTCAATATCCACTTCCGGGAGATTGTCCCTCCGGCCGGTGTAGACGTCGCGATGATCGCCCCGAAATCCCCCGGACACCTGGTGCGCAGCGAGTTTCAGGCGGGCCGGGGCGTGCCGGCGCTCGTCGCGGTGCACCAGGATGCGAGCGGCAATGTGTTGGCCGATGCCCTCGCCTATGCCGCCGGGATCGGCTGCGCCCGCGCGGGCGTGTTCGAGACGACGTTCCGCGAGGAGACGGAGACCGATCTGTTCGGCGAGCAGACGGTCCTGTGCGGCGGCGTCACCGCGCTGATCCAGGCCGGGTTCGAGACCCTCACGGCTGCCGGATACGCGCCGGAGATCGCCTACTTCGAGTGCATGCACGAGCTCAAGCTGATCGTGGACCTGATGTATCG
>Ga0209267_1002633_pt1 | contig 11454 bp, 9 predicted proteins | sample GraSoiAngelo_137_FD_185894 | JGI IMG/M metagenome (GOLD analysis project Ga0209267, IMG submission 185894) | Grasslands soil microbial communities from the Angelo Coastal Reserve, California, USA - 14_0929_09_30cm (SPAdes) (version 2) | ecosystem: Environmental > Terrestrial > Soil > Grasslands ... | reverse complement strand
AGTCGGCGATATCGACCATGATCTGGTCGGGTTGCGGGCGGATATTAGAAGGAGAAACCGTCATGTGAGCGTTGGTACTCTGCTGAAAAATTTCCAACTGTTGCGCGTGATAAAAAAATCTCCCCTAGCCCCTCTTTCTCAAAGAGGGGGAATCTGAAAATTCCCACTTTGAAAAAGGCGGATGAAGGGGGATTTCTTCGAAGGCCTGACAAATTTCCGTTCATGCTAAGCATGTCTATCGTCGCAGCCTACGCGGTCCTCTGCGAAATCGGGACGAACGGCCGCGGGTCCGGCCCGACGTAATCCGCGTTGGGACGGATCAGCCGGTTATCGGCGCGTTGCTCGATGATATGGGCGGCCCAGCCGGTGATGCGTGAAACGACGAACAGCGGAGTGAACATCGGCGTGGGAATACCGCACAAGTGATAGGCGCTGGCGCTGTAAAAATCGAGATTGGGAAAGAGATTCTTTTCGCGGCGCATCACTTGCTCGATGCGCTCAGAGATTGGGTACAGCCGTTCGTCACCGTGTGCTTCGGCCAGCTTCTTGGCCCAGGCCTTGATCACGTCCGAGCGCGGATCGGAAATTTTATAGACGCGGTGGCCGAAGCCCATGATGAGCTTTTTCGTGGCGATGAGATCGAGTATGCCTCTTTCCGCCTCATCGGGCGTCGAGAATCGTTCTATCAACTCCATGGCTGCCTCATTGGCGCCGCCGTGCAGAGGGCCGCGCAGCGCGCCGATGGCGCCGGTCACAGCCGAATAAAAGTCGGGTAGGGTAGAGGTGATCGTCCGCGTGGTGAAGGTGGAGGCGTTGAATTCGTGTTCGGCATAGAGAATGAGAGATACATCGATGGCGCGCCGGTGCTAGTCGTCGGGCTTTTTGCCGTGGAGCAAATGGAAAAAGTGGCCGGCGCTGCTGTCATCGTCGGTCTCGGTCTCTATGCGTTTACCGTTATTAGTAGTGAAGTGATGCCAGTAGAGCAGGATGGAACTGAAGCAACCGGTCAGCCGATTGGCGACGGCGATTTGATCTCGGCCCGCGCCTTCAGGCTCCAACGTCCCGAGCATGGAGCAGCCGGTCCGCATGACGTCCATAGGATGCGTGCCGCCGGGTATCTGTTCAAGAACGGTTTTAAGTTGCGCGGGGAGCCCGCGCAGTCCAGAAAGCGTTTTCTTGTAATTGCTCAGTTCGCTCTGATTTGGCAGACGGCCGTAGATGAGGAGATAGGCAACTTCCTCGAACGTCGAGTGTTCGGCTAGATCGTAAATGGAATAGCCGCGGTAAGTGAGCCCCTTGCCTTCTTTGCCGACAGTGGCGATCGCTGTCCGTCCTGCAATAACTCCCTCGAGGCCGCCGGATTTTTCTTTAGCCATAAATCTTCTCCTCCATTTAGAGTGTGCAACGATCAGGATGCCTATTGCAAGCAGAATGAAATAACGTTCAAGCTGTTGAAACGGTTTAAATCTTTCAAACGGCTCAAAATTGCGTCTCGCGGCTACAATCTTTTCATGCGAGGCCTTGACAGTTTGCCCGTGGATTATGTAGTCGCTTGATTTGACCCGTATTAAGAAAGAAGAGGAGTGATTGTTATGGCTTTGCCACAAAGCTTCAAGGCGATGGTGGTTTCGGAAACGGCCGATAAGCAATTTGTCCGTGAAATTAAACAGCGGGAATTGAGCGATCTGCCCTCCGGGGAATTAATAATCGAGGTGAAATATTCTTCGCTAAATTACAAGGACGCTCTCTCGGCTTCCGGCAATAAAGGTGTAACACGAAAATATCCGCATACACCGGGCATCGACGCAGCCGGCGTTGTCGTGGACTGTTCGAATAGAAGCTTTGCTGTCGGTGATCAGGTGATCGTCATGGGCTACGATCTCGGCATGAATACCTCCGGCGGTTTCGGTCAATTCATCAGCGTGCCGTCCGCTTGGGCAATCAAATTACCGCAAGGCCTGTCCTTGAAAGACAGCATGAGCTACGGGACAGCGGGACTCACAGCCGCGTTGTGCGTTATTCGTTTGATGGCCAGCGGATTGTCCAAGGACTCCGGCGAGGTGTTGGTTACCGGCGCGACCGGCGGCGTCGGCAGCGTGGCCGTGGCGATCCTGGGCAAGCTCGGTTTCAATGTCGTCGCCGCAACCGGAAAAGCGACCGAACAGGCTTTTCTTATCGGGCTCGGCGCCAAAACAATTATTTCCCGCGAAGAGGCGAACGACACGTCAGGCAGGCCGCTGCAAAAACCGCGCTGGGCCGGTGTCGTCGATACCGTAGGCGGCAATATTCTCGCGACGGCGCTCAAGGCCGCGAAGTACAGCGGCCTCGTCGCCGCATGCGGCAACGCCATGTCCCCCGATCTCAACGTCAACGTGTTCCCGTTTATTCTGCGTGGTGTGAGCCTGCTGGGCGTCGATTCCGTCGAGATTCCCATGCGCTCAAGGCAGATGGCTTGGAGCAAACTCGCCGGCGAATGGAAGATCGATCTTGCCGAGCTCGTAACTGAAGTTTCACTTGAAGAATTGAATCCGAAGATAGACGAGATCCTCAAAGGCGGCATTCGGGGTAGAGTGGTGGTCGATCTGAGCAAGTAAAGCGCGTCAGATCCGCAAGTAAAGAATAGGATTCACCGCAGAGGCACAGAGTTCGCAGAGTTTTTTATTTTTAAAATCCCTCCCTCCGCGTTCTCAGCGCCTCGGCGGTGAACCATCCGACTATCCGAACCCTTTCGTGTCCTTCATGGTGAAAAAGCAATCTCCGCATAAATAGAAAGGTCATCCATTGGCAGATACAAACACCGACAATTGCGCTCTCGGCCACCTCCGTGTCATCGAACTGGGCGACATACCCGCATCCTACGCAACGCGGTGGCTCGCCGATTTCGGGGCCGACGTCATAAAAGTCGAGCCGCCGGGCGGTGATCCAAACCGTCTGGTGCCTCCGTTCGCTGGTAATATCGAACATCCCGAGCGCAGCCTCACTTTTATTCACGCCAATACAAACAAGCGCAGCATTGCTCTCGATCTTAAGCACGATTCGGATCGCGAGATTTTTGCCAAGCTGCTCGCTTCGGCAAATCTTTTCGTCGAAGCGACGCCGCTTGGATATCTGGAAAAATTCGCCTTTGACGACCAACGCTTTAAAAAAGAATTTTCACACTTGGTGATCGTTTCGCTCACGCCCTTCGGACGTACAGGTCCCTATCGCCATTACAAAGGCAGCGACGCCATCGCCAATGCGACCGGTGGTTTTCTTTTCGGGCAGGGCGATAACACCAAAGGACAATGCACGGCGCCGAGTCATCTCGCTTATCAGATGGCGGGCGGCGTTGCGGCGATGCTCGCGCTCGCCGGCATTCGGCATGCGCGTGAAACCGGCGCCGGCCAGCGAATTGATATGTCGCTGCAGGAAGCACTGACATTTGCCAACAGTAGCTCGATCGCGCGTTACAGCCGGGAGAATCGGCTGGAGCGGCGTCCCGGCGCGAAAGCTTACGGCGGCGCCGGTACGAACATTTATCGGTGTAAAGACGGTCGTTACGTTCATTTCACGACCAATATGCCGCATATGTGGAAGGAGTTCGCGCAGAATTGGATGAGCAATAAGTCACTCGCCGGGCCCGAGTGGGAGAATCCACGATACCGCGACGAGCATTCGGAAGAAGTGGCAAAGGCTTTCGCTGAATTTATCGGCCAATTCAATGCCGACGATTTTGCCAACGAAGCACAGTTGCGCCATCTCGCCGCGGCGCCGCTCAACACCATCGGCCAGTTCGTCGACTGCGAACAAAATCGCGTGCGTGAATGGCTGCAAGAGGTGGATCATCCTGTGATCGGCAAGTACAAAGCGCCTGGCGCGCCCATGCGCCTGTCGCTCACGCCTATGCGCGTGCGGTGGCCCGCGCCGCTGCTAGATCAGCACCGCAAAGAAATTCTTGCGGAACTTGAGAATCTGCACGCCAGTCCGCCGAAAACCCACGGTGACGAGTTCGAATCTCGACGGCCGATGTTGGCCGGGCTACGCATGGCTGATCTAACCCAGCAGTATGCCGGACCTTTGGGAACTGAATTGCTGGCGTACTACGGCATGGAAGTGGTCAAGATCGAAACCGGCACGATTGCGAGCAAGGAACGCGAAGCCGCAGTGCATGCCTGCATGAACCGCGCGAAGCTCGGTTGCACGCTTAACCTACGCAATGCAGACGGAAAAGAATTATTTAAACAATTGGTTGCGAAATCCGACGTGGTCGTCGATAACTTCAGCTCGGGCGTTTTGGAGCGGCTTGGCTTCAGCTACGAAGTGTTGCAGCAGATTAATCCCGGCATTGTTCAAGTCGTAATGCCCGGCTGGGGACTCACCGGACCGCTCAAGTCGTGGGTCGCGTGGGGATGGCAGTTACTCGCCTACACCGGCATCATGCGCTTGTGGGGCTATCCGGACTCGCCGATGGAGACACGTTGTAAAATTGCCTGGCCCGATCGGGTCGGGTCGGTCACGATGGCACTCGGCGTACTTGCCGTGCTTGAGTACCAGGCGCGCACGGGAAAAGGGCAGTTCATCGAAGCCGGCATGCTCGAGGCGCAGGGTTCGATGATGGGGCCGGCAATTCTCGATTACGCAATTAACGGCAACGAATGGGACGCCATGGGCTATCGCGAAATTCTCGGCGAACCGTATGCGCCTTACGGCTGCTATCCGTGCCGCGGCGAGGACACCTGGATCATCATCGCCTGCGCAAGCGACGAAGAATGGCAAAGCATGGTTCGTCTCATCGGCAAATCTTCTTGGGCTGCCCATGAAAAATTTGCTACGAAGAGTGGCCGTAAAGAGCACCGCGACGAGCTTGATCAAAAGCTTTCGCAGTGGACAGGTAGGTATACGGCAAAGCAAGTCTTTCGTCTGCTCCAAGAAGCCGGCGTGGCGGCCGGCATTCCGTCATCGGGTGAAGATCTCTTCCATGACATTCACCTACGGGCGCGCGGCCATATCGTCGAAACCGAAGCGCAACCTTGGGGCAAGATCACGCACCACGGCCTGCCGGGAATTCTATCTCTGTCCGCCGCCAGCGCCGCACGCCCAGCGCCATGGATCGGCGCGGATAATGATAAAGTATTTGGCGAGATTTTGGGGCTAACTCGCGAAAAGATTGAGGAGCTAAAAAGAGCGGAAGCGATCAAGTAGTTTCGTCGGGAATACCGCTGAACCGGGTTGTTCCCATTTCGACTGTGCAGTTCTATTTTCGTGCCTTTGGCCCGAACGGTTCCGGTTGAAACGGTTTGTCTCTTTCTTCGAGAAACGCTTTAAGTCCGCCTTTTTTCTTCGCCTCTTCGAGTCGTTTGTTGAATTCCTCGCGTTTCGTCAGCCGAGTCATGGCGGCTAATTCAGCGTTGAGCGTCCATGCCTTGCGCAGGCCCATCATTTCCATTCCCATGGTGGCGATGTGCAGATTGATCTTTACCGTGTCCGGCGGGACGAGAGCGATTCGTTCGACGAAGGCGAAGCAGGTCTCCAACAATTGATCCTTTGGCACGACCTGATTGACCAGACCGATGCGCAAGGCTTCTAGTGCGTCGACGTGATCACCGGTTAGCGAATAACGCAGAGCATTCTTGAAGCCGGCAAGAGCGACCCAGATGAAATCCGTGTTGGCGCCATGGCGGACCTGAGGCTGGCCGAAAACCGCGTCGTCCGCGGCGATTGTGATGTGGCACGTGAGCGCCAACCAAGAGGCCGCACCCAGGCACCAGCCGCTCACCGCGCCGATGATCGGCTTGGGGTATTGCCAACGGTAGAGTTGGCGCCCGAGAATATCTTTGCGGTCAGAGTCGCGAAGCCGATTGTACTCGTGGACCAGCGATGCTCCTCGCGGGATGCCATAAGGCCAGGCGGTTTCGGGGTCGTCGCTGCTGATATCTTCGCCGGCGGAAAACGTGCCTCCCGCTCCGGTAATTACCACCGCACGAATCTCCGGGTCGGTCTCGGCTTTCGCCAGTGCGCTGTCTAGTTCTTCCAAAAGTTCTTCGTTCATCGCATTGAGCGCATTGGGACGGTTCAGAGTAATCAACACGCCACGCCGCTGCTTCTGGTAAAGAATGGTTTGAGAGTCTGCCATGTGTCGCTCCTGGAGTGATGGATTAATGGAGTGTTGGAGTACAGGGAAGTCGGGTCCGACCCAATTACTCCAGTACTCCAATTACCCAGTTTTTTTCCTCGACCGCGGCCCGAAAGGTTCAGGCTGAAACGGTCCGTCGCGGAGTTGGAGATATTTTCTAGTGCCTTCGTTGAAGCGAGCTTCATCCAAAGGCCGGCGCAGCTCTTCGCGCAGCATGACGTGCGCCGGCACGGAAAGCTGATTATCCAGCAATAGGGCGTCACGCAGCCCCATCATCTGAAGTCCCAGCGTGGCTATCTGCAGATTGATTTTCACCGTCTCGGGCGTCACGTGAGCGATGCGCTCGACGATGGAAAAGCATTCATCGAGAAGTTCATCGGCAGGGACGACCTTGACGACGAGTCCTATCCGTAGCGCTTCCTGGGCGTCGATATGGTCGCCGGTCAGGCCGTAGCGCAGAGCGTTTTTAAATCCACCAAGCAAGGTCCACATGAAACTCGTATTGGAGCCGTGGCGCACCTCGGGCTGAGCAAACACGGCGTTTTCGGAAGCGATGGTAATATGCGTAAACAGCGCAAACCACGAGCCGGCGCCCATGGCCCAGCCGTTGATGGCGCCGATGATCGGTTTGGGAAACTCCCATAGGCGCATGAAGTTCCGGTTTTCGGAGCGCCACGAATCGATCACCTCCGCCGCTGGCATACCGGTCGGAATACCGTAAGGCCAGTGAAGGTCACGCCGGCGGCCGCTGGCGGTTTTCCCTTGGTCCATACCCGCAGAAAAGGCGCGGCCCGCGCCCGTAATCACCACCGCACGAATCTCCGGATCGGTTTCTACTTCGTCCAATGCCTGGTGCAGTTCTTTTATTAACGTGCGGCTGATCGCGTTCATCGCCTCCGGGCGATTCAACGTGATCAGCACGCCGCCGCGTTTTTTCTCGTAGAGTATTTCTTTGTATTCGGCCATTCGCTCTCCTTTCTGAACCGCTCATTGAATGGTTATCAGCTCGACTGCTCTAGCGAATCTCGACGAGAGCATCGACAGCAACAACGCCTTGGTTATTCGAATGCACGACGAGCGGATTGATATCCAACGCGACCAATTGCTCTCCCAGACTCACGGCCAGGCGTGAGACTTTGACTATGGTATTGCACAGCGCGTTCATATCAGCAGGCGGTTCCCCTCGGAGACCCGTTAACAGGGGCCAACCCCGGAGCCGCTGGATAAGACTAAGCGCCTGTTGCTGGGAAAGTGGGGGAATCCCAATAGCCACGTCCTTGAGCAGCTCGACGAAAATACCGCCAAAACCGCAAACGATAACGGGCCCGAAAAGAGGATCGCGCTTGACCCCAAGAATCATTTCCACTCCCTCCGGAGCCATGTGCTGCACCACAATTCCGGCAATTTCGGTAGCAGGGAGATGAGCCGTCACTTGCTCGTGAATTCGAAAGAAAGCTTCGCGCACTTCCGCGGTACTGGCGAGACCTAATTCGACACCGCCGACATCGCTCTTGTGAGGAATACTGGGAGACTCAACCTTGAGCGCCACCGAAAACCCGACCCGCGTTGCCAGCTCCGCAGCTTCTTCGGCATTGCGCGCGAGCAGTGTCGGAACGACCGGAATGTCGAACGACTGCAGCAGGCGGAACGCTGCTTCCGTTGGCAGAATGCCAGAGGGCAACGGCTCATGTTCTGAAATCACCGAGTCGTGATTATCGCTCGCCTGCGATGACTTGCGAAACTCATGGTGCTCGGCGAGATTGCGCAACGCAGCCATCGCGAACTCTGCTCCCTCCATCAGCGGCGCGCCGGCGGCTCGCAGAGGGAAAACGATGTCGGGATCCACGGCGCCGCCAATAACGGAGCTGAAGATGGCGATCGGTTTCTCGCTGGCGGCGGCAGCTTTCGTTGTCGCCGCCGAAAACCGATTGCCGCTTTTCAGTTCTTTGGGTCTGGGGTCGTTTGCTTCGATGTTGACCGTGACCACGTCCATGTTGGCGTCGTGAATGAGCGCATCGAGCAGGCGAGGAAATATTTTCTCATCATCGTACATGGCGCCGGTGCCGTCGAGCGGGTTGTGTGGATTGCCGAAATCAGGCAGGATTTCTCTGAGCTGCGATTTTGTTTCGTCGCTCAAATCCGGGCTTTTGAGTCCCGCTTCTTCGATGGCATCGGCGACCAGAGTGCACTCGCCGCCCGAGCCGCTCAGGATGCCGATCCGTCTGCCGCCTTTGTAGCGCTCCACGAACGTCTCGCAAGCGAAAAGACCGATGGTGTCGATCAACTCGTTTAAGCTGTGGACCTGGACGATCCCGCTCTGGCGGAAGGCAGCTTCGACGACTTCGGCGGCGCCCGCCAACGATCCCGAATGGGTAACGGCGGTGCGGCGGGAGACCTCGGATCTTCCACCTTTCAAGATGATGAGAGGTTTGTTCTGCGCCAACGCTTTGTGCGCTACCGCCATTAATTTCTTAGGCTGTTTAAATCCTTCCACAAAGGCCGCGATGACGCGCGTCCGGTCGTCTTCGACCAGATAATTTAGATACTCCTCGACGGTCACTCCGGCCTGATTGCCGCAGGAGACGATGTAACTCAAGCCGACGCCGCGGTTATGCATCAGCGCATTGGCGATGGTTGTGCTGAGCCCGCCGCTTTGCGATACCAGCGCCACGGGTCCCGCCAGGAATCCCTGGGGAATTACGGAACTAAAGAGGGGAGCATGGCCGAATACGTTAAGAACGCCATAGCAGTTCGGACCGCATATGAGAAGGTTGCGTTCTCGTGAAAGCGCTTCGAGCCTTGCCTGTCGCTTCTCTCCTTCAGGACCGATTTCCGCGAAGCCGCTGGAGAAAACAACGGCAGCGCGGACCCCGGCAGTCGCGGCGGATTCCAATAAGTCCGGGACTTGGCGGCCGGGAATGGCCGCAACCACGCAATCCACCGTTTCAGGTATCGCCGATAGATCGGGATAGCACCTGAATCCCAAAACCTCGCCGTACTTTGGGTTCACCGGAAAAATTCGGCCCTCGAAGCCAGCATTCATTAGGTTGCGAATAATCCTGTTGCCTCGGGCCTCCCTTTGAATGCCGCCGGCGGATGTTCGTTGAGACGCGCCCACCACGGCAACCGTTTTTGGTTGCATCAGCGGAGTGATATCACGCCAAGGGACATCGTCACGATTGATCTGAGTTTGGTTCAAAGTCATCGCTGTATTTTGACTATGGGGAGTACTGGGGTAATGGGTGTCATCCAGCAACACTCCAATACTCCATCACTCCTTTACTCCGTTCCGCGCTGTTTTTTCGATCGCGGCCCAAATGGCTCCGGTTGAAATGGACCGTCGCGGAGTTGGAGATAAGCCTTGGTGCCCTGAGAGGCCCGGGCCTCATCCAGCGGCCGGCGAAACTCTTCGCGCAGCATCATGTGAGCCGCTACGGAAAGCTCGGAATCCAGCAGTAACGCATCGCGTAGCCCCATCATCTGAAGCCCCATGGTCGAAATGGCGAGGTTGATCTTTATCGTTTCCGGCGGCACATGCGCGATCCGCTCTACGATCGAGAAACATTCCTCCAGAAGCTGATCTGCGGGTACGACTTTATTGATGAGTCCTATGCGGAGAGCTTCTTGAGCGTCGATATGATCGCCGACGAGACTATAGCGGAGCGCATTTTTGAATCCCGCAAGCAAGGTCCACATAAAACTCGTGTTGGAGCCGTGGCGAACCTCGGGCTGCGCAAAGACGGCGTCGTCAGCGGCGATCGTGATATGGGTGAATAAAGCCAGCCAGCAGCCTCCGCCCATGGCCCAGCCCCTGATGGCGCCGATCACCGGCTTGGTCAACTCGAAGATGTGCATTAGCTTCGCGTCATCAACGCGCCAATAGTTGAGCAGGTCCGCCGTGCTCATATCGGTCGGCATGCCGTAGGGCCATTGCATATCTCTGCGCCGGCCGCTAGTCGTTCTTTGGTCAAAGCCTGAGCTAAATGCGCGCCCGGCACCGGTCAAAACGATGGCTCGAACTTCGGGATCCGCTTCGGCTTCGGCCAACGCATGATGCATCTCCTTTAGCATGGATCGCGTTATGGCGTTCAACGCTTCGGGACGGTTCAGGGTAATGAGCACCCCGCCTCTTTGCTTTTCATAGAGAATCTCCTGGTATTCAGGCATCGTCTCCCCCAATTATTAGAGAATGGAGTACTGGAGTGTTGGAGTATCGATGATCAATACCAAGTACCCCATCATTCTCATCATTCCATTGTTTCAGTACTCCATCACTCCATCTCTCGGCCGTGTTTTCTCCCGCGCGCAAGATTAGCGGGCATAGAGAGCTTTGATAAACCCGCTATCATCAAGTTCCTTAACGAAGCTGTCATCGACAAACGATTTCGCGTCTCGCTCCTTGACCTTCGGCTCTTCTTCTCCGATCTTGTCCAGAATCGTTTGAACTCCTTTGAGTGAAGGATAGGGAACCTCGTTGTAAAAAGTGGATGCCAAAAGGTTATAAGAGAGTTCCAAATAACGGCTATCACGCTCTTGCTCCGACTGGATCCTGAGTTTTTTGCGCATGACATCGAGGCTCTCTCGTTTGTTCTTTTTAAAGTACGCAATACCTTCGATGTAACCTTTCATGAATTTGAGCGCCCGATCACGATTGTTGCGCAAGAAGGACCGAGTGCTCTCTAGGGTGTTTTGCAGATAGAAAATGTCCATATTGGCGGGGTCGCCCACCACTCGATATCCCTTTTCCTCGGCGAGAAAAAAAGTCGGCATGGTCAGGACGGCCGCGTCCGCTCCTCCTTTATCCAAACCCACGAGCATAGCTGGCGAGGAGCCTAAAGTAATGATCTGCACCTGATCCGTACGCATATTCCACTTCTTTAGCATGAGCAGGAGCGCAAGATGTCCCGCCGAGCCAAATTGCGTAATGGCGATCCTCTTGCCCTTGAGATCTTGATACGTTTTTATTTCCGGTCGGGCAAGAATTCTTTGTAGTCCCTTTGTCAAGGTGGAAGCAACAATAACCGTTTCCACTCCCTTAAGCTGAGACCGAATTGAACCTTCGCCGCCGCCCACGGAGAAGTGAATGTCGCCGGCCACAAGCGAGCTTACTACGCGCGCGCCACCCCCGCCGATAACAATGACCTCGACGTCAGCGCCGTATTTCTTGAAAAGCCCCTTATCCTCAGCAACCCATACGCTGCCATTCGTCGCGCTGACCGAGCTCAGCCCGATCCTTATTTTGTCTTGGGCATTGGATAGGAAGGGAAAAAGCAGAATCACGATCAGCAAAAACAGCCTGACGTTGTGAAGCAACAGCGCCCGATTCATAAGCCACCTCTGGA
>Ga0209267_1002632_pt1 | contig 11457 bp, 10 predicted proteins | sample GraSoiAngelo_137_FD_185894 | JGI IMG/M metagenome (GOLD analysis project Ga0209267, IMG submission 185894) | Grasslands soil microbial communities from the Angelo Coastal Reserve, California, USA - 14_0929_09_30cm (SPAdes) (version 2) | ecosystem: Environmental > Terrestrial > Soil > Grasslands ... | reverse complement strand
CGCGGCCCATGCGGCCGAGCCCACAGAAAGCGACCCGCATCACTGCTTCCCGAACAGCGCCTTGAGGCGGCCGGTGATCCCGCGCCCGAGCACCGTCCGGTAGAAGCGCAGTCCGATGCTCCATGCGCGCTTCGAGTACGGGTAGTACCAGAAGGCGGGGAAGCTGAGCCGCTCCAGGTTGACGTGGCGGATTTCGCAGAAATCGTGCAGCCCGTGCTTGCCGTGGACGCGCCCGAGACCGCTCGACTTCACGCCGCCCCAGGGGGTCTCCGGCGCGGCGTGCGTGTAGAGCGTGTCGTTGTGCATGACGGTGCCCGCGGCGAGTTGGTTGGCGATCCGCTCGGCCTTGGAGCGATCCCTGGTGAAGACGTAGGCGGACAGGCCGTAGGCCGAGTCGTTGGCCAGCCGGACCGCCTCCTCCTCCGTCCGATACGTCATGATCGGCAACATCGGCCCGAACGTCTCTTCCCGCACGATCGCCATCTCCGGCGTGGTGTCGGTGAGCACGGTGGGCTGCACGAAACGGGCGCCGTCCGGCGTCACCTGGATCTCGCCACCGGTCAGGATCTTCGCGCCGCGCTGGCGCGCGTCCTCGAGGTGCCGCCGGACGATGTCAACCTGCATCTGCGTGGTCATCGCGCCGACGTCGACGTCGTACTGGTTCGGCTCGCCTTGCCGCAGCTTCCGGGCCAGCGCCACCACTTTTTCCGTGAACGGCTTCACCACGCTCTCGTGCACGTAGACCCGTTCGACGGAGGCACAGGTCTGGCCGGAGTTGGCGAAGGCGCCCCAGGAGATCTTCTTCGCCGCTGCGTCCAGGTCGGCGTCTGGAAGCACGATGGCCGGATCCTTGCCGCCCAGTTCCAGCACGCAAGGGATCATCTGCTCGGCGGCGGCGACGTTCACCTTCCGGCCCGTGGCAACCGATCCGGTGAACACGATCATGTTGACGCCGCTGCGGATCAGCTCGGCGCCGACGTCGCCCTTCCCCTGCACGACGCCGAAGAGCCCGCGCGGCAGACCGGCCTCCTCGAAGAGCGCGCGCGTCTTCTCCAGGATGATGGGGGTGAACTCGCTCGGCTTCACCACCACGGCGTTGCCCGCCATCAGCGCGGCGGCCGCGTCGCCCGTGGGGATCGAAAACGGATAGTTCCAGGGGGAGATGATGCCGATCACTCCGCGCGGGTAGAAGCGCAAGTAGGACTTCTTGTGCGGGAACAGGTGCAGCGGGATCCGCTCGTCGGCCAACGCCTTCTCCGCGTGCGTCGCGTACCAGTGCACCGCATCCGCGACCGGCAGCACCTCCATGAACAGCGATTCGTTGCGCGTCTTGCCGTTCTCGCGCGTCAGGTGATCGCAGAAGTCCCCGGCGCGCTCGAGCAGCAACTCCTTGAAGCGCAAGAGCACCGCGCGCCGTGCCGCGAACGGCTTGCGCGCCCATTCCGACTGCGCGGCCCGCGCCTGCTGCACGGCGTAGCGCACGTCGGCGGGGCTCGAGACCCGCACTTCGCCGAGGAGCTTCCCGCTGCCGGGCTCCCGCACCGACAGCGTTCCCTCTGGCGTCACCGTTCCTTGCGCGGACGTCTGCGGGACCGCGATCGCTTCTGCCATGTCGAAGCCTCCAGGGTGTGGGGGCGTACGCCCGCTGCCGCATGGTGTCAATCGATCGTGGTCGGCGCCGAAATTCCAATTTGACTTGGGTGGTTTACACGGCGATGCTAGCGCACCGACGGATGCTGGGAATCAACGAGATGCTGCGGCTCGGCAGCCAGCCGCTCGACACGCCGGCCGAGCTCTCGCCTGTCGACACCGACGGCGCCCCGGGGGGGCCGCCTACTGTCCTGGTGGTGGACGACGACCGGGCCGTCCGTGACGTGCTCTGCGCTGTCCTCAAGGAAGAAGGCTATCCCGTCCGGCAGGCATCCAGCGCAGATGCCGCGCTGCAGCTGTTGCGCGGCGATGATCTCCCGCTCGTGCTCTGTGACATGAAGATGCCCGAACGCGACGGGCTCTGGCTGCTCGAGGAGGTGCTGCGGCGCCATCCGCATGCGGCGGTCGTGATGCTGACCGGGTACGGCGATACCGAAAGCGCGGTCGATTGCCTCAAGCGCGGCGCCGCCGACTACCTCCTCAAGCCCCCGCGGATCACGGAGCTGGTTCGGGCCATCGAGCGCGCCTGGAGCAAGAGCAAGCTCACCTCGGCCCGGGCGAGGTATCACCAGGGTCTGGCGCGGCGGGTGCGCGAGCGGACGGCGGAGTTGACGGCCGCGCTGGCGGGGGTCGCGCAGTCGTACTCGAATACGCTGGTGGCGCTGGTGAATGCGCTCGACGCCCGGGAGCACGAGACCAGCGATCACTCGCAGCGGGTGGTGCGCTACACGCTCGCCATCGCCAGGCGGATGGGGATCTGCGGGCAAGAGGTGGAGGACATCGGCCGCGGCGCCCTGCTGCACGACATCGGCAAGATCGGCGTTCCCGACAGCATCCTGCTGAAACCGGGGCCGCTCACCCATGCCGAATGGGTGGAGATGCGGCGGCATCCGGAGGTCGGCTCCCGGATCCTGGAGGAGATCGACTTCCTCCGGCCGGCGGCGGAGATCGTGCTCGCGCACCAGGAGCGCTGGGACGGCGGGGGATATCCGCGCAGACTGCGGGGAGAAGCCATCCCGCTCGGCGCGCGCATCTTCGCCATCGGGGATACGCTGGACGCGATGACCAGCGATCGCCCTTATCGGAAGGCAGCCACGTTCGCCCAGGCGCGGCTGGAGATCTCGCGCTGCGGAGGCACGCAGTTCGATCCGCGCTGCGTGGAAGCGTTCCGGAAGATCCCGGACGAAGAGCTGGAAGCGCTCCGGCAGGAAAACGCAGCCTGAGGAGCAGGCCCATGCGCCTGTCGCTCACCGATCGTGCCGCGAAGGCGGTGCTCGCCCGCGCCCGGGAGGCGGACGTGCGAGGCTGGCTGCTCCGCGTCGCCGTGGTGGCTGGCGGGTGCAACGGGCTCACTTACGAGCTCTATTTCGTCCAGGATGCAGGGCCGGAGGACGCCGTCGTCGATACCGGCGAGGTGCGAATCGCGATCGACCCCGCCAGCGCGCCGCTGCTCGAGGGGACCGTGATCGACCTTCCCGGCGGCCCGGGCTTCCGCTTCGAAAACCCGCGCGCCCGCAGGACCTGTTCTTGTGGCGCCAGCTTCGAGACTTGATCATGCCGAAGATCTTCCGCGCCGGCGCGCTCCTGCTCACGGTGGCCGTGCTCACCTGCCTGATCGGGTTCGTCCATGCTCGCGTCTCCGGTGGTCCCGCGGAGTCGGCGCGGCCGTGGATGTACGGGCTCCTCGGATGCTTTTCCCTGATGGCGCTCGCCGCGGTCTACATGGCCCTGGTCGGCGCCTATCACACCATCCTCGCCCTCTTCGGCTGGGACGGCGGTCCGGGCATCCTGCGCAAGAACCGGAGCTACGTTCCGGGCAGCGACGAGCCGCTCGCGGACGGCACGCCACTCGATCGGAAGGAATAGCGATCACTCGTCGCGTGCGAGGGCACCGAGGAGCGCTTCGCGGCGCCTCTCGGCGAGCTGCGAGGCCAGCCCCAGCAACGCCGGGTATGCGAGCAGCAGCGCGAGAAGCTCTCCGGCGTACGCGGCAGGGACTGGCATTCCCAGCGCCTGCGCGATGGCGTACGGGGCCCAGGCGGCGCCGGCGAGCAGGAACATCGCCGCAAAGCGTGCGCCGACCGGACCGGCGCCGCGGATGCGCCGCAGCCGCGCGCCGCGCACCGGCACCGGAAAGAGGACGCTGACGACGTTGCCGAACGTCGCGAGCAGGGGAAAGACCGCGGCGTGCGCCAGGACGCCGACGAGGACCTGGCCTGCGGTCACCTGCGTCCCGAATGCCGCGACGACCGCCAGCACCAGGAAGATGGCCAGCGAAAACAGCCAGGCGACGGCGTTCTTCGCCGCGAGCACCGAACGCAGCGTGATCGGCCAGAGGAACCAGGCGCGCGCGGCATCCCGATCACGGCCGAATGCGTTGGTGGCGATCTCCAGCACGCCGAGGTGGGCGTAGACGGCGGCGACGAGCAGCGGCTGCGGGCCGGGAAGCACCGCGTGCGCCAGCAGGAGATAGGCGACCGGGACGACGACGAGCTGCAGCCATCCCAGCCGGACGACCGTCTTCGCCTCCTTCTCGAAGAGCGCGGAGATCGAATCCGGGGCGAGCGGCAGTCTCCATCCCGCGGCGCGCGCCGCGCCGGGACGCACGCGCACGGGCTCGGGCGGCCGCAGCAGCTCGCGCTGCGAGAGCGCGTGCGCTCCGGCGCTGCAGGCGGCGCCGAGCAGGAAGAGGAGCAGCGCCGACGCGACCGCCCTCGAGGCCTGGCCGTGGGAGAGCGCGTCGGCGAGGGCGGCCATCCATCCTGGCGGGGTCCAGGAGAGGGCGTGCCACCGTCCCGGCGGGAAGAGGGACTCGAGCCCGCGCTGGCCGGGCAACGCCAGGGAGAGCTGGAAACCGGCGAATCCCGCGAGCAGCAAGGCGACCGAAAAGAGGCGCCGGAAGAGCGGACGCGAGTCGAACAGGGCGGCGAAGGCGGCGCCGAAGTGCAGCAGGGAAGCCGTGGCCCACACCGCCAATCCAGCGGCGATCAGCATCGCCCAGGCGGCGGGAGCTCCCGGCAGCGCCGCGATCGCCAGCGCGATCGCGACCAGGGGCGGGTAGAGCACGAGCCAGACGGGGTCGAACAGGAGCGCGGCGAAATTGATCGCGCTGAGCAGGCGGGCGCTGACGGGGAAGGCGCGAAAGCGCCGGGGATCGAGGAAGGATTCGCTCTGCGCCAGCGCCACCAGCCCGAACCAGATGCGGCCGGCGAGCACCATCGAGACCCAGGCGGCGAACAGGGAGAGCGGTCCGCCGCGCATCGCGAGCAGCTCCGGGCGGCGGCGCAGCTCCCGTCCGGTCTGGAGCGCGAGCAGGCACAACGAGGCGCTGAAAGACGCTCCCATGATCGCCGCCAACGCGCCGATCAGCAGGCGCGCCCATTGGCGGCCGTGCACGATGCGCCTCCACCAGAGCCGCACCCGCAGGCCGATCAGCGCGCGCGCCTGCTCTGGCCAGGCAGCAGTCACGGAAGGAAGGAGAGAGCGCGCGTAGCGCTCCGGCCCTCTCCGACGAGCCGCACGAACGCGTCCGTCAGCGAGGCCGCGCCAGGAACCGCGCCGACGACTCCGTCGAGGCTCCCCTGCGCGACCAGACGGCCGCGATGGATCACGCCGACATGGTCGCAGAGTCTTTCGACGACTTCGAGGACGTGCGAGGTGAGGAACACCGTGAGCCGGCCGCGGCGGACGAGGTCCGACAGCAGCGCGGTGAGCGAAGCCTTGGCAACCGCGTCCACCCCTTCGAACGGCTCGTCGAGGAAGAGCAGCTCCGGACCGTGGATGAGGGCCGCCGCCAGCGCCAGCTTCTTGCGCATGCCGAAGGAGTAATCCGCGATCAGCTTGCGGGCATCGCCCGACAGCTCCATCGTCTCCAGCAGCTCGCCCGCGCGGCGGGCCGATTCCGCCCGGCCGAGGCCATAGAGCCGCCCGACGAAGACCAGGTGCTCCCGGCCGGTGAGCCGATCGAAGAGGAGCAGTCCGTCCGGAACCACCCCGATGCGGCGCTTCAGGGCATCTCCGGCGGGCAGCTCCATCACCCGCAACGCTCCGCTGGTCGGAGCGAGCACGCCGGTCAGCATGGAGATGGTGGTGCTCTTGCCGGCGCCGTTCTCGCCGAGAAAGCCGTAGAAGCTGCCGCGCGGGACGCGCAGATCGATGCCGTCCACCGCCACCTGATCGCCGAAGCGACGGGTGAGCGCGTCGGTCTCGATGGCGAAGCTGCTCACGCCGCGGCGGGCTTCTTTCCCAAGGCGACGGGCTGCGCCTGCCCGACGCTGCCCGAGCGCGGCAACGCCGCCTGCCGGGCGAAGGCGAGCGACTCCTGGACGAGCTGCTCGGGAGCGCGCTCGACCACCGCCGGGTGCGATTTGTCCTCGAGGTGGGTGTGCGCTTTCATCGAGCAGAACTTCGGGCCGCACATGGCGCAGAACTCCGCGGTCTTGAACGCGTCGTGCGGCAGCGTCTCGTCGTGCTTCGCCTTCGCGGCCTCCGGGTCGAGGGAGAGCGCGAACTGCTGGTTCCAGTCGAACGCATACCGCGCCCGCGAGAGCGCATCGTCCCGATCGCGCGCCCCGGCACGGCGGCGGGCCACGTCGGCGGCATGGGCGGCGATCTTGTACGCGATGATCCCTTGGCGCACGTCGTCGGCGTTGGGCAGGCTGAGGTGCTCCGCCGGGGTCACGTAGCAGAGCATCGATGCTCCGTGCCACCCGGCCAGCGCCGCCCCGATGGCGCTGGTGATGTGGTCGTATCCCGGCGCGACGTCGGTGGTGAGCGGACCGAGCACGTAGAAGGGCGCCTCGAAGCACGCTTCCTGCTCGATCTTCATGTTCATCTCGATCTGGTCCATGGGGACGTGCCCGGGACCCTCGATCATCACCTGGACGTCGTGCTCCCAGGCCTTCTGCGTGAGATGGCCGAGCACGCGCAGCTCTGCGAACTGGGCTTCGTCGGATGCGTCGGCGAGGCAGCCGGGCCGCAGCGAGTCCCCCAGCGAGAAGCTGACGTCGTACCTGGCGAAGATCTCGCAGAGCTGATCGAAGTGGGTGAACCACGGGTTCTCGCGGCCCGTGGCCAGCATCCACTGCGCCATCAGCGCGCCGCCCCGGCTGACGATGCCGGTGATCCGGTGCTGCGCCAGCGGGAGGAAGTCGCGGAGGATGCCGGCGTGGATGGTCATGTAGTCCACACCCTGCCGGGCCTGCTCCTCGACGATGTCGAGCAGGTCCTGAGGGGTCAGGCTCTCGACGCGTTTCACCCGCTCGACCGCCTCGTAGGTGGGAACGGTCCCGAGCGGCACGCTGCTGGCGCGCAGCAGCTCGTTGCGGATGTGCGGGATGTCGCCGCCCGTGGACAGGTCCATCACGGTATCCGCGCCGTACCTGAGACAGCCCCGCAGCTTGTGCAGCTCGCTGCGGGCATCGCCGTCGATCTGGCTGTTGCCGATGTTCGCGTTGATCTTGCATGAGGAAGCGATGCCGATGCACATCGGCTCCAGCTCGGGATGGTTCGAATTGGCGGGGATGATCATCCGCCCTCGCGCCACTTCGCTGCGGATCAGCTCGGGCGGCAGGTTCTCGCGGCGGGCGACGTGTTGCATCTCCTCCGTCGTCACGCCCTGCCGTGCGAAGTGCATCTGCGTCACGTTGGCAAGCCCGCGACGTCGCTCGATCCATTGTGCACGCATGTTGGTCCTCCGACGGGGGTGGGGACAGTAAATCCCGCGTCGCGGAGCGTCAACAAGCCCCTTCCCTATCTGGCCGCCGGTCCGGTCGCCGTCACGGGAGCGCCCTTGAGCTCGGTGACGATCCGCTGGGCGCCGTAGACATGGTCGAGCGCCTCGATCAGGGCCGAGCTGTGCACCGCGACCGCACGGTTCACGGTCTCGTCGAAGCCGTACTCGCCGCCGAGCGACTGGATGTTACCGTCGAAGATCAGCCCGACGAGCTGGCGGTCCTTGTCGAACACCGGCGACCCGGAGTTCCCGCCGATGATGTCGTTGGTGGTGCACATGTTGAACGGCGTGGAGGGATTCAGCTGCTGCTTCTCGTTGGCGCGCAGCCAGCTCTCCGGAAGCCGGAACGGGTCGCGTCCGGTGGCGCGCTCGAACGCGCCGCCGATGGTGGTCAGCGGGTCCACGCGATGCCCGTTCTCCTCGTAGCCCTTGACCGCGCCGTAGCTGAGCCTGAGCGTGAACGTGGCGTCCGGATAATTGCTCTTGCCTTCCAGCTCGAACTTGGCCGCCGCTATGCGCTCGGCGCCGACGGTCTCCCGGGTCTCGACCTCCTCCTCGTACCACTTGCGGATGGCGCGCGCGTCGGGATCCACCATCATGGCGAACTGGATCATCGGATCGCTCGACGCCAGCACCGCGTCGCGGCCTCCTTGCCAGAGCTGCTCGCGCACCTTGACGTCGTAGAGCTTCGTCTTCACCAGCTCCTGCGCAAGCTCCTGTGGGCTTTTCTTCCCCAGGACCTTCTTGACGAACGGATGGTCCGCGCCCAGCTCCTCGCGCACCTTCACCAGCCCGTAGGACAGTTTGAAGACCTCGAAGTCCTCATGGAGCGGCGCTTTGGAAAACAGCCCCTGCTTCAGCTGCGGAAGTCGCGCGTCCGTGTACTCGCGCAGGCGCTGCTCGTTCGGCTTCTGCAGCTCCTCGGTCCCGCGCACGAGGTCCCGGGCGATGCGGTAGAGCGGCGAATTGAAGCCGGCCCCCTGCTCGACGTACCTGTACTCCTTGCGGCGCGGCTGCAACATCGCCACCGCTTTCGCCACCTCGTCCCATGCGCCCGCGTACTTCTGCCGCAGCGAGGAGCGAGCGTCGACCTTCGCGCGCAGCGCCCTTTCCCGCTCTGCCTTCTGCTTCCAGAGGGTGGGCGTGACCAGCGCCTCGAAGCGCCCCTTGATCGCCTTGAAGCTGTTCTCCGCGTAGAGGAGCGCCTCCTCGCCGATGCGGTGGTGCTCAGGGGACTGCTGTGTGAACATGGTGAGCGCCCCGCGGAACTGGGCGAGGTCGAACAGCCGCTCCGGCAGCGCCACGTCGCGCTGGTACTGCAGCTCCGCCATGGTCAGCTCCCGGTCGGTGCCGCCGGGATGGCCGGACACGAACGTCAGCTCACCCTCCTTCGCTCCGGCGGGAGAGAATCTGAAGTAGTGCTCGGTCCGGACGGGCTTGCCGTCCTCGTAGGCGCGAAGGAACGAGACGTCGAGGTCGTAGCGGGGGAAGTTGAAATTGTCGGGATCGCCGCCGAAGAAAGCGATGGCCACTTCCGGAGCAAACACCAGGCGCACGTCCTGGAAGCGTCTGTACTTGTACAGGCTGTACTCCCCGCCGTGGTACAGCTCGACGACGTCGCAGCGCAGCCTCTCGTTCCCGGCCGCGCACTCGCGCTCGATGGACGCCATCGCCGCCTTTCGCTTGTCGTTGAACTCCTTGCCAGGCTTCAACCCCTTCGTCGCGCCCTGCACCCGGGCGGTCACGTCCCCGATCTGGATCAGCTGGTTGAGCTCGATCTCCGGGCACTTCACCTCGTTGTCCAGCGTCGGCGCGTAGAAGCCCTCGGCAACGAAGTCCTTCTCCTTCGTCGACAGCTGCTCGATGCAGGAATGAGAGCAGTGGTGATTCGTCATCACCAGGCCCTCGGGCGAAACGAAGCTGCCCGAGCATCCGCCGGCCAGCCTCACGGAGGCGAGCTGGGCCTGCTGCAGCCATTGCGCGTCCGGGGAGAAGCCGTACTTCTGGCGCACCTTCTTCGCAGGGAAGTTGTCGAACGTCCACATCCCTTCGTCGGCGCGTGCGGCGAGCGCGAAGGCGACAGAGAGCAGGGCGAGTCTCTTCATCGGCTGGATTCTCCTCGAAATGGGGCGGTTGCTTTCTGTTGTACGGGTGGGCCGGCGTCAATGCGAGTTTGCGGGGGGCGAAGGCGACACCAGGGAATGCCGTCCTGCAGGCAGGCGGGCATGCGGCGCAATGACTACGGCGGAGCGACCCCGCCGAGCAGGGTGGCTACGCGCGCGATCTCCAGCGCGAGGTCGGACTCGCTCAGCCAGTCCACGGGAAAATGCCGCTGCGCGCGCAGGTATGCGTCGAGCTGCGCGTCGCGGCCGTAGAGCGCGAATGCCGCCTTTACCGCATCGGCCAGCTCGCGCCGCGCGATCTCCGGCGTCCCCAGGTTGACCTGCGCCGCCTCGAGGTGCCTGCCCGCCCGGGCCAGCTGTGCCCGGTCGTGCAGGCGCAAGTTCTCGCGCCGCGAGACCACGGACATGGAATCGAGGAACCGGGCGAGGTTCTCGACCGACTGGCGGATTTCCAGCGCGGGAGGCGCAGCCGCCTTCGCCAGCGCATAGAGGGTCGCGCGGGTCTCCAGGAAGATCCTCTTGTCGCTGGTGCGCAGCTGGTGAAGCGCGCGGGTCCGCGAGAACGCGTGCACGTCCTTCAGGGCGTCCTGCAGCGCGGCGACGATCCGGTCGTCGGCGGCCGCGCCGATTCGTTTCGCGTGCCCGCGGAAGAGAAAGGCGAGATTCGTGGTCGCGTTGCGCACGAGCAGGCTGTTCTCGAGCTCCCCGACATATCCGGGAACGACATCCTCGCGGTCGACGACGGCGATGAAACTGCACACCTGGTAGATCAATTCCCCGAGCGCCAGACGGACGCGCCCGCGGAACTCGAGCAGGTCCTGGATGAGCATCCAGGGATCGCCCATGACCGTGGGATTGCGCAGCCGGTCGCCGAGCCGGGTCACGTCACGGCGCATCCCCGAGCAGACCGCCGCGACGAGCGACGCGATCCCTTCCGCGGTGCTCTTCGGGGCGCCTTCTTCCTTCGCCTGGGCGCTTGCGGAGGGAGCGAAGGCGGCGTCGAGATCGTCGAGGCTCTCGTCCTCGGCAGGCGGGGGAAACTGCGTCGTCGCGCCCGCGATCACCTCGTTGACCTGCTTGACGGTGCCGCTCATGACCGGCGCCAGATCTTCCCAGAGTGCGAGGGTGTGACCGCCTTGCTCCTGGCCGGCCTCGAACTGGACCAGGTCCAGATCGGCCAGCTGGACGATGGCTCGTGCCGCCGCCGTCAACAGCAACGTGACCCGGTCGCGCAACGCGGCGTCGAAGCTCTGGGCGATCCCGACCAGCCGCCGTTCGACGGTCGATGCCACGTTGTCGTCCAGCGGTGCGGTCGCCGGCATCGGAAGCTCCATAGCGCACTTTCCCCGTACAGGCAGTGACGGACCACACGGCGGTCCTGTTCCGATGTGACGGCCTGGGCGCTGCGGCCTCACAGCCCTGCTGCGTCATCGTGTCCCGGCGAAGTTGAGCTCGCCCCGCCAGCGCACCGCGACGGGCTTGCCGTCCCGCAGCGCTGGCGCATACGTGCAGCTCGCGATGTACCTCTGGATCGCCTTGAGCGCGCCGGCCGACGCCTTGCCCGTCACGCTCACGTCGCTCACCCTGCCGTCCGCGCCGATGAGATAGATCGCACGCACGACGCCGGCGACGGTCTCCCCCTCCGGAATGCGGGGGCCTCGCCCCTTGCATGACTTCCGGATCGGACCGGTCTGGTCCTCGCCGGCCTCGGCGCGGGTTTCCAACGGGGCAAGTTCGACCTCCCGCGGCGCGGGCGCATGTGCACAGGCGAGGAGCAGGAGCGCGAGGGCAAGGTGGGACCGCGGCATCGCGCGGAGGCTACCCTGCCCGTGCCGCCAGAGCACTTCTCCTGAAAATACGAGAAGGGCGCACTTCGGGGGAGGAAGTGCGCCCTTCGTCGTCGCGCCTGCTCCCCTGGCTTACGCCGCCTCGTCGAAGTCCGCGAGGTAA
>Ga0209267_1002631_pt1 | contig 11458 bp, 10 predicted proteins | sample GraSoiAngelo_137_FD_185894 | JGI IMG/M metagenome (GOLD analysis project Ga0209267, IMG submission 185894) | Grasslands soil microbial communities from the Angelo Coastal Reserve, California, USA - 14_0929_09_30cm (SPAdes) (version 2) | ecosystem: Environmental > Terrestrial > Soil > Grasslands ... | reverse complement strand
GCGGGAGGGAGCGACGCCGGAGAGCACGGCCGTGCGCCTCGTGGCCATCGATTCCCTCGCGGTCCAGCTCCCGGGGGACGTCTGGGTGCTGCAGCAGCCGGCCGAGCTGACCGTGACCGACTCCGCCGCGACGGTGAGCCGGCTGAAGCTCGAGAGCGTCTACGGGTCCGGCAAGCTCTCGCTGGAGGGAGACCTGCCCACGCGGGGCCGCGCCAACGCCCACCTCCAGCTCGAGGCGTTCCCGCTCGTCGGTCTGTACGCCCTCCTCGAACAGGATACCACGGGTGTCGGCGGGGCCGTCACGCTCACCGCCGGACTCACGGGTACGCGCGCCAGTCCCGTGGCGAGCGGCTCGTTTTCGCTTACCAACGGGTCGATCGGCGAGTTCCGCATGCCGTTCGTGGATGGCTCGTTCGACTATCACGACCGGCGGCTGAACTCGGCCCTGCACCTGTGGCGCTCGGGCCAACAGATCCTGGACGTGCGGGCCTACCTGCCGCTCGACCTGGCCCTGCAGCCCGTGCCCCGCCGCCAGCTTCCGGACACGCTCTCCGTCCAGGCCACCGCTGACAGCGTGGACCTGTCGGTGCTCGAGGCCCTGACGCCGGCCGTGCAGCAAGTGACGGGTGTGTTCTCGACCGACCTCGGTATCGCCGGCACGTGGGAGGCGCCGCGCCTGCGGGGCGGGCTGCAAATCAGCGGCGCGACGGCGACGGTGCCGGCGCTGAGCGTCCGCTACGAGGACGTGAACGGGCGGTTCACCTTTTCGGGCGACAGCATCGCCGTACAACCGCTGTCGGTCCGGAGCGACCACGGTCGAGCGGACGTCACGGGCGTCGTCCGACTGGAGCGGCTGACCCGCCCGGTGCTCGACCTGCGCATCGCCGCGGACCAGTTCAAGGCGCTCGATCTCCGGAACAACGTGGCGATCACCGCCAGCGGGCGGCTCTCGCTGCGGGGACCCGTGTTCGGCGCCTCCCTCACCGGCCAGGCCAAGGTCACGTCGGGCGCCCTGTATTTCGCGGATCTCGTGCAGAAGCGGATCATCAATCTCGACGAGCTGGCGGATACCCTGCTCGCGTCCATGATCGAGCAGCAACGCCTCGGCCCCGAGTTCAAGAACGTGTTCCTCGACAGCCTGCGGATCGACGACCTGGGCCTCGAGATGGGGAACGACGTCTGGCTGCGTTCCAACGAGGCGAACATCCAGCTCACCGGCTCCGTGCGACTCACCAAGCGGCGCAATTTCTATCTCGTGAGCGGCTCGCTGCAGGCGGTCCGCGGAACGTACCGGCTCAAGGTGGGGGTGCTGTCCCGCGACTTCGTCGTCACGGAGGGGACCGTTAAGTACTTCGGCACTCCCGACCAGGACGCGGCGCTCGACATCGTGGCCAAGCACGTGGTGCATCCCGTGCCGACGCCCAACCAGCGCAACCCCGAAGACATCACGGTCGTCGCGCACATCACCGGCACCCTTCTCGTGCCCAAGGTCACACTCGAGGCGGAGAAACGTGACCTCTCGCAGACGGAGATCATTTCCTACCTGTTGTTCGGCAAGAGCACGGTCGACTTGGGTGGCGACCAGGGCGGGATCGCCGACCAGCGGGCGGTGGTGCAGAGCGCCCTGTCTCTGCTCTCGGGTGAGATCGAGCAGACGATCGTCTCGGGTGGGGTGCCCGTGGACTACGTGGAGATCCGCCCCGGGGGAGGTGGACAGGGCGACCCGCTCCTCGGTTGGCAATTCGCGGTGGGCCGCCAGCTCGGCTCGAAGACCTTCCTCGTCGTGAACGCCGGATTCTGCGGGGGGCGGCCGGTGTACGTGAGCAACACGCTGGGCGTGTCCCTGCAATTTCGGATCAGCCCCGAGTGGCGGACCGAGGCGAGCTTCGAGCCGGCGCAGACGTGCGTTGACCCCTCCGTCGAAACGCTGGGCACGACGGTACCCCGCCAGGTGGGTCTCGACCTGTTCTGGGAGAAGCGCTACTAACGTGACGCGGGCCCTGCTGATCGCCAACCCGGCTGCCGCGCGGACGGACGCGCGCGCAGTGACCGCCATCCGTGATACGCTGCGCAAGGGCGGCTGGACCGTCGAAGTACGGGCCACCGCCCAGGCGGGCGACGCCCGTCAGTTCGCCCGGGACGCACGCACGCAGGGATTCGACGTGCTCGTGTCCTACGGCGGTGATGGCACGGCGATGGAGATCGCGGCGGGGGCGATGGAAAGCCGCATCCCGCTCGGGCTCGTGCCGGGCGGCACGGGGAACCTGCTCGCCGGCAACCTGCGGCTGCCGCGCGACCCGGCGGCGGCCGCGCGCGTGATCCTCGCCGGCCAAACCGCCCCGATCGACCTGGGCGCGGTGGAACGCGCCGATGGCACCCATTTCTTCGCGGTCTGCAGCGGTACGGGGTTCGACGCGCGGTTGATGGCTCGTACGCGGCCCGCGGAAAAGCGGCGCTGGAAGATGGCCGCGTATGTGATGCACGCGTTTGCCACGCTCCCGGACGTGACCAGCCCGCTGCACCGCATCACCGTAGATGGCGAGGCACACGACCTCCCGGCGGCCCTGGTGCTCGTGGCGAACTGCGGCGAGCTGGTGCCTCCCTTCCTGCGGCTCCGCGATGACATCGCCCCGGACGACGGATGGCTCGACGTGCTTGTGCTCCGGGCGGAGGGCGTGATCCAGAGTCTGGCTGCGTTCCTCGAGCTGTTGCGACGGCCCGTGAACGGCGCGCGGCAGCTGTGGTTCGGCCGCGGCCGCTCGGTTCGCGTCGAGGTGCTCGAGGGGCCGCCGCAGCCGATGCAGCTCGACGGCGAGCCGTGGGGGCACGCGCCATTCGAGGCCCGGCTGCTGCCCGCCGCCCTCTCGGTGATCGTGGATCCCGCGACTGCGCCGCTCGGCAGGAGAGCACCGCGTCGTGGCTGACAGCCTGCTCCTCGTCGACGACGACGTCGGACTTCTCCGCGGGCTCGGCGAGTACTTCGACCGGAACGGCTACGAAGTGGGCCGTGCCGACTCCGCCGAGGCGGGCTTCGAAGCCTTCGAACGGCTGCGGCCGGACGTGGTGATCCTCGACCTGCACCTGCCGGACATGAACGGTCTCGAGGTGCTCGAGCGCGTGCGCGCGCGGGGGGGATCGGTCATCCTCCTCACCGGGCAGGGCGACATCGAGACCGCCGTGCGCGCCATGCAGCTCGGCGCGGAGCACTTTCTGACCAAGCCCGTCGACTTGAACCATTTGGCGGCGGCCATCGCGCGCGTGTGCGAGAAAATCCGCCTGGCACGCCAGAACACGCTGCTCCGCGCGCGCGAGCACGAGCACGAGGGACTCGAGTCCCTCGGCGTCTCGCCGGCGATCCGGGAACTGGGCCGCCAGGTGGAGCTGCTCGCCGCGAGCGAGCGCTCGACGGTCCTGCTGACGGGGGAGAGCGGCACGGGAAAGGGCTGGGTCGCGCGGGTGATTCATCACCTCTCGCCGCGGGCGGGCGGCCCGTTCCTGGAGGTGAACTGCGGGGGGCTGTCGGCCACGTTCCTCGAGTCGGAGATGTTCGGGCACGAGAAGGGCGCGTTCACGGACGCGAAGGAGCGGCGGCAGGGCCTGTTCGAGCTGGCGGATCGCGGAACGATCTTTCTGGACGAGATCGGCGATCTCGCCCCCGCGCTCCAACCCAAGGTGCTCAAGGTGCTCGAGACCAAGGCGTTTCGCCGGCTGGGAGGCACGCGCGAGATGACGGTAGACGTGAGGCTCGTGGCGGCGACCAATCGCGATCTCACCGCCGAGGTGAGCGCGGGGCGCTTCCGGGAGGATCTGTATTACCGGCTGAGCGTCATGCCGCTGCGCCTGCCCGCCGTGCGCGAGCGCTCGAGAGAGGATCGACTGGTGCTGGTCACGCGAATCCTCTCCGACCTCGGACCGCAGATGCCGGGTTGTCCGAGTAGCTGTAGCGCCGAGGCGCTCGATCGACTGCTGTCGGCGGCGTGGCCGGGCAACGTGCGCGAGATGCGCAACGTGCTGGAGCGGGCCATGATCCTGGCCCGGGGGGTCGGGCAGATCGGCGTGGAGGACCTTCCGGCCGACCTCCGGAGAGCGGGTGCCGAGCGGCGCCACCAGCCGCTGGCGCTGGCGGAGGTGGAGCGGGTGCACATTGAAAAGACGCTCAAGTTCCACGGCGGCAACCGCACGCGCTCTGCTCAGGAGCTCGGCATTTCGCGCGCGACGCTGATCAATAAGATCAAGTCCTACGGGCTCGACCTCTGAGGGGGGGCGGGTTATGACGGAGAAACCGAAGCTGATGGAGCACGACGGGATGGTATGCCGCTCTTGCGGGAACGAAGAGCGCGCGTCCGAAGGCTACCCCTGTGCGGACTGCGGCACGTTCATCTGCCTGATCTGTTCGTTCCGGGGCATCACGCGCTGTAAGGCGTGCGAGCAGAAAGCGAAAGCCGCACAGCGGGCCTAACTGCCACCGCGACGTTTGCGCACCTCGCGCGCCACGTCGTCCGCCGAAGTGCCGAGCTCCTTCGCCAGTCGCGCCACGGCGTCGCCGGCCCCCGGCCAGTCGCCCGCGGCCGCGAGAGCCGCGAGCGCGATGTCCTCGACCACCGTCGTCCGCTCCTCCAAATCGCGCGTCCGGACTGCGACCTCGCGGGCCAGCCACTGCTCGAGCTCGCGGCGGTCGATTTCGAGCTGCCGCTGGCGCAGCGCGCCCTGGAGCGACATCTCCAGCTCGTCCAGGTCCACCGGTTTGATGAGGTAATCGTACGCGCCGAGCTTCAGGCACTCGATGGCGGTGCGCGGCTCGTCGATCGCCGTGAGCATGATGATCGCGAGGTCCGAGTCGACCGCCAGGGCCTTGGGCACGAGCTCCACACCGCTCATGTTCGGCATGCGGATATCGGAGAGCATGCACTCCGGCTGTTCCGCCGCCTGGCGCTCCAGCGCCTCCGCGCCGCTCGCGGCCTGGAGCACCTTGTAGCCGAGGCGCGTGAGGAACCGGTCGAGCGCCTGACGGATGCCTTCTTCGTCGTCGACGACGAGGATGGTCGTCGGTGAGTCCTGCGGAGCGGGGTTGGCCATGGCGCTAACGTATGTACCCTCCACAACCCGAGCAAGCCGACGTATCTTCGCGCTTCCATGGCGTCCGCCGTTTCCGCGCGCATCACCGACGTCCGGGGCGTAACGGTCGGTCACTGGACCGACGTCCCGCGCGCGACCGGTTGCACGGTCGTCCTCGCGCCAGAGGCTGGCGTCCGCGCCGCCTGCGCGATCCGCGGGCGCGCCACCGGTACGCGCGAGCTGGACGCGCTCGACCCCCATCACCTGGTCGATCGCGTGGACGCGATTCTCCTCACGGGCGGTTCGGCGTACGGGCTCGGCGCCGCGGACGGCGTGATGCGCTGGCTGCGGGAGCGCGGGCGCGGCCTGCCGGTGGGTCCGGCCGGCATGGTCCCCATCGTTCCCACTGCCGTGATCTTCGACTTCGACCTGGCCCCGGGAGGCAAGGCGGATCGCTGGCCCATCGCGGACGACGCGTATCGCGCCTGCACGGCCGCGTCGAGCGAGGTCGCGGAGGGCAGCGTCGGCGCCGGGACGGGCGCCACCGTCGGGAAAGCGCTCGGACCGCGCGCCGCGATGAAAGGCGGCGTGGGCACGTGGGCGGCAACGGGCGGCGACATCGTGGTGGGCGCGTTGGTCGTCGTGAACGCCGTCGGCAACGTCGTCGACGCCTCCGGGAAGATTCTGGCGGGCGCCCGCGGCCCGGATGGCGCATACGTCGACGCCCTCTCGCACCTCGCGGGCGGGGGCACGCCGTTCGGCGCGCGAGAGGCCGGCACTCCGACCGCGGCCGCCGGCCGCAACACGACGCTCGCCGTGGTCGCGACGAATGCGACCCTCGACCGGACGGCGCTCCAGGGTCTCGCCCAAGCGGCCGGCGACGCCCTGGCGCGGCGCATCGTCCCCTACGGCACCCTGTTCGACGGCGACGTCGTATTCGCCATCTCCACGGCAGCCAGCGTGCCCGCGACCCCGCTTCAAGCCGAGGCGCTCGCGGCGCTCGCGGTCCCGATCGCAGTGGAGCGCGCGGTGCGGCTCGCCCGCGGGGTACGGGACATTCCCGGCCTCGCGGACGGTCGCGCGACGTGAGCGACCACCTCGCGCGCGACCTGGCGGATGTCGCGCGCAAGTGGGTCCCCGATCCGCGCCTGGGTGTCCTGGAAGTGTCGGTCGAGCCCGACCGGCTGGTGGGATGCACCACGAGCCGCGAAGCGTTGACCGCGCTCCGGCGGTTGGCGGCCGACCCGGCGGTAGGATGCGTGGCCGACGTACGCCTCCTGCCCGACGCCTCCGTGGGTGATCAACCGGTGGCCGTCGTGACCGCCGCGGTGGCGCCGCTCGTCCGCGAGCCACGAATCACCGCTGACCGTGTGAGCGAAGCGTTGCACGGGGAGTCGCTGACGTTGCTCGAGCGACGCGATGGCGCGTGGCTGCGCGTGCGCGCCGGCGACGGCTACCACGCGTGGACGCACGCCGGCTACGTGTCCACGGGCTCGGTCGACTGGGTCGAGGACTGGAATACCCGAGCGACAGGAAGGTCGCTCGGGGCGGAGGTGCGTCTGGAGGATCAGCGCTTCCGGCTGGTGGTGGGCGCGCGCGTCGTCCTCCGGCACGACGGCCAGGTGGAGATCGCCGACGGGCGCATCGGCAGCGTCAGCGCCGGCCTGGTGCGGCTCGAGGCGGCGCTGCGCGCCGAGGCGCGGCTCATCGCGGCGCCCGAATGGGCGTCGCGCTGGTTCTCGGGCGCGCCATACCTGTGGGGCGGGCGCACCGAATGGGGGGTCGATTGCTCGGGCTTGGTGCAGGCCACTTACGCCGCGCGCGGGGTGGCGCTGCCGCGCGACAGCGACCAGCAGTCGCTCGCCGGGCGCGAGGTCCCGATCCACGTCGCCGGCGCGGGTTACGAGGCGGGCGATGTACTCTGCTTCGCGGACGGGCGGCGGGTCTCCCACGTGGCCCTGTGGGCCGGCGCGGGCCGGATCGTGCATTCGGCGCTGTCGCGAGGCGGGGTGGGATCGGACGACCTATTCGCGGATACGCCGGCGGCCAAGCGGCTCCGAGACTTCCTGGTCGCCGTGCGCCGGGTGGGGCCGTCGGACAGTCGGCGTTAGACCCTGCGACGGTCGGACAATCCGACGCCCTTATATTTTTCCCGCATGAAGCTCGTCCTGTTCGACATCGACGGTACGCTCCTCTGGACCAATGGCGCCGGACGACGCGCCATTCATCGCGCGCTGCTCGACGAGGCGGGTACGGCCGGACCGATCACGACCTACCGCTTCGATGGGAAGACCGACCCCCAGATCGTGCGGGAGCTCCTCTCGCTCGCGGGCCATCCGGACGCAAGCGACGACGCGCTGATCGCCGCCGTCTGCCTCCGCTACGTCGAACATCTGCGGGTTGAGCTCGACCGTCCCACTCAGACGACCAAGGTCCTGGCCGGCATCGAAGAACTGCTCGCAGGGCTCGAGCCTCACGAGGCGGCTGAACGGGCCCTGGTCGGTCTGCTCACCGGAAACGTGGCCCCTGGCGCAGCGTTGAAGCTTCGCTCGGCGGGACTCGACCCCGAGCGTTTTCGGGTTGGGGCCTACGGTTCGGACTCCGCGCGGCGCGGGGATCTGCCGCAGGTCGCCGCCGCGCGCGCGGCGGTCCTTACGGGCCGGCCGTTCGCGGGGGCGGACGTCGTCATCGTGGGCGACACGCCGGACGACGTCGCCTGCGGTCGGTCGATCGGCGCCCGCAGCGTGGCGGTGGCCACCGGCTTCTACGACGCCGCCGCGCTCCGTGCGAGCGGCGCGACGTACGTGTTCGAGACGTTGGCCGATACCGCAGCCGAGCGCGACCGCGGCGTCGACCACGGACGAGCTCGAGGTCAAGGCGCGGGTGGACGACCCCGACCCGCTCCGGGCCGCGCTGATCGCGGCGGGAGCCAAGCTCGAATTCCGGGGCGAGATGAGCGACCGGCGCTTCGATCGGAAGCGATCGCTGGCGCGACGCGACGAGGTGTTGCGCCTGCGGATGTTCCGACCGGCGGAAGGCACCCCCGCGTACGGCGTACTGGCCTGGAAGGGGAAGCACTCCCGGCGAGGGGAGTATCGCCATCGCGCTGAGGTGGAGGCGCGCGTCGTAGACGCCGATGGGGTGGTGACGATCCTCGAGCACCTAGGGTTCTCGGTTTCGCTGCGCATCGACCGTCGCGTGGAGGTGTATCGGCTTGGCGGGGCGGTACTCCGCCTCGAATGGTATCCCGCCATGGACGTGCTGCTCGAGGTCGAGGGGGAGCCGGACGCCATCGAGCGGGCCATTGCGGCGACGGGCCTCGCCCGCGAGTCGTTGCCGTACTTCGTCGCCCGCTACGAGGCCCGCACCGGCCGCGCCGCCCTCCTCGCCCGATGAGCGCTCAGGTCAAGATCCCCATGCCCCTGCGGGTGCCAGAGCTTGCCCCGTCGCTCGGCCGCGTCCTCGTCCCCCGTCGACTAACGGAGCCGTGGGTGCCCCTCGACGAGATCCGCGAAGAGCTCGCCACCCGCGTGATGGAGCTCGGCGGTGAGGCGCGGGCGGCCGCGGTGCGCGAGGAGCGCGACCGCGTGCTCGAGGCGGTCAGCCGGCGCGCGTGGCTCGCGGTGTGGGAAGCGGCGGCGCGCCGCGTGGGGGACCGCGTGACCGCGGCGATCGACCTGGAGATCAGGCGGGCGGCCGATCGGGTACGGATGCCCCGGCGGGTGCGGCGCCGCTACTTGCTCGCGGGGTCGGAGAAGCGAGCGATCGGTGCCCGGCTCGCCGCCGGTGGGGAAACGCTCGTGGCCGCCCTGGACGCGCTCGATGCCGCGGCCGCTCGCGTGCAGCAGGCCACGGTACTCGACAAGGGCGCGCACGCGGAGTGGCAGGAGGCGTTGCGCACCGCCGCGCGCCGACTGGAGGTCGCGTGGCTCGCGTTGGAGGCGGAAGTGGCAGAGGAAGGGCGTCGCTGGGCCGGCGAGATCGATGCGATCGGTCGCTGGCGGCCGCCCCTCTGGCCGCTTGTCGCCGTCTGGACACCCCTCGCCGCCATCCTTCTCTGGCTCGGCCTGGTGCTCGGTGGCTACGTTCCCGCGCCAGCGTGGCTCGCGGCGCGGCTCGGGTTCTGACGGGCGTGACCGCGATCGGCGTCGGCATCGATCTGGTCGAAGTAGCCCGCGTCGCGTCGATCATCTCCGACAAGGGATCCCGCGTCTTCGCGCGGCTCCTGACCCCGGCGGAGCGGTCCTACTGCGAGAGCCGACCCGATCCGGCGACTCACGTGGCCGTGCGGCTCGCCGCCAAGGAGGCGGTCTACAAGGCGCTCCAGGGAAGCGACGCCGCGCGAGGGATCGGGTGGCGCGAGATCGAAGTCACGCGCGCGTCGGATGGGCGTCCCGATGTGGAGCTCAGTGGGTCCGCCGCCGCCCGGGCGCGCGAGCTCGGAGTAAAACGCGTGCTGCTCTCGCTCTCGCACACGCACCAGGCGGCGGTAGCGATGGTCGTCCTGCAGCGGGACTGACGGCCGCTGCTTGAATTCCCGACTGAATTACTCTAGTATTTGAGACCTCGAGCTTTGAGAATCGTTCTCATCTACCGTAAGCCCCTCCTCAGCTTGTTGTTGAGTACATGCCTGGCTGCTCACGCGGCCGGGCAGGCCATGGATTCACTTTCGGTGGCGAGGCGAACGGTGGCCGCTGCGTCGCTCGCCGCGAAGGAATACGCTTCCGGTGTCGCGCCGGGCGGCGGCACGGTAACGGCCCCCGAGGAGGTATCGGAGGCCAAGCAGTTCCTCGAGCATGCCCGCCTCGATGTAGGCGCTTTGCCCGCCGCCGTCCGAGCGACGGCGGACGCGGACCTAGTGGCGATGGTGGCGATGATCGACCGCATCGTCCCGCCCGACTCGGTCGCCGCCCGCGCCAGTGCCCTGATCAAGCGCATCACCGCCGCGACGGGGGCGGCACTCGATCCGTTTCCCGGCCAGCCGCCGTCCCTCGCCCGTGGTGCCGCCGTCTTCAAGGAGCAATGCATCCAGTGTCATGGCGCCACCGGTCGGGGCGACGGGCCCAAAGCGCGGCACCTCGAAGGACCACCGCCCGCCGATCTCGCGGATGGCACGGCGATGGCCGATGTGTCCGCCGTCGACGCCTATCGAAAGGTGACGATCGGTGTCGCGGGGACGGCGATGCCCGAGTTCGAGGAGTCGCTTTCCTCCGAAGACCGCTGGGCCGTCGCCATGTACATCGCCACGCTCCGGACCGATCCCGGCATGGTGCGGGCCGGGGCGACCCTGTACGCGGCCAAGTGCTCGACCTGTCACGGGGCGACCGGAGGGGGGGACGGCCCGTTCGCGGCCAGCATCTCGGTGCACCTCCCGGCGCTCCGCGATCTCGCCGTCCAGGGCCCGCTCACCGACCGCGACCTGGAGCAGCTCGTGCTCCACCGCCGGCCCGGAGTGCCGATGCCGGGCGTCGTCCGCGCCCTCAATCCGCGGCAGGTGTCGAGCCTGGTGGCGTTCCTGCGGGTCCTGCCGGCCGCCGAGCGCCAGCAAGCACTGGGGTCGCCCGAGGCCGCAACCTTCGCGGCCGTGCGGCGAGAGATCGATTCCGCCGTGGCGCTCGGCTCCGATAAGATCGCCTTCGATGCCTACCTGACCTTCGAGCAGGTCGAGACGGCCGTGCGGGCCCGGAACCCGGGGCTCGCGACGGAGCTCGAAGGGGCATTTGTCGATCTGCGGACGCGCACCACTCGGGGAGCGGCCGACGCCGACCTCGAGGCGATTCGGGGCCGGTTGCTCGGCGACTTAGAGCGCGCCGAGCGACTCGTGGCCGACCGGGGCTCGACGCCGACGCTCTTCATGCAGTCGTTCGTGCTGCTCCTGCGCGAAGGCTTCGAGGCGATTCTGATCGTCGCCGCGTTGATGGCCTTCCTGGCGAAGGCCGGCGCGACGCACAAGCGCCGCCACGTCGCGGAAGGCGCGTGGGCCGCGGTGGGCGCGAGCATCGTGACCGCGGTCCTGCTCGAGCTACTGTTCGAGATCACACCAGGGCAGCGCGAGGCGCTCGAGGGCATCACCATGCTGCTCGCGACCGCCGTGCTGTTCTACGTGAGCTACTGGCTGCTCTCGAAGATCGAGGTGGCCAAATGGAATGCGTTCGTGAAGGGCCGCATGGAGGACGCCTTGTCGAGCGGCTCGGGATACGCGCTCGCCTCGGTCGCGTTCCTCGCCGTGTATCGTGAGGGCTTCGAGACGATCCTGTTCTACAAGGCGCTGATCACATCGGCCGGCCCGACCAGCGGTGGGGCTGGCGTCCCCGCGGTGGCCGCGGGCATCGTGGCCGGTGTGGTGGCTCTCCTGATCGTGTACATCGCGATCGACCGGTTCGGCATGCGCGTGCCCCTCAAG
>Ga0209267_1002619_pt1 | contig 11482 bp, 10 predicted proteins | sample GraSoiAngelo_137_FD_185894 | JGI IMG/M metagenome (GOLD analysis project Ga0209267, IMG submission 185894) | Grasslands soil microbial communities from the Angelo Coastal Reserve, California, USA - 14_0929_09_30cm (SPAdes) (version 2) | ecosystem: Environmental > Terrestrial > Soil > Grasslands ... | reverse complement strand
TGTGTTCGACTCGGCGGACGGGCAGCTGGCGCGGCTGCGAGGCACGTCCACGCGGTTCGGCCGGGCCCTGGACGGGATCAACGACAACCTCCGCTTCGTCAACCTGTATTTCCAACTGATGTACCGACTCATCGCCTCGGGCTTTTGGTGGCCGGGCGCGTGCTTGCTGGTGGCGGCCGCCGGGCTCGCCCACACGTTCCAGAGCGCGGCCATCGACTTCGTGCGCAACGCGTACCTCTACATCGGTGTGGGCGGCCGCGGGGAGCTCGATCTCCCCGAGGACCTGGACCCTGCCCCGCGCGGCTCGTGGCTGGAGCGGTTCGGCGCCCGCGTGTACCGCGACTACGTCGTGCGACAGGTGCAGCTGTTCCCCCGCTCGGTGAAGCTCATCCGGGCGTTGCGGCAGGAGGGGGGGGGCGTGTCGGCGCAGTTCCGGACGCAGTACCGCGCACGTCAGGACGGCGTCCTGCCGCTGTGCGCCTGGTTGGGACAGAATATCCGGTTCGTCGTGCTGGGCATCGCGGGGCTGGCCGGGCGCCCGTCCGCGTTCCTGTGGACCGAGGCGGTGTGGATGAGCCTGGTGCTCGTGGTGCTGCTGTGGATGCACGAGTGGAATGCCACGGCGCTGGGCGGCCTGCTCGACGCGGAGCACAATGCCTACGCCCGCGTCATCTGAGCCGCGCCGCTACCGCGGTGCCCTGATCGGCGCGGGGGGCATCGCGCGGCAGTCTCATCTGCCCGCGCTGCGGGGCGCGCTGGGCGCCCGCGTCGACGTCGTCGCCCTCGTGGACAGCGCCCCCGGCGTGCCGCCGGTGGACGGCATCCCGCTGCTGCGCGATCGCGCGGCGCTGCGCGACCTCGCCCCGCTCGACTTCATCGACATCTGCACTCCGACCGCCTCGCATCTCGAGCTCACCGTGTGGGGACTGGAGCAGGGCTACCACGTGGTGTGCGAGAAGCCGGTGGCGGTCACGCGCGTAGAGGCCGAGCGAATCGCCGCGGCGTCGCGGGCGAGCGGCCGTGTCGTGATGCCGTGCCACCAGTACCGCTACAACCCGGTGTGGCTGCGGGTGAAGGAATGGCTCGCGGCCGGGGCCATCGGTCGCTGGCACCTGGCGGAGTTTTCGGTGCACCGGCTCGCGGCCGACCCCGGCCGGACCGGCAGTGGGGGGGAAGGGGGGAGCACGCCGTGGCGCGGCACCAGCGCGGCGGGACGGGGTGGCGTGCTGCTCGACCACGGCACGCATCTCGTTTACCAGCTGCTCGACGTCGCCGGCATGCCGGCCGCGGTGAGCGCCTGGACGGGCCGGCTGCGGCACGTGGGCTACGATGTCGAGGACACGGCGGCCCTGCGGTTCGAGTATCCCGACCGGCTGGCGACGATGTTCTTCACCTGGGCCGGGCGCACCCGTGAGAACCGCATCCGCTTCGTGGGCGATGCCGGCATGATCGAATGGGTGGACGGTGAGCTGCGGCTCGAGCGGGCTGGCGCGGTCGAGCGACTGGACTTCGCGGCCGAGCTCCAGAAGACGGCGTACCAGCGATGGTTCGCCTGCCTGTTCGAGGCGTTCGTCGCCGCGCTCGACGCGGGGGACGCCGGCGCACGATTCCTGGACGATATCGGGCGGGTGGCGGGCGTGGTGGAGCACGCGTATGCGGCGGCCCGGAGCGGCGCGACGGTGGCGATCCCGGGCGGCGTGTGAGTCGTCGGCTCCAGGCCCTGCTGTTCGTCGTGGGCTCCGCGGTGTTCCCGATCCTGCTGCTGTACGGCACGGTGTGCGCGTGCAACGCCGGTGCGTGGTGGCTCGTGATGGCCGGTGAGCCGAGCCGCCCGCCGTTCTGGCGGGCGTGGGCCATCACCGTGGCCAGCTTCTCGCTCAACTTCATGACCCCCCTCGTCAATGTCGGGGGCGAGCCGTTCAAGATCGCCGCCGTCGCCCCCTGGCTCGGGCTGCGGCGTGCGGCCGGGTCGGCGGTGATCTATCAGATGTTGCACACCTTCGGGATGCTGCTGAGCTTCCTCACGGCGGTGGTGCTGGGCATGATCTTCCTGCCCCGGTCACCGGTCATCGTCGCGCTCTTGGCCGGCGCCTTCCTCGCACTCGCCGCGCTGACGCTGCTGCTCCTCACCGGTCACCAGCGGGGCATGCTCGCGGGCGCGCTCGACCGGCTGCACCGGATCCCGCTGCTCGACCGGCTGGCCCGGCGACTCGAGCCGAAGCGCGCCACGCTGGCCTCGATGGACGAGCAGATTACCCAGTTCTATCACGCGAGCCCACGCCGTTTCCTGCAGGCCCTGGCGCTGGAATACGCCAGTCGCTGCCTCTTCATGGCCGAGTACCTGCTCATCGCCTTGTCCGTGGGACTCGACATCGGCTACGCGCGGGCCTACGTCATCGGTGGTCTCACGCAACTCGTGCAAAACGTGTTGTTCGTCGTGCCGTTCGAGGCCGGCACGAAGGAGGGCTCGCTCTACCTCCTCTTCCAGCTCCTGGGCCTCGACCCGGCACTCGGCGTGTATACCGCCATCGTGAGCCGGGTGCGTGATCTCGTATGGATCGGCGCGGGCGTCGGCCTCGTCTGGCTTTCGGGCCGCCGGGCGGCGCCGGCCAGGGCCGCGGCGCCATGACGGTCTTCACGCCGGGTGCTCGCCTACGCCTTTGGGATGGGCGTCGACATCGATCACGTGGTCAAGGCGCCGTTCTATCTCCGCGCCGTGGGGCTGCGGGACAAACGCGGCTACTACTGGCGCTCGTCGCTGCAGGAACCGGTGGCCCTCCTGTGGATCGTGCCGCTCTGCGTGTTTCTCGGCAGCGTCGTGCCGATCCTGTTCTTCGCGATCCACGTCGCCATGGATTACAGCGTGCGCTTCGAGAAGATGCCGCTCTACCCCTACTCCACGTGGGTGACTCGCGGGTGGCTCGTCACGCTGCCCGACAAGCTCAAGGAAGGCACGCTGTTCGTGCTGCTGCTCGCCGGCTACGCGGCCCTGTACTGGTACCGTCACCGTGTTTGACTTCGCGCCCGCGATCGGACGTGGCGCCGACCGCGCCATCCGCCCGCTGCTGCGGCTGTGTCACGAGACCCTCGGCCTGTCGCCGGCGCAGGTGACCTGGGCCGCGTTCGGGGCGAGCGCCGCTGCCGGCGTGGCGCTCGCGGCCGGACGCCTCGGCGTCGGGCTGGCCCTCATGGCGCTGGGACAGGTCTTGGACGGGATCGACGGCGGGATCGCGCGGGCGTACGGCTTGGAGTCGGCCCCCGGTCGGCGGCTCGACACCCGGCTCGACCGCGCCTCCGAGGCCGCGATCTTCGCAGGAGTCGGCTGGGCCGACCTGGTCTCGTGGCGGCTGGTGCTGCTCGCGCTCGCCGCGATCCTGCTGATGACCAGCATCGCCGATCGCTCGAAGCTCGACCCCGGGGTCAAGCGGTTCGCGCTCTACTTCGGAGCGTGGCTGCCGTACCCGCTCATTTTCAGCGTGATCTTCCTGGTCAATCTGACGGCGTACGTGGTCGGGCTGCTGATCATCGACTGCCGGTTCCAGCGGAAGATGGACGCGCTCGGTGGGGACCTCGACACGGTCGCGTCGCGCGCGGCGGCCCTCCCGGGCTAGGCCCGGCCGGTTTCGAGCCCGCGTTCGGCGAGCGCGGGCGCCGTGGCGGGGGCCGTCGCGTAGTAGATGGCGTGGGAGGCGAGCACCGCGCCCGCCACGATCAGGCCCGCGACCGCGTCCACCGCGTAGTGAAACTGCCCGTACACGACCGACAGCACCAGCCCGATCGTAAACGGCGCGAGCACCAGTCCCAGGCGACGCCAGTAGCGCAATGCGCACACGGCCGCGACCACCGCGGCCGCGACGTGCGACGACGGAAACGCCGCGCCCCACGAGTCGCCGCGGTCGAGCAGCCACTGCGTCGCCCGCGCGGGCCACACGTCCGTCGCCGCGTTGTGCGCGAGCTCGAACGCGTAGCGCGGTCCCGCCACCGGGAAAAACAGAAACACCACGTAGCACAGATAGAACGTGATCATCACGGCGAAGATGGTGTGCCGCGCCGCGGCGCGGCGACCGCTCAGCCACAGCCCGAGCGGCGACGAGTACAGGATGGCGTAGTAGGCGAGGTAACAGCCGTGGAGATACCACGAGAGCAGCGGGTTCGGCATCTCGCGGATCCAGCGATACGAGAGCTGGGACCCGAATGCCCACAGCTCGAGCCGCTGGACGGCCAGGTCGTGCTGGTAGGCGAGGTCCACGTTGAGGACGCCGACCTCCGCATACAGCCCGCCCAGCAGCAGCATGGGGTACCAGTCGCCCAGGAACCGACCCACGGGGCCCGCCTGCCGCGCCGCGGGGGCGATCAGCACCAGGACCAGGATGAGCGCGTGCGCCGTGAGCAGCAGGTTCCAGCCGGCGTGATCGTGGCCGGAGAACGCCAGTACCGCGGCGGTCGCGACGGCGATGTAGGCGAGGGTGACGACGTCCACCGGTTCGAACCGTTGTACGACGCTACGACGCCACGTTGCAAGCAGCGTCGTGAAACGTGGTGTCCTGGCGTCGTGTGACGTGCTCACAGCCACCCCTCTTTCCGGTACCACTGCGCGGTTCGTCGCAGTCCGGTTTCGAGGTCGGTCTCGGGGCGCCATCCCGTGTCGCGCATCAGCGCCTCGGGGCGGCAGGTCCACGCCGGGGCGAGAAACTCGGCCGCTTTGTCCGACGAGAGCAGCGTCGCCTGGCCCGCCAGGTGGGCGACCGAGCCGATCACCCACAACAGGCCGCGCACCACTGGGGCGGGCAGCGGTACGACCCAGGGTTCTCGGCCGACCGCGCGCCCGATCGCCCGCACCAGCTCCCGGCTGGTCGTCACCGCGGGGTGCGCGGCGTAGTATACGCGATTCGCCGCCGCGGGCGCCGTGGCCGCCACCAGCGCTCCCGCGAGATCCCCTGCGTAGATGACCGACAGCTCCTGGGATCCGTCACCGAACACCGGGCTCAACCCGAGCCGTGCCAGCTTGAACAGCTTGAGCACCTCGCGATCCCGTTCGCCGTACACGGTCGGCGGGCGCACGATGGTCCAGGGAAACGCCATCGCCCGCACCAGCACCTCCGCCGCGAGCTTGCTCCGGCCGTACGGCGTGACCGGGGACGGCGGCCTGGTCTCGTCGACCGGCGCTCCCGGGCGCGTCGGCCCGGCGGCGGCGAGCGACGACACCAGCACGAAGCGCCGTGGCGGCCGCTCGGCCGCCGCTTCCAGTACGTTGGCCGTGCCGTCGCGGTTGGCTCGCATGAAGTCGTCGAGACCACGCGCGCTGATGCGTCCCGCGACGTGATAGATGACCTCCGCGCCGGCGCAGCCGTCGCGCAGCGCGTGCGCGTCGTCCAAGTCGCCCGGCACCAGCCGAACGTCGGTCCACCCCAACGCCCGCGCTTTGGCGGGCGTACGGACCAGACACGTCACCGCATCGCCCTGGGCGCGGAGCGCCCGCACCAGGTGCGCACCGACGAAGCCCGTCCCGCCGGTGACGAACGCCCTCACAGCGGCTTGTCGTAGATCCGGTACGTCTTGTACGGGTGAAAGCCGAGCTGGAGCGCGGCGTTCACCATCGGGGCGTTGTCCTCGAGGATCCAGCCGCCTTCGCCCCAGTGATAGCCGTGGACCGCGCCCTTGGTCCAGATCCAATGGTACATCAGGGCGTCCACGCCGCTCATGCGGTACTGCTTCAGGGTGCCGAGCAGCAGGATGCGGCAGCGATGAATCCTGCGCGAATACCAGAGAATCTTCGGCAGCCCGTACAGGCGCCCCGAGGGATTGTGCTTCAAGGCCACGTTGAAATCGGGGAGGGCGACGGCGAATCCGATCACCTCGCCCTCCCGCTCCGCGAAGCACACCAGGTCGGGTTCGACGATTGCCTTGAGCTGTTTGGCCAGGTGGTCGATCTCGGCCTCGGTGAGGGGCACGAACCCCCAGTTCTTTTCCCAAGCCCGGTTGTACAGCACCTTGACCAGCTCCACTTCCTGCTTGAAGCGCTTCATGTTCAACGGCCGCAGCGTGATGTGCTTGCGCTCCGCGATCACTTTGGCCGCCCGCGCGATCCGCTCTGGCATCTGCGCGTTGGGGCTCTCGAAGGCGAGCAGGTCCTTCGCCTTGGCGAACCCGTAGCCCTGGTGCAGGCCGACGTAATACCGCGGGTTGTGCGGCATCATCAGGGTCGGCGGCGTGTCGAAGCCGTCGACCAGGAGCCCGCACTCGTCGTTGATCGAAGGACTCATGGGCCCGCGCATGACCCGCAGGCCGCGCTCGCGCAGCCAGGCGGCGGCGGCGTCGAACAGGGCCCGCGCCACGCGGGAATCGTCGATGCACTCGTAGAAGCCGTAGAAGCCGACGTGGTCGCCGTGTTCCCGCGTATGCGCGTCGTTCTTGATGGCCGCGATCCGCCCGACCGCCCGCCCGTCGACCCGCGCCAGAAAATACTGCGCCTGGGCGTGCTGGAAGAACGGGTTCTTGGCCGGGGTGAGCAGGGTGCGGACGTCCATCCGCAGCTGCGGCACCCACAGCGGGTCGCCGTGATAGTGGTCGTAGGGGAATGCGATGAACTGCGAGAGACCGCGCCCGTCCGTGACGGGCGCGATCTCCGGAATGCTCAGATGACCCCCAGCTCTTTGCCGAGCCGGGCGAACACCTCCAACGCGTGGTCGATCTGCTGCGACGTGTGCGTTGCCATCAGGCTGGTGCGCAGCCGGCACTGCGACGGCGGCACGGCGGGCGGCACCACCGGGTTGGTGAACACACCCGCTTCGAACAGCTTCCGCCAGAACAGGAACGTCTTCTCGAGTGGGCCGATGAGCACCGGCACGATCGGCGTCTCGGTCGGGCCGATGTCGAAGCCGACCGACCGCAGGCCGGTCTGGAGCCGGCGCGTGTTCTGCCACAGGCACTCGCGCCGCTCGGGCTCGCGCTGCAGGATGTCGAGCGCCGCGAGCACGCCCGCCGTGTTCGCCGGCGGCAGAGCGGCCGTGAAGATCAGCGGTCGGGAGTTGTGCTTCAGGAAGTGGACGACGCTCTCGGCGCCCGCCGCGAAGCCGCCGATCGAGGCCAGCGACTTGGAGAACGTTCCCACGATGATGTCCACGTCGTCGGTGAGGCCGAAGTGCGCCGCGGTGCCGTCGCCGCGGGGGCCGAGTACGCCCACGGCGTGCGCGTCGTCGAGCGCCAGCGCCGCGCCGTACTTCTGCGCGATCTTGAGCAGGCCGGGCACGTCGGCGATGTCTCCTTCCATGGAATAGACGCCGTCCACGATCACCATGACCCCGGTGCCGGCGGGCACCTGCTGCAGCTTGCGCTCCAGCTGGGCCAGGTCGCCGTGGTTGAAGCGCACCGTCTCGCCGTACGACATCTTGGCGCCGTCCACGATCGACGCGTGGTCGAGCTTGTCGAGAAACACCACGTCGCCCCGGCCCACCAGCCCCGAAATGAGCCCCAGGTTCGCCTGATAGCCCGTCGAGAAGACCAGACACGCTTCCTTCCCGAAGAACTGCGCCAGCTCGTGCTCGAGCCGCTCGTGCAGATCGAGCGTGCCGTTCAGGAGCCGGCTGCCGGTGCAGCCCGACCCGTAGCGCTCGAGCGCCTGCTTGGCCGCCGCGAGCACGGCCGGATGATGGGTGAGCCCCAGATAGTTGTTGGAGCCCATCATGATCCGCTCTTTGCCTTCGATGACGACGACCGTGTCTTCGGAGTGGGAAATGGGCCGGAAGTACGGGTACAGGCCTACTGCCTGGAGCTCCCGGGCCTTGGTGAACGTCTTGCACTTATCGAACAATGCGACGTGCTGCAGGGTCTCGGTGTTCACGGGGCCCCCAGGGCGGTGATGGGAAAATGCAGCCTACATGCTAGTGATGGTGACCTAAAACCGCAAGGGTACGAGAGATGCGACGCGTCAGCGCGCCCTCCCTCGGGTACGTAAGTTGAAGGGCGATGCGCCCGCTGGCAGTGGCGATCACTTTGTTGACCGTCGCCGCGCAACCGGCGGCGACCCAAGACCGGTATCGCGTCGCCTGGTGGGATGCGGCGTCGGTGCTGGTCGCCGGTGGGCTGTCGGTCATTCCCCAAGCCGCGGGGCTGCCCCGCGGCGCGCCGCCCTGCGCGCCGTGCGACCCCGCATCGCTGCCCGGCATCGATCACGCGGCGCTGCACACCTTCTCGGCGTCCGCCGGGACCGCGAGCAGCGTCCTGCTCGCGGGCGTCGTCGCCGGCTCGGGGCTGGCGTCGCTCGCGGGAGCCACGCCCGCCCAGGTGCGCGGCCACGCCGTAGTGTACGCCAACGCGCTCGCGTGGACCCTGGCGGCGTCGCAATGGCTCAAGGTGCTCGCGCACCGCAGCCGGCCCGTGCTCTACACGGCCGACGCACCGGCGGCGACTTCCGACCCGGACAGCCGGCGCTCGTTTCCTTCGGGGCACGCGGCGCTGGCCTTCGCCGCGAGCACCGCGTACGTGGTGATGGCCGGCCGGGAGCGGCTGCCCCACCGCACGCGCAACGCCGTCGTGTTGTATGCGGCGTCGCTGGGCGTGGCCGCGCTGCGCGTCTCCGCCGGCCACCACTTTCCGACGGACGTCGCGGGCGGGGCGGCGCTCGGCGTGGGCATCGGCTGGTTGGCGGCACGCGTGCACCCTACGGGGCACTGACGTGAGCCAGCCGCTCCCCCGTGTGATGCGACTGCGCGACGTGGTGCTCTTCAATATCAGCGCCATCGTGGGACTGCGCTGGCTCACCACCGCGGCGAGCCAGTTCGGGCTCGCGAGCCTGCTCCTGTGGCTCGTGGCCATGCTCGTGTTCTTCCTGCCGTCGGCCGTGGCGGTGCGGGAGCTGGCCGGCATCGATCCCGCGGCGGGCGGGATCTATCGCTGGGTCCGTCGGGCGTTCGGACCGCGGCACGGCTTCGTCGCGGGCTGGGGGTACTGGGTCAACAACCTGTTCTACTTTCCGTCGCTCCTGGTGGCGACCGCGGCGATCGCCGCCTACGCTGCCGGCCCGCGCTTCGTCCACCTCGCCGACGACAACGCCTTCATCGGGGTCGTCTCCCTCGCCGGGCTGTGGCTTGCGGTGGGCATGAACGTGGTCGGGCTGCGCGTGGGCAAGCAGCTGCAGAATCTCGGCGGCTACGGCACGTGGCTTCCGGCCCTGCTGTTCGTGCTGCTCGCGGTGTGGTCGCTGGTGACGCGCGGCAGCGCGACCCCATTCACCACCCGCGCCCTCCTGCCCGCGACCCTCGACTTCCAGTCCATCTATCTGTTCGCAACCATGACCTTCGGTCTCGCCGGCCTCGAGCTCGCGCCCACGTTGGGGGACGAGATCTACGACGCGGCAGCGACGCTGCGTCGTGGGGTTCTCGTGTCGGGCGTCGCCATCGTCGCCATGTACGTGCTCGGCACCGCCGCGATGCTCGTGGCGCTGCCGCGGGAGACGGTCAGCATCACCAACGGCATGCCGCAAGCGACGGCCGCCCTGGTGCAACGGCTCGGCGCGCCCGGCTGGCTTGCGCCGCTCGCCGCGATCGTCGCGATCCTGCTGGTGCTCGGTAATCTGGGAGGCGTGGGCGCGTGGCTCGCCGGCTCGGCGCGGCTACCCTACGTCGCAGGCGTCGATGGCGCCTTGCCGCCGGCGTTCGGGCGGATCCATCCTCGCTGGCAGACGCCACACGTCGGCTTGTTGATCCAGGGCGCGATCGCGACGGCGTTCGTGATCGCGAGTCTGGTGGGCTCGACCGTCAAGAATGCCTATCTCGTGCTCACGCAGACCACCATCATTCTCTTCTTCATTCCCTACATCTATCTGTTCGCGGCCTACCTGCGGCTGCGCCGTGAGCGAACCGCGACCAGCGCGCTGATCGGGTTCGTCGGTCTTGCTGCGGTGGTGTTTTCCATCGTGTTGGGCTTCGTCGCCCCCGCCGACGAGGCCTATCCCTGGCTCTACCGGGCCAAGGTCGTGGGAGGCGTGATCGGATTCATGCTGCTCGGGGTAGTACTCGCCAGGCGCGGTGTGAGGCATCACACAGCCGCACGGTCGGCGGCGCCCTAGAATGCAACGTTGCGTCCATCCCTCTTGAGGGACCCCGGGAGTTCTCTGGTGAAGCGTCGTCGCTCGCTGTTGCTGACAGTGATCGCGGTCGTGTGTCTACCAGCCGCGGGACGGTCCCAACAGAGTGTACCGCCCCTGCGCCGCGAGATTCGCGGCTTCGACTTCCGCAGGGACGGCGTGTGGCGCAAGCAGGCGCGGGCTGTGCGGCGCGTGCGTCAGCAATTGCTCCGGCAGAGGAATTTCCCGGCGCTGAACGCCCCGCTGGTGCCTGGGGGCCGCGCCCCGCAGTCACTGGGCGCGCCCCTCGCGACGGGTCCCGCCGTGTCCGGTGTGCTGCGAGTGCCGGCCATCCTGTTCAAGTTCAAGAACACGCCGGCGAGCGCCATCCGACCCACCAGCCAGTTCGACGACGTCCTGTTCGCGCCGTCCCCCACGGGCGCTTCCGTCGGCCGCCCCTACACGTACGCGTCGTTTTATGCGGAGCTCTCCAACGGGTTGCTGAGCGTCCAGGGACACACGTACGGCTACGCCGCGCTCGACTCCAACGAGGTGAGCTACACGGGAGTGCCCGGTACCTGCACCGGTAACCCGTACACAGGGTCGACCGACTGCAACGGGCTGTTCTCCTCCAATGCGATCGCGCGGATGCAAAGCGCCTTGACCGAGGCGCTGCGCAAGCTGGACGCCCAGGTCGACTGGACGCAGTACGACAGCGATGGCGACGGGTTCGTCGATCTCGTGGCGTTCATGCAGCCGGCGCTCGACGGCGCGTGCGGGCCCAAAGGAAACAACCACCTGTGGTCGCACCGCTACTTCCTCCTCTCGTCCTATACGACCCATTCCGTGAACAGCCAGGGCGTACACATCAAGATCGCCGACTACATCCTGGAAAGCGGCGTCGGCGGCGCGAGCGGGTGCGACACGACGCAGATCATGCCGATCGGCACGGTCGCCCATGAGACGGGACACGGTTTCTCGCTCCCCGATTTGTACGATACCGATGGCGCGAGCGAGGGCGTCGGAGAGTACAGCTTGATGGGAAGCGGGAACTACACCTCGTCGTTCAGCCCGTCGCGCATGGATGTGTGGTCGCTCAACGAGCTCGGCTGGGTGATCGTTGCGCCGCTCACCAGTAGCGGGACGTACACGTTCGGTCCGGCGACGCCGCTCGTCGACACGACGTTCTACATCCCAGTCACGGGATCGAATCCGCGCGGCGAATACTTCCTGCTGGAAAACCGCCAGCGCGTGCTGTCGGACAGCGCGATGATTCGGCGCCACTGCGAGCGTTGGTATTCCCCTGTCGCTCCACCGGCCTCATGCGGCGGCGGCCTGATCGTCTGGCACGTGGACTCCGAGCAGATCGCGCAGCATGGGTTCGACGTCGACAATCGCGTGAACGCGGGGCCGATTCAC
>Ga0209267_1002617_pt1 | contig 11485 bp, 11 predicted proteins | sample GraSoiAngelo_137_FD_185894 | JGI IMG/M metagenome (GOLD analysis project Ga0209267, IMG submission 185894) | Grasslands soil microbial communities from the Angelo Coastal Reserve, California, USA - 14_0929_09_30cm (SPAdes) (version 2) | ecosystem: Environmental > Terrestrial > Soil > Grasslands ... | reverse complement strand
TTGGACCGCGGCCTACTTTCGCGCGGAGAGCGAGCGCCTCAGAGCGGTCCCGGTGTGGCGCAACTACCGCGTGCAGGCGGCCCTACTGCTGCTCCTGACAGCGTGCGTCGTGGTCGCGTTTCGGTAGGCCGCGAGATCCAGCTTCAGGCGACAATGCCCCGCGGACTGCACGACGAGTAATTCTGTGATTGCACGGTATGCGGCATGCGTTGAGCCCCTCAGGTTAGAAAATGAAAATACTATGAAGCCTGCAAAGAAGGGCGCACATAAGTCCCCCAAGAACACCACCGCGACTGGAAAGAAGTCGAAGGGATTCACGGACGAGGAACGAGTCGCGATGAGGGAGCGCGTCCAAGAGCTGAAGACGGACGCGCGCTGCGGCCGGCGTGCGGACAAGGGGGACGGGGAAAGCGCCGTGCTCGCGAAAGTCGCTGCGCTGCCGCAGCCGGATCGCCATGGGCGAGCGGATCCAGGCGATCGTCAAAGCCCACGCGCCAGCCCTCTCGCCAAAAACCTGGTACGAGATGCCGGCGTATGCCAAGGACGGCAATGTCGTCTGTTTCTTCCAAAACGCGCAGAAGTTCAAGACGAGGTACGCGACGCTCGGCTTCAGCGATAAGGCGAACCTCGACGAAGGCCAGATGTGGCCGACCGCCTTCGCGCAAAAGGGGCTGACCGCCGCCGAAGAGGCAAGGATCGGCGCGCTCTAACCAACCCCGATCGCCGGAGGGACGACCTCCTGGCCGTTCCACATCACCCGCTTCACGAGTTCGCAGGTGCCGGCGATGTCGGGAGTGGCGGCGTGCCTACCTCTCGTGAGTAGACTATTGGACTGAGCGCTGCGCCGCGCAACGTCACGAATGGGTAAGGGAGGCCCGGCCGACGCCCTGCGAGACGTGGGCGGTGAAGGTCTCACGTGTGACACGCGGTGCGCTGATGGGCAAATCGTCGCTCAAACGCCGAGCGGATGCGCAGATGGGGTAGAAGCAGCCCGCTGTTGCGGGTGGCCGTGAGGGTCGTGCTCGGCAGCGCTCGCTCGCCGGCCTCGGCGTCCCGAAATGGCGCAAACAGCGCCGCAATTGTCAACACTCCCAGTAGTGTAGGGATGAGCGTTCGCAGACCGATGCGAATCGACTCGTCGCGCCATGGGCGCGCCGGCCGATGGTGTAGTTGGCCCGGCCGGCTTCGGAGCCGCATTACAAATGAAACGCTGACGGGGCGCAGCGAAATGACGATGGCATCCTCGAACACGAGCATTGGCCTGTCCCGCAGGAGTTGCAGCCATGAAACGGTCGAAGCGAGCCTTAGCGCTCTTTGTCTCCAGTTCACTCGTGCTGGCGGCCGTGCAAGCAGGCTGCGCCACTGAGGCACCGCAAGCCGAAACGCAATCGTCGGTTGAGGCTGCACGGCAGGCTTCAGAGGAGAGCATACAGGTGGTGGCGCAACAGTCGCCCGAAGACCTGGACCGGCTAGTCGCACCGATCGCACTGTACCCGGATGCGCTGGTTGCACAGATTCTTGCAGCCGCAACCTATCCGACGGAAGTCGTGGAAGCAGAGCGGTGGATGCAACAAAATCCAGGGCTGGAAGGAGACGCACTCGCCCAGGCGGTCGATCCGCAATCCTGGGATCCCAGCGTGAAGGCTCTCACGCAGTTTCCTTCGGTGCTTGCCATGATGGACAAGAATCTGTCCTGGACCTCGTCGCTCGGGGATGCGTACGTGAACGGGCAGCAGAATGTCCTCGACGCAGTTCAGGTGATGCGTCAGCGAGCGCAACAGGCCGGGAACTTGAAGAGCACGCAGCAGCAAACCGTCACGACCCAGGGACAGACGATCGTGATTGAACCAACAGACCCGGAAGTCGTTTACGTGCCGGAATATGATCCTTGGGTCGTCTACGGGGACCCTCTCGCGTTCTATCCAGGATGGGTCGGGGTTCCGGGCGCCTTCATCGAGGGGCCAGGGATTGCGTTCGGCGTGGGAATTGGCGTCTTCGCTGGGTTTGGCTGGGGCTGGCATCACTGGGGAACCGATTGGCACCACCACGACCTGATACACGACCATGACAGGTACATCTCCCACAGCCGGACTTTCATCAATCGCAACAACTACGGTCACGGACATCCACTGCTCTCTCATCCCGAAGGAGTTCCTCGCGGCGGGGAATTTCCGCATGCCAGCGGATTTCCGCGCGCGGGCGGGTTCCCTCGTCCCACCGGTCTTGTTCCCGGCGGCCGAGCTCCTCATGGCGGAGGATTTCCCCACGACGGTGGATTTCCTCATCCTGGCAGTCTTCCTTCCGGTGGCGGAGCTCCTCATGGCGGCGGATTTGTTGGCGCCGCGCCGTCAGGTATTCATTCCGGTGCGTTCAGCGGCTTCAATCATGGAGGCGTTACGAGCGCATTTTCCTCGCGCGGAAGCGCTGGCATGGGCGGAAGCTTTCACGGTGGAGGGGGCTTCCATGGCGGAGGAGGCCACAGGTGAACACGAGGCCAGTACTTCGGGCAAATCGACCGACGGAGAGAGAAATGATGCGCGCAATGAAGAGTGAGCTCAAGGCATGTCCTCGCCGCAGGCGAACCGCAAGCGCCGCACTCGCGATATTCGCACTGCTGCTGACCGGTTCTGTACAACTTTGTCTGGCTCGGCCATTGCGCCAAACAACCTTCCCGTCGCCCGAGGATGCCAGCCGCGCCCTCTTTGCCGCGGTCCAAAGGCACGATGAGCGGGCCGTGACGGAGATTCTTGGAGCGGGGACTGACCTCGTCAGCTCTGATGACAAAGTCCAGGACACACTCGACCGTGAGCGGTTCGTTCAGAAATATCGGGAAATGCACCGCCTGGTTCAGGAGCCTCGCGGAGTCACGGCCCTCTACATCGGCGCAGAGAACTGGCCTTTCCCGATTCCGCTCGTATCACGCAACGGTGCGTGGCGATTCGATTCGGATGACGGCGCGAACGAAATCCGCTTCCGGCGAATCGGCGAGAACGAAGTGACGGCGATCGGGATCTGCCACGCGCTGGTCGCGCGGGAAACAAACCCGGGCGCCAACAGACCGGTCCCGTTCCACGGCTACTACTTCCGCACCCTGTCGAAATCGGCCGGCGGATTCGCTGCCATCGCCTATCCCGCTCTGTACCGGTCCTCGGGCGTGATGACTTTCATCGTCAACCACGATGATGTCGTGTACGAAAAAGATCTGGGGCCCAACACGGCGAAGGCCGCGAGCGCGATGACAACAGCCCACTTGGATGCGACGTGGACGCCTGCCGAATCGATGCCTTGACGTCCGACGGGGTAAGGTTTCCTTTCCAGCTGCGGCAATACGGTTTGTCAAGTCTTCCCCCGGGCACGGTCTGATTCTCAGCGACGGCGATCGATGCCAGCCATCGCGCCTTCGGGACGATGTCTGCGTGAGCACGTCATGCTTCCGGAACAACACGCGGCCGCTGGAGGTGCGCTGATAGCTAACCTTGCCGGCCACCAGCCATCGATCAACTGAGTGTATATCCACGAGGCACAGCCGAGCGACCTCGCCTTTGGTCAGAAACTTCCGGTCATCGGAGTATTCAGACCACATGACCCTCGTCTCGCACGCCGCCGCAGGTCGGGTCGGGCATAGACAAACGACCCCTGATTCGGCGAGTAGTTGCTGACAGCGCCCCAACGGCTAATGGCCTTCGATGCACGGGAGCCGGTCCTGCAGCGACGCAGGTCGCGAAGCCCGACATCGAGAAGCGCGACCAGCCGAAGCGTGGCCCCGTGCAGTTGGAGATGACCACGTAACCGCTGTCGTATGCGTTGGCCGGCTCATCGACCTGTACGCTCACGTGCCTGCCGTTGACATTGAGCGAGACGGATTGCGGCCTGAGCGTCAACGTCGAGCCTCCTGCACTTCGTACGGCCTTCAGCAGCTGGACAGGTCCGCAAGAATTGACGGGCTCTGTTTCCGGTCGATTGCCCGTAACGGGCTCCCGTTGCAATTGAAATCAGGCCTGCGGCCGGCCGTTGCGGGTGAAACGCCCGCGTCGTCCTCCGACATCCGTCGGTCAGTCGAGAGGCGGACCATCGCTTCTCCTGCAATAGCGTCTTCCTTGACGCCCTTCCACCCAAGCGAGGAGGCAACATGATGCTCAGATCTCAAGACGTGACGTGCGCCGATGCTGGACAGAATGGCTTCTGGCCGCAGAACACGAACCTCCGTTGGGTTCACACGTTGTCACAGCGCGTCGCAGCGATTTACATGATGGAATCTACGTCGGCGGTGGCAAGGTCGTGCATTACGCCGGACTTGCGCGCGGCCTCAACACAGGACCGGTGGAAGACGTTTCTCTCGCTCGTTTCGCGGAGGGCGGCCAGAGACATTGGCTGAGGGAGTCCAGCAGAGGAGCGCTGCGAGAGCATGAATCCGGCAAGTGCCCGCAATCCGTGCGGACGAATGTCGCGCCCGTTTGCGACATTTGAGACGAAGGCATCGCGCGGCTCGCAGCGATGAGCGCAATTCCTGAGCGTGCAGCCTGGTCCGCGCCGCTGACGACGCGAGGCCGTGAGCTGCCGCATGGCGGCCTCAGCCCAGCGCGGGTCGCGGTCTTCGCAACCGCCTGTGGTCTCACGGTCGCCAACATCTACTACTCCCAGCCGCTCATCGGTCTCATCGCGCCCGCTCTGGGACTGCACGCGGGACTTGCCGGCCTCATCGTCGCTCTGACGCAGCTCGGCTACGGCGCGGGGCTTTTGCTTGTGGTGCCCCTGAGCGATGTGATCGAGAATCGGCGTCTCGTGATCTCGGCCCTCGGCGCCGTAGTCGTCGGTCTGCTTGGGATCGCGTTCGCGGGCTCGGCTGGGGCTTTCATGGTTGCGTCGTTTGTCGTCGGCGTATCTGCCGTCGCGACGCAGGTTCTCGTGCCGTTCGCCTCGCACCTCGCTCCCGAAGCCTCGCGCGGCAAAGTAGTGGGCACGGTGATGTCCGGACTGTTGGCGGGCGTCATGCTTGCGCGGCCGTTCTCGAGCTATGTCGCCGCAACCTTCGGGTGGCGCGCAGTGTTCTACATCTCGGCCGGCCTGACGCTGGTGCTCATGTTGGGGTTGCTGCGGCTTCTGCCGCAGCGTCGACCAAGCGCCGGGCTGAGCTATACGCGGATCATCCGCTCGCTTCCGGGACTGGTCGCGCGAACGCCGCTCTTGCGACGCCGTGCCTTCTATCAGGGAATGATGTTCGCGGGATTCAACGCTTTCTGGACCGGCTCGCCACTGCTGCTGGCCAATGAATTTGGGTTGGACCACCGAGGCATTGCGCTGTTCACCCTGGCGGGCGCAGCCGGTGCGCTCTCCGCACCTATCGCGGGAAGCCTGGCCGATCGCGGTCTGACGCGACCTGCTACGGGATGGGCATTGACGGCGGCCGTGCTCGCCTTCGGCATCGCCGTCGAGGCAGCGCGCATGCATTCCCTGGCACTCCTGGTGCTTGCGGCATTGATACTGGATGCAGCGGTGCAGGTGTGTCAGGTCTTGAGCCTGCGCAGCATTTACATGCTCGCGCCGGACCTGCGTGGTCGGCTCAATGGACTGTTCATTGCTTTCGCGTTCGTCTGCGGCGCGCTGGGCTCCGGATTGGCGGCAGCGGTATATACCTTGCGGGGCTGGAGCACGCTGGCCAGTCTGGGTGCGTTGTTCGCTGTTGCCGCTCTGGCGCAGTATCTCAGCCAGTTCCGGCGTGAGAACAAGGCCTGGTCGTGACAACACTGCCCCGGCGACGCAAGCAGGACACCCCCTCCTCAGATCAAAGAACGGTGCCGCTGCGGCACACCGGATGGGCGGAACTGGCTCTCGGTATCGGGGGCTTCGGGATCGGCACGGGCGAGTTTGTCATCATGGGACTGCTCCCGAATGTCGCCGGGAACCTGGGCATTTCGGTGATTCAGGCGGGACACGCCATCAGCGCCTATGCGCTGGGCGTTGTCATCGGTGCGCCGCTCATCGCCGTGATCGCCGCGCGTTGGCCCCGTCATCGTTTGCTGCTGGCGCTGATGGCCTGCTTTGCCGCCGGCAACTTCGCGAGCGCACTGGCGCCGAACTATAGCTCGCTCATCGCTATTCGTTTCGTGGCCGGGCTCCCGCACGGCGCGTATTTCGGCCTAGCATCGCTCGTCGCCGCATCGCTGGTGCCTGCCACCGAGCGAGCTCGGGCGGTCGGTCGCATGATGTTGGGCTTGACTGGCGCAACACTGGCCGGCGTGCCATTGGCAACCTGGATCGGACAGATGCTCGGGTGGCGCGCGGCCTTCGTCCTGGTAGGCGCCATCGGCGTACTGACGTGTGCGTTGATCTTCAGCTGGGTGCCGCGGGATGCTCCCATCGAGGGCGCAAGTCCCGCACGCGAGTTGAGCGCGCTGGGCCGCAAGCAGGTCTGGCTGACGCTCGGTGTCGGGTCGGTGGGATTCGGCGGCCTCTTCTGTGTGCTGAGCTATATCACGCCGACGCTGACCCAGCTTGCCGGGCTGCCGGATCGGCTCGTCCCTTTTGTGCTCGTTGCATTCGGCGTGGGTATGGTCCTGGGTAATCTGATCGGATCGTGGCTCGCCGACCGCGCCCTGTTGCGCACGATCGGCGGCCTGTTGATCTGGAACGTCGTGGTGCTGAGCCTGTTCGGTCTCACCGCGCGCCACGCGTGGCTGGCCACGATTGCCGTACTGCTGGTCGGCACGGGTGTTGCGATTGCGCCCGCGCTACAGATCCGGCTCATGGATATCGCCGAGGATGCACAGACACTCGCTGCGGCGTTGAATCATTCTGCTTTCAACATCGCCAATGCGATGGGCGCGTGGTTAGGCGGTGTAGCCATCGGCGCTGGGTTGGGATGGGCCTCAACCGGATGGGTGGGCGCAGTGCTGGCTGTCGCCGGCCTGCTCATCTTCGTCGCATCGCTGGCGGAGGAGCGACGGAACGCCCGTCTGCGCGCCTTCGCGAATTGACCGACGGCGAACGGGTCGCTTGCATCTTGCGCCGCGAGGCCGCCGATGGCGCTCCAATCGAGGCGGACGCCGTCGGCGGAGGGGCGGGCGGCTTGGAGCTCGCCACCAGGCTCGGCAACAGACATGACAAACGGGGCAGGGCGCAGATCGAGCTGATCGACAAGAGCCGTACGCACCTGTGGAAGTCGCTGCTGTAGCAGCTCCTCAAGGAATGATCCAGGCGCTCTCAGGGACCACGTTCGATCCGTCTGGCTCGGCGAAGCGGACGATATAGCCGCCTTTCGACGCGAACCGCTGCCCGGGCGCAAGCGTCAGCTGCGGGTAGTAGCCAGTGATGACCCAATGGTCGATCCCTGTCTCGAGAAGTTCCACGAGATAGTCGCGCACCAACGTATTGACCATGTGTCTCAAGGTCTGCGACAGGAGGAGACAGGCGAGATAGGTGTCGGTCTGCACCCGCTGCGCGACGACGGGGACGTGGCGGAGTGAGAACCAGCCGAGCGCATAGTCGACGCGGACTGGGCCAGAACGCCTTTGAATCTCCTACCGGGGCGCCCGCACTTGTACGCTGGCCTCTGCCACCGCCGCCGGGAACTCGCGCAGTGTGGCGATCACGTGGAAGGGACCGCTGCCGACCGTGGGCGCCTGATACACCGCCGTGTAGCTGCCGTCGTCCTGGCGCTTGGGCGCCGGCAGGATCGTTCCGCCGGCTGCGCCCTCACGGATCGACCAGTCCACCGAAAACAGGATGGCCTCTCCTCCGGAGGCGCGGGCAATGAACTGCACGCGTGAGCCAGGAGCGACTTCGATCGCAGCCGGCGAAAGCTCGAGCCGCGGTTGCAGGACCCGCGGCCGTCGCGGCAGCCCCGAGCCCGCTTCCGATTCAGGCGGCTGAGATTCGGCCGCGACCCCTATCCTGAGCGGCAGCAGCGCGGGCAGCAAGAAACCGGCAGCCTGCACGACGAACTTGCGTCGCGCCGGCAGGCTGCTGAAGGGCATGGGTCGAACTACTGCACGGTCAAGGTGACGTCGTCGATCACGAACGATGTCGCGAGCGACCAATCCTCGTGACCGTAGAACCTGATCTGAACCGTTTGCCCGATGTAGGCATTCATGTTCAGGCTGTGCAGCGAATAACCCGATGTCGCATTCACGTTGGAGTAAGCAGCCAGTGTCGCCAGTACGGTGCCGGAACTGTTCAGCACCTGCACCCTCAACGTGTCGTAGGCGGTCGAGCCGACTTCCTGCGTGTCGATGTGCAGGTAGAAGGCCAATGTGGCAGTCGTCTTGCCGGCCGGGATCGACACTGTCTGCGTCGCGGTGTCGGTATGCGTAAAGCCGTAGCCGTCCAGCCATGCAAACCACGAACCGCTGTGCGCGGTCTCGCCCGGGCAGCCGCTGTTGCTGCACAGCACCCCCGCAGTCAGTGCCCACGGCGCGGCGCTCCCGGTTTCGAAGCCCCCGTTCAAGATGAGCTGACTACTCGTGCTCGCGGTCACGGTGATGCTCAGTGTCTTGGTGCTGGACCGGTTGTTGACGCTGTCGTAGACCGTTTCGCTGACACTGTAGGTGCCGGCACTGGCATAGGTGTGGCTGGGGTTTGCCGCGGTCGAGGTGTTTCCGTCGTCAAAGTTCCAGCTGTGCATGCCGATCGAGCCGCCCGAGTCGGTGGACGTATCGGTGAAGTTAACCGTCAGTCCGCTGGCACTGTAAGTGAAATTCGCGGTCGGCGTCCCGCCGCTGCCGCTGCCGCTGACGGTGACGGCACTGGTCTTGGAGCTGGTGGAGCCGTTGCCGCTGTCGGTGACGGTTTCGGTGACCGAATAGGTTCCGCCCGCTGCATACGTGTGGGTGGGATTGGCGGCGCTCGAAGTGCCGCCATCGCCGAAGGTCCACGCATGGCTGCCGATGGTCCCACCAGAATCCGTGGACGTGTCGGTGAATGAGACCGTCAGTCCGCTGGCACTGTAAGTGAAATTCGCGGTCGGCGTCCCGCCGCTGCCGCTGCCGCTGACGGTGGGGTGCGAGATATCGCAGCGATTGGTGTCATTCGACCAGGTGCTCTGCATCGCGAACGAACCGGTGGAGAAGGCCACCAATGCGGCGGCGCCCTGGCCGGAGCTGATCCATGCGCACTCGTCCCCGTTCTCCTGTCCGGTGAACGAAGAGCCGGTGTTGTTGACCCATCCGCCCGCCGGATTCTGGTCGGTAAGGGTTTCGGCATATTCGTGGCCGCCGACGATGGAGTAGCCGTCGAGCGAGTTGCTGACGAAGTGCGCACCGCAACTGGCACCCAGGTCGGCGACATAGGGCATGTTGGTGAAGGCGATATCGCCGTACGGTGATGGTGCCGCGCCGCCGCCGCTCAGCGTGGTGTCGCCGTTGTAGTCGTGCCAGGCGCAGAAGCCGCCGCTCGGGGTGTTGAAGCCGTCGGGGTGGGTACCGGTCGGCGACAGGATCACGTATTGCGCGTAGCGGTTCGATGCTTGCGTGGTGTTGCCGAAATGTCCCGCTGCCTTGACTGCTTCTGCAGCCAGCTGCTTGCCTGAGGCCTGCGACGGCGAAGCGGCCGAATTGTCATACCAGATGCCGGCCAGGGCGCCGCTCGGGTAACCCACGTGCGGCGCTCCGCTCGGACAGGACGTGGCGCCAACCGCAACCTGCGATCCATCGCAATACTGAGTCATCACGCCCGACCAAAGCTCGCCATTGGTGCCCAGACCCTTGATCCAGGCCTGAATATAGGGCGCAGCGTTGCTCGGGTCGCCCGTGAATGTCGCGTAGCCGTTGGAGTTCGTTCCCTCCGTGCCCCATTGCGTACCCCAAAACACCAGGTACACCTTGGGCGCGCCGCTGGTCACGCCGATCGAATCGACGCCGCCTCCGAAGCTCAGGGTCTCCGGGCCGGTGGCGGCAGCGGCGATGGCCGGCTCCGTCGCGCCAACGCTGCTTTGCTCTTTGTGTTCCGCATCGGCCGGCCGCACCACACCGCGGTTGGCGGCTTCCCATGCTTTCATTTTCTCGTGGGTTTCCCGCGTCGGGTGGACGCCGTGTCGGTAGGGGTGACCGTAGCGCGGCGAATGCGGATTGATGGCATCCGTGGCATTACCGGCGTCCTTGGCGACAACGACACCGGCGAACGCAAAAGAGACAAACGTGAGAAGGGCGAATCGACGGGCATGCATGAGTGGCTCCTCTCCTGGTTCTAGGCTCCTCTCCTGGTTCTGGTAATTTCCACTTGACGCCGCGATAGATTTACCAAAATAAACCCGACACGCTATACCCCGACCATCACACAGTCCGTGGCCTTTGAGCCCCGTCCCTGCTAATCGCTCAGAGTAAGTTGCGGGATGTTTTTTTACTCGTCGTAGTCCTACTACGACGGGCACGGATCGTGCTCGCTACAAACTCGACCGTCAACGCGTGAACTACCTAGGGATTTGCACCCATCTAGCGGATGCTCGATGCCACGCGGATATTTCCAGGTCGTACAACCACAGAATCGGCTCGATCGAAGACGTGATAATCATCGGAGGCGGACCAGTCGGCTTCATCAACGCTCTCGGCCTAGCTCAAGCCGGAGTCCGCGTGAGTGTCATCGAAGCCGAACCGCACATCGTCAACTCCCCGCGGGCGGCGGTGTACTCCTGGTCGGTTCTCGGCGGTTTAGGGCGCCTGGGAATGCTGGAAGAGGCCGAGGCCGCCGGCGTGCGCAAGCAGGACTACACGCGTAAGAGCAGCGTAAGCCCGATCCCCGCAATGCCCGACGTGACAAAGCTACTTGGGATACTTACGGCGCCATCGCACGGGGCCGCGGCGACGGGTCCGCCGTGCAAACAATTGGTCGTGAGTTCCGATGCGATGAAAAATCACCGCCTCGCGCCGAACGCGAATAGATAAGCAAGAGGTCGTCACGCAGGTGACATTCCGTCAATCCGTTGCACCCGCAATCGCTGCGAGTATTGTTTACGAAGTCGGGAACTGCCGGCTCGACCGGGCGACGGGTAGAGAGGGAATAATGCGCTTACGGTCGCTGCTCGTCCTCCTCTTGTTGGCAATACCTACGTTTGTCTCGGCGCAGTCAACTCCGGATGCTGATTTCTGCGCGGGCTCTGCTGGAACTGTTGACGATCGGATCGCCGCGTGCACGAGTGCGATCACGTCGGGAAGGCTTTCAGCAGCAAGCCTTGCCGTAGCGTTCAGGAACCGCGGCAACGCATGGAGCGCCAAGGGCGACAAGGACCGGGCGATCGCGGACTACAACGAGGCGATCCGGCTCTATCCAAAATCTGCCACTGCCTACAGGAATCGTGGCATTGTCAGGATTCCCGGAGCCCCCGCATTTGGTGACGGCGGGAATGCCAAGGCGCAGCACTTGACGCCCAAGGTCTCGGCGTTGCTGAAGACGGCGCAGGAGCTGATGAACGCTACGCCGCCGAAGTACGCGGAGGCGATCGCGAAGCTGAAGGAGGCAGACGCTTTCCCGCCTAAGCGCAGACGCCACAGTTCTG
>Ga0209267_1002609_pt1 | contig 11500 bp, 7 predicted proteins | sample GraSoiAngelo_137_FD_185894 | JGI IMG/M metagenome (GOLD analysis project Ga0209267, IMG submission 185894) | Grasslands soil microbial communities from the Angelo Coastal Reserve, California, USA - 14_0929_09_30cm (SPAdes) (version 2) | ecosystem: Environmental > Terrestrial > Soil > Grasslands ... | reverse complement strand
AGCGCGGGTCGACAAGCTCGAAGGTGATTTGGCTGGAATCACCGCGCGGCGCGAATTAACACAGGAACAGATTCGCCAAATCTCCATCGAAACAAAAGCGGCGACCAAAGCGTATGAAGGAATTGCGTCGGAAATCGCGACCGCGCGCAATGCCACCGAAAGCGAGCAAAAGAAAATGGAGGAACTGCTCGCCCAATCGCAAACGGCGGAAACAAATTTGCGCCAACAGCAACAACTTCTTGGAGCTGCGGAAAATGAACTCGCAGTGTTAGAGCGTACTCTCACCGAAAAGCGATCGAGTCTTGAGATTTTGCGTCAGCTCAACGCCGAAGGTGAAGGACTCGCCCAGGGTTCGCAGGCCGTGCTCAAAGGCTTGGACGATCCCGAGCGCTATCGTGCCGCGATCGTCGGTTCGCTCGTCGCCCAGATCGATGTCGAACCCAAATTTATTCCGGCAATCGAAGCCGCGCTCGGCCGAAATCTGCACGCGGTGATATTGAACGACGCGCAAAGCGCCGAAGAAATCATTGCGCGATTGACGAAAAAGAAACTTGGGCAGGCCGCACTTTTCGTTCCGAAGCTCGGCGCTTCTTCTCACGAATCAGTACGCAAGAGTTTACCGAAAGGCGCACTGGGCTGGGCCGTTGATAAAATCGTGGCGCCGCGCTCGCTCGAATCGGTGATTCGCCAATTACTCAGTGGCGTTCTCGTTTTCGCGAAACTAGAACACGCGCTCGCGTGCAAGAAAGATGAGCCAACCCTGGCAATGGCGACGCTCGAAGGCGAATTCATTTCCGCGGAGGGAATTGTTTTCGGCGGCAGCAGCACGGTGAAATCAGACTCCTTGCTCGAACGGAAGACGCGCGTCGCCGCATTGGCAAAAGAAGAGACCGAATGGGCGAATCAGCACGAGATCTTGGTTCAGAAACGCGATCAAGCCAAAGCGAATGTCGCAACTGCGTCGCGCCAGCTGGACGATGCTCGTTCGCAATATCAAGCCGCGCATCTCGCGCAGTCCACTTCAGTAAACAAAGTTTCGCTGCTGCAAGTGGAAGAAAAAGAGGCCGAGCGGAAGATCGACAATCTCAAATCAGAAAAGGTAACGCTCGAGCAACAAATCGAAGCGGCCGGCGAACGCGTAGCCGAGCTCGAAAGCGATTTGAACGCAGCGCGCGACGAACTCGCTGAATACGAAGCCGAGCAAACCGCTGCCGAAAAGGATGAAAAAGGCGCGCGAACTCAGGAGGAAGAAACACTCGAGACGTTGAACGATTTGCGGCTGGCGGTCGCGACCGGGCGACAGCGTCACGAAAGTCTGGAAGCGCAACGCCAACCAATGGCCGCGCGCGAAGCTGAGCTTGTCGAACTAATTGCGACCCGCCGGACCGATATCGCCAGTTACGAAAGCAAGCTCGCGGCGCAAACACAGGAAAACCGCGACGCTGAAGTTGCGATCGGGGAACAAACCGCGCGCGCAGCCGAAGCGGAAGCGGCCGCGACCAAAATCTCGTCCCAACGTGCCGTTCGGCTCCGGGCAGTGCAGGAACGGGAAACCGAATTGCGCGGCTTGCGCAATTCGCTCAGCGAGTTGCAGGAAAAACGCGGCCATCGGCAGGTGCGCGAGTCGCAGTTGCAAATGCAGATCGAAAACCTGGCGGAAAATATTTCGCGGCGCTACCAAATCGATTTGCGCGCCTTCAGTCCGGACGAAGCTGCATTTGGGAAAACGTTGCGGGCACAATTGAAACGCGCCGAAAAAGAAGTCGCCCCAACCGCCGATGTCGTTCTTGCCGACGACGAATTGCAAAAGCTGATTGTCGATCTTGCCCGGCAGCTCGATAACATGGGCCCCGTCAATCTGGACGCGGTTCAGGAGTACGATGAACTCGAGGAGCGGTACAAGTTTCTCGAATCACAAAATAACGATCTCACCAATTCCCGGCGGGAACTGCTGGATGTGATTTCGCGGATCAATTCGACGACCAAGAAATTATTCGCCGAAACATTCGCCCAGGTCCGCGCCAATTTTAGAGAAATGTTTGCCGAACTCTTCGACGGCGGCCGGGCCGATCTCTCATTGCTAGACGAGAACGATCCGCTCAACTGCGGAATCGAGATTTCGGCGAAGCCGCCGGGCAAACAATTGCAAAGCATTTCGCTGTTGAGCGGGGGCGAACGCGCCATGACTGCGGTCGCGCTCCTTTTCGCAATTTACATGGTGCGCCCAAGCCCGTTTTGCGTTTTGGACGAAATCGACGCGCCGCTGGATGAGAGCAACATCAACCGTTTTGTTCGAATGCTCGACCGTTTCATTGCGCAAAGCCAGTTCATCATCATCACCCACAACAAACGCACGATCGCGAAGGCAGACGTGCTTTATGGCGTGACCATGGAAGAACGCGGCGTGAGCAAACTGGTCGGAATGAAACTGACAGCGCCGCCAGCCGGCGCGCAAACACCGCCGCAGCAAGAACCCGCTTCTTCGCAACGCCAATTCGCCCTGGCCGAAAATGGCCACGGCGAACAAAAAGCCAGTCGCGCTGGGCGTTGATTTGGAGGGCGCCGCGGTGTCGGCGAGGTAAAATTGGAGCACGACAGCGCGTGTCCCTCCATAAAAAATTTTTGCGCGCGATTGTCGATCTTGCGTAAAATTAGCCGATGCTTCAGACGGCGCAGCGCGGAAAAAAAACTTCAGCCAATAAAGCGGCGCCGCATGAGCGATTTCTGGAGGCGTTTCGCTGGATGCTGCTCGCACGCACGCTCGAGGAGAAACTAGTCAGTCTTTACCGCGGCGGCCAGATCACCGGCGGCGTTTACATTGGCAAAGGTCAGGAAGCGGTCAGCGTCGCTTGCGGAATGTTTTTGCAGAAAGGCGACATCTTTGCGCCGCTAATCCGCGATCAAGCCGGTCGCTCCGCGTTCGGCGAGCCGATTGTCGATGTTGCGCGCACTTATCTTGGCTCGAGACAGGGACCGATGCGCGGACGCGATGGCAACATCCATCGTGGCAAGCCGGGCGACGATCAGCTCGCCATGATTAGCCACCTCGGCGCGATGGTGTCGGTGACGGTCGGCGCGTTGCTGGCGAAACGTTTTCGCGGCGAGAAAAATTTTGTCGGCTTGTCCTGCATCGGCGAAGGCGGCATGCAGACCGGTTCATTTCACGAAGGCATGAACATCGCGGCCGTTGAGCAAGTGCCATTAGTAATAGTCGCCACGAACAATCATTATGCGTATTCCACGCCAAATGACCGTGAGTTTGCGTGTGCTGACTTAGTAGATCGCGCGAAAGGTTACGGATTTGAAGGCTACAGCATCGACGGGACGGATTTGAGCATGTGCCTCGACGTTATTGGCAGCGCTGTAAAACGCGCGCGCGCCGGCCGCCCGCCCCAACTCGTCGTCGCTTCGGTCTTGCGCCTTTCCGGCCACGGCGAACACGACGACGCGAGCTACGTCACGGATGAAATGAAGCGGCAACCGTTTGCGCAGGATTGTTTGAAGCTGACAGAAAAGAAGGTTGTCGATCTTGAAATGGCCGATGCCGCGACCCTAAAATCCTGGCGGGAGGACGCCGCCAGGCAAGTGGACGAGGCAATCGCGACTGCGCAAAAAGAAGCGGCTCCTGACGCCGAGAAGGAAGATTGGTGCGCGATCTCAACGCGCGAATTGGTCGATCGACCCGAATGAGCATCACTTATCTCGAAGCCATCCGTGAAGCGCAGGCCAGGTTGTTGCGCGACGACGAACGCGTTTTCATTTACGGACAGGACGTGGGCGGAACATTTGGGGGCGCGTTCAAAGCAACCAAAGGTCTGGCCAAAGAATTTCCCAATCGCGTGTTGAACACGCCGATCAGCGAAGACGCGATCGTCGGCACCGCGATTGGGGCCGCCATCAAGGGGATGCGCCCGATCGTCGAGATGCAGTTCGCCGATTTCTCCAGTACCGCGCTGAATCAAATTCTTAATCACGCCGGCACGCATTATTGGCGGACGAATATTCCGGTGCCGATCACCATCCGGCTTCCATCGGGTGGCACAAAAGGCAGCGGGCCGTTTCACAGTCAATCAATGGAGTCAATTTACGCGCATTATCCGGGACTGATCGTGATGACGCCGGCGACAGTGGAAGACGCTTATACGATGTTGATCGACGCGGTCGCAATCGATGATCCGGTCGTCTACTGCGAGCACAAATATCTTTATTACCATCTCAAGGCCGACAAACTTCCCGACAAAGGTTTGCCGACGGGCCGCGCGCGAATTGCGCGCGAAGGTCGTGACCTGACGATCGTAACTTACAGCGCGATGGTGCAAGAATCTCTCGCCGTCGCCGGGGAATTAGCGAGGGAAAATCTCGAGATTGAAGTTGTCGATCTTCGCACGGTCAAACCGCTCGATACCGACACCGTGCTGGCGTCAGTTGCGCGGACGGGGCGTTTGCTTTGCGTCGGCGAATCGTTCCCCTGGGGCGGCGCGACCGCGGAAGTGATCGCACGCGTCACCAGCGAAGGATTTCACCTGCTCGACGCCGCGCCCGTGCGCATCAACGCAAAAGACACGCCTATTCCATATCACCCAAATCTTTGGAGCGCGCATCGGCCCGGCGCGAAGATGATCGCCGCGAAAGCGAGAGCGCTCCTCAAAGAATAATTTTATGCCGCAAGTTCCAATCATCATGCCGCAGCTGGGCGAATCGATCGCCGAAGCGACTATCGTCGACATCAAGGTGAAACCGGGCGATGAAGTCGCGGTCGATCAGGAAATCATCGACGTCGAAACGAACAAAGCGGTCATGGGCGTGACGACGCCGTGCAAAGGCAAGATCGAAAAGATCACCGCACAGTTGAAGGAAACCTATCCGATCGGTTCGGTGCTCGGTTACGTCGAAGCGAGCGAAGCAGACGCGGCAAGGTTCAAGAAACAAGCGCCCCCACCACAAACGGTGGCCGAAGAAATTCCCGCGCGCGCGGACCAGGAAGTTAAGCCAGCGCGCCAGGAAAAGGTCGCGGCGCGCGATGGTGATGGGGCGCGACCAGGTGGGTTACCAGTTCCGGCAACATTGAAAGGCGCGAGCTTTGTTTCGCCGCGCGTGCGCGCGCGGATGGCTGAGTTGCAATTAACTCCCGCGGACCTTGCCGCAATAACCGGAACCGGCGCCGGTAATCGCGTTACGATCAAAGATCTGGAGAATTTTCTGCACAAGATCGACAACCAAAGCGCGAAGGAAGCTTCGGCGATTCGCACGGGCGTGGCCGACGCGATGCGGCGCAGCTGGACGCGCCCATTATCGACTGTCGGCTCGTCAGTCAATCTCGATCCCGTCTTACAAGATCGACAGTCGCGCGACCCGAAACCTGGCCCTGGACTTTACGCGACGCGCGCGCTTGCCCTTGCGCTCGCGGAGAGTCCGACCGCGGCCGCGAAACTGATCGGCAACCGGGTGGTACAATCGAATTCGATCGATGTTGGCGTAGCGGTCGAAGCGGAGGACGGAATCATGGTCCCGGTGATTCGCAACGCCGAGAAAACTTCGCTCGCCGATTTAGTGAAAAAGTATCAGGAGCTCGTCGATCTTGCGCGCAAGCGCCGCATTTCGCCGGATATGCAGGCCGGCGGCATCGCCACGGTTTCAAACTTCGGAACGTTTGGGGTCGAATGGGGTACGCCAATTCCCCTGCCTGATCAGACTTTGCTCCTCGGCCTCGGCGCCGGAAAAAAGGTTCCGTCGTGGGACGAAACAAAAAAGAAATTTGTTCCGAAAACGGAAGCGCAGATCACACTCAGCTTCGATCATCGGAGCATCGACGGCGGTGGCGCCGCGCGTCTGCTCAAGCGCGTGATCGAGTTGTTAGAAGAGCCAAGCAAGTTGTAGAGCATTTCTGCTAAACGCCGTGGCACGGGCAGAAACGCCATCCGAGCCGAATATTTGCGACTGTCATAGACCGCCGCTACAATTTTAGAGATGCACGAGAACACGGAATTCAGTTTAAGCCGGGAGGTTGAGGCGATTGAGATCCCGAGCGGGCGGAAGTTAACGCTCGCAAGAGGAACGCAGGGCGTAATCACTCAGGCGCTCGGTGGCAGTTACACGATCGCGACGCCGTACGGACTGTCCCGTATCGCGGAAAAAGATTTGGACGCGCTCGGTCTCGATAAACCGAAGCCGGCAGCAAAGGAAAAGACCACCGCGAAAACAAACGGGGCAGTTTCGGAAGACGATGTTTGGAACCAGCTCAAGCAATGCTTCGACCCAGAAATTCCGGTGAACATTGTCGATCTTGGTTTGGTTTATGATTGTCGCCTGATCAAAAAAGACGACGGCGGGACGCGCGTCGAAGTAAAAATGACCCTGACTGCGCCTGGTTGCGGAATGGGACCGGCGATCGCGCACGATGCGCAGAGCAAAATTTTGTCGATCGATGGTGTCGATGAAGCGGATGTGCAGCTGGTCTGGGATCCGCCTTGGAACCAGAACATGATCAGCGAAGCCGGGCGAATGAAGCTCGGCATGATTTAAGTCCGAGCGATTTCCACTAACACCGGGCTTCAGGCCGGTGTTAACCGCGAGGATTGTGAGGTAAAAGCCGTTTAAACGGCTTGTCGACATGCAACGAGCGGCCCCACACCGGCTTAAAAAGCCGGTGTCAATGAAACGCAAGCGAAATAAATTTTAATTTTTCGTTCACGCGTTGACAGTGTGTGAACGCGCTGCTTGTATACATCTTCGCGCTCGCAAAAAATTTCCTGCAATGCCCTCGACTGAAGTTATTTTAACCGACAACGTGCCCGGCCTCGGCGCCGAGGCCGATGTGGTGAAGGTGCGCCGCGGCTATGCGCGCAATTATTTGTTGCCTCGCGGCAAAGCTTATGAAGTGACGCCGGCCGCCCTGCGTCAGCTCGACAGTTTGAAAAAGAAACGGGCCGAACGCGAAGCCCGTGAATTGAACGAAGCCGAGGAGCTGGCTCGAAAGATTGGAAGAGCGCGTCTGACCTTCACGCTCGCGACCGGCGAGTCTGGAAAAGCTTTCGGTTCGATCACTGCCCAGGATATTGTGACGAGGATGAAGAACGAGCTTGGTTTGGAGATTGATCGACACAAGATCGTGCTGGAGCGACCAATTAAGGACACGGGAGAGCACGAAGTTGCGGTCAAGCTCCATCATGATGTGACCGCTCAATTCAAATTTGACGTAAAATCGGCGCAGGAATCCCGCGAACGCGGGGCTGAACAAGGCGCTTCCGAGCAGCCTGAGAAAAAACACCGTTCGTTTTTCAGAAGAAAAAAAGAAACCAAATAAATGGCGACTCAACCGTCCTTGCGGACTGGGGAGACGCCTCGCAAAGATTCGGGCAACGGGCCCGGCCGAGGCAGACCGGGTGGAAACGGCGGAAGAGTTTTTCCCACTTCGCCCACAGGTTCTGCGCAGGATATTCACCGCGCACCGCCTCATAGCGTAGAAGCGGAGCAAGGCGTTCTCGGCTCAATGCTGATTTCACCGCGGGAAGCGATTGCCGAAGTCGTGGAAAAAATTAACGAGGAATACTTCTACGTTCCGGCGCATCAAACGATCTACCAGGCGCTGGTCGATCTTTGGAACGCCGGCCAGGCGATCGATCTAATCACGTTCACGCAAGTTCTGCGCGATCGAAATTTGCTCGAGACAGTCGGCGGCGCCGCATTGGTAACGAGCCTTTTTACTTTTGTACCGACGGCCGCGAACCTCGGCTATTACCTCGAAATCGTCCGGGACAAATACATTTTGCGCTCCATCATCGCCGCCTCCACCGAAAGCGTGCGCCGCGCTTACGAGGAGCAGGATGAGGTCGGCAATCTTCTCGACGAAGTAGAGCAAAGGATTTTCGCCGTCGGCGAAGACCGCTTCAAAGGCCAGATGCTCTCGATGAAGGACCAGGTAATGGAAGCGATCGAGTCGATCGAAAAACTCTACGAGCGCAAAGGCGGCATCACCGGAATTTCCACCGGCTTTGTTGAATTCGATCGCATGACAAGCGGAATGCATCCGGCCGAGATGATCGTCATCGCAGCACGCCCGAGCATGGGAAAAACCGCGCTCGCGATGAACATCGCCGAGCATGTGTCGATCAACGAAAAACTTCCGGTGGGCGTTTTTAGTTTGGAAATGAGCAGCCAGCAGCTCGTTCAGCGTCTGCTTTGCTCGCGCGCGCGTGTGAATCTGCAAAAAGTGCGCGATGGTTTTCTGGGCGAGCGCGACTTCCCAAGTTTGACTGCCGCGGCTTCGAAACTCGCCGAAGCAAAAATCTTCATCGACGACAGCGCGAGTCTCACGATTCTCGAATTGCGCGCCAAAGCGCGACGTCTGAAGGCGCAGCAAGACGTGCAGCTGATCATCGTCGATTATTTGCAGCTGCTAAGATCGACATCGCGCCGCGCGCAGGACAATCGACAACTCGAGATCTCGGAAATTTCTGCGGGACTGAAAGGATTGGCCAAGGAATTGAAGATCCCCGTCATCGTTGTCGCACAATTGAATCGTCAGCCTGAGCAACGTTCCGGCGGCAAACCGCGTTTGAGCGATCTGCGAGAGTCGGGATCGATCGAACAGGACGCAGACCTCGTTGGGCTGCTTGTGCGGCCGGAAATTTACGAGGAAGACGAAGAAGCGCGGGCGGAAAAGGCGGGCGAAGCCGAATTGATCATCGCCAAGCAACGAAACGGCCCAGTCGGCGAGATTCTCCTCACCTTCCTGAAAGAATTCACTCGCTTCGAAGATCGCGCGCGCAACGTGGCCGAGCCGGAAGAAGCGTTTTAGAGCGACTTCGCGGCCTCAACGACGTGCTTGGCGTCGATACCACGCTCTTTCATTACTTCGGCGCCGGGCGCGCTCAAACCGAATTCATGCAGGCCGACGACTTTGCCGTCGAGGCCAACATACTGATACCAAATCTCCGCAACTCCGGCTTCGATCGCAACCCGTTTGCGACACGACTTGGGAAGAACGTCATCGCGATATTTTTCCGATTGGCGATTAAAGCGCTCAAAGCAAGGCATCGAAACAACGCGAGCGCCATCGCCGAGTTCTTTCGCAGCAACGAGCGCGTGCTGCAATTCGCTGCCGCAAGACATGATGATCAAATCGAGTTTGCCTTTTTCCTTCTTCGCGATGTAACCGCCGCGCGCGACACCTTCGCGACGCAGTTTAACATCGACATCGTTCAAAATCGGGACGACCTGACGGGTAAGCGCGAGCAAAGTTGGGCCGTCGACGCGTTGCGCCGCGGCGGCAAACGCACCGGCTGTTTCTTCCGGATCGGCCGGCCGAATGACATCGATCTGCGGCATTACTCGCACCGAGCTGACGGTCTCGACCGGCTCGTGGGTTGGCCCGTCTTCGCCGACGCCGATCGAATCATGCGTGAAAATGTAAATGTTCGGCAATTTCGATAACGCGCCGAGTCGGATCGATGCCCGGCAATAATCGGTAAAGACCATAAACGTCGCGCCCGAGGCGCGGAAGAGTCCGTGATAGGAAATACCATTCATGATCGCGCACATGCCGTGTTCGCGGATTCCGAAGCGGATGTTGCGACCACTCGGGGTCTCGCGGGTGAAATCCCCGCCGTCCTTGATGTAGTTCAAGGTCGATCCATGAAGATCGGCGCTGCCGCTGATTAATAACGGCATCGCTTGCGCAACAGGCTGGAGCGCTTCGCTGCCGGCTTTGCGCGTCGCCAGCTTCGCGTCCTTGGGAAACTCGGGAATCTTCGACAGAAGATCGACATCTACTTTTCGATCGATCGCGGCTTCAAGCTGCTTCGCCTCCTCGGCGTTTTTCTTCCGCCAATCATTATAAATTTTTTCCCAACGATCGTACTCCGCGAGCAACTTCTTTTTGTGCGCGGTGAAATAATCGTAGGTCTCTTTCGAAACGAAATAATGTTCCTCCGGCAATCCCAGACCCTTGCGCGCAGCGTCGACAAATTTCGCCCCGGCCTCACCGTGTGCTTTGAAAGTTCCTTCCACTTCCGGAATCCCTTTCCCGATTAGCGTGTGCGCAACGATGAACTTTGGCCTGCCATTATCGTTCTCCTTCGCGCTGTTGAGGGCATCGAGAAACGCCTGCATGTCGTGGCCGTTGATCTCCTGAACGTCGAATCCATAGGCTTTGAATCGCGCAGCGGTGTCTTCGCTCTGCGTCATCTTCGCCGGGGCGTCGAGCGTGACCGCGTTGCTATCGTAAATCAGAATCAAATTATCGAGACCGAAATGTCCGGCGAACGCGCTCGCTTCCGCGGACACGCCTTCCTGCAAACAGCCGTCGCCTGCAATACAGATGCAATGCTGATCGAAAATGCGGTGTTCGCTCGAATTGAACCGCGCCGCCGCCATTTTCATCGCCACCGCGATTCCGACCGCGTTGCCGACCCCTTGTCCAAGCGGCCCGGTGGTGCATTCAACTCCAGGCGTATCTCCAAATTCAGGATGTCCCGGCGTTTTCGAATGCAGTTGCCGGAAACGTTTGATCTCCGACATCGCCAAGTCGTAACCGCTCATATGCAGCCACGCGTAGAGAAACATGCTGCCGTGGCCGGCCGAGAGAACAAAATAATCGCGCCCGATCCAGCGCGGTTTATCCGGATTATATTTTAGGGCGTAACCATAAAGGACCGCGCCCATTTCGGCGCAGCCCAACGGAAGCCCAAGATGGCCGGATTGCGATGCTTGCACTGCGTCCATACAGAGCCCGCGCGCTTCCGTAGCCGCGCGCGAGAGCGCTTCGATATTCAAACTCATGATCGAAAGATAGTTTATGGTTTTGGATTGCGGGTTTCGCAATCTCTTTCCAAAGCTATCGTCTTTGGTGAGCCGATTTCTCTTCGAGAATCCCCGCGACGAAGGTCGGTGGCCGAGGAGGATCTAGACGTTGAATAACTTGTGAATAAAGAGGCGCTTTCAGCCTGTTTTATTCACAGCATTTTGTGAATAAGGGTTTAATTTTCGAAGCTTCGCGGCCTAAGTTGTCGATCTTCAATGAAGCTGTCCGAAATTGCTGCAACTCTGCGGGCGGTCGGCGTTTCACCGGTCAAAAGCCTCGGCCAAAACTTTTTGCACGATCGCAACCTTGCAAAATGGATTGTCGATCAAGCAAACATCGGTTCGAAAGACTTCGTCATTGAAATTGGCCCCGGACTGGGTGCGCTGACAGAACTTGCCCTTGCGAACGGCGCCGGTGTTCTCGCAATCGAAAAAGATAAACGCTTGGCGGAATATCTGCGCGATAGATTTCGAAGTTCCGCGCTTGAGATCGTGCACGGCGACGCAATGGAATTCGATGCGCGAATGTTGTACACGAAGCCGACAGTAAAATTTCTCGGAAATCTTCCGTACTATATTTCGAGTCAGCTGCTAATGAAGTTCCTGGAATATCCAAGTCCTATATCGCTGTGGCTGTTCATGTTACAAAAGGAGTTGGCAAAGCGCCTCGTCGCCGCGCCGACGACCAGCGATTACGGTG
>Ga0209267_1002602_pt1 | contig 11522 bp, 8 predicted proteins | sample GraSoiAngelo_137_FD_185894 | JGI IMG/M metagenome (GOLD analysis project Ga0209267, IMG submission 185894) | Grasslands soil microbial communities from the Angelo Coastal Reserve, California, USA - 14_0929_09_30cm (SPAdes) (version 2) | ecosystem: Environmental > Terrestrial > Soil > Grasslands ... | reverse complement strand
TTTGAGTTCTTCATCGCACGCGTTTCGCGAATCTAGCCGTTTCACTGCCTGAGTATCAATTCGCCAGTCACACGGTGCAGGGCGTGCTGCGCCACGAGGATTTCGGCACTACTATGGGACTGTATGCGCAGTCCGACATGGCCTCCATGCGGGATGCGCAAGGCAAGTTTCTGGAGCAGCTGATGGGGGACAGAATCCACCTGCTCACGGAGCGAGTTCAGTGAGAATCATGGGTGGGATCATGGGTGGGAAATTTCGCGTCTGTGCAGCTAAGTCCTTTGGAATGATGGTGGCCAGGGACGGAGTTGAACCGCCGACGCCAGCCTTTTCAGGGCTGCGCTCTACCACCTGAGCTACCTGGCCACTGTCTCTGCTTTCCTCGCAGGGACAGGCTCCCTGGCGAGGCGTTCGGGACACGCTGGAACATAGGTAGGCTTGCCGATTATCGCCCAACAACGCTGGGAGCGTGCGGAACAGCGCGTCAATTATAACAACCGGCAGAAATTTGCTCAACGCGCCGAAAGCGGAGCGGCCCTCCCCTTACGGGAGAGCCGCCTCGTCCGCTTTCGATGGTCGCTCAGAATGTTCAAAACGGCAAATCTTAGGTTGCCGAATGACGGAGCAACGATTCAGTTCTTGGGAGCCTCTGGGCTAGCGGTTGCCGGATGGGCCGCCACGGGTTCCGGCGGCGTAGGCGGAATGGTGATCTGTTTTATGCCATGACTGTCCCTACCTCCAAAGCCTCTGGCGGAGTTCGGCTTCGGGAAATAGGTGTCGTTGAGCACCGTCCTGGCGGATTGCTCGACGCTCTGCATGGCCTCAGCGAACCGGCGCTGCGCCAAATTCGTTTTGATGTCTGCGCGCACCTGATCGAGCGGTTTTATGCTTTTTGATACAAGCTTGTAGATGTAATAACCGTTGGGATCTACAAAGACTTGCGAGACTTCGCCCGTTTTCATCGAAGTCACGATTACGTGAGCCGGCGGCAGCTGGTGGGCTGTCAACTTTCCGAGATTAGCTGAAGGACCAGCCTGCAAACCTGCGAGTTCGGTGGCTTGTTTCTGCAATTTCTCGAAGTCCTCCCCAGCGACAGCCTGGGCATGAACGGCATCCGCCAGTTCTTTCATGCGGTCATTGTCCACTTTTGTGTCGTCGGCTTTTGCTTTTTCGGCGGGTTGTGCGGATTCCTGGTTGCTGTCCTTTTCTGTCTCAGAGGATTTCGAGGACTCCTGTTTGGGCTCCGGTTTATTGTCCTTGACCGCCGGTTTCGTTTCCTTGGACACGAAAATGCGCTGCAATTCAAACTGTTCGAACTCCGAAGGGTTGTCCTTGTAATACTTCTCGATCTCGGCGTTCGGAACATCGTCCGCCTTCTCCTTCAATGCCCTGGCCATCTCTTCCGCCTCGGACCGCACCCTGCTAAAAGCCAGCGACCGTTTGACTTTAGGATCTTTTTCCAGGCCTTGCTTGCGGAATTCACGCTGCATCAGCAGAAGTTTTGGATAGATGGTAGCCAGCTGGAATTTGGCGGCGGACGGCAAGTTGGGCTGGATCGCCTCGGCCAAAGCATCGAATTGCGCGCGGGTGATGACAGTCTTGCACGCGGCGCCAGTCGCCCGCTTGGCGGCGGTTGCGCCGGTCTTGGGCCGGGCGGAAGCGGCATCGCAAAGGCCCATAATAGTGATTACCGGCGTATCGGGTGCGAGGGAAGATGTTTTTGGGCGTCGGACCGCGGAGGCCGCATTGACTGATGTGGGAAGCGGCTTCGGAGCCGGTGTGGCGGTAGTGTTGGCGGGCGCCTGCGCTAACGTAAGGGACGCGACCAACAGGACTGGAATGCAAACAAAGCGCATGGTTGGGTTCTCCTAAAATGACGAAATCAATGCATGTGAAATGCAGTCGATGCTCCGACTCTTAAATGTAATGTGGCAGATTCCGATGGTCATTATCGCGGCAGCGACAGAGTTACCAGATCGCCTTGTTTTCCTTCCGTCGATCCCAGATAGCTTGTCACCAGTTCACTCGCGTTAGACCCCTTCGGCAGGGAATTCTCTCTCCACACCGCGTAAATGGCGGGATATACCAGCAGTTCGAGAACAAATGAAGTCACGATTCCGCCCACCATGGGGGCAGCAATTCGCTTCATGATCTCTGACCCGGTACCGTTGGACCAGAGAATCGGAATCAATCCGATGCTCATGGTGGCGAAAGTCATGAACTTGGGGCGGAGGCGCTTGGCTGCGCCTTCCACAATGGCTTCATAAAGCTGCTGCCGGGTGAGACGCGCGTGCTCGCTCTTTGCTTTTTCATAAGCTAGATCAAGATAGAGCAGCATGAACACGCCGGTTTCAGCATCGACGCCGAGCAACGCGATGATGCCCACCCAAACCGCAATGCTCATGTTGTAGCCCAAAACATAAATCATCCACAAGGCGCCCACGGCCGAGAATGGCACGGCCAGGGTGACGATCATCGTCTTCACGAAGGAGCGGGTATTGCAGTACAGCAGAAAAAGGATGATGGCAATCGTCACCGGCACAATCAGCAACAAGCGATGGCGCACGCGCTCGGCGGATTCGAACTGACCGCTCCACTGGATGGTGTAGCCAGCCGGAAGCTTTACCCGGGTGCTTAGCTCGCGTCGGGCATGCTCAACGTAATCACCAGGCGCGAGACCCGCGACATCAACGAACACGTATCCCGTGCGGAGTCCGTTTTCGTTGCGAATCATCGCTGGGCCTGTGAGGGTGCGAATGGTCGCCAACCCAGAGAGCGGTATCTGTTTGTCGCCGCTGGTGGACACCAACACTTTTCCGAGCGACTCCAAATCCGAGCGAAAATCGCGCAAGTAGCGGACATTGATGGGGTAGCGCTCTCGACCTTCGATCATTGTGCTGACATTTTCGCCGCCCACAGCCGTCGAAAGAGCATTCTGCGCATCCTCGACTGAGAGGCCATAGCGGGCAAGTGCCGGACGATCCCAAACTACATCTAGGAAGTACCCTTGCCCCGTGCGTTCCGCGAACACGCTGCGAGTGCCGGTAATGCTACCGAGAACTTTTTCCACCTGGTGTCCGACTTCCTGAATCTGTTTCACGTCGTCGCCCTGGATTTTCAGGCCAATGGACGTTCGAATGCCGGTGCTCAGCATTTCAATACGGCCGCGGATGGGCATCGTCCAGGAATTCGATACTCCGGGGATCGTCAGGGCCTGGTTCATCTCGGCCACGAGCTGCTGTTGCGAGATGTGATCCGGAGTAATGTGCCGCAACACGGGAAGCAACCAGCCCGGAGCCCATGACGAATACCAGACGTTCGCCTTACGCCACTGCGAGTGGGGCTTCAGGACAATCACCGTTTCCAGCATCGAGAGCGGCGCGGGATCGGTGGCCGTATCGGCGCGGCCGGCCTTGCCCAGAATGTGATCGACTTCGGGGAAGGTTTTCAAGATCTGATCTGTTGCCTGTAGAAGCTTTTGCGACTCGGCGATGGAAATGCCCGGCATGGTGGAAGGCATGTAAAGAAGCGAGCCCTCCTCCAGGGTTGGCATGAATTCCGAGCCGATTCTCCAGAATAGCGGAATCGTCAAAGCCACAACCAGTATTGCGCCGACAATCACCTGGGTTTTCCAGCGGAGCGTCCAGCGCACGACAGGATCGTAGACGCGCATCAGGGGCCCGGTGATGGGGTGATCCTCTTGGGCGCGGATGCGGCCGCCCAGCAGCGAGTCCAGGATGCGCCGCAACTTACCGCTGACGGCCAGTCCAGGACGATGCCGCACCAGCAGGAGCCGCAGGGCTGGATTCAAAGTGATAGCCAACACGGCCGCCACGAGCATGGCGAAATTCTTGGTATACGCAAGAGGCCGGAAGAGTTTCCCTTCCTGGCCGTCCAGCACAAGCACCGGCAGAAAGGAGACGGCGATCACCAGCAAGGCAAAGAATGTGGGGCCGGCCACTTCCTTCACGGCTTCGAGAATCACGTCGCTATGGGAGAACGGCTGGCCGGAACGCTCGCAAATCTCCAGCTTCTTGTGGGTTTGCTCGACCACTACAATCGCGGCGTCCACCAGTTCACCGCAGGCGATAGCCAGGCCAGCCAGCGACATGATGTTGATGCTCACGCCTGCGTAGTGCAGCGGGATGAAGGTAAGCAGAACCGCAACTGGGATCGTGACAACTGGAATGACCGCACTGGGAAAATGCCAGAGGAAAATAAGGATGACGATGACAACGGTGAGGATCACTTCGAGCAGGGTGCGACGCGCACTGGAGATGGAACGCTCAATCAGTTCCGAGCGATCATATACGGGCACCACCTTCACGCCGGCCGGAAGACCCGGCTCGATATCCTTGAGACGAGCCTTAACCCGCTGAATCACGTCGAGAGCATTGCTGCCCTCGCGCATGATGACGATTCCGGATACCACTTCGCCAGTACCATCGAGGTCGGCAGTACCGCGTCTAATATCGGGACCCACGACGACCCTGCCGACATCTTTAATACGGATGGGCGTGCCATCGACGGAGGCGAGAACGGTTTCTTCAAGATCTTGCGGGGACCGCATGTATCCGCGGCCGCGAATCATGTACTCGGCGCCGCCGAATTCCAGAAGGCGGGCGCCAGTCTCGCTGTTGCCCTCTCGGACGGCATCTGCTACGCGCGAGATTGGGATGCCGAAAGAGCGCAAGCGGTTGGGGTCCACATTCACCTGGTATTGCTGCGTGAATCCACCGAGTGACGCCACTTCCGAGACTCCGGGCACCGCTTTGAGGTAGTACTTCAAATACCAGTCCTGGTAGGAACGGAGTTCGCCCAGATTGTGTTTGCCAGACTCGTCCTTGAGGACATATTGGAAGACCCAGCCAAGCGCCGTGGCATCCGGACCAATTTCTGTCCGGACTTCTTGCGGCAATCGTGCGGTAACGCCGGAGAGATACTCGAGGGTTCTGGAACGCGCCCAATAGATGTCGGTTCCCTCTTCGAAGATTACGTAGACGTAGGAGAAGCCGAAGTCGGAGATGCCGCGCACGGTCTTAACCCTGGGCGCGCCCGTCATGGCGGTAATAATTGGATAGGTGACCTGGTCTTCGATAATGTCGGGGCTGCGGTCCCAGCGGGAAAGAATAATGACCTGGGTCTCGCTCAAGTCCGGAGTTGCATCGAGCGGAAGACGCGCGATCGACCAGGCGCCCCAGAAACAAGCTGCGGCCACGACCGCGAATACGAGAAACTTGTTTTTCGCAGAAAAGCTGATGATGCGGTTGATCATCGAGCCGCCTCAATTTCAGGCTGGACGATCGCAGTGCTCCCCAGTTTCTCCCCAATATATTTGGCCGGGTCCTCGTGGAATTTCTTCTGGCATTTTTCCGAACAGAAGACGTAAGTTTCTCCCTGGTACGTCTCCCTGTGGGCACTGGAATGGAGCTTGCCGGGGTCCAATGGCATACCGCAGACTGGATCACGGGTCGCGACTATATCGTGAGTCGAATGCTCTTTGACTTCCTGGGTCACGCCGGAAGAAACCACAGCAGACGACCGCATGCGACTTTCCGAGTCAATAAGGAAATTTCCTGAGGTTACAACCCGTTCGCCCTCCGCCAGCCCGCGTGTGATGGTAACCCGATCACCGTACGTGGTCCCCGTTTCCACGGCGCGGGGCTCGAAGACACCATCGCTGGTTTCGACATACACGATCTTGTGCATGCCGCTGTCCAGGACCGCTTCCTCAGGAATAGAGATACCGGCCGGTGCCTTAGCAGTGAACTCCACGTCGACGAACATGTCGGGACGAAGCTGGTAACCGGGATTCTTTGCCTCCAGGCGCAGCTTGAGAGTGCGGGAAGCCGGATCAAACAACGGTGGATTATCACTCACCGTCGCATAAATGGTCTTCCCGAGCTCGCGGACGGTAGCCTTAACCCGAGTGCCGGGGTGGAGCCCATACAGTTCGTTCTCGCCAAAGATGTCGGCGATAATCCATACCTTGCTGAGATCCGCGATGCGATAGAAGTCGGTGCCCTTATCAAACCTCTGCATGGGAGAAATGTTACGGGCTAGAACAATGCCGTCCACTGGCGAGACTACTTCGATGTCACGTGTGGTCTGTCGATTCCTGACCAAGTCCCTAATCTGTGGCTCTCCCATGCCGAGAGCGCGCAGCTGTTCCTCGTTCAGCTTCAAATTCGCATCATTCGACTTGTTTGGGTCCTCGTCGCGGCGAGTGGACTTCAACCTCTCAAGGCTGGCCAAAGAACCCAGATAAGCCTGCTGGGCATTGCGAAACTCTCGGCTGTAAAAAGTCGCAAGCAGATCGTTCTTTTTGACTATAGTGCCAGCGGGATTATTCTCGAGAGACGTTACCCATCCTTCCGTGGCGGCCGTCAAACGGTATACGCGATTGTCATCGGCTTCAACCCGCCCGGTGGTACGAATGAGGCGGGTTCCGGAGTTCTCGGCGGCTTCCACGCGAAGGCCAATCAGCTGCTGTTTGTCAGAACTGATGGAGACGGCGCCCGCAGCCAGCTGAAGTTTTCCCGCCGGCTCGTCGCCCTCGTAGACCGGCTCCAGTGGCATTCCACAGTCGGGAGCGATCCCGGGCTTATCGGAGCGATACGCGGGATGCATGGGGTCGACGTAGTAGAGAATGCGTTTCGAACTTGAATGGCTGGTGCTCTTGGGAGCGCCACTATAGCGGCCAGCTACGAACGCGGCCAGGGACAACACAACTACCGAACCGACTGCCGCCGGTTTATTCATGATCTTCTACCTCTGCTTAACTTGAGCCAACGACATTAGCGTTGCTTGAATAATTCGCTTGCTTCCAGGCTTGTTACATCCAAAGCAGGTCGAGTGCACGATGAGGGGGACTTCATCAGGGGGACGCTACTCATGCCCGCTTAACCCGGCAGTGCGTTAGGAGCATCAGAATACCACATCAGCCGGTCATGGGTAACCGACAATTTTTCTCGTCTATGCAAGAGAATAGCAACTCGGCGCTACTTGCAACGGGATTCTGTGCACCCCGCTCCACGCGCCTCGGAAGGACAAAAATTAGCCTCTTGGCGGTGAACTGGGTTCATGTTAGTATTCATCCACCCCCCCGGCAGGGCTGAGCCCGCTGCGAGATGTAGGAATATCCCCCACCCGTTTTGAGAAACTAATTGCACATAGGTTGCGGGCAATCACTCAAAGAGGACGACAAGCTGTTGAGTTTGAGGGTGAGATGAGAAGATACCAAGTGGAATCGAGCGTGCGGGCCAGTTAGCCAGATAGAAATATTATTCATCATGCGGGACGGTCATCTCCCCTTCCGTCCGTGAGTTCAGCTGAGAAATATAGAGAGGCACTAGCGATGCGGTTTGCGATGAGCACGAACAACTTTCTCCTGGTATCTGCCGCGCTTATCTGTTCTGCGCTTCCTGCCTTCTCGGAATCCCTGTACGTCAAAAAACAGCAAGAAACGATTCACGTGCGGCTGATCGCGCGCGAGGCACCGGCTGCGGCGAGCGCCTTCAGTCAGAACGTCGATTCCTACTTGGTCGAACTCGTGGACAAGCATCGCGATGAGCATCTGGCGCGTCTTTCGTTCCGTTTTTTGCCCTATGAATCTCCCATACCGGAAGAGCTTCGCGATTACGAAATCGTACTTACGTTTCGAGCAACTCGAGATCACGATTGCGATGCCAGCGCCGCACAACTGGCCGCGCACCCGATGCAGTACAGCAGCGATGCGCCTCAAATAAGGGTGCTGAAGCCATCCTCAGCTTTGCCCTGCTACGTTGTTACTGCTAAAGACTACAAAGGTTCCAAACGTAATCGCGGCGTCAAGGCAGTCAAGAACGACAGCAAGAGCGATGAATCAGAGGTACTCGCGAAGCGAGAGTAAGCAGGCTAAGGTCTAAGCAGCAGTCGGTTTATGTCACTTGTTTGTAGGCCCTCCCCACTCAGCTTGGAAGTTGGTAGATGAATCTGGACGCTCTTAGGTGCTTGAACTGAACGGACGAGTTGCTGATGCAACTTCGGACGTCTGAGTAGAGCAGTTGCCTTCCAAATAGAGTTGTGTGGGGAGAAAAGCATGGCCAGTAGTAATGCTTCAGAGGCTTTTCCGGAGAAGATGTTCGTGCGCGAGCTTCCGGTGGCCGCGCCCGTCTCTTCTCGAGTGCTTCCGTTAAATGCCCGAGTCTCCTGCATCCAGCAGATCAACCTCTTCCGTGGGCTAACCCTTGCGGAGTGCGCCGAGGTAGCTTCGATCGCGCAGGAACGTCAGTTCCCAGATCGTCAGACCATCTTTCGCGAAGGCGACTCGGTACGCTTTGTTCTGGTGCTGATCTCGGGGCGGGTAAAGCTGACGCAACTCAGCCGCTTCGGCACGGAAGTCATTTTCAGTGTCGGAGGAACTGGAGAAGTACTAGGTGGACTCGGTCTGACTCCGAACAGCGCGCATCGACTAACGGCGCAAACGCTGGGGCGATGCCATGTGCTCAGCTGGGATGTACGGGCCTTTCTCAGCCTGGAAGAGCGCATTCCGGCAGTACGGCGCAATGCCGTAGGGATCTTGTCGGAACGTTTGCGTAGGCTCGAGGAGCGTTTTCTTGAGTTGGCCACCGAGCAGGTGGCTCCGCGCCTGGCTAGGATGTTGTTCCGCCTGCTCGAGCAGGGAAATCATGGCAGCCACCCCGGCCGCATCGACCTCTCTCACGAGGAACTGGCGCAAATGACCGGAACCACGCTGTTCACGGTCAGCCGGTTGCTTTGTGAGTGGGAACAGCGTGGGATCGTCCAAACTCTGCGCAAGGCAGTCATGGTTCGGGATCCGCAGAGACTCATTGACGTGTCGGAAAACCTCAAGCAAAAATGACAGCGTTCTCCCCCAGAAAAGGCGGCTGGATCAGTCCCGCTCCTTTGAAACAATCGGGAGTGCGGCCAAAAGAGACTAGCCGCACAGCATACCGAGGGCACCGAAAAAACGGAAATACCTCTGCTTACGCTGCGCATCCGGCGGTTGAGATTAGAACCTATCTCATAAATGGCCCAAAATCCCTAAACCACAAGTCCGAAGGCCAGCTGTAGCACCGATGCATGCGTCGCACCGTCAGCACGTAGAATTACTCGGCTTACTTGTTTTCAGTCTTTGGGTTAGCTTGAAATGGCGTGGTCCCAGGGGCGTCGTTTACGATTTCGTGAACTGCGGCGACTAACTCAGGTCGGATAGACTTGCACCCGGTGCTAGCTTCCTTTTGTAACAATCCTTTTACTTCTTGATGAGAGACGTTTTAACTCTTCCTGCATCTCGCTTCATGCGCGCTCTGCCTTGGTCAGATCGGCCGGGGAAAAAAAGCCCCGGAAATCGTCGACTTCCGGATCGTGAGAGAGCACTACAAGCGGCATATCGCCGAAGGGGCCAGTCGCAGCGGGCATGGAGCCATCCTCATCTGTTCCTTGTGCCAGTTCGGTGCGCCAGGCTCGCAGGCGACAATATTGAGCAGCTGCTTCGGGCGCGAACCGAACCCACTTCCCCGGCTGGTTCCGGGAAGGTCTGAGTGTTGCGACACCAGCCGAGAATTCGCGGCACTCCTAGTGGCACGGTCCAAGGCATAACGTGGTAATAAGCGCTCGCGGCAGTGGACTGAGCAGCGATGCTGAATGGCGGACGATGGTGCATGTCCGGATGGACGGAATCGACAAGCGCCATGCCCACGATTTGCTCGCGATGGCGCGAGGTGAACAAACGGATGTTAAGTCCGCCGAAGTCGCGCCCAACGAGAACGTAAGGGCCGGGAATCCCAGCGCGGGTTAGTAGGCGGTCCAGTTCGTTTGGAAATATTTCGAGCTGGTGCGTGGCTCACCGGGCGCGTCGCTCCAACCGAAACCGGCGCAATCGCAAGAACAAACACGGGTAAATCTACTGATCTCTGGCTGAACCAGTTGCCAAATAACAGAAGAGTCGTTTGGACCAGCCTCCATGATGACGGTGGGACTCCCCGCACCCGTACAGCTGATGTGAAGCCGCAGCCCACCGATGTCCACGAATTTGCCGGGGGAGGATGGCGGTAGCTTTCCCATTGCGCCATCGACAGTTGGTGGCGCGACCTCCACCCGTCCCGGGTCTCTGCAAATTACTCAGACCTCCTTCTCTGCATGCCGTGCTCAATACCCCGGTGGACTGGATCAGGTGCACCTGTTGGTTTCTTCCCTGCCCATGCAGCCTCCCCGTCTCATAGGCGGGTCGGCATCCACGACTAAACTTTCGAGGCCTGCTCAACCTTGTAGGGTCAAGAAATGGCGCCGTCGGGACTGCAGGTCGGGCCTAGCCGGATCTCTCCGTTTCCTCTGAGAGTGCCTCATTAGCCCAACCATGTCCGGGTTTCCATTCCCTGCCACCTCAAACCGTACGTGAGGTTCTCCCTCATACGGCTTACCGATTATCTGTCCTCCTGGCGCGTTCGAAGCCGATGCCGCATATTCCTGGTTTGTAGAAGTGCTCCACTCCACAGCAAGCGAGCCATGCCGGAAACCGGGTTCTCAGTGAGTTTCCCCGATTACCTTGGCGCGCCAGAAACGACCGGCGTATCCGGAGCCAGGCGTAGTGATCCAGGGCTTTCAGTTGGCCGTTGCCGGCATGCATCGTCACTTACCTCCCCGCTGTGCACGATAAAAGTAGAGGCCCTCTCCTCCGACCGAGTTATGTTGTCCCGGCCCTCTACGGATATATGGCCTCCTCCGACTTCTCCGACGGTGTCGGTCTGCACTTCGCCTTGCGGCTTATAGCAGACCTCACGCTAGGTGTGGACTACCGCCCGCCGGAGATCTCTCTTGTTTCTGCATCCGCTTTGGTGGCATTCCGCTCCCCATACGCCGTGGAGTTCTTCGAGGATGCATTCCAGATTCTTCCCCTCTTCCGTGGCCTTCGCCAGTAAGTGAGTGGCTCGGCTCTCCCTGTTCCGTATGTCGACGCTGCAGGATTCCCTTTATGGTACGGACTGCCATCTCGCACCTCTTTCTCAGAGGCATACTCCAGCTTTCACACTCCCGGTCACCCGGGGCATGAGGAGCTTGCTACGCGGCTCTCTGGCGATTACCGCGACCGGACTCTCACCGGCTAGTTGACACAGACTTCAAGACACACCACTCGCGTTACGGCCTGCAGAGTTGCTCGCCCACCCTACGTGGGCTTTGTCACAAGGCTTCATCGCAGCGGTTTCCCTGCTTCGATGCTCGTCAGCTACCAGATCTAACCAACATCTGTCTGGGCGGGTCCTTCCCTCGCTGGTGATCTCCGCCGTTGGGGCGCACTATAAGATGGGTTCTACTCTCCTGCCTTTGCCACGAACGCGGGCGTCCAAAGCAAGGCAGTCCGAGCGGGCGGGTCCCGACAAATCCTTTGCCGGGTCTTGCTTAGCGGAACATCTTTCCAAAGAAACCCTTAATTTTGCCGAAGACACCTTTGTGTGCTTTCCGTGTCTGATTCTTATCAGCGGAGAACTCCTTTTCTTCTGCAGAGGAAGGTGGTCGTAAGACAA